>SXGQ01529772.1_pt1 | contig 17981 bp, 35 predicted proteins | sample 3178371 | NCBI WGS metagenome assembly SXGQ01 (sample SAMN11356859, study PRJNA531348) | freshwater metagenome | isolation source: freshwater sample F1-20 | place: China: Fuxian Lake, Yuxi | collected 2017-12-25 | reverse complement strand
TTGTTAATTCGTACCCAAAGTTTATACTTAAACATTGAAGTTCCTTTTAACGTGGTAGCGACAGATTGAATGATAAAACTTGCCTTTCTTGATCGGTATTACTAGGTAAAGTATAATGTAATATGCAAGATGGAAAAAATACTATGTCACCTTCTTGAACAAAATCAGTGGAAAAAATCATATCAGAATCATCAAAAAAATTCTTTTGATTAGATATAAAGAATGTGGGGGAATGCAACCCCGGTATATAATCCAAATAAACTATAGCAGAATAACCTAAGCTACCATGAGCATGGGGTGCATGCTGTTGAACCCCAGATGAGGTTTCAAACCAAAAATTGTTTATTTGCAAATGCTGATTTTCTATTTCAGCAGCCAGCAGGGATAATTCTTCAGATAAAATTTCTTGTAGTTTTCTATTATTATAGTTATTGGTTTGCCTTGTGTAGTAGTCTGTATATATACCATGATCTGAGTTCATGGATTCAGTTTTTAGTTCCATTATTAATTTTTTCTTTTTTTTAAAATTATCAATTTGATAATGAAACATGGGAACAACGAACATTAATCTATTCATGATAACTTACCGTCAAGTATTGCATGGAATCAGTATCAGCTAATTGACCAGAAACAAAACTATTGAAAGCCAAACTTATTCTAGCATGATTTTTATTTAAAGTTTCTACTTCATGTTCGAGCCAGCTAGGAAAAACAATCAAATGATCTTTTTTAGCAGGGATCCATACCGAATCAGAATTGTATAAATTATGCGACTTTGGCTGTATGCTAAAACTACTGGGTGCAGGCCTGGTAAAAACTATACTATCAGTATCATCTACATCTATGTAATAAACACCAGACAGATAACTGTTTGGATGATTATGTTTATGATGATAATCGCCTTGATTGCTGTAATTAACCCAAGATTGAGTAATTACTGGTTTTACATCGTGCTTTGGGTTTACAATGTTAATAAAGTATTCATTTAGACTGTGTTGTACAAATTCCTTTAGATTAGCTAATTCTGGTTCATTCAGCACAAAACTATTCTTGGTATAGTTGTTACCCTTATTTTTCTTACGTGCAAGGTTCTTTATAAACTTTTTTTGGTCATTGTTTATACCAGTATGTTTGAAAAGACCCATGCCTATGGGCATAATATTAATAATGTTCATGTAAAGGGGGCCTTTGCCCCCAGCTCCTATGCGTATTGATCTTCGTAACTTAATCGGGCCAGAATATATTCTTTTACAATATCAGATCTGACTATGTCCTTGACATCAAATTCTATGACCTTGAAGCTAGGCATCATGTCTGCTATGACCATGAATTTTTTTAGTCCCGACATATCAGTTTTCTTGTAAAGGTCGGTCTGTCTAAAGTCTCCGCAAAAAATAATTTTTGATCTTGAACCTACTCTGGTAATTATAGAGTTTAATTCCATGTCGGTCATGTTTTGTGCTTCATCTACTATGATGATGCTATTCTCTAGAGTAATACCTCGAACAAAACTTGTAATCATAAATTTTATAGCACCCTGTTCTGTTAATCTTTGATAGGCATCGGATCGATCAAACAGATCAGCACAAATGTCTATGTAGGGCTGCTGATACACTTCGGTCTTTTCTTTTTCATCGCCAGGTAAATGACCAATTTCCCGACTAGGTACTGCACTCCTTACTATGACTACTTGGTTATAAAAATTATTTTTATCTAGGACTTCTTCTAGAGCTCTATACAGAGCTATGTAACTCTTACCTGTACCAGCTACACCATGCAATAGCATGATCTGACTGTTTTCGTAAATCTCAAAAAACCTCCGTTGGTTCTCTGTCAATGGCTGTATTGTATCCATGTCATCCAATCTAATTTTTAATTTATTGGTGACAGTGGTAGATTTATCAAGGTTTAAAACCGTTAATTTTCTTGCCATGTAAGCCCTCTTAAGTAGGAGAGGGCATAGGTCTTAGTAGACTTGCCCTCCCAGCGGATTGTTATTATTGTTCATTTTCTACTTAGTTTGGACCCGAGGTCAGACCTTGGATTTGCTTGTCCGATCCTACTGAGTACCTCTCGAAAACCCCCGTCCATGGTTCTGACGCCTAAGCGTACAGGATCGCCTAAGGACATGGGGCTGGTAAAATGGCTATGGTAGTTGGCGCTACCACAAGCTGGACAGGTTTGACTTTCACGTTCAGACATTCGACAAATAACTTCGAATTCATGTTCGCAAGTATCACATTTAAAACTATAGGTAGGCATATTAAGCTGCTTGTTTAAGTATATTTTTATTTAGCCTTTCAGCCAATTTAAAGCTGGCAAGATTCTTGGCTTTAGATTCGCATTCGATATCGAAGTCTGTAAAGGCCAGAGCCCAATCATTGCAGGCCTCATTCCAGTAAAAGTTACTGTGAGCTCTGAGCTTCATGCGATTCTTACCGGACTTAACCAGTGTATCCAAACAGGGTAGGGTGTCTGTACAATGATCGCCAACTATGTTTTCTGGACTGACACTGTAGTGCAGGGCCGGACGCACGCCGCGCCAGGAATCAATGACCTGGTGTACTCTTGGATCTGTGGGCTGAATATACTCTCCAGTACGGATCCAATGATGATGAATATCAAGAACAAGAGCGCAAGTATTTTTGAGCTTAAGGCTTTCATCTAATCCCCAACGAGTTTCATCGTTTTCTATGGTTATGCAGTTACGAGCCTCGGCGCTGAGCCTGGGCCAAACTTTGAGTATACCCGCAGCACCTTCGCGCCCAGCAATATGAACATTGATCATAAAATCCTGGAAGCTACGACCATAGCCCATCCAACGAGCCATGTCAACATGATATTCAAACTCTTCTAGCGAGCGATTAACAATACCAGGATCTGTGCTAGCCAGTACACAGAACTGACCAGGATGAAAATCAAGGCGAACGTTCCGCCTACGAGCAAGCTCGCCCACAACAGGAAAATGGCGCTCGCAATAATCCCTAACGTCAGCACGACGCCAAAAATAGCTCCAAGTAGGTTCGGTATAAGCAGGCAAGATATCGCTACCAAGACGAACCATCCTAAGATGTGCATCTAGATTACCAACCCTTTCCACCAAGAGTCTGATGCTCTCAATGTTATGGACCATGAGATCCCAGAGACGTTGTTCGGCAACTTCACGAGTCTGTCTGTTCAACCAGGTAATGGTCGTGACTCTGGTATTTAGTTGCTTAGCAGCATCCTTGGGTTTGAATCCGTCAATTTGTTCGACGGTGTCAATCCACTTACAGCAAAATCCAATTTTCATCAATAAAATCCCATGTTACGACGTTTAACTTTGGGCGCATGGATCTGACTATGGAAAAGCTCAGCCAGAGTCTTTTCTCCGGTCATGCGATCTATGCCCAATTTGTCAGCCAGGACCTGATGCTCGGTTTCCTGCATGGCACGAAACTCTAGAACATCAAAACAACGACCTGGGCGAATTAGCGCTGGATCTATGTCCTTGATGCTGGGCAGGTTAGTACTAAAGATCATTTTCTTGCCCTTGCTGGTAATTAGGCCATCACCAACGTTTAGAAACTTGTGCATGACATCGTTACCTTCGGTTCTGCTGCCCAAAAAGGTATCGGCGTCTTCCAGTATCATTACATTGTTCTGTCCTTCGACAAAGCGAGCAAAGATATAATCCTTTTCCAGGATGCTGGCATCATAGCTTACCAGTGCATTGGTCTTGGTATACTGAAGTAAGCCACGAATAAAACTGGTCTTACCTGTGCCCGGAGGACCTAACAGTACCAGCACACTAGCCGAACTGTCCATGTAATCATCGTAATATTCAAACAGGTCCTTGCTAAGAAACGGATACATTTCGGGCAAGGGCTGCTTTTCGTCGGTAATGGGAACAGTAGCACTATTACCGTCCGAAGTATACATCCATTCAACAAAGCTCTTGGCAATGGTAAATTCTTCGCTGAGCTTCTTGCTCCAAGAGCTAACGAAATCTTTGCCGCCTACAAACTTGACTCTGACCATGTTGGAGTCTGCACCATATTCCCAGTAGCAATCGTCTGCAAAGAACACATAGCCATGATCTTCGCTCATGCTAAAGACCCGCTTGGGCTCTTTAAGAACTGTAATAAACTTTCTGACTGTACGAACATCGGTCAGCAAATAGATACGCTCCAGCTCAACATCTTTGTTGGCCAAGAATCTTTTCTGCAGTATCTGACTGGTAATGATGTCGTCTACACTGCTGGCCGCCATGTGAAAGGGGTTATGGGCTAGGTCATCAAACATGTGCGGTCCTGGTATGTCATCGGTATAGTGTTGAGGCATGAGACTGTCTTTTCGTTTGTTGCGTCTACGAGACAAACCTCTGTAAGGATTACCTCGTGCGATCTTGATAAAGCGGTCAATTTCTTGTTGAGTAGGCATTAGTAGTATCTGTGTTTGAAGGTCCAGGACTGGACCTGTTCATCGGTAAATTCAAGTTCGTGATCTTTACAAAAGTTTTTAATCAAAGTATTAATGCCTGCATCGGTAAAGATACTGTTGTGTAGAGACATGTAACCAGCATCCAGTGCCCGTGAATAGCTACCCTTGTGAAAACCAAATACATTGTACAAGGCATATCTGTAAGATCCCTGATCATCGAGCTCGGCTTTGCATATCCTTCGAACCACAGCACAAAAAACGTCGATCTGTTCGTCTACGCTTAGGCTGTCCCAAAGTTTCTCGCTACGATCTTTATCTATAAGCATATTTTCTTTCATGCTGTCTCGGAGTTCGTCCCAGGCGGCCTGTTTTTCTGGATCATCAAAAATCATGCTATATCCTCTTTAGAGCCAGGAAATTTAGCACTGGCATATTTAACAATAAGTACACTTAGTGCCAGTATAAAGATAGTTATGCTGGTTGTCAAGACTTCTATGCCATGATCGTCGGCTTCGGTCATGACTTCGATTAAATGACGAGTCATGGCAGTTATGCCTATGTAGATCAGGAACCTAACTGGCATGCGATTGGTCTTAAAATAGATGCCTACCATGGCACCAATTTCCAGGTAAATAAACAGTAGCAGTATGTCGTTGATGCCAGCATAGCCCTGCATGCCCATGACCATGAAAGCCATGGCAGCACTATACACGGTCATGCTACCTATGGCAAACAGTGCTATGTAATGAAAAAATCCTACTAGGTTATTACCAAAACTTTTGACCCAATCATTCATCTTCTTTTAGATCCTGAAAAAATCTGCGTTCCTGAATACTTTTCTCACCATACAATTTTCGGGGGCTAGAACAGACAGGACAAACAGGATTGCCGCAATCCAGAGCATGGTGCTTGGCTAACTTATGTGGCTCATCTATCTTGACGCCCTTGGCCTTGGCTATCTTGACCTGTTTGTGTATGGCGTTTTCATCCTTGAGTCTGCGACGACTGTTCTTGATCTTGTCCTGCTCGTGGCTCATGTTCTACCTCCCAGGTTCTAATGTAAAAATGTCTACCCAAAAAATCTATCTGGGACTGTGGGTACCCCTGCTCTATGAGCCAAGCCTGACAATTAGGCTGTAGATTGCTGTCCCAGATCTTGGGAAATCCCCATTGCCAACCGCTAGGCGGGTCTATCCATAATTTCGTCATTTCATTACCAGGCTAGTGTCTGCCATATCCTTATCTTCTCGAATTTCTACAAATACCGGAAGAAATAGACTCTCGGTATTGCCCTTTTTATCCTGTATTCGAGCATTGTATTTGATGCTGGCAATTTTACCTACAACATCGGGTTTGATGGTGTCGCGATCTAGATCCGTAAAACCCGTGCCTACATTGACAACAATTCTACCATCTTCGGAGCTAACCACCAGTGCGCCCAAACGATTACTGTTCTTACCAGTGCCCAACTCCCAGCCTATGATGCGCATGTCAGCCTCGAGTTCGCCTTTGAACTTTATACTGCCCTTGCTGCGCTTGTCTTCCCAGATGGCATTGCGATCCTTAAGGATCGTGCCTTCCTGACCTTCGGCTAAAAATCTTTCGAACATTCTGCGAGCCTCATAGTCATTTTTTACATATTCGGTAAGTACCGGACTAATCAGATGACTCAATTGTCTGCTAGACTCTGAAAACTGCTTGTGTGCGCCTACGAGTCTGGTAAAGCGACTTTCGTAGGCTACTGAATAGATACCCTCGACAAAATTTTCTACAGGTATAGCATCCCAGACAGTAGCACGAATCCGAGCAGCTTCTGACTTGCTTACTGTACCCTTGACCGCCTTGTTGAGTATGCCGTTGCCAGTCTTGCGATCCAGAGGTCTGCCTGAAGCATCTACTACCAGTAGTTCACCATCGAAAACATAGTCAGCACCATACTCCTTGGCCAGAGCAACAAAAGCTCTGGGAAACAGGTCACTGGGTATGCTAATTTCTTTGCCATTGCGACTGCGAAACTCTACGTTTTCACCACGGACGATCGCGTTAAAGCGCATGCCATCCAGCTTGAGCTGACACATGCCTGGCCAGTCGAACCGTTCAATGAGTCGCTGGTCGTAGGCTGAAGCCAGCATGACCGGATAGGTTGCAATGAAGCCAGGTCTGATTTTGTTGATGGTAGCTTCACTGACGCCACACTTGAGGTCTTTTGCAATGATTCGCTCAATAACCAGGCAGTTTGTTTCACTCACGTTCTCCAGAATATGTACAAGATGTTCGATGCCTGCATTGCCAGTAACTTCACGACGACTGAGTCGTCCTAGGCTTTCGAGGGCTTCGGACAAGCTCAGGTTAGCTCGTTTACTGGGCGTATATGCAGGAATTTTTTTGATGTAGAAATTAATGAAAGGATCTAGAGCCAGTCTGGCAGTCTCCCAAAAATCTGCATTGTTGAGTTCAGCACGCAGGATGGCTTCCTTGGCCAGACGACTGTTGTCGGCAGCTACTTTATCTAGGACGGTGTATACGGTATTCATTGTGTAATTGATTCCCAAGTGTATAAACTTCAGCAAAGGTATTGGCAACAAGAGCCTTTAGAACTACAGATCCCTGTCTGGCTTCTAGCTTCCAGCATCGATCTTCAGTGCTGTACCAGCTCACTAGAGCGATGGGCGTGTTTGGGTCTGCGTTTGTAGACAAGTTTGTTCTCCACGGTTCTGCGAAACCTAGCAGACCAGAGTTCACGTGCCAGAGGATTACGCTTTTTGATGGGCTTATTCATGATTTCATATTTATCTAACATACCCATATTCTAGCACCTTTGTAAAGACCTGTCAAGCCCTAGGGGCTTTAAAGGTTACTTTAAAATCAATGATTTACAGACCAGCTGTGCGCAGGGTCGGTCCAGCATTTTATGCTAAAAACCAGCCCTGGATCTGCATGCTGCTTGTAGGCTTCAACTTCCTTGAGACTACGAAAAACTCCGGCTATGGTGCTATGCTTGACTCTACGCATGCTGTCTAGCTTCTGGACTTCTAGTATGTAACGTTCCATTAGGGTGTATCCTGCATGGTGGTATTCAGGGCTGTGCCTATGCCTATACCAGTTCCTGTTAGTGTGTAACCAGATATAGGACTGCTTGATACTATACCAGTTGTTGTTGGAATGTTGTTCATTAATTGCTGAATGTTGCTTATGTGCAGACCAGCATTATCGTTCCAGGTAAGATCTACAGCCTTGATGAATTTACCAACAGCTTCTTCTTTTTTTAAAGCATAGAACGTATATTCGAAATCGTCGGCCTTTACTGTATACTTCATGCTACGTCCTTCATGGTAGTAGTATTAGTAATGGTCTCGTACAGAGTTTCGAATTCTTCGTGCTCTTCACGTTCCTGACTAAAATTTTGCTTGTGGTAGACCTTGGCCATGCGTCTAAAGGTCTTTTTATTTAGGTTGAAACTGTCACAGGTATTGCCTATGGCTTCTTTGATTAGGTCACGCTCGGCTTCGATGCGAGTAAGGCTCGCCGAAATTTCTTCCAAAGCACTTTTAATGGCTCTGCGATCTGCTGGGCTACTGGGTACGGTCATGTCGATTCCTTGAGAAAAAATAATAAATGGTCAAAGTCTACGGGATCAAATTTTAAAGCTGGCGTACCCATGGTAGTAGGTACTTCGGTCCAGGATAGTCCCAATGTACTGGCCAGCTCAGTTATGCGTCCTCGACTCCAGGGATCATAGGGCCAGATTTCGCATAGGTTAGGGTTAGGACTGTATTGCGGCCTCATCTGCGCATCTGACTAATGGCAATGGCTTCTTCGTCACTAAAGATAGGAACAGCGTTGCTTTTGTGCATGGTTCCAATACCTTTAATCTTAGTACCAGTATATACAGGTGAGGCTTTCTTGGCAGCTATACCTGCACCAGAGTCATGACTAGGAATATGCGGGGTCTCACGACCTGGCGGTGGGCCTAACTTGGGAAAGGGTCTGGTCAGGGGTCTGGCGCTTGGTACTGGAATAAGAGTCTGTTCGACAATCTGATTCCAGTTATTCTTCAATTCTTCGGCCTGGCGCTTGGCCTCGGCTGAAGCCCATTTAAATCGACCCTTCTTCTTACCAGTAGTAGTGAATTTAGGATGCTCTAGATGCATGGTCATAATATAGTCCTTTCTTCAGTGTCACAGTACGTAGTATAGCACCTTTAACTAGGTGTGTCAATACCTATTCAGACCTTTTTGACTTTTTCTTTGAGCGCTTTGCAGATGAATTAGGCGTATCTGGGCTTGGTACAGGAGTTTCTGAAATTGCCTCGAATGTCGATTCTGGTATTGTAGGTGTAGATATTTCCAATTTCGATTTCGAAGATCCAATATCCTCGATCAACACTTTCTTACTGGATCTTCGTTTCCAGTTAAGATCATAGTAAATTCTCGGCAGAGCATAGTTATACATTTTTGGTCAGTGTAGCCAGTGCTTCAGGGCTAAGAAATAACTTAGCAGCTGGTTCAACATGAATGGGATTGTTTACGTCTCTGTAACTGCGATTCGTAGGTCTACCAGATATACTGTTTACTAGTATATCCTGACTGTAATTCTGATAGGGATATCTAAAAACTGTACTGGGAAAAACCTTATACAGAGCTTCTATCTTCATGCCTTTTTCTCCGAGTAAAAGTAAAATAAGGGATAAAAGGGCGACGTATCAGATCCTTTTTGTCTACATGCCACCCTTGAGTTGCTGTTCCAGGAGTTGTTTCTCCAGATCGCCCAGGGTATTTAAAGCTGCTGGTAAGGGTTTTGACCCAACTCCAGATTCCTTTTTTGGCTTTTCAGCCTTCTTTTCTTTTTTAGGTAGAGCCGGAATATCGGCTGTCTTTTCGGGCAGAAGTTCTGGAAACGCTGCACGGACCAGTTCGGGAGTTACACTAGGATAGGTATGCGAAAGTTTCCTGTCCTTGACAGCTATAACCAGGGCTGCTTCGGTATGATGCAGCCCTTCTAGCATCTGTATGAACAGACTTTCTAGTTTCATTTTGGGTAATGGTGTCTGAGGACGTACCCAGATATAAAAGCGCTTGTATTCTGTATACAGAGTGGATTCGGCTGTGCCCAGAGGCCTGCTAGTGTCTTTCTTGAAAGACGGTTCACCTTCGGGCAACCCAAAACTAAGATTAGGATTATAATTAATGTTTAAACAGCCACGCAAGCATGGCGAATTATATTCCTGTAAAATTTTAACTTTATCTTCTTGGGTCTTGGCCTTTTCGACCATTTCCAGAATCTGAGGGACAGTAGTCTTCATCAAAACTCCTCGATCAGTTCCATCATGTTTTTCATCTTATTATTAATGAAATAATTAAACAACTTACTGCGATCCTTATCAGGCAAAGCCAAATAGGTATTTAAGATATCGTCAGTAACCTTAGCAGGAATATGATCAAAATCGACTAGTGTCTGGTTACGAATCCAGCGTGCAGAAAATTCCAGATCCTGAGGACGACGATTGATGTCGGACCACTCGTCTATTTTTTTACTGGTGATTGGACGCTGCCGAATGTTTTCGTATACACTTTGGTCGGGGCTAAGTACATTGGGGATTCCGTCTCCTTTGTCGCCCCTGATAATGTGTTCCAGTAAAGCTCTCTCCGGCGTTGAGTCTGGGACCACAAATTTTTTCTGAGTTGGCGAGAACTGTTTGACGTTGGCATATTTCTGTAGCTGTACAAAATCATGATCACCGCTAATAACCAGAAATGGTTCTGGTTCAGAAAATAAAGGATTCTCTGATAGCGTCTGCTGAGAGTATTTAGCCAGGACTGCAATGATGTCATCAGCCTCGGCACCCTCAACCCACATGACCTTATAGGGAAAGAAATTCTTAATTTCGTCACGAATGGTATCTAGAGCTTCAAAGATAGCCTTCCAGTCAAAGCCCGATTCTTCACGGTCCTTTTTACGATGCTTCTTGTAGAAAGGAAAAATTTCCTTGCGCCAATAGTTCTTACTGTCGCAGGCCAGTACCATGTCGCCATACTGCTCGCCAAACTTTTTCTTATAGCCTCTTATGCTATTAACAATCATGTGTCTTAGCAACGGTAGATTAATTTCTACATCGGTCCGACCCTGTAATTCTGCCATGAGATTGCTAATAGCAGTCTGACTATAATCGATTACAATCACTTGTTTGACTCCATGATATGCAGATATACTTCATCGTTAGCTATGGGCTGAAGTCTATCAATTAAAATACTTTCTAGGGCTAAAATTTTACTGGGCTTGTAGTCCAACATATGATAGGCTCTAAATGCCAGATTGTCAAGTTTTATATCCATGGCCTGCACATATTCGTCTAGAAAATAGGCCCAGCTGGCTGTCATGTTCTTACTAGTACCATAGACCTTAAAGGTACTGGGAGATCGTTTCAATTTTCTTAGGTGGCTTAGGAAACGTAATCGCATGCCACCGGTCTTAGCAGTATTGCTCATGCCTACATAGTATACTTCGTTTTCATCGAACACCGTGTATACACCTCGACCAACAAGACTATTAATCTTGCCCTTGCGTTCTGAAAACTTAAACTCTAGAAAGCTGGGTTCGGGCATGTCAAGAAATTTACAAGCATCAGCAACATTACTGTCAATAATTTTCATTTTACTACTCTTAGAAGTATGCAATCAGAATTTATGATGCCATTAGGCACATTGGGTTTAGTAGTTAGCCCATCCATGAACTTACGAAGCTGAACCTTGCCTGCTGCCAGCACACTTTGGGTCTGCTCTGCAGGCTTTCTAAGAGTCTTGGTCTCGGACATTTCGGGATCATAGTTCTGAAGCCTGGTGCCCTTGCACTGAATGCCCTGACTACTGTCGGTTCTGTAGACACTGAGCTTCTTGTTCTTGGTATTATAGATCCAGGCCTGCTGGGCGCCAATTAAGTCAACTGGACTAATGCTGGTTAGGCTCAGAGCCTGGAATTCCTTGAGGAACTGAAGCTTGGCAATCTGCACACTGGGCGGCTTAGCCTTCTTGACTCTGGGCTTACGATTAGCTTGCTTGAATGCAGCATAACGATTCAGCCCTTCGATCATGCCAGCCAGAAACTTGGCATAGTCCTTCTGATGTTTCTTTTTAATGTTACTGTAGCCTTCGACTAGATCACGATCCTTGGCTTCGATAACTTCGATGATCTCGCGTAATTTCTTCTTGAGAAAGACTTCGATCTTGGGAGCATAGGCCTTGGGAATTTCCCGAGCCTTGAGATCGGCTTCTAGATTAAAGTCTTTGCCTTCGGTAACGAAGTCGTCTAGGGCTCCTTCGATGTTGCCCATGTACTCTCGAGCCTTAACATCCATGTTATCCTGAATGCTGGGACGAGCTGGTGCGTTAGCAACTTCTACAGGCTCTTTGATCTTGCTGTATCCCATTAAGTATCCATTGAGCTCATTGGTATGATACTCAGAAAGTTTAGCACCACGCATGCTGAGTCTAGCCATGAAGCCAAAGGTAGGACTTACCTCGCCTTTAGCCTTATCAAAAGCCTGCAGCATCTTGGGCATGTTGCTCTTGACATAGGCTCGGGCGTGTCTAGTAGCATCCTTGCGTTCTTGTTCGGAATGATACCAGTTCAGAGCCTTCATGAGCTCAACCTTATAGCCAGTATCTCCAGCCTGTATGCTAGCAACCGCAGGCTCATGATCTGCCATTTTAGTCTTGCGAGGATCAGCTACTTTTTCAGCCATGTTATTCACCTAAAGTAAATGAAATACTAGTAACGTTAGCAAATCTAAAACTGCGCCAGGCATCCTTTTCCGTATCCCAGACACTGATAGCAGTATCAGATACCTGTCGTTCATCACGACGATCGACAACTGGTAATTTATCGGATTTCAATGTGCAACGCATAAGTCTTTCGGTTCCATCACGTTTAATAAATGTAACAGAAACGACATTGGTTGTCAAGAGATTGTAGAGCCATACCCGGAACAATTTTTGATCTGTTTCGTTCCAGGTAGAGTATTGAGGGGCCGCAAACTTGGTCGCATCTTTCATGATATAGTCCGGTATGATGTTATCAGTTGTATAGATTAGTGAATACTTGACCAGAAGTCTTACCATTAGCAGTAAGTTTAGCAGGCACACGCTTACCTTTGACAGTAGTTACGGACCCACCCGAAGCTAGAAACTTTTGAACTGCTTCGTCGGTTTCACGCTGAATTTCGGCTTTATCACGTAAATCGTATAGGTTTTTCAAAATTCCCATGGTATTCTCCTTTAACTTTATTTATCGTGATTATAGCACCTTTCTAAGCCCGAGTCAAGCAAAGGGTCTTTGTGCCTTAAAAAAAGGCAAGAGCTACGAATACGCCTACAAAAAGCCCTAGAAATGCAGGCGTCCAGATATCAGGCTTAGAAATCCCACCAATCTGCATTCGAATATCAAATTCTGCTTTTTTAATAATGTCAAGTGTTGCTTCGAGTTGCTCATCGTCAATCAACCCCTGATCTTCAAGCTTAAGAAATTGTTCTCTTAGTGAGTCTAATCTTTCCTTTACAATGTCCATTACATTATCACCATCTTGGCAATTAAAGTTCCCAACCATCCAGCAACAGCACCAACTAAAAAGATTAGATAGCCGTTTATTTGATTATCCCTACACCATCTAACCAGTGGGTCTTTGTATCTTACTTTTTCTATGAAATCTTCTCTTAGATTCCATTTCTTTAGCCGATCTTTTTCGAAGATTTCGGGAAAAGACTCGAAACATTTATCACGTAAAATCTTCTGATCTTTGGTACTGATCTGAGAGTTCATCCATCTCTGATAGGCTGCGTCTTCTTCACGCTCAAGTTTTTCCTGAGCCATACGCAAACGTGCTTGAGTTGCATCGGCCATGCGCTCAAGACTTTTTGCTTTACTTACATTAGCCCCAGTATTGACCCATCTGCGAAACTCGCCGTTATTGTCAGCCATTTTAATTCTTCCAGGTCTTGTAACTTAAATAAACGTTTTCCATCATTCTTCGCTGAAATTCCAGATCCTGAGTTTCAGCAAATTCCAGAGCACGAGCGTCCTGTTCACTGAGCGATCCTCCGTTCAGCTGAACCAGCATGTTACGGATTTGTTGTAAAATTTCTTCGCTGGTCATGTAGCCTCCTGCGGACCATTACCGTTTTTAAATCCTATGACGCCACCTCTAGCAACTATGGCTTTGTGCAGATCTTCTCTGCTTAGAGGTGTAAAATCCAGACGTTCGCAACTAACATTAAAGTACCTGGGGTCTGGGTTACCCGCATCATCCAGAACTTCTCTGTAGTGCAAATGACCGTGAACGTTACAGCCAAATCTAGCAAGACTTTCGGGATGGACTGGTATATGACTAAAGGCCAGTCCTTGTTTGACGTCGTAGGCTCTGATGTCAGCAAAATGCTCTGTGTAGTCTGCAAGTTTGAAGATATCGTGGTTGCCTTTGATCAGTACCTTGCGACCACGCAATCTGCTTAGCATTTGCAGACCTCTTCTAGCTATGGCTACATCGCCCAGCACGTAAACAGTATCGCGCTCACGAACAACTGCGTTCCAACGTTCTTCCATGGTGGAATGCATGTGCTCTAGGTCAGTAAAATCCCGAAGGGGCGTACCGTCTGCACGTTTAAACGTAAGTATGTTGGCATGTCCAAAATGCAGATCACTTATGTAGAATAGATTACTCATCAAACATTTTCTTTCTGATACCATCGCCCAAAGTTTCTGTACCCCAGACCTGAATATGATCTACTTGCTGAGCACAGGCCTCTACTGTGAGTTCAAAAAATTTCTTAAGTTCGTTTTCATAGTTACTTGCCCAGTCTACCTGATTAGGACCAGGTCCCCATTCTTCGTTTTCCCAGAGAACGAAACCTGATTTTTCTAGTAGCTCAATATATTTAAACATTTTTTGGTAACCTATAGATGATGCCCTGGCCTGAGACAACTTTTTTGATGCCCTGAGTCTCAAAATCTAATTCTAACTCTCTTAGAATCTGGCGATTCTTGACTTTGGCATTCTCAAACTTTATGGCGACAAAACCTTTTCTATAATTTATGTATGAACGGCTTGAAGCATAGGCTAGCTGAAGAGCATATAGCATGCCCTCGGCTTTAGCCTTTTGTTTGGTGCTATAAGCACTAGAATTGACAGTACTAATAAGTTGAGATTTGAAGAAGGCGGCGACTTTGTTATCGGCTTCTTGAGAATTAATGAACTGGGCTTTCATTTATGACTCCTTAATGGTACTTGATTGTAGCACCATTTCACGAAAATGTCAAGCAGAAAAAGTACTTGAAAATCAAGTAGTTAGAAGCCTCTGGTTCTGTCCAGTTTATCGCTTAGATTTCGTTGATTGGATTCCAGACTATCTACTCTAGAGACCAGCCTTTGCAACCTCTCCAGATCCTGAGCTAAAGCAGCCTTTATTTGTAAAATCTTAACTTTCTCTGAGCGAATCTGTAGAAAAGTAATGACGACCAGCAATAGGAAAACCAGAATAGTTACACCAGATAGAACAGCAATAAACATCCATAGCTCTTCTATGCGATTATGAAAGTAGTCTATCCAATAGTTGTTCAAAACCAACCTGGCTTGGCGCCCAGATATCTGCCTATGAAAGTAAGTATGTAAAAACAACTACCCCATAGTACAGCCATAACCAACCATTTTTCTAATCTATTTTTGATGGCATACCAGGGAATCTGATTAAAAGTAAAAACATCCTGTATCCATAACTGGTCATTGGCAATGTGATTGTCCAAAGGAGCAACATACGAACTGCCAATTTTTACACATTTACCCAGGGGCACGGCTACTGGAACGATTTCACCATCACGTACATAATAAGCCATTAAGCACTCCTGAATTGAGCTAAAACGTCTGTTGCCATATCAGTATCTGACACGTTGTCTAGCATTTCAGCAATCATTAAACTTTGCATGGTCTGGACTTCTTGCTTGCTAAAGGCCAACATTAAAGCTACAATGGTATTTTCGTCTTGTGCATTCCATAAAGCCTCGGCAATGACGACCTGGCGACTTGTCAATCCAGTAAGTTGCATATAAACTCCGCTTGTGTTTTGGTATACATCACATACAAGTATAGCACCTTTCTATACCAGAGTCAAGCAAAGGGTTATTTGTTCAGAGCCAATACATACTTAAGAACATCTGTCCAGCTGTCAGTAGACCAAACTGTGTTTGGTGAAGCGTTCAAATCAGGTATCAAAGTATTCCACCATGTATCTGCATCATATTCAAGATCATTTAAAATCTGATTTATTTTATTTTTTGCCCAAATTTTTTGTTGGATTTTATTAGCCATTCTGATCCCTCAAAAAAGAATTATTCATAATTTTAAGATATTCCCTATGAGATATTTTTATAGTGTTTTTATTATTTTTTAATTTACTTTCTAAAAATGTCACATTACATTCATTATAACTTGATCGATTTTTATTGATATTGCTCAATAGTTTAAGTTTATCAATTAACTTAAGCCCACCAATTACCTGATACCAATTCGCTTCCTTAAACATTACGTTTTTCTCAAACATTTGGGGCACTATAGAACCTGCTTTAAAGGCATCCAAATAACAACGATTAAAATCAGTTAACTTAAAAGGTTTATCCTTCCAAAATTTACTGTCGTTTCTTTTAGTAAAATAATGTGCCTGTAAATAATCAATAACATTTTGAAAAACACCATCCATCTCATTGTTATATCTTTGAATCTGATATTCTAGATTATAGTCATATAAATCAGAATAGTTTAAAAACGTATACATCTGAACTATAGTAAAACCTATGCTTTGAGCTTCTAGAGGCTCAGCAAAACTTCCTGATAGACCAATATGTAATACATTTTTATTCCAGATTTTATCAATTTTACCAGCTTCAAAAGGTATGTCACGTCCGGGCTTTATGTTAGATAATTTTAAATGTTTTGATATTTCCTCAAGTGCCTGATCTGCAGAAATGTATCTATTATCAAAAACATAACCATTACCATATCTTTCCTGTGTTGGAATACGCCAGGACCAGCCAGCTGATAGTGCTGTAGCTAATGTATAAGGTTCTAAAGAAACATTTTCTTGAATGGACGTTGGGAATGCTATGGCTCTATTCATGGGCAGATATTCTGCTTTAGAAATCCAAGCATTATTCATAGCCTTAGAAAAAATTCTATGAAAACCCGTACAATCTATGAAGAAATCAGCTGTAAGTTCACCAATAGAAGTAGAAATACTCTGAACCCAGCCCATATGATCTAGAATTACATCCTGTACCTCACCTATTATAAAATTAATTTCTTTGCTTTTACAAAGTTCAACTAAAAATTCATTAAGTTTGAAAGTGTCGAAATGAAACTGATTTGAAATATTTTCTGATTTAAAACTTAATTCATGATCTCCGGGTTCTAGCTGACTTAGGTTTTTATTGTTAAGATAAAGTACATTTAAATAATCTAGTCTGTTAAGCCCAGACAAATTAGATTCAATTTCTGATAGAGAATGAACAAAGGTTTCTCCAAGGTTCCAATCCTTGAAGACTATACCTAATTTTACTGTAGCTTTTGTCTTATAAATCAATTCACGTTGGTTTATACCACTAAATTCCATGAAAGCTCTCCAATGTTCTGTTGAGCCTTCACCTACACCAACTATACCAATTTTGTCTGATTTGACAATTTGTATGTTTAAATGCGGATACTTTTCATGAAGCATTAGAGCAGAAATCAGCCCAGCTGTTCCTGCTCCTACTACTATAACCGAATTAAGATTCTGCATTTCTTTTTATAGACCAACTGCTTTCGTCTAATTTTTCCCAGATAATGGTATCACCTACAGCTAGGTTTGCTGCAGCAAGAATGTCTGGAGGCAATTCAATAAAATAGTCTCCAGTATACTCATCATATTGAATATCAACAGTAGCTTTCACGGCATTTTGCTTTCTTTTAAAGTTGAATCCTGCACCCATTATACGTCCACATACTTGAGTTGAAAATTGTCTGCACAAGCCTCCCATCCGTCATAGCCGCGGGGATTGCAAACTATTCTGGTATCGCCTACGTAATAATCAAACTGATCATGTGTATGACCATGAGTCCAAAGAACAATTTGAGGATGGTTAGCTATAAAATATCCTAGATCACTACTGTAGGCACCATTCATTTCTATATCTTCAGCGTATCTTGGTTTAACACTAAGTTTATGTGGAGCATGATGACCTACAACCACATACTTTTTATTTGGATCAGACTTAATTGTAGATTTTATATACTCAAGGGTATTCTTATGTCTGACTACAGTGTCTGAGGGAGTAAGTCTTGCATAGTTACGATTACTATGACGAATGACTCTGTAATCATTCATCATTTCTTGAACTATTAATAGAGTAGTTCTATCGCTATTGTTCATATCAGTCCACAGAGTAGCACCGATAAAGGTTACATTGGCAATTTCTTTTTTGCTTTGCTCTAAGAAGTATACATTGTTAAAGGCTTGGCATTCTGCTTCCAAGTAATTATAAGC
>SXGQ01353388.1_pt1 | contig 17985 bp, 18 predicted proteins | sample 3178371 | NCBI WGS metagenome assembly SXGQ01 (sample SAMN11356859, study PRJNA531348) | freshwater metagenome | isolation source: freshwater sample F1-20 | place: China: Fuxian Lake, Yuxi | collected 2017-12-25 | reverse complement strand
GCCCGATCACGCTGCTTTGCAGCCCCTGGCTGCCCACGGAGACGGTGCGCAGCGCCATCAGCCCATCCTTTCAATGAGGGTGGCCGTTCCCAGCCCGCCTGCGCAGCAGATGGCCTGCAGGCCGTAGCGCGCCTGTCGGCGCTCCATCTCGTGCAGCAGCGTGGTCATGATGCGCGCGCCGCTGCCCCCCAGGGGATGGCCGAGTGCGATCGCTCCGCCCTGGACGTTCAGACGCTCGTGGCCCACGCCGAACTCGCGCATCCACCCCATGGGCACGGGCGCAAAGGCGTCGTTGACCTCGAACAGGTCGCTGGCGTCAAGCCGCAGGCCGGCGCGCTCGAGCACCTTGCGGGTGGCAGCAATCGGGCCTGTGAGCATGAGCACCGGGTCCGAGCCGACGGTGGCGCTGGCGACGATTCTGGCGCGCGCGCGCAGACCGAGCTTGCGGGCATGGTCCTCGCGCGTGAGCAACACGGCGGCCGCGCCGTCGGAAATCTGCGAGGCATTGCCCGCCGTCACCCGCCCGCCCTCCGGCCGGAAACTGGTTTTGAGCGTGCCGAGCTTTTCGCGGCTGGTGTCGCGCCGGATGGTCTCGTCACGGCTGACCACGCCTTGCGAGCCGCTCTCGCGCTCGCTCCAGTCGGTCAGCGACACCGGCACGATCTCGCGGTCGAAGTGTCCGGCGTCGGCCGCGCGGGCGGCACGGCGGTGGCTTTCGATGGCGTAGTTGTCCAGTGCCGCCCGATCGAATTGCCAGAGATCGCACAGGCGTTCGGCCGCCTCGCCCTGCGAGGTCAGGGCAAAGCGCTCACTGAGCCTCCAGCCAAAGGGCATGCCATGCACATCGCGGTTGCCGCCCATCGGCACCCGCGTCATGCTTTCCGCCCCGCCGGCGATCACCACATCGGCTTGGCCGGCGGCGATCGAGCCAATGGCCACATGCACCGCCGCCTCGGAGGAGCCGCATTTGCGATCCACCGTCATGCCGGGGATGGATTCGGGCCAGCCAGCGGACAGCAGGGCGGTGCGCGCGATGTTGCCGCATTGCTCGCCGACCTGAGAGACGCAGCCAAACACCACGTCATCGACCTGCTGCGGCGCGAGCCCCGCGCGTTCAACAAGCGCGCCCAGCACGGCCGCCCCCAGGTGATCGGCGCGCATGTCCTTCAGGCCACCCCTGAAGCGACCCACCGGCGTGCGCGCGGCTTCGACAATGACCACGTTTGCCATCAAAAGGGCCTTACGCCAGAGTTGGGGATGCGCACGCCCTTGTCGTCGTACTCATAGACGCCGCGGCCGGTCTTGCGGCCATGTCGCCCGGACTTGACCAGCTTGACAATCAGCGGACAAGGTCTGAATTTTTCGCCCAGGGTCTGGTGCAGGTACTGCAGCACGGACAGGCGGGTGTCCCAGCCGGTCATGTCGCCCAGCTCCAGCGGTCCCATGGGATGGTTGAAGGCCATCCGCAGGGAGGTGTCGATGTCCTCGGCGCTGGCCACGCCCTCGGCCAGCATGTACATGGCCTCGTTGCCCAGCAGTGCCGAGATGCGGCTGGTCGTGAAGCCGGGTGCTTCATTGACCTCGATCGAGGTCTTGCCAATGGCCTGGCTCCACTGCTGGGCTTTGTGGACGGTCGGCTTGCTGGTCTGCAGCCCGCGCACGATCTCCACCAGCTTCATCTTGTGCACCGGGTTGAAGAAGTGCATGCCGATGACCCGCTCTGGCCGGCGGGCCACGGAGGCGATTTCTGTGATGCTCAGCGCCGAGGTGTTGGTGGCGATCACCGTGTCCTCACCAAAAAGGTTTTCTGCTTCGCGCACGATGGCCTGTTTGATGTCCATCTTTTCGGTGGCAGTTTCGATCACCAGCGTCGCCTGGCTGGGGGCGCCGCCCAGCGCGCCGGCGCTGTGCAGGCGCTCGAGCGCTGCCGCAGCGTCCTCCTGGCTGCTCTTGCCCAGTCTCACGCCGTCGGCGAGGATTTTCTCAATGGTCTGGCGTGCGCGCGCCAGCGCTTGCGGCTCAGTGTCGACCAGCGTGACGGGGTACCCGCCGCTGGCAAATGCGTGGGCGATGCCGGTGCCCATCAGGCCGGCACCGACGACAACGACTGTATCCTTGGGCGTCATGCAGTGGTCTCCTTCAGCTGCCTGTAAATCGGGGCGCTCGTTTTTCCTTGAATGCCAGCGCGGCTTCGGCCCGGTCCTCGGTGGCCATCAGCAGAGAAAACAAGGTCTTCTCCAGCGTCAGCCCAGCCAGCAGTTCCATTTCCATGCCCGACTTGGCCGCCTCCTTGGCATAGGCGGTGGCGGTCGGTGGACGGGCGGCAATCCGACTGGCCAGGGCCTGCGCCTGCGTCACCAGACCGTTCGGGTCGTCGCACAACCGGCTCACCAGCCCCATGGCCAGGGCCAGTTCGGCGTCCACGCGGTCGCCGCTGAGCATCATGTCCAGCGCACGCCCGAGCCCGACCAGGCGCGGCAGGCGCTGGGTACCGCCTCCGCCAGGAATCAGTCCAAGGCCGGTCTCGGGCAGACCGAACACGGTGCCGCGCGCCGCCATCCGGATGTCGCAGGCCAGCGCCAGCTCCAGCCCTCCGCACAGGCAGTAGCCGTGCAGCGCGCCGATCACGGGCTTGGAGATACGGGCCACCCGGTCGATCCAGGCGTTGTCCAACAGGCGCCGGCGCTCCTGCACCGACGTGCCGATAAGGCGCGACTCCTTGATGTCCGCACCCACGCAAAAGCCCCGCTCGCCGGCACCGTGCAGCACGATGACCGCGCATTGCGGGTCCCGGTCGAGTTGCTCCAGCAGATCGGGCAGCCCCTGTCGCACGGCGTCGTTAAAGGCGTTGCCCACTTCCGGCCGGTTGAGCGTGACCTGCGCAACCTTTTCTCGCAGCGTCATCAATACGGGTTCGCCAGCGCTGCTCATGCGCTCTCCTGAGTGCGGGGGGCCAAAACGCGGGTGCGGTCCCAGGTGCGCGGCCCCACACCGAGCTCGCGCAGTTGTTTCTTGCGCACCTTCTCGGTCGGCGTGCGCGGCAGCTCGTTAATGGCTTGCAGGTAGCGGGGCACCATGAAGGCTGGCATGCGGGCCTCGCACCAGTCCCAGATCTCGGTCGGGTTCAGGGCCAGACCTTCGTGCGCAACCAGGAAGGCCATGACCTCGTCCTCGCCCGCTTGCTGGTCGGCCGCCACGCCGACCACGGCGCAGTCGGCGACCGCAGGATGGCTGCGCAACACCGACTCGACTTCAAAGGAGGAGATGTTCTCGCCGCGCCGGCGCAGTGCGTCCTTAACCCGGTCCACAAAGTAGTACCAGCCCTGGCTGTCGCGCCTGAGCGCATCTCCGGTGTGGAACCAAAGATCGCGGCGCGATTCAATGGTCTTGTCCGGCATGCCCAGGTATTCGGTGGAAATGATGCCTGGGTGTTTGTGTCGTACCAGCAATTCTCCGACATGACCTTCGGGCACAGGCTCGCCGGTCTCTGGGTCGGCCAGCTTGATTTCAAACCATTGGTCGACCAGGACTCCGCTGGCCCCCGGTGGCCGTGGGGCCCCCGGCGGCGTCATGAAGACGTTGGAAATTTCGGTCTGTCCGAAACCGTCGACGAACTCGGACACGCCAAATCGTTCGGTGAAGGGGCCGGCCAGGTCGGTCGATAGCGGCGCCGCGTAGATGCAGCGCAGACGGTGGGCACGATCGTCGGGCGAGGGTGGCTGCGCGGTGATGAATGCCATGGTCGCGCCCAGCAGGTTGGTCACCGTCGCGCCGCTGCGTCGGGCTCGGCCGGCCCAGTCGGAGGCGCTAAAGCGCGGGTAGAGCACGCAATGAGCGCCAGCGATCAGGCAGGGGTAGACCGTGAGGAACTGGGCATTGCCATGGAAGAGTGGAAAGCCGGTCATGTAGACATCGTCTTGCTTCAGACGCATCAACTGCACGTCCTCTTCCGCAAAGAAGTAGAACTGCGAATGCGGCATCACCACGCCCTTGGACGGCCCGGTGGTGCCCGAGGTGAGCAGCACTGCGGCGGCATCACCGGGCTTGACGATCTGGGGCGGATTGTGCGTCTCCTGGCTGTACAGTGCGTCCAGTCGGTGAAGGCGCATCCTCTTGAAGGGCGCTGGCTGCCTGGCTTGCTCGCCCGACGGATCGTCGACCAGCAACAGATCGGCGATGGGGATGTCATCCTCGATGTCGCGCAGGCGCTCTGCCAGGGCTGCGGTGGTCACCAGGATGCGCGACTGCGACAGCGACAGCGGGTGGGCCAGGAAGCTGCCCTTGTATGCGTCGCTGATGGCCACTTCGACCGCCCCCAGCTTGTTCAGCGCAAACCAGACAAAGACAAACTCGGGGCAGTTGGGCAGCAAGATGCACACCCGCTCGTGCTGGCGTACCCCGAAGGAGGCCAGCCCGTGGGCCAGGCGGTTGACGTGATCATTGGTTTGGCCAAAGGTCCAGGTCGGCCCGTTGTCTGTCCAGGACAAAAACGGTTGCACGCCGCGTGCTCGAGCCTGGTGTTCCAGCACATGGGGTAAGGTCCAGTGTTCGCGCGGGAAATTCGGCTCGAAGGATGGAAAAGTCAGCATCGAATCTTGATTGTTCTGGGAAGTTTGTTTCACAATCGGACTGGACTCGGTTCATGATAACTTATCTTTTATAAATTCAACCCGAGTAAAATATACTCAAGCAGGAAAAATGACGTCCAAAAAAGTCGCCTCCGCCGCAGACTTCGCTCCCTCTGCCGCCAGCGCATCGTCCCGACGCACGCGTGTCAGGAACGGTGGCGGCCGCAAGCTCACGCAGTGCGAGATCGTTCGCAGCGCGCTCGAGAGGGACATCTTGACAGGTCAGCTGCCGCCAGACTCGCCGCTCGACGAGGATCTCATGGCCAAGCGCTTCTCGGTCTCACGCACGCCTGTGCGCGAGGCCCTGCTGCAGCTCATCGAGGCTGGGCTGGTCGAGAAGCCCTCGCGACAGCGCGCCGTGGTGGCGCCGCTGGATCTGCGCCGCCTGATCCAGTCCTTTGAGACGCTGTCCGAGCTCGAGGCGACCTGCGCGCGCATCGCCGCGCGCCGCATCACCGAGCAGGAGATCCAGGTTTTGCGGGAGATTCAGCGACTCTCCGAGGCGGCACTGGTGGCCGGCGATCAGGACGAATTCGGGCGCCAGGGTGGCCGCTTTCATCTGGCCTTGTGGCGGGCTGCGCACAACGATGTACTGTTCGAAATCACACGCAATTTGGCAGCGCGCATGCACCCGTTTCGCATGTTCCAGCTCAGCGCCCAGGGCAGACCTGAGGCCAATAACGAAGACCACCGACAGATCCTGGAGTTGCTCTGCGCCGGCAAAGCAGAGGAGGTTTACACCCTCATGCGCGGCCACGTGACCGTGCAGGGCGATGTGCTGGCCGATTACATCTCCATCGCTCCCAGACCTGTGGTTTACACCGACTACGCTTGAATGTGCTTGACTTTTTTATCGATATACAAGTACCGTACAGAAAATATAAAAATCCATCCGCCAGCTAACCTCCAGGAGACCCACCCAATGAAATTTGATCGCAGTACATTCCGCCGTCTGGCCCTCTTGGCCGGCGTGGCCCTGGCCTCGCAGGCCGCTCTGGCCGCTGACCGCAAGATCGTTATCTTGCAGGCGCTCACTGGCGTTGCCTCGTTTGTGGGCGTGCCCGCTTCTGAAGGCATGAAGTTTGCTGCCGACGAACTCAATGCCCGCAAGTTTCTGGGCAACGACCGCATCGTCTATGAGGTGGTGGACAGCGCGTCCGCCCGTGCGCAGGCCATGGCCGCCGTCACGCGTTATGCCGCCGATCCCAACGTGCTGTTCATTCTCGGGCCCACCACCGCCGTGGAAGCCATTCCCTCGGCTGGTGTGGCCAACGATGCCAAGATCGGCATGAAGGCCATGACCAACGCGGTGAGCCTGCTCAGTGCCGGGCCCTGGGGTTTTATTTCGGCCCAGCCGCCGGTCATCACCATGCCGCAACTGGGCGACTACGCCCTGGACGTGGCCAAGGTCCGTTCCTGCGCGACCATTCGCTTTTCTGACAACGAGGCCTATGTCGATCTTGAACGCCTCTTTGTGGAGCACACCCAAAAGCGCGGCATGAAGTTCGTCGACCGCACCGGCATCAAGCAGGCGGACTCGGACTTTTCCACCATCGCCACCCGCATCGTGGCCGCCAAGCCCGATTGTGTGGTGCTGTTCACGCTTGGCCCCTCGGCCGCGAACCTTGCCATCCAGCTCAAACAGGCGGGCCTGCCGGCCAGTGTCAAGCTGATCGGTCAGACCGGTTTGTCCTCGCCGCAACTGATTTCCATCGGGGGTGCTGCTGTCGAAGGTCTGGTTTTCAACTCTGACTGGACCCCCGGCGGCAACACGCCGGCCTCTCAGGCTTTCGCCGCGGCCTACAGGGCCAAAACCGGCAAGGACGCCGACAACTGGGCCGCGCTGGGTTACAGCTACATGTCGGTGGTGGCGCATGCCATCAAGGCTGCGGGCCCAAATCCCACCCGCGAGCTCATCCGTGATGCCCTGTCCAAGACCAAGGATGTGCCTGTGGTCGTCGGGACCGGCAAGTACAGCTACGTCGACCGCATCCCGACCTATGGCTCGATCTTTCTGATGGTCAAGGACGGCAAGTTCATCGTCGCTCCTCAATAAGCAGGCTGACGTGATGATCGCCCGCGGCTGCGGCCGCGGGCCTCGATGGCAAGGCGGCAGACCATGATTGCTCAGCAATTACTCAACGGGCTGGTTCTGGGCGGTGTCTATGCGCTTTTTGCGCTGGGTTTTACGCTCATTTTCGGTATTCACCGCATCATGAACATGGCCCACGGTGCTGTGTTCATGGCCGGGGCTTTCGTTGGCCTGTACACGGTTCGTGCCGGCTTGCCGTTGTGGCTCGCCCTGCCGGTGGCCATGGTCGCTGCCGGTCTGGTCTCCATCCTCATTGAGGTGATTGCCTTCAAGCCGCTGCGTAAACTGGCGCTGGCGGACGCCGAACTCGCCTCCATCATCTCGAGCATCGGTGCCGGTCTCATTGTCCTGAGCATCGGTCAATATGTCTCCAAGACCGAGACCATGCGCTTTCCCTTTGGCACCGTATCGCCTGATGCGATCGCTGTGCTGGGCCTGCGCGTGACCATGCTGCAGTTGCTGATGCTGGGCGTGGCCGTGGTCGGTGTGGGGCTGCTGGCTTTTTATCTTTACCGCACGGCGCAGGGTCGCCAGATCCGGGCCGTGGCCGGCAACTATCGAGCTGCACAGCTGCTGGGCGTCAACCCCAACGCCATCTTCTACCAGACCTTTTTCCTCTCAGGTGCGCTGGCTGGAGCGGCCGGCGTGATGGTTGGACTGGCCTTCAATGCGGTGCAGTTTTTGATGGGCGAGCCCTTCCTGCTTAAAGCCTTTGTGGCCATCATCATCGGTGGTCTGGGCAGTGTCCCTGGGGCCCTGGTCGGGGGCTTGCTGCTGGGCTTGTTGCAGTCGATGTCGGCCGCCTATCTGCCATCCCTGCTGGTCGATGCAGTGATCTTCATGTTGCTGTTTGTGATCCTGATGGTTCGCCCGGACGGCCTGTTCGCGCAGAGCGTGCCTGAATCTCCCACCAAACGCGTCTGAGCGCAGATCCCAGATCGCCATGATGAATTTCATCGCTCCCCATCTTCCGCTGCTGGACCTGATCTTCATTGGCACGGGCTATGCCCTGAGCCAAGCGATCGTCTTTCGCGCCGGTACCTTTTCCGTGGCCACCTCGGGCTTCGCCGCTCTGGGGGCTTATTGCGCCGCCATCCTCACCGTCAAGCAAGGCATGCACCCCGCAGCAGCGGTGGCGCTTGGCACCGGTTTGGGCTTGCTGGCCGGACTGATGCTGGCCGTGCCACTGGCGCGCCTGCGCGGTGTCTACCAGGCCATCGCCTCTCTGGCCTTTGTCGAGGTGGTGGTGGCCCTGATCCTCTACTTTGAAAACCTCACCGGTGGGCCGCTGGGCTTTCACAACATCCCAAGGGTGGTCACGCCGTGGATGCTCTTTTTTGCCATGGTGGCCACCATGGGTCTGCTGATCATCCTCGGTCAGGGCGGTATCGGTCGGGCCTTTGATGCGATGCGCCAGGACCCTGCCGTGGCGGCCTCGCTGGGGGTCAATCCGACGCGCTACCACATCCTTTCCTTTGCCTTGTCCGGGGCCATCGCGGGTTTGTTTGGCAGCCTTGATGCGTTGCGCAACTTCAGCCTGACCGCCGAGCAGTTCGGCTTCAGCATCTTGATTGGTACCTTGTCAGCGGTGGTGCTGGGAGGGCGGCGCACCGTGTTCGGACCGCTGGTCGGGGTAACCATCTTGGTGCTTCTGCCAGAAATCTTCCGGCCACTGGCGCAGTACCGACAGGCCGTTTATGGGTTGCTGCTGGTGCTGGTCATGGCCTTTTTGCCCTTCGGTGTGTTCGACAGCATCCTCAGGAGTCTGCGTAACCGTCGTCTGGCGCGCCAGGGCATGCTGCCTCAGAAAGCGGGGTCTTGATGAGCACGCTGATTCTCAAGGGCGTGAGCAAGCGTTTTGGCGGCTTGCAGGCCGTCGCTCCCTTCGACATGGAGATCGTCCATGGCAGGATCACTGGCCTGATCGGTCCCAACGGTGCGGGCAAGACCACGGTCGTGAACCTGATCACGGGCGTCTATAAGCTCAGTGGAGGCCGCATCATTTTTGGCGACACCGACCTGAGCGAGGCGTCCCGGCACGAGGTGGCGCGCGCGGGTATGGCGCGCACCTTTCAGACCATCCGCCTGCTGCCCGATGCGACCGTGTTGGCCAATGTGATGATCGGGATGTACAGGCTGCAAAAGACGTCTTTGTTCGCGCAGATGTTCGGCCTGCCGTCCTCGCGGGCGGAGACTCGGCGTTTTCGCGACGACGCCTTTGCTTTGCTCGAACGCTTTGGCATGACCCGTTACGCCGACTATCCCGCTGGCAACCTGTCCTACGGTGATCAACGTCGGGTCGAGATGATGCGGGCATTGGCGCTCAAGCCACAGGTGCTGCTGCTCGACGAGCCTGTGGCTGGTATCAGCGATGTCGAGGCCGCCAAGCTCGGTGAAATTTTCCGGGCGCTGGCCACCGAGGGCGAAGGCATGGCCGTGTTTCTGATCGAGCACAACATGCGTTTCGTGACCAATTTGTGCGACTATGTCTACGTCCTTGACAGCGGGCAGTTGATCGCGCAAGGCAGCGCCGCTCAGGTGGTCCAGGATCCGGCAGTGATCAAGGCCTATCTCGGGGAGTTCGAAGATGCTTGAGGTATCGGACCTGCATGCTGGCTACAACGGCAACGAGGTACTGCACGGCATCTCGATCGAAGTTGCCGAGGGTGATATGGTGGCCATCATCGGCCCCAATGGCGCAGGCAAATCCACCTTGCTCAACTGCATCAGCGGGCTGGTGGGCGTCACCGGCGGCAGCATCAAACTTGGAGGCCAGGAGATCACTGGCCAGCCGGCATTTCGCAACTCCCGTGCAGGAATGCTTCAGGTGCCCGAGGGCCGCCAGATCCTGGGTGAACTCACGGTGCTGGAGAACCTGCAACTGGGCTCCACAGCGCTGCACCGTCGCGCGCCGACGCACGACTTGCGCAGTATCTACACACTGTTTCCGATCCTGGAGGAGCGTGGCCAGCAGGTGGCCGGATCCTTGTCGGGTGGTCAGCAGCAGATGCTGGCCATCGGGCGTGCGTTGATGGGCGGGCCGCGGATGCTGCTGCTTGACGAGCCCAGCCTGGGGCTCTCGCCGCTGCTGGCCAAGCAGGTGCTGGGCGCCCTGCGTGAACTCAATCGGCAGGGCCTGACCATTCTTTTGGTGGAGCAAAACGCGCGCGCAGCCCTGCGCGCCACCAGCCGCGCCTATGTGCTGGAGCAGGGCAAGGTGGTCCACCACGGACCGAGCGCGGAACTGGCGCAGGATCCCAATGTCATTGCGCACTATCTCGGGCAGGCCGAATCGGCCTCTTCGGCCCGAGCTGGCCCGTCGTCCGTTCACAATGCCAAGGAGGCGTCACCATGAGCAATCCGGCGATCCGTGAGCAAGTGTTGGAGGCCGTCCGCGGTCTGGCTGCGTACGGGCTGGGTCCGGCCATTGGTGGCCACGTGTCGGTGCGCGTGCCTGGCGAGCGTCAGTTCTACATCAATGCGTTCGACAAGACCTTCGAGGAAATGCGTCTGCAGGACATCGCCCTGCTGGACTTCGACGGCAATGTGCTGGAGTGCGAGACCATGGTCAGCCTCGGGCAGACCTTTCACCATGGCATCTACAAGCAGCGCGAGGATGTGCAGGCCATCGTCCACACCCACGGCTTTTGGCTCACGGCGCAGTCCGCCTTTGGCCGTCCGGTGCGCAACCTTCACAACCTGTGCACCTATTTTGACCAGCGCACCTGCATCAGTCCCAGCGATGATTTCTCGGCCATCGGACCAGCCCTCAAAGACAGCGACATCGCGATCATCATTCCCTGGCATGGGGCAATCACCTTTGGACCTGACTTGGCCAGCGCCTGCGCGCTGCATGTGACGCTCGATTTTGCCGCCCGGCTGGACGTCACCATGCCGGCCCACACGCCGCAGATGCCCGCGCACCTGTGCGACGAGATGAAATCGGTGCTCGCGCGCGCCAATTACCTGGACGTGACCTGGGAGCTGATCCGGCGCAAGGGCCGGGACAACTTCGACGGCCAGCGGGTCATCTCGCGGCCGGCCCACTGATTCACAGACCTGATTCACAGACCCACTGATAGTTTGCGAGGAGACATCCATGTTGCAAGACGTCCAAGAATCGCCTGCGCCAACTCGGGCGCACAGCGGCTTCTCTGCCCGCGCGCTGTCCTGGCGCCTGGGCTCGGAGATCACGGGTCTGGACTTGCGGCGCAGTGATCAGATCCCTGCGGCCACCATCGACGCGTTGTGGCGCCTGCTTGGCGAGCGTGGCATTTTGCTTTTTCGCGGGCAGGGGCTCGACCATGATCAGCACCTGGCCTTCACCCGCCGCTTTGGGCCGCTGGCGGCCACCGGAATGACCAGCCGCTACGCGCCGCCTGGATACCCCGACCTGTTCACCGTGACCAACATCAAGTCCAACGGCATGCGTTCGGAAACCGAAAATGCGGCCCAGCAATGGCACACCGACCAGTCCTTCCTGCCAGTGCCGGCGCGTGCCTCTTTGCTGCGCTGCGAAATCGCCCCGCAGTCCGGCGGCGACACCATGTTCTCCAGCATGTACGCGGTTTACGACAGCCTGTCCGAGGGCCTGAAGGCAACGCTGGGCTCGCTGCGCGCCTTTCACACCCTGTTTAACACCCGCTGTCGGGTGATGGGCAATCGAAAACCCATGACCGCCGAAGAGGCCGCTCGCGTGGAGGGCGCCTGGCATCCGGTGGTGCTGACTCACCCTGACACAGGGCGCAAGGCGCTGTACATCAGCGACCAGATGGTGGATCGCTTTGAAGGTTGGACCGTGGAAGAGAGCAAGCCCTTGCTCGATTACCTGTGCCGCCTGATCGAGCATCCGGCCTACACCTACCGCCACCGCTGGCAACCGGGCGATCTGATCGCCTGGGACAACCGCAGCACCCAGCACTATGCCCCGCTGGACTATGACTTCGATGGCATGGACCGCCCGGAGAACCACCGTCTGATGTTCCGCTCCACTCTGGCATAAGGCGGGTCGGCGACCATGGGCATCCGTTCGAGCGAGAAGGAGTTGCAGGCCTCGCTGGAACAGGCGGGGCTCAGCGTGCAGCCCCTGTCCTGGCGCACCGGCAGCGTGGTGCAGGGCCTGGACATGCGGCGTGCACATGACATTTCCGAATCGACGGTGCGCAACCTTTGGAGACTGCTCGGCGAGCGGGGCATTTTGCTGTTCCGCGACCAGCACCTGGACCACGACCAGCATCTGGCCTTCACCCGTCGTTTCGGTCCTCTGGCCCAGACCGGCCTGCTGGGGCGCCATGCCCCGCCAGGTTATCCGGACCTGTTTCGGGTCACCAACATCAAGACCGACGGCAAGCGATCTGAAACTGAAAATGCGGCCCAGCAGTGGCATTCGGACCAGTCCTTCATGCCGGTCCCCGCCCGTGCCTCCTTGCTGCGTTGTGTGCACGCGCCCGAGCACGGTGGCGACACCATGTTCGCCAACATGTACCAGGCCTGCGAAGCCCTCTCCGACGGACTGCGGACCACGCTGGGATCCATGCGCGCCTTTCACACCCTGTTTAGCTCGCGCTCCCAGACCATGGTCGGTCGCCAGCCTTTTTCCAGCGTGAAGGAAGGCGAATTGCAGGAGCTCAGCGGAACCTACCATCCTGTGCTGCGCTTGCACGAGGATACGGGTCGCTACGCCCTGTATGTCAGCGAGCAGATGGTTGATCGATTCGAGGGCTGGACCGTTGAAGAAAGCGCACCCCTCTTGGACCACCTGTTTGCGATGAGCGTGCGGCCGGCGCACACCTACCGTCACCGCTGGAGGCCGGGCGACCTCATTTTCTGGGACAACCGCAGCGTCATGCATTACGCGCCCATCGACTACGACTTCGCCAGCCTGGACCTGCCCGAAAACCGGCGGCTGATGTTTCGCTCGACCTTGGCGTAAGCGGCGGAGCGCAGAACATGGAACTGTTCACAGGTTTCGAGCGCCGTCGCATCCCGGTCGGCGACGTGACGATTCACTGCGTCTTTGGCGGGCAGGGCGATCCGGTGCTGCTGCTGCACGGTTACCCCCAGACCTTGGCCGAGTGGGCGCTGCTGGCGCCGCTGCTGGCGCAGCGGCACACCGTGGTCTGCGCGGACCTGCGCGGCTACGGCGATTCGTCCAAGCCGGCTGGGCTTCCCGACCATTCCAACTATTCCTTTCGCACCATGGCGGCCGACCAGGTGGCCGTGATGCGCGCGCTGGGGCACGAGCGTTTCCATGTGGTGGGCCACGACCGAGGTGGGCGGGTGGCCCACCGCATGGCGCTGGACTGGCCGCAGCAGGTGCGTTCGCTCTCGGTGCTCGACCTGGTGCCCACCTACGCGCTGTACCACCAGACCAACAAGAATATCGCTTCGACCTATTGGCAGTGGTATTTCCTGCCGCAGCCCGCCCCGTACCCGGAGCGTCTGATCGGCGCCGACCCCGACTATTACTTCGAGAGCTGTCTGGTTGCCGTTGGTGGTCGAGCCCTGGACAGCTTTGAGCCTGCCATGCTGGCCGAGTACCGGCGCTGCTGGCGCGACCCGGCCATGATTCACGCCTCTTGCTGCGACTACCGAGCTGGCGCGAGCATCGATCTGGCGCACGACGAGGCGGACTTGGGCACCCGGCTGGCCTGCCCCACGTTGGCGCTGTGGGGTGCCAACGGACTGATGCACACGCTCATGGACATTGAGGCGGCCTGGCGCGCGCGCTGCGCTGATCTGCGCGTGGGCACGGTGCCGGGCGGTCATTGGTTCCCGGAGCAGGCGGCGCCCGAAACGGCGCAGGCCTTGCTTTTGTTCTTCGAGAGCCAGGGTCGCTGAGCCTGGGCGCGAGAAGGTTTTTCCCCTCTTTTTTTAGGATCACACATGACGCAACGTTTTGAGGGCCGGGTCTTGCTGACCACCGGTGGTGGATCGGGTCTGGCCGCCGCGGTGGCCCGCCGCTACTCCCAGGAGGGCGGCCGCGTGGCGGTGCTCGACATCGATGCCGGTCGGGCCGAGGCGGTGGCCGGCCAATTGCCAGGCTCCATCGGTTTGGCCTGCGATGTGGCCAGCGAGGAGGGCGTGAGGGACGCTGTAGCCCGGGTATTGCGCGAGTTCGGCCGCATCGACGCTGCGTTTAACGCCGCTGGCCACGCCGATTTCGGGCCGATCGAGGAATGGACGCTCGAGCGCTGGAACCGCATGCTGGGTGTGCACCTGGGCGGAACCTTCCTCGTGTGCAAGAACGTGCTGCCCATCATGCGCGCGCAGGGCGGCGGCTCCATCGTCAACACCGCATCAATTGCTGCCATCACGGCGCAGCCCTTCAATGCCCCCTATGGCGCAGCCAAGAGTGCCATTGCCGGGTTCACACGCCAGTTGGCGCTGGAGGCCGCACCGCTGGTGCGGGTCAATGTGGTGGCGCCCGGCCGCATCCGCACGGGCATGACCGAGCCTCTGTGGAAGATGCGTGGCGGCGGCGACATCGAAAAAGGCCAGTCACAGGCGGCCAACCTCAATATGCTCAAGCGTGTGGGCGAAGCCGATGACATTGCCGGGCCGGTGTGCTTCCTCCTGTCGAACGACGCTGGCTTCATGACCGGAGCCACCGTGGTGCCCGATGGCGGCGAAACCCTGATCTGATCATGGACCGGCAAACCGAGTTGTATGCCAGCGCACGCGGCCGCGTCATGGCCATGGATTCGGCCTATGACGTCAGCCAGAGCAACCGGGACCGCGACGTGGTGGTCAATGCCTCTTACTGCGGCGTGTTGCCAGCGCGCTTTATTGCGGCGCAGCGCCCGCGCGGCGCCATCGGCATCGACTGCGCGGTCGGGCCGGCCGGCGCGTCCATTGCCGGCCTGTGGTACCTGGAAGCCTTGAATATTTCGGCGGCCACGGCCGACGTGATGGGTGTGCGCCTGGGCGACGGTGTAGACCTCTACGCTCAGGGCCGCATCAGTTTCGCCAACCGCCCGGCGCTCGATTGCGGCGTGCGCATAGGCATGACCGTGCAGGAGGCGGCGCTGCTCATGCTCGAGGGCGATCCTGACGCGCCCCAGGCCAGCGACGTGACCAACCGCACGGTGATGGAAACCGCCGCCGACGGAAGGCAGGTGGTCTGCACCGACTCGATCGCCTTTGCCTTGCCTGAAGACGCGCACAACGTGTTGGTGACCGCCGGGCACACTGGCCGCAGCGCGGTGCCCTATCTGCTCAAGGCGCGTCCTTTCGGTTTCATCTGTTCCGATGGCGGCAAAGGCCGCGAGGACGCGGGCATTGCCGGGTTGGCCATCGTCGAGGCCGAGGGCCTTGCCGGCGCCACGGTTGATGCTCGGCTGGCGCGCATGGGTGACGGTCTGAGCAGCTACCGCGAAGGGATCATCAGCGCCTGCAACGCGCCGGCCCGTGCGGCCGGCGTGACGGTGGGCATGCCTGCGGCGCAGGCGGCCTCTTTGCTGCTGGCGCGCCGGTGACCGGGCGTGTGCAGCCGCGCATGTTGCTCCACGATGCTTTGGCCCTGCCCCATGCGCGCGTTCAGCATCGTGTCGGCTTGTGCGCCTTGCACAAGCGGCCCGCGCCCAGTCCTGCAGCGGGGCTGGCTTCAGACTTTGCGCCGGCCTTCCCAGTAAGGGTCGCGCAGTGCTTTCTTGTCGATCTTGCCGATGGTGTTGCGCGGCATGTTGGTCACCAACTCCACGCGCTCGGGCTGCTTGATCGAGGCCAGCTTGGATTGGCGGCACAGCGCCAGCAGTTCGTCGGGACTCGCGCTGGCTTGCGGCTTGAGTGTGACCACCGCGATCACGGCTTCACCCCACTTGTCGTCCGGGATGCCGATCACGGCGGCATCGAGTACGGCCGGGTGGGTGTAGAGCACGGCCTCCACTTCGCTGGGCGCCAGGTTGTAGCCACCCCGGATGATCAAGTCCTTGATGCGGTCTACGATGTAGTAATAGCCTTCGCTGTCCATGCGGCCAACGTCGCCCGAATGCAGCCAGCCGGCGATCAGGGCCTTGCTGGTGCGCTCGGGCTCGCGGAAATAGCCCAGCATGGTGTGTGGCCCGCCAAAGACGATTTCGGCGGTTTCCCCGATCTGGACCTCGCCGCCACCGGGCGCTGCCAGGCGCACGGTGGTGGCATACGACGGCTGCCCGCAGGAAGCGAGCAGGTGCGGCTTGTTGGTGATGGCGGCCACATGGTCCTGCTTGCGCAGCAAGGTGCCGATCGAGGCGATTTCTGCCATGCCGTAGAGCTGGATGAAGATCGGCCCGTAGCGCTTGATGAGCTCGCGCAGCCGCTCGGCGGGAATGGGCGCGGAACCATAGCCCAGTGTGGTGAGGGTTGCCAGCCGCTGGGCAAAGTCGCCCGGGTCCTGCGCCAGCAGCGTGGCCAGCATGGTGGGCACGAGGAAGGTGTGCGTGACCGCATGGCGCTGCACGACGTCGCACAGGGCAAAGCCGTTGAAGCTGCGGCTCTCGGCAAAGCCGATGGCCGCTCCGGCCATCAGCGCCGGCACCATGGTGATGTTGACGCAGGAGTTGTGCGGAATCTGGATCAGGTAGCGCGAGCGTTCATTGATCTCGTATTCGAGGCAGGCCACCGCGCCGTGTTGCAGGGCCGCCGCATGATCGAACAAAATCCCTTTGGGCAGACCGGTGGTGCCGCTGGTGTAGACGATGGCAAACGGATCCTTGGGAAAGGCCGTGTGCGCCCAGGCAGGGAAGTCTGCGCTGCAGGTGGCCAGCGCTTCTTCGTAGCTGCCCCCCTCGTCCAGCACCAGCACCGGCAGGCCGTGCGACTGCGCCAGGGCCTGAGCCGTGGACGCAAATTCCGGGTCGGTGATCAAGATGCGCGGCTGTGCATTGGCCAGCACCGCGTCCAGCTCGGCGGGCGTCATGCGAAAGTTCAGTCCGACGTAGACCATGGCCGCCTTGCTCACGCCCACCAGAACCTCCACCACCTCCATGCGGTTGCGCGCCAGCAGGGCCACGCGCTCGCCCGCCTCAAAGCCGCGGGCACCACGCAGCGCATGCGCCAGGCGGTTGCTTCGCTGCTCGAGCGTGGCGTAGTCCATGGTTCGGTGGCCCTCGAAAAGAGCCAAGCTCTGGGGAGCGCGTTGAGAAATCCGGGTGACAGCAAGTCCGACGTTCATGCGCAATCGGCCGCGTGGCGCGGCCTCCAGGTTGAATCACACAGGGCGCGCGCCCGGGGCGCGCCAACTGCACTTGACTTTAACATCGGGCCACAGCGCTCTTGCGGCGCCAGCCCCCGCTTGTTGGGCTCGCCCATCACCGGCTTGCTCACGGCGCTCTCGCCCACCGAGCCATGCCGATTTACCTTGTTCCTTGAAGAAAGCTGTCCATGACCTACGCTTATCCCGCCTACGAATCCCTGCGCCTGGACCGTCCCGCCGACCGGGTTCTGCGCATCACCATGTCGCGCGGCAAGATGAACGCCATGGACTTTGAGTTTCACCATGCGATGACCACCATCTGGCAACACATCGAAAACGATCCCTCGGTGAGCGTGGTCATCCTTACCGGCGAAGGCCGGGCTTTTTCCGCCGGTGGCGACTTCGAACTCGAGCACAAGCTGGTCAATGAATTCGAGTGGCGCGCCCGCATGTGGAAGGACGGCCGCAACCTGGTCAAGAACCTGATCCATTTCTCCAAGCCCCTGGTTTCGGCGATCAACGGCGCGGCCGCCGGCGGTGGGCTGGCCGCGGCCATGCTCTCGGACATCACCATTGCCGCTCGTTCGGCCAAGATTGTCGACGGCCATGTGCGCCTGGGTGTGGCCGCCGGCGACCATGCGGCCATCATCTGGCCCTTGCTGTGCGGCAGGGCCAAGGCCAAGTACTACCTCATGAGCGGTGAGCACCTGTATGCCGAGGAGGCCGAGCGCATCGGCCTGATCTCGCGGGTGGTCGACGACGACAAGCTGCAGGAGACTGCGCTTGAGGTCGCAGTGAACCTCAGCCGGGCTTCGCCCTCGGCGATCCGATGGACCAAGCTGTCCATGAACAATTGGCTGACCATGGCCTGGCCCATCTTCGAAAACTCGCTGGCCCTGGAAATCCTCGGCTTTTCCGGACCCGATGTGGTGGAGGGCCTGAAGGCCTACGAAGAAAAGCGCGAGCCCAATTTCAACCCCGAGTCCCCCGTCTGAGCCGCAACCCTGCGCCAGAAGAAGGCATTGCAATGAACATCCCACCCTCTCCCGATCCTCTTGATTTCAGCGGGAAGACCGTGCTGGTGGGCGGCG
>SXGQ01140253.1_pt1 | contig 17986 bp, 19 predicted proteins | sample 3178371 | NCBI WGS metagenome assembly SXGQ01 (sample SAMN11356859, study PRJNA531348) | freshwater metagenome | isolation source: freshwater sample F1-20 | place: China: Fuxian Lake, Yuxi | collected 2017-12-25 | reverse complement strand
TCGATCGTTTCGGCAATTGCCAACTCAACGTGTCGTTGGACGACGTGCGATCGGCGTTCGGTGACGAGGTCATGCGAGTGCGCACGTCCATCGGCGCCGACGTTCGCAATTTCGAGGTGGTGTCGGCCTTCGACTCGCTCGGTCAAGGGGCCGCGGGTCTGGTCGTCGACTCCTCGGGGTTGTTGTGCATCGCCGTTGGTCGGGCCTCGGCCGCGTCCGAACTGGCCGTCGGAGAAGGCGATCAGGTGTTCCTGGCCCCGGGTGGTGAGCCCGCACCGACGTCGGTGTCGGTGACCATCACGCCCACACGCTGATCGTTCCGTGCTCCGACGAGCGGGACGCCGATTACGGCTATGGTGACCTCGTGCGCCCCGCCACCACGTTGACCATGGTCCTGTTGCTGGGCGCGATTTTCGTGGCGGGGATCATCTCACTCCTCCAGCTGTGAGGATTCGGTCGATGAGGAGGACCCCGTCATGAACCTGGCATCCATCGTCGACAAGCATGACGCCACTCGTCCGGCGATCATCAGTCGCGGTCAGGCCACCACCTACGGTGATCTGCGCGATCAGATCGACGCGTTCCGCGGTTCGCTCGCGGAACTCGGTGTCGAGCGCGGTGATCGTGTGGCCCTCTTGTGCGGCAATGGTCGTTGGTTCGTGGTGGCCTACTTGGCGGTGGTGGGTGCCGGTGCGATCGCGGTTCCGTTGAACCCGCTGAGCCCGACGCCCGAACTCGAGGCTGAACTGGCCGTCGTGGATCCCAAGGTGATCCTGGTCGAGGCGTCCGGTGTCCCGTCCTTCTCCGGCGTCGATCAACGTCGTCTCGCGACGCTGGCAGGCCTCGTCGTCACCGACGCCTCGAGTGCCGGCGCGGTGCAGGGATCGATGAGTGTTCGTACCTTCGACGAGATGCTCGCCGGGCCCGCCAAGCATTGGGTGGACATGAACGGCGAAGACCCGGCGGTTCTCATCTTCACCAGTGGGACGGCGGGTTCGCCCAAGGCGGCGATCCTCACGCATCTCAATCTGCTCGAGAACATCTGCCAGAACTTCTCCACCAGTGATCACATCAAGGACGGCGACGTGGTGTTCGGTGTCTTGCCGATGCATCACATCTTCGGGTTGAACGTCGTCCTCGGCATGTCGTTGATGGCCGGGGCGTGCGTCGTTCTCGTTCAGCGATTCGATCCCGCGACCGCCCTGGAGACTTTTGTCGACCGCAAGGTCACGATCGTGCCCGGGGCTCCGCCCATCTGGGTCGCGATGTCATTGATGGACGGCGTCGACACGTCGGCCTTCTCGACGGTTCGATTGGCTCTCACCGGTGCGGCGCGCATGCCCGTCGAGGCCACCGAACGTCTGCGGACCAAATTCGGGGTGGATCTCCGCGAGGGATACGGACTCACCGAGGCCGCGCCGGTGGTGACCAGTTCCGTCGGTGTTCAAAATCGTCCGGGTTCTGTCGGTCGAGCCGTCGAGGGTGTCGACGTGCGCATCGTCGACGAGAGCGGCAACGACGTGCCCGTCGGTGATTCCGGGGAAGTGTGGGTGAAGGGCCCCAACGTGTTCGCGGGATATTGGAACGACCCCGAGGCCACCGCTCGCGTGCTCGACCGGGACGGGTGGTTGCACACCGGGGACATCGGCTTGGTCGACGATGACGGCTACCTGTATCTCGTCGACCGTGCGAAGGATCTCATCATCGTGTCGGGCTTCAACGTGTTCCCCGCCGAGGTCGAAGAGGTGCTGATGCGTCATCCGGCGGTGTTCGAGGCCGGGGTGGTGGGAGTGTCGCATCCGCACACGGGCGAAGCGGTGCGAGCCTTCGTGGTGTTGAAACCCGGGGCGGAGGCCGACGAGGACACCTTGATCGATCACTGTCACGATCACATCGCGCGATACAAGTGTCCGTCGAAGGTGTTGGTGGTGAACGAGCTACCGCACAATCGCTTCGGCAAGCTTCTCCGACGCGCGCTGTGACCCGACCGGCCTTGCCGATGCGGTGAGGAAGCCGGCGAACAGGATCACGATGCCCACCAACAAGGTGACGGCGAAGGCGCGACCCTCGCCGAGGCGACCCGCGAGCGTGCCACTGCCCGACAGAACGAGCGTTCCCGAAGCGATGAGAAGGTTCGCCAGTGCCGTGCGTCGGGGATTGGAAATCTGACGCGAAGCACCCGCCGTGGCGGGTACTCGTCCGCGCATGACGCGCACGATCGACCACACCGCCCCCACGATGATGACGACCGCGGCCACGCCGGAGCCGACCGCGGCGAACACGCGCGGGGCTGCTCCGAACAAGTCACTCCCGCGGGGGAGTCCGTCGCCGACGATCTCGTCGGCGGGAGCGACCAGCACCACACCGGTGGCGGCGCCGGACAAGCCGATCAAGCACAGTCGGGTGGTGTCGCCCACGCGTCGGCCGAAGAGCAGGTAGATCGTTCCCAGGGCCAGCCACGGGACGTTCAGGACGGCACCGGCGAGAAAGAAGACGCGAAACGAAGCGAGGCTCCACCCGCGAGCCTCGGCCCACCAGAGCGCCATCGAACCGAGAGCGAACAACCCCAACGACACCACCCACGCACCGTCGTGCGGTCGACGACGACGCAACCAACGATCCAATGTGGAGATCGCGAAGGCCAGGGCGACCAAAGTCGCGGCGGCGGCCAATGCGGCGTTCAACGTCACGCGAGGCAGGCTAGGACCTGACCGAGCCGACAGCGGAGCGCCAGCGTCGGTGACGAAAGACCGTTCGTCGGTGGTCGAGAGACCCGGGCGTGACTTCGTGAACACGATCACGAGGACCTAGCGTTTTGGTGATGGCTGATCGCCCCCGACGCCGAATCCCCGAGGCCACCGTCTCGCGACTCCCCGTGTACCTGCGACTCTTGAACGAGTTGGCCGACGCCGAGACGCACCATGTCTCGAGCGAACAACTGGCCGTGTTGGGAGGAGTGAACGCCGCCAAGGTCCGCAAGGATTTGAGCTACTTGGGCACCTACGGCGTGCGCGGCGTCGGTTACGAGGTTCGCTATCTCGTCTACCAGATCGAGCGGGAATTGGGTCTGAATCACGACTGGCCCGTGGTGATCGTCGGTGCCGGCAATTTGGGTCAGGCGTTGTCGGGTTACGGGGGCTTCGGCCAAAAAGGTTTCCCGGTGGCCGGGGTGGTCGACGTGGACCCGAGCAAGATCGGGTCGGTCATCGGAGGCGTTCGCGTCCGACACATCGACGAGTTGCCCCAGATCGTCGCCTCCCGATCGGTCGCGATCGGGGTGGTCGCGGTACCCGCCACCGGTGCCCAGGACGCGGCTGATCGTCTGGTGAAGGCCGGGGTGACCAGCATCTTGAACTTCGCCCCGGCCGTGATCGCGGTGCCGTGGGGCATCAATGTGCGCAAGGTCGACCTGGCCCTCGAACTGCAGATCCTCAGCTATCACGAGCAGAGCCGTTCCACCACGTTGCGTGCCGTTCCGGGCTCGGGCAAGAGCGCGAGCGCATAGGGCGCCGGCGCGGGTCGAGGGAATAGGGTAACTGTCGTGTCGATCGTCGTTTTCGGGGTGAATCACCGCACCGGCCCCCTGGCCCTTCTCGAGCGGGTCACGATCGCCGACGATGCCATCGCCAAGACGATCCACGGTTTGATGTCGCGACCGAACATCCGCGAGGCGGTGGTGCTGTCCACGTGCAATCGCACCGAGGTGTACGCGGTGGCCGAGAAGTTCCATGGGGCCTACGCCGACCTGCGCGACTTCTTTTGTGATCTCGGTGGATTCTCGGCCGACGAGTTGGCACCCCATCTGTACAGCCAGCACGACGAGGCCGCCGTGGCGCATCTGTTCGAGGTGGCCGCCGGACTGGACTCCGCGGTGCTCGGCGAGAGCGAAATCCTCGGACAGGTTCGCGACGCCTGGGATCGGTCGCAGCGCGAGGGCGGTTCGCTGTCGACGCTGAATCTGTTGTTCCGGCACGCACTCGAAGTCGGCAAGCGCGCTCGTTCGGAGACGTCGATCGGTCGACACACGGCCAGCGTCAGTCACGCCGCCGTCGACATGGCGCGTGACAGCTTGGGTTCGGTCGAGGGTCTCACGGTTCTCGTCGTCGGGGCCGGCGACATGGGTGAAGGGGTCACCGTGGCGCTCGCCGCTGCGGGCGTGGGGCGGGTGTTGGTGGCGAACCGCACCATCGGTCGCGCCCAAGATCTGGCGGATCGCGTGGCCGGTTCCGTCACCGAGTTCTATCGATTGGCCGAGACCTTGGTCGACGCCGACGTGGTGGTTACCTGCACGGGTGCCGGTGGGACGGTCATCGAACACGAGATGGTCGCCACCGCGATGATGCGTCGGGGAGATCGTCCGCTCTTCCTGGTCGACATCGCCGTGCCCCGCGACGTCGAGCGTTCGGTGGGCGACATCGACGGAGTCACTCTGTTGAACCTCGACGACCTGCGTGATTGGGCGGCGCGCGGTCAGGCCCAGCGCGCGGCCGAGGCCGATGCCGTTCGGTCCATCGTGATCGAAGAAGTGGAACGGTTCGCCGTGGAGACCACCGCGAGACAGGCGGCACCGTTGGTGGCGCAGTTGCACGCGGCCGCCGAGGCCGTGCGCTCCAACGAGATCGAACGCATGAAGCGTCGGCTGAATTCTCTCGACGACGATCAGCGCGAAACGGTGGAGGCTCTCACCAAGGGAATCGTCGCCAAGCTGCTGCACGACATGTCGGTGCGGCTCAAGGACGATGCCGGGACCCCACGTGGTGAGCGCAACGCCGCGGCCGTGCGCGACCTCTTCGATCTGCGCTGATCATCGTGACCGTGCTGCGCATCGCGACCCGCGGCTCGCTTCAAGCTCGCACCCAGGCGGAACATGTCGCCACGTCACTTCGGGTCGCGCACCCCGGCCTCGACGTGGAGTTGGTGTTCGTCGACACGATGGGCGACCGTCGTCCGGATGTCCCGTTGCACACCATCGGTGGACAGGGAGTGTTCGTGAAGGAGGTGCAATCCGCCGTGCTCGACGGTCGCGCCGACGTGGCGGTGCACAGCGCGAAAGATCTGCCGTCGACTCCCGCCGATGGATTACGCATCGCCGCCTTCGGTGAACGTCGCGACCCGCGCGACGTGTTGGTCGGGCGTCCACTCGGCGAACTCGACCGTGGCGCCACCGTGGCGACGGGCTCTGTTCGTCGCCGAGCGCAACTGTCCCGTGTGCGTCCCGATCTGACCTTCGTGGAGTTGCGGGGCAACATCCCGACGCGGTTGGAGAAGATCCCGACGTCGGGAGCGATCGTCATGGCGGCGGCCGCACTCGAGATCCTGGGTTGGACCGATCGCATCGCGCAGTATCTGAGCGTCGACACCATGATTCCCGCCGTGGGTCAGGGATGTGTGGCCGTGGAGTGTCGAGTCGACGATGATCGAACCAATGGGTTGTTGGCGGTCATCGATCACATGGTGTCGCGCACCTCGGTCGAAAGAGAGCGAGCGTTCCTCGCCGAACTCGGCTCCGGCTGTTCGCTTCCCGTGGGTGCGTTCGACGACGGAGAATCGATGAGGGTGTATCTGGCCTCCGACGATGGGGTGCGTCATCACGTCGACGCGATGGCGACATCGAGTGGCGATCATGCTGAGCTCATCGGGCGGGCGCGCGAACTCGCGCGTCGGGCGAGGGCCGCGGTCGGAGGCTGACCGCATGGGTGACGGTTCGTCGGACACGCGGCGCCCGAGGGTGATCGTCACGCGCGCGGCGGAGAGAGCCGGAGGCTTGAGTTCCTTGTTGCGTGATTCCGGCTTCGAGGTGGTCGAGGTACCCGTGACGGCAACGCGCGATGCGAGTGACGGTGGCGAGGCCTTCGTCGAAGCGATGAGGCGATTGAGCGACTACGACTGGCTCGTGGTCACGTCCCCCGAGGGCGCGCGACGGGTGGTGGACACCGTGGAACGACTCGGCCTCGACGTGCGCACCGTGAAACGCGCCGCCGTCGGAGTGAGCACCGCGGCCACGTTGGGCGGTGCGGATCTGGTGCCCGACGTGCAGACGGGTTCCTCGCTCGGTGCGGTGTTCCCCGGAGGGAATGGACGCGTGCTCGTGGCCGTGGCCGAGTCGGCTGGTACGGCGTTCGAGGACTCCGCGCGAGAAAAGGGATGGGTCATCGATCGGGTGCACTCGTATCGGACGGTGGCCGTGGCCCCCGAGGGGGTCGACGCGCGATCGGTGGGCGAATGTGATGCCATCACCTTCACCGCGGCGTCCTCCGTCGAGGCTTGGGCGGCCGTGTTCGGCACCGTCGTGCCTCCTCGCGTGGTGGCGATGGGGCCCCAGACCGCCGATGCGCTTCGCCGCGTCGGCATCGACTCGTTCGTGGTGGCGGCCGAACAAACGCTCGCCGGCATCGTGCGGGCCCTGGGTTGACTCGCGAGCTCCTCGTCACGGAGTGCTTCGTGCGGGGACCCGTAGGCTGACGGCATGACGGCTCGATTCCCTGCGTCGCGTCCTCGCCGGCTGCGTACCACCCAAGCCATGCGCGATCTCGTCGCGCAAACGCGTCTGAGCGTCGATGATCTGGTCGCCCCGTTGTTCGTGCGCGAGGGCATCGACGAGCCTCTTCCCATCGCCTCGCTCCCCGGCGTCGTTCAACACACTCGCGCGAGCCTTCGTCGCGAGGTGCTCGACTTGGCCGACCTCGGCATCAAGTCGGTCATCCTGTTCGGAGTTCCGTCCAAAAAGGACGAGATCGGATCCGGAGCGTTCGATGCGAACGGCATCGTCCAGGTCGCGTTGCGCGATCTGCGCGACGATCTCGGCGACCGCATGGTGCTGATGGCCGATCTCTGCGTCGACGAGTACACCAGCCACGGGCACTGCGGCATTCTCGATGGGCGCGGCTCGGTCGACAACGATCGCACACTCGAGGTCTATGCCAAGGCCGCGGTGGCCCAAGCCACCGCTGGTGCTCACGTGTGTGCCCCCAGCGGAATGATGGACGGCCAGGTGGGAGTCATTCGAGCCGCGCTCGACGGTGCGGGACACACGAACACGGCGATTCTGGCGTACTCCGCGAAGTACGCGTCGGGTCTCTACGGACCGTTCCGTGACGCCGTGGACGTGCAGATCATCGGTGGGGGCGATCGCAAGGGATACCAACAGGATTGGCGCAACTCGCGTGAGGCGCTCGTCGAAGTGGCGGCTGACATCGAACAAGGCGCCGACATGGTGATGGTGAAGCCCGCGTTGGCGTATCTCGACGTCATCTCGGCGGTGCGTTCCGTCGTCGATGTTCCCGTGGCCGCGTATCACGTGAGCGGGGAATACGCGATGATCAAAGCGGCGGCGGCGAACGGCTGGATCGACCACGACGCGGTGGCCATCGAGCAGTTGACCGCCATCAAGCGGGCGGGAGCCGACATCATCCTCACCTATCTGGCCCGCTGGTTCGCCGAGAGCGCGCGGCGCTGAGCCGGAGGAATCGCCGTGCCCGAGTCCGCCATTCCTTTCTGTGATCCGATCGCCTGCGAGGTCGCGGGCTGCGATGCCATCGTGTGCACCGGCAAGGGAGTCCCGTCCAACGACACCCTCTTCGAACGCACGACCCGCGCCATCCCCGGCGGGGTGAACTCCTCCATACGTGCGTTCAAGGCCGTGGGTGGGCGACCGTACGTGGTGGCGCGGGGCCAGGGGGCCCACGTGTACGACGTCGAGGGTCGCCGCTACATCGATCTCGTGCAGAGTTACGGCGCGGTCATTCTCGGACACGCGCACCCGGCCATCACGCGGGCCTTGACCGCGGCCGCCGTCGACGGCACATCGTTCGGCGCACCGACTCCGCGCGAGATGAAACTGGCCGAGGCCATCAGTGAGCGTGTGCCCTCGTGCGAGCGGGTCCGTCTCATGAACTCGGGCACCGAAGCGACGTCCACTGTCGTGCGCCTCGCGCGCGGTCTGACGGGGCGAAAGAAGATCATCATTTTCGACGGCAACTTCCATGGAGCGACCGATGCACTGCTGGCGGCCGGTGGAAGTGGAGTGGCGACCCTGGGTCTGCCCGGTACCGCCGGTGTTCCGGAGGAGGCGGTGGCAAACACCATCGTGGCCCCGTACAACGTGGTGCCCGACATCGATGACACGATCGCTGCGGTGATCGTGGAACCGGTGGCGGCGAACATGGGGGTCGTGGCACCCGCGCCCGGCTTTCTCGAGGGCCTGCGCACCGCCTGCGATCGAGTCGGCGCGCTGTTGGTGTTCGACGAAGTGATCACCGGATTCCGTCTCGGTCTGGGTGGCGCTCAAGAGCGGTTCGGGGTGCGGCCCGATCTCACGTGTTTCGGCAAGGTGATCGGCGGCGGTCTCCCCATCGGTGCGGTTGGCGGTCGACGCGACGTGATGGAGACGTTGTCGCCGATCGGCAAGGTGTTCCACGCCGGAACGCTGGCGGGAAATCCGATGGCCACGGCCGCCGGTTTGGCGGCGCTGTCACAACTGACCCGCGATGCCTACGTCGAGATCGAGCGACGGGCGGCCCGCTTGGAACGCATCATCGGTGACGCCATGGGTGATGGCATCACCATCACGCGGGTGGGAACGCTCGTTGGCGTGCATCTCGGCGAGAAACTGTCGGGTCGATCGCCGTCGAACTTCGACGAAGCCAAGACCACCGACGAGCCGTCGTACGCTCGACTGTTCCACGCACTGCTCGCCAACGGCGTCGCGTTGGCTCCCGGTGCGTACGAAGCACTCTTCGTGGGCCTCGGTCACGACGACGCCGTGATGGACGATCTGGCCGATCGGTTCGTAGCCGCCGCCCGATCGATCGCGACACCCGACTGACCTTGCGACCTCGTACGCTCGCCTGGTGCGCCAGTTCCTGACCCTTCGATATTGGGCCGCGTTGTTCGCGTTGTTCGTACTGGTGCTCACCGTGTATCTCGCCGTCGGTCGTTCGGGGCCGAGCGAGGCCATCGAGAGCCTCGGAGTGCGGCGGATCGACCTGATCGCGAGAACCAGCACCATTCGATCCGACTCGGTGTGGTCGGTGGCGAATGGTCGCGCGTTGGGCAACGCCACCGCCGTACTGAGCGACGGTCGGGTCCTGGCCATCGCCGATGGAACCCTCGGTGTCTCGACCTGTCTGTTCCCCGAAGCCCTGAACGCCTGCGTGATGCTGGCCGACACGCTCGGTGACGGAATCGTGTGGTTCGCATTGGTTCCCGCACCCGAGGGTGACGATCGCGAACTCGAGTTGCCCGCGATCGACGAATTGCTCGACGGGGTCACCTACGCCCGACTGGTGAACGGTTGGGAAGTGCCGTTGCTCGACAAAGTGAAGCGTCGTTGCGACGAGGAAACCCCCAGTTTGAACTCGTTCGTGCAACGTTTCGCCGGGTCGCATCGCACCGTTGTCGATCTCGATCGCGCACAGGTGTCCGCCGTCGTGTGCGACGCCTGACCTCGCGGGCGACTCAGGCGTTGGGTGCGAGACGAACGATGGCCGCGGCCGCTTTGTAGGCGGCCTCGGCGGGACCGATCTCGTCGGGGCGCAACAAGTTCGCCATGATGCGCAAGACCCACTCCATGAGCGTGCGGCTCTGGATACCCACGCGACTCAACTCGCGCATGATCACCGGGCGCCCGATGATTCGGGCGAAAAGACGTGCGACCTTGAAGTACTGGCCGTACTCGTCGTCGAGCAACGATTGATACCTCTGCAGAGCGGCGGGGTCGTTGTTCATGATCGCGTCGGCCAGCACGCCGGCAGCGATGCGCGCGGTCTCGTACGCGTAGTCGATTCCCTCACCGTTGAACGGGTTCACGCTGCCGGCGGCGTCGCCGACGACCAAGTACGTGGGTCCGGACTTCGGCCCGACCGAACCTCCCATGGGGATGCGACCCGACGTCGCCTTGTCGGTCGGGTTGCCGGGATCGATCTCCCAACGGTCGGCGACCGTGTGCGCGTACGCATCGAGCAAGTGCGTGGTGTTCACGCTCTTGAAATCACGGAATGTCGACAGCAAGCCGACACCGATGTTCACGGTGCCGTCGCCCACGGGGAAGATCCATCCGTAACCCGGCAACGGATTGCCGTTGCGGTCCGTGACGTCGAGTGCCGACTCGATCCAGGGCTCGGCATGACGCGGCGACTCCCAGTACGTGCGGATGGCGGTTCCGTAGGGCCACTCCTTGGTTCGGAACGTTCCCAAGGCCCGACCGAACCGACTGTTCGCGCCGTCGGCCACGATCACGTACTTCGCGGTGATGTCGCAAGGGGAGTCCGATTCGTTCGTTTGCACCGTGGCACCACGGACGAATCCACGATCGAGCACCGGGGCCAGGGCCTCGCACCCCTCCAGCAACGTCGCTCCAGCTGCGACCGCGTTGCGCGCGACCATGGTGTCCAGTTCGCGACGACGAACGACGTAGCCGTGCTGCGGGTACATCGGGTGCGCGGGCCACTGAAGCTCGAGCGCCTTGCCGTGTGCAGTGGCGCGCAATCCCTCGTAGCGATGGAAGCGCGACAACTGGTCACTGAGACCCATGTCCTCGATCTGCTTCACCGCGCGGGGGGTCAGTCCGTCACCACAGGTCTTCTCCCGGGGGAAGGTCTTCTTGTCGACCATCACCACGTCGAGGCCGTGGCGAGCGAGCCAGTATCCCGCGGCGGCTCCGGCGGGTCCGGCACCGATGACGAGAACGTCGTGGTGAGAGGGGTCGCGCGGGGTACTCATGACGTCAGTGTTGCCCCGCTCCGGTGATCACGCCCGCACTCGGGACGTCAGCCGGTAGCGATCTCTTGGTCGGCCGAGGTACCCAAGCGCGGGGCGATGCCGACGCCAGGCAGGGTGTCGAAGCTCAGGGAACCGTCCTGGAGGCCTCGGAAAATCTCGCTCTCGGCCGAGCACCACTTTTCGTACTCTTCAGCCCACTCTCCGGTTTCATCAGCACCAGAAATGTCATAACGAATGTGGCATATCAGTCCCAAAATCTCGTACTCCGTCAGGCCGCCACCGGCCATGGAGCCTTGGGCCGGCATGGCGCTGCCGTTATAGGACCGGGGGTAGTGGGCTCCACCTTCGCGGTTCGGGTCGCCGTAGGACGCGACCCCGGCGGCTTCGTAGGCCTCGGTACCGTTGTAGACCCAATTCAGCATGTCCTCGATGTGGGGGAAGCTCTTCTGGGACTCGCCGTTGTTCAGCACCCGACCCGCTCCGCCACCACCGTCACCACCGTGACAGCTCGCGCAGGCGCCATATTGCTCGATGCCGATGGCGATGGGGCCTGAGGCCTCGGCTTTTTGGGGCTGCAGGCCGCGCACGTACATGAACAAGAAGATCGGCATCAGCGACAAGGTGGCCATGGCCCAATACGGGATTCGCTGGCGCGACTTGGCCGCGGCGACATGAGGTGCGTCGGGCTTGGAAACAGGCTTCTGAGCAGGGTTTTCGGCGGCTGCTCGGGTGACCGGGGCGGCCGACTCGGTGGTGGCCGGAACAGGAGCGGCACTGGCCTCGGACGACGCGCCGCCGGCCTTGCGGTCGCGAGAGCGCTTTAGGAGGTGCTCGGGAATCTCGGTCACGGACCAGTCCTTTCGGAGATGGGTCGGTCGGGGGTTGCAGAAACGATACGGAATCGCCGAGCGCGAGCGATCGACAGTCCACTGAAAACTCTAGAGGGCGACGAGGCCGAGAGGGGAATTCCCCGCGGGGATTTCCGAAGTCGGTACCTTGCACTTGCGCACAACCCGACTGTGTCGGAGGGGAGGCGTGATAGACAAAAAACGTCGTGGTGATCGCACGACCCACCCCCTTCGTGAACGGTTCGGCCGATCGTCTCCGTCGTGTGACGGTCAACCGTGTTCCGGTTCGTCGTGAGTTGGGTCGTTGGAGACCTTCGACGACTACAGTTGTGAAAGGTTCAGTGACTCGTATGCGCAGGTATTCGCGTCACCGACACCCGACAATTCCGTTAAACGACACGCGATGACCACCACGCACACTCGTGGGAACAGAAGGGATGACCGGCTAAATGCTGGCGATTGACATTCTGAAATGGCCGGGGATGAATCAGGCGTTCTTGTTCTCGCTCGCGGCGACCCTCATTCTGACGGGTCTGATCTTCGCGTACGGCAAGCGACGTCCGATCGGAACTCCGGTGTCGTGGGGTGAGGCGATGTTCGGCGCCACCTACGCGTTCTTCGTGATGTTCCTCGCGTACGGCGTCGTTCCGCACCAGTGGCTGGTGCACGTGCAGAACGAGCTTGGCTGGCAGTCCGACAAGATGCTCTACGGCCCGGGGGGCATCCTGAAGTCGCAGGCCAAGGGTGGCAGTTTCCCGTTCGACATCAACTACTTGCAGGTGGGCGACATCATCGTCACCGGTATTTACGGCTTCTTCCTGGGTCTGCAGATTTACATGTGGTCGTGGTGGCAGAAGCGCGGTCAGACGAAGTCCACCGAGCTCGAGCAGTCCACCTACGGTCGCCCACTGGTGAAGAAGGCCTGAGCCCATGGCACGCACCGACGCCAATCCCCCGATGATGCCGTACTCGGACCAGTACCAACTGGTCGAGGTGGATGCGGATTACCTGACCAAGGCCGTCAAGCCGAAGCAGTTCATTCACATCGACCAAACCGAGTGCATCATGTGCGAGGGCTGCGTCGACATTTGCCCGTGGAAGTGCATCCACATGGTCACCCCGGACGCCGTCGCCGAGGCGACCGGCACCGAACGTCCTGGTATCGACCCCAACGACAACGTTCTCTTCATCATCGACGACGACGTGTGCACGCGTTGCGCCCTCTGCGTCGATCGATGCCCTACCGGGGTCATCATTCTCGGCAAGGCCGGGGCCGCGTTGGCCACCGGCGACACTCACACTCGTACCAGTAATCACGGCTACGCCTACGGAATGCGGTTCTAGGAGACACACTCATGGCAAAAGTCATCGACGACCCCCGACCCACTGCGAAGGAACGACTCAACAAGACCGTGGAGTCCGTTCAAGGCAGCCAAGCTTGGAACTCGATCTTCCGTCCGGGATCGATCTTCCGCAAGGGCTACACCGACAGCCCGCGTAACCGCTCGTACGTCATCATGAACTCGGTGCTCTACCACTTGCACCCGGTGAAGGTGAAGCGACACGCGGTGAAGGTCAGTTACACGCTGTGCCTCGGCGGACTCAGTTTCTTCCTCTTCATCCTTCTCACCGTCACCGGCATCTTCCTGATGTTCTTCTACCGTCCGGAGGCCACGGCCGCTTGGAACGACATCAGCAGCCTTCAGACCTCGGTGGCCTTCGGCTTGCTGATTCGAAACATGCACAGATGGGGAGCGCACCTCATGGTGTTGACCGTGTTCTTGCACATGGCGCGCGTCTTCTATCACGGTGCCTACAAGCCGCCGCGTGAGTTCAACTGGGTCATCGGTGTCGTGTTGCTCACGCTCACGTTGCTCCTGTCGTTCACCGGATACTTGTTGCCGTGGGACCAGTTGGCGATGTGGGCCGTGGCCGTGGGCACGAACATGATGGGCTACACCCCGGTGTTCGGTTCGCAGGTGAGATTCGTCTTGCTCGGCGGTGTCGAGATCGGTTCGGAAACCCTCTTGCGTTGGTACGTGTTGCACGTGCTCATGCTCCCGTTCGTCATCGTGATCTTCATGGCCATTCACTTCTGGCGCGTCCGTAAGGACGGCGGCATCTCCGGGCCGCTCTGATCGGGAAGGAAACAGACACTCATGACCGAGATCCCCGAACACCTCCTCAAGCGGGCCCAAGCCGCGCGCGACAAGGCCGCCGCCTCGTCGGGTGACGCCGCGCCCGCGGGGGGCGACGCCCCCGCCTCCGATCCGCGCATCCCGGCTCACTTGCTCGAGCGCAGCAAGTCCGCTCGGTCCAAGACCGACGACGGCGGTGCCGTGGCGGTGGCCGACAAGGTGGCGGCCGTCGTGGCCGCCGCACCCGCTTCGGGCGGAGTGCCGGTCGGCGCCGGACCCGGTGGGCACACGCAGCGTTTGTTGACCGTGGTCAAGTCCGGCTCGATCCAGGACGTGAAGGCCACGCCGGTCGACAAGGTTCACACGTGGCCGCACCTCTTGGCCGTGGAGTTCGTCGCGGCCTTGGCGTGCACCGCGTTCTTGTTCTTCTTCTCGATCTTCGTGAACGCGCCGCTCTTGCAGTTGGCCAACCCGAACCAGACGCCCAACCCGTCGAAGGCCCCGTGGTACTTCCTCGGGCTGCAGGAATTGCTCACCATGTTCCACCCGATGGTGGCCGGTGTGACCATTCCGGGCATCGCCCTGTTCGCGCTGATCCTGGCGCCGTACATGGACAAGAACCCGTCGAACAAGCCCGAGGATCGCAAGTTCGCGACCTCGATCATGACCGTGCACCTGATGTTCTGGGCGGTGCTCGTGATGATCGGCTCGTTCTTCCGCGGTCCCGGATTCAACTTTGTCTTCCCGTGGCGTGACGGCCTGTTCTTCGAGTTGTGAGGAATCACCACACATGACACCAGTAACAACCATCATCATCGCCGTGGCCGTTCTGGTCGTGGCCGCCGCCGTCGTGCTCGTCACTTCGGCGCGTCGCTCCGACGTGCGTGGTGCGGGCGCGTTGTCGCGCGAGACGGTCAAGCGTGACAAGGCGATCAAGGCCGAGTCCGGTGCCGGCCCCAGTGGTGCCGCGTACGAAAGTGCCGTGACGACCGCGCGTTCGACGGCTCTCGAGAAGGCCAGTGAGGTCGCGCCCGTGGCGTGGCAGGCCCCCGACGAGGAAACCCTCGGAGTCTCGCGTCGTCAGTTCTTCAACCGTGCCACCGTCTCCATGATGACGGCGAGCCTCGGGGCGTTCGGTGTCGCGATCGTGGCGTTCCTGTGGCCGCGAGCCGGTGGTGGTTTCGGTTCGAAGGTGACCGTGGGTCGACTCGACGATCTCCTCGTTCAGATCCGTAGCGAGAAGGGTTTCGTGTACAAGCCCGAGGCGCGCACGTGGCTCACGTCCTATCCAACCGACGCTCTTCCCAAAGCCCGCAAGGCCTACTCGAATCAGCCGTCGGTTTTGGCCGGCATGGAAGCGGGTCTCGTCGCGCTGTACCAGAAGTGTCCGCACCTCGGTTGCCGCGTGCCCGAGTGCAAGAGCTCGCAGTGGTTCGAATGCCCCTGTCACGGTTCGCAATACAACCGTGTCGGTGAGAAGAAGGCCGGTCCCGCTCCGCGCGGAATGGATCGATTCGGTGTGTCGGTCAGCAACGGCAACGTGGTCGTCGACACCGGTGCGGTCTTCAACGGTCCGGCCATTGGCATAAACACAACCGGTCAAGAGGCCGAAGGGCCGCACTGCATCACGGGTGGGGGAGGCCACTGATCATGATCGCCCTCGCCACCACCACCATCGCCGTCGTTCTCTCCTTGATCTTCGTCGCGGGCTGGGTCGTCTACGCGTTCATGAACCGCAGCGCGGGTCGAGCCGAAATCGGTTCCGAGATAGAACTGGCCGCCAACCGCAAGAAGTACTTCGAGGACGAAGAACTCGAGGGCAAGCGCCTCGAGCGCGTGCAGTTCTACGGTGTGCTGTTGCTCGCCACCATCACCATCGGTCTCCCGGCCTATTGGGTGTACGAGCCCAGCCGCCAGCAGGGTGCCATCAACGGTCAGGCCGGTCGCTTCGTGACGTGGGGCTCGAACTTGTTCGCGTCCACGGCCGAGGGAGGCTTCAATTGCGCCGGATGCCACGGCGGAATGAACGCCACCGGCGGTGCGGCCCCGTGGACCGTCACCGATTCCAAGACCGGTGAAGTGAAGTCGGTGACGTGGAAGGCTCCGGCCTTGAACACGGTTTTCTACCGATTCGATGACAGCGAGGTGCAGTTCATTCTCGAATACGGTCGACCGTTCTCCCCCATGTCCCCATGGGGGATCAAGGGCGGTGGACCGATGAACTCGCAACAGATCGAGACCCTCATCGCGTACCTGCACAGCATTCAGATCCCGCGCGAGGACTGCATCGTGCAGGACGCCGATCCCTTGAATTGCGAAGGGGGACACCTGCCGGTGTCCGAGCAGGACAAGATCCAGGCCGCCGCCGAGAAAGCGGTGGAGGACGGAACATTCGATTCGATCGGTGAAGCACTCTTCAATCTGGAACTCGGCGCCGGCGCCTACAGCTGCGCGCGCTGCCACACTCCGGGCTGGAGTTGGGGCGAGCCCGGTAACACGGGAGCGGGTGCCTTCGGCTGGAACCTCACCGGTGGCGCGACCAACAGTCATTTCGCGACCGAGCAGGAGATGATCGACTTCATCAAGTCGGGCTCCAAGTACGGCGTGAAGTACGGCGTGCAGGGCCAGGGCAGTGGTCGTATGCCCGGCTTCGGAGGACTCCTCACGGATGAGCAGATCCAAGAGATCGTGAACTACGTCCGGAACGAACTATGAGCGCACTTCTTGCCATTGGCTGGGAGCCCGAGATTCGGGGTCTCCTCACCGTCATCATCGGAACCGTTGCGCTGTGTGGCAGCGTCTACCTCGTGTTGGGCACCAACATCGGTGCGCGCTTGGGCTTCTTGGTGTCGATCGCCGGGTTGGCCGGCTGGATGATGCTGATGGGAATCATCTGGATGGTGTACGGAATCGGCTTGGTCGGCAACTCACCGTCGTGGAAGCCGGCCGAACCGTTCTCGATCGTCCGTGAGGGTCAGTACTTGCTCGACGCCGAAGTCGTGGTCTCGTCCATCGAGGTCGACGAGGACGCCTCGTTCACCGAGATCGCCGATGCGTCGGGAGCGGCCATGGAGGCCGAGGGCTGGAAGTTGTTGCCCGCCGACGACCGTGGACGGGGGCAGGCCAGTGCGTCGGCCGATGAGATCATTCAGAACGAGGCCGAGATGTACGAGGCCGGAGAATACGAAGCGACGCGGGTGTTCGTGCGTGGGGGTGAGCGTTATCCGAAGATCGGCGACGGGTTCGACTTCTTCGCCTTTTTCCACAAGCCGTCGTACGCCGTCGTGGAGATCGCACCCCTCATCCCACAACGCACCGAACCGGGTCGTGCTCCCGCGCGATCGGTGATCGACGAATCGCAACCACGCCAGTACGTCGTCATGATCCGTGACCTCGGCACCAAGCGTCAGCCGGCGGCCTTCATCACCTTCGGCTCCACGATCATCTTCCTCCTCTGTTGTTGGATGTTGCACCGCCGTGATCGCTTCGTTGCCGTGAATCGCGGCCTGGCCATCCCCGTAAAGGTCTGACCGATGGGTCAGTACCTCCCGGTGATCGCCCTGATGGTGTTGGGCATCCTGTTCGGGGCACTGAGCTTCGTCGCCTCCAGATTGCTGGCCCCTCGTCGTCCGTCGGTGGCCAAGGAGGCCCCGTACGAGTGCGGCATCGTGCCGAGCCGCGAGCCGCCGGAGCGTTTTCCGGTGAGCTTCTACATCGTCGCGATGTTGTTCATCATGTTCGACATCGAAATCATCTTCATCTATCCGTACGCCGTCAACCGAGCCGAACTCGGTGCCTTCGCCTTCTGGGAGATGGTGGCGTTCAGCGCGGTTTTCTTCCTCGCGTTCGTCTACGTGGTGGCTCGTGGCGCGCTCGACTGGGGTCCGGTGGTCAAGGCTCGTCGTCTGGTCGACGGGGTCTCCGACACGCGTACGTCGTCTTCGACCATTCGTCGCGTCGGCCTCGAGGGCCGCATCGACGACGACCGGGCAGCCTGAGCGGCGGAGGTTCGACATGAGTCTGGTTCGTAACGTGCTCGACGATGGACTCGGTGGTCTTGACCACAACATCGTCACCGGGAAGATCGAGGACCTCGTCAAGTGGGCGCGCAGCCGCTCGAGTTGGGGAGCCACGTTCGGATTGGCGTGCTGCGCCATCGAGATGATGGGCACCGGTGGCCCGCATTACGACATCGCTCGATTCGGCATGGAAGTGTTCCGCGCTTCGCCGCGTCAGGCCGACATCATGATCGTCGCCGGTCGCGTGAGCCAGAAGATGGCT
>SXGQ01534064.1_pt1 | contig 17988 bp, 17 predicted proteins | sample 3178371 | NCBI WGS metagenome assembly SXGQ01 (sample SAMN11356859, study PRJNA531348) | freshwater metagenome | isolation source: freshwater sample F1-20 | place: China: Fuxian Lake, Yuxi | collected 2017-12-25 | reverse complement strand
GAACTACGTGCGCCGCAACTACGGGATCCTCATCGGCGAAACCACCGCCGAGCGCATCAAGATCGAAATCGGGTCGGCCTATCCCGGTCAAACCGTGCGCGAAATCTCGGTCAAAGGTCGTAACCTCTCGGAAGGTGTCCCGCGCAGCTTCACGCTCAACAGCAACGAAATTCTCGAGGCACTGCAGGAGCCGCTGCAGGGCATCGTGGGCGCGGTCAAACAAGCGCTCGAGCAAACGCCGCCGGAACTCGGTTCCGACGTCGCCGATCGCGGTATCGTCGTCACCGGTGGCGGCGCGCTGTTGCGCGACATCGATAAGTTGATCACCGAAGAGACGGGTGTCCCCGTCGTCATCGCAGAGGATCCACTCACCTGCGTCGCTCGCGGTGGTGGACGCATCCTCGAACTGATGGACGAACTCGGCCCCGGCCATTTCGGGCTTGAATAGCAGCGACGCCAGCCGCTATCTGTCCACGCGTGGCGCGCCAGCTGGCCTGCGCTTCGTCATCTACGCGGTTCTTGCGCTCGTCTTGATGTACCTCGACCAGCGCGGCCGCTGGTTGGAATCCATCCGCTACGGTCTGCAGGCCATCGCCTACCCGATCGAAATCGCACTGAACTCACCGGCTGCTGCCTGGCAGTGGTCGCAACAGGTCTTCGAGGAACGTGCAGTGCTGCAAGCAGAGAATCGCGAGTTGCGTCAGCGCTTGCGCGAACTCGATCAGCTCGCGCTGCGACGACAGAGTCTTGAGCGAGAAAACGCGGCACTGCGCGCAATCGCGACCCCCGCCGTCGATGTCGTCGAGAAATATCTGCCGGCGCAAATCATCGGCAGTGAGCTCAATTCGCAGCAGCAGCGACTGACGCTGGATCGCGGGGCCGTCAACGGGGTCTTCGATCGTCAGGCTGTCGTCGCAGCCGGCGGTGTGCTCGGGCAAACGATGCGAGTGGGGCCCTGGAGCAGCGAGATCATCTTACTGACTGACTCCGAACATGCGCTGCCCGTGCAAATTCTGCGTACCGGCATGCGCACGCTCGCTATCGGCACCGGTCGACGTGAGCAGCTCAGCTTACCGTTCCTGCCGTTACAAACCGATATTCGCCGCGGCGACCGACTCGTCACGTCCGGTCTCGGCGGTGTGTTTCCAGCGGGCTATCCGGTGGCGGTTGTGACCGATGTCAAACGCGATGGTGGCGCGCCGCTCGCACAAGTGCAGGCACGCACACTCGCTCGCGTCGATCGCGATCGAATCGTCTCGCTATTGTGGTTCACACCGAATCATCCGGCCGCCCCGGTGAGTCCCACGCAAAATTCTGGTGGCGACCCATCGGCCAAGCCCATCGATGTGATTGCGCCAAGCGCGACACCCCGCGGCGAGACCTCCCAAGGCGAGACTTCATGAGGCGCTGGAGCTTGCGACATCGCGCAACCGTCGGGCTGCTCGTTTCATTCGTCCTGCAAGTGATGCCACTGCCCGCCGTACTCGGCTGGTTCCGACCGTCATTTGCGGTCATCGCCGTGTTGTACTGGTCGATCGCCGCACCCGGCTGGGGCGGCGTTGGTCTCGGCTTTCTGATGGGACTGGCGCTCGATGCGTATCTCGGCGTCGTGCTCGGTCAACACGCCCTCGCCACGGCACTCGTGGCCTATATCGCGATCCGCCAACATCTCATCATTCGAAACAAGTCGATGTTTGAGCAGCCGTTCTACATCGCAGGCTTATTGCTACTTTGGCAGATCGTCGTCTGGATCATCGACGGCTGGACAGGTCACGCCTTGGGTTCATGGACCCGTCTATTGCCGATCGTGACAGGCACGCTGCTATGGCCTTTTGCGTGGGAGTGGTTGGGCGGTGACCTCTCGCGCAGCAGACGCTGAAGCGCCATGAGTCTCGGTGGTCGGATCAAGGATTTTTGGCGCGAACAACATCTGTTCGAGCAGCGAATCGTGCTCGCGATCGTCATCATTGCAGCGCTGTCGATAGTGCTGTTGTTACGTCTCGGCTGGTTGCAAATCGTCAAACACGGCTTCTACACGGAGCTCGCCGCGGGCAATCAGGTACGCATCGAGGCACTGCCTGCACCGCGGGGCGTCATCTACGATAGAAACGGTGTGATCCTTGCGGAAAATCAACCGGCCTATCAATTGGAGTTGGTGCCCGAGCAAGTTCCTGATCTCAACTGGACTTTGCGTCGTCTCGCCGAGATCGGACTCATCGCAGAAGAGGACCTTGATGACGTACGTCGGACCATCCGCTCACGCCGGGGTTTCGACAGCGTGCCGATCCGGTTACGGCTCACCGACGAAGATATGGCGACGTTCGGCGTGCATCGTTTCGAATTTCCGGGCGTCGACATCCGTACGCGACTCGCACGTCATTACCCGCTTGGTGAAATCGCCGTCCACGCGATCGGTTATGTCGGCACGATCTCCGAGTCCGATCTGCAGCGCATCGATCGCGATAGATACGCAGGATCGTCCACTATCGGGAAAGTGGGTGTCGAGGCTGCCTTTGAGAACGTGCTTCGTGGCCGTGATGGGCGACGCGAAATCATGGTCAACGCACGCGGACGATCGGTCGACAAACTCGGCCCCTTGCAGCCGGAATTGAAACGATCACCGGGCGAGCCCGGTCACGATTTGTTTTTGACGCTCGATCTCGAGGTGCAGCAGGTCGCCGAGGCGTGGGTCAAGGATCGTCGCGCTGCCATCATCGCACTCGATCCCCAGAACGGTGAAGTGCTCGCGCTCGTCAGTCGCCCCGGCTTTGACCCCAACGGGTTTGCCCGCGGCCTGAGTCGCAGTGAGTTCAAACTGCTCAACGAAGACCCGGATCGACCGCTTTTCAATCGAACCGTGCGTGGTCTTTATCCACCGGGCTCGACCATCAAGCCCATCGTCGCCATGGCAGGTCTCGAATACGGCATCATCGACCCACTCGAAGCGCGCTTTTGTCCAGGTTACTTCTCACTACCGGGAAGCCGACATCGCTTCCGTGATTGGCAACCGCGCGGTCATGGCAATGTCGACATGGTCACGGCCATCGCTCAGTCTTGTGACCCCTACTTCTACGCGCTCGCCGAGCGCCTTGGCGTGCAGCGACTCCACGATTTCTTGGGTCGCTTCGGACTCGCCGCCGAGACCGGAATCGACATCGGTGGTGAAAAAACCGGTGTGCTGCCCTCGGTTGAGTGGAAGCGTAAAGCCTTCAAGCGTCGGAGCGAACAAGTTTGGTTCCCGGGCGAGACGGTGATCTTTGGTATCGGTCAGGGCTACATGACAAGCACACCGATGCAGATTGCGCAGATGACCGCTATCGTGGCGACCCGCGGGCGACATTGGGTGCCGCACGTCGTCCGCGCGACGCGCGATCCGGTCACACAGCGTGTCACGACGATCAAACCAAAGTCGCTCCCGGCGGTGAAACTGCAAAACGACGCTTACTGGGACAAGGCCATCAATGGCATGCGAGCCGTAATGCAAGGTGGCACCGCCTCGCGAGCCGCCTTTGGTGCGCCTTACAGCATTGCCGGAAAAACCGGCACAGCACAGGTCTTCACGGTTGCTCAAAATGCGCGTTATAACGAGAGCGCCATTGCCGAACGCCTGCGCGATCATGCGTGGTTTGTCGCCTTCGCACCGATAGAAGATCCTAAGATTGCCGTCGTAGTGCTGGTGGAGAATGGGCGCAGCGGCAGCGGCACGGCAGCACCGATCGCACGCGCCGTGATGGATGCCTATCTGCTGCGTAAGTTCATCGTGCCGACGGCAGCGCCAGTCACTGACACGATCAATCCGGGCGAGTAATACGACATGCTGCGTGAAGAAGTCGATGGGCCGACCAGACGCACTCTGAGTTACACGACGCGCCTGCTCAGTACGCTGCGACTTGATGGTCCGTTGCTCATTGGTCTCGCCGCGATCGCGCTGTACAGCCAACTGATTCTCTTCAGCTCCTCGGGTGGTGATTGGGAATCGGTAATACGCGGCAGCATCCGACTCGCCATTGGTGCGACGATTATGTTGACCCTCGCGCAACTGCGCCCCTCGACGTTGCGCCGCATCACGCCCTGGCTTTATGGAGTGGGCCTCGTTTTACTGATCGTGGTCGACGCCATCGGCTATGTCGGCAAAGGTGCACAGCGCTGGCTTGATCTGGGCTTCATCCGCTTTCAACCTTCGGAACTGATGAAGCTCGCAGTGCCGATGGCTTGCGCCCTGCTGCTGCGCGAGCGCGCACTGCCGCCTGATCTGCGTACACTCGGTCTGCTCGCGGCGATCATCCTGATTCCGACCGCGCTCACGATCGTGCAACCGGACCTCGGCACCGGTCTGCTAATCTTGTTCGCGGGCACTCTCGTCGTCGTGCTTGGCGGTCTGTCGTGGCGGATCATGGGTGTACTGGCTGCGATCGGTGCCGCAAGCGCTGCGATCGGGTGGAATTTCCTGCACGACTATCAGCGCCAGCGCGTGCTCACGCTGCTCGACCCGCAGGCTGATCCACTCGGCTCGGGTTATCACATCATTCAGTCGACGATTGCGATCGGCTCCGGCGGGCTTTTCGGCAAGGGTTATCTGCAAGGCACGCAAGGCCAACTCGAGTTTCTGCCCGAGCGCACCACGGACTTCGTGCTCGCCGTCATCGGCGAAGAATTCGGTTTCGTCGGTATCGTCGTGCTGATGGGTCTCTATCTCTTCGTCGTGTTTCGAGCGTTGTTCCTCACCTCGCAGATGCGCGATACGTTCTCGCGACTGCTCTCCGGTAGTCTGGCCGCGATTTTCTTTGTCTATGTCTTCATCAATGCCGGTATGGTGAGCGGACTGTTACCGGTCGTTGGCGTGCCGTTGCCTTTGGTGAGTTATGGTGGCACCTCGATGGTGACCCTGCTGGCTGGCTTCGGTATGCTCATGTCGTTGTATGCCAATCGGAAGCTCGCAGGTTGATGTCCCTACGTCATTCGTCAGTCCTTTTAATCACCCTGTTGTTGTCCGCCTGTGCGGGTCAGCCTCGTTCGGCCAAGCCCGTCCTGGCAACTCCGCACTCCGAGGTACCGAAAACCTCGAGCGTGAGCGTCCGTGATGAGGCAGAGAAGACTCCGGTCAGTGTCGCCGACGAGGCACCCAAACCCTTCGATTTGACGCGACCCGAGATCGTCGCGTTCATTGATGCGGTGTCGACTCAGCATGCGATCCCGGCCGACGAGCTACGTGCCCTGCTCGGGCAAGGCCTGTTCCAACCCAAGATCATCGAGGCGATGAGCCGCCCTGCCGAACGCGTACTCGCGTGGTGGGAATACAAAGATCGCCTCGTCAGTCATGAGCGAATCGCTCGCGGACGTGAGTTCTGGAACACCCACCGCGATCGTCTCCATGCGATCGAGCAAAAGACGGGTGTCGACGCGGCCATCATCGTGGCGATCATCGGAGTCGAAACCAACTACGGTCGCAATATGGGTTCGTGGCGCGTACTCGACGCGCTGATGACTTTGGGCTTCGACTACCCACGCCGTGCTGAATTCTTTCGCGCGGAGCTCGAGCATTTCATTCTGCTGGCACGTCAAGAGTCATGGGATCCGCTCACCATCCGCGGCTCGTACGCCGGTGCCATGGGCGCGCCGCAGTTCATGCCCTCGAGCTATCGTCGATTCGCCGTCGACGGCAACGTCGATGGCAATGTCGCGCACAGCGCACCGGCGCGTCGCGACCTGTTCACCGACTGGGACGACATCACGGCCAGCGTTGCCAACTACTTCACCGCTCACGGCTGGCAGAGCGGTCAACCGGTGTTGGTCGATGCGTCCGTGCCGACCGAACTGCTCGACGGGCTCGATCGGCGTAATCTGGAGCTTGATCGAACCGTGGCCGCACTGCGCGCCAGTGGCGTCAGCCTCGAATCGACTCTGCCCGAGGAGATGCGCGCCATGCTGATTCCGGCAGAAACGCAAACCGGGCCCGCTGCCCGCATAGGGTTGCCTAACTTTCGGGTCATCACCCGATACAACCGCAGTGTGCTCTATGCGATGGCCGTGAACGATTTGGCCAACTCTCTGCGATGAAGCGTCCGGCGATGAAGCGTCATACGCTGCTGATCCTCACCTGCCTCGTGTTGCCCGGTTGCACACTCTGGCGCAGTGGTGGTGTGCCGCCACCGCCGATCACGTTACCGACCCCGCCGCGCGATCTCGACTCGATCCCAGATGCCGTGCCGCGCGCCGAACCGCGCAGCCGCTACGGCAACCCGGAGAGCTATGTGGTTTTTGGCCAAACCTATCGCCTGCAAAAAAGCGCGCGCGGTCATGTCGAGCGCGGGCTCGCCTCGTGGTACGGACCGGGCTTTCACGCCGAGCGTACCTCGAGTGGCGAACCGTACGACATGTACGCGATGACCGCAGCGCACAAGACGCTGCCGATCCCGGCGTATGTACGAGTCACCCACTTGGAAAACGGACGATCGGTCGTCGTCAAAGTGAACGACCGTGGTCCCTTCGTGGGCGATCGCATCATCGATCTCTCCTACACGGCTGCCCACAAGCTCGGCATGCTTCGCAGCGGTACCGCGCCGGTGGAAATTCGTGTGCTCGAGCCGGGCGAGGCAACGCCCACGCCGTCACTGACGGTGTCGTCAACGCCGTCGATTGGCGTCACCCACTACGTGCAAGCCGGCGCATTCGGCGCGCGTGTCAATGCCGAGGCCATGTTGACACGGCTGCGAAGCGCGGGAATCGATAACGCGCTGATCCGCGAGGTAACCATCGCAGGTCGACAGTGGTTTCGCGTTCAGGCTGGACCCGTTGATCAAGCGTCCGCTGTCGATGCCTTAGTCGAGCGCTTACGGCGTGCCGGTGTGCCGGACGCAAGACCCGCACACGAGTGAGTTCCGAGAAATAAGTTCCGATAAACTAGCTGCCTGATCTTCACGGGGTAGTTGTTGATGCATCGATTCGCTCGCCTTCTTGTTTCGCTCCTCCTGAGTGCTGTCAGCTCGCTCGCGTCGGTGGCGATCGCTGCCGACGCACCGCCACCACCGAAAGTCGACGCCCCGGCCTACATCCTCATCGATCAGGCCTCAGGCCGCACGCTGGCCAGCGAACGAGCCGACGAACGTGCGGAACCTGCCAGCATCACCAAGCTGATGACGGCTTACGTCACCTTCCGCGCACTGAAAGAGGGGCGCCTAAAGCTCGATGAACTCGTCTCGATCAGTGAGCGTGCGTGGCGCGCCGAAGGGTCACGTACCTTTTTGAACGTGGGGGATCGGGTCCCGGTTGAGGTATTGCTGCAAGGCATGATCGTGCAGTCTGGGAATGATGCCGCTACCGCACTTGCCGAGCGCCTCGGCGGTTCAGAAGACGTGTTCGGCCAGATCATGACCCGCGAGGCCAAACGCCTCGGTATGAAGAATTCCAACTTCACCAACGCGACGGGTTTGCCCGACCCCGCGCTTTACACGACTCCTCGCGATATCGCGATCCTCTCGCGCGCGCTGATCGATGAATTCCCGCAATACTACCGCTGGTACTCACAGCGCGAATTCGTCTGGAACAATATCAAGCAGGGCAACCGAAACGGCCTGCTCTATTCAGACCCTACAGCCGATGGCATCAAGACGGGTTTCACGGACAGCGCCGGCTACTGCCTTGCAAGTTCGGCCAAACGGAATGGCACCCGCATGATCGCGGTCGTGTTCGGTACCCAGTCACCGCGCATTCGCGAACAAGCGAGTACAACGTTGTTGAACTACGGCTTTGCCTTTTACGAGACCGTCCACTTGCGCAAGGTCGGTGACGCTGTATTCAAGCCGCGGGTTTACAAAGGCTCCGAGCAATACGTCTCCGTCGGTCCTGCCTCAAACGTGGAAGTCACCGTCGCACGTGGCACTCGTTCGCGACTGAAGACCTCCACCACGCTCAACGAACCGCTCGTCGCTCCGCTCAAAGCGGGCCAAACGATCGGTGAAATGCGCGTGCTCGATGGAAAAACCGTGGTCAAACGCGTTCCTCTCGTCGTCAATGACCCCGTTCCAGAGGGCGGTCTGTGGGCGGGCACGCGCGACACCTTCGCGCTGTGGTTCCGCTGAAGCGATGGCTGAGCCCCTTCCCATCTGTCACCTAAACGGCGAGTGGCCGCTGCTGCGTGAGGCTCGCATCTCCCCACTCGATCGCAGTTTTCTCTTTGGTGATGGTGCCTACGAAGTGGTTCCCGTTTTTCGCGGTCGACCGTTCCGCTTCACGGAACACTTCGATCGCTTGTCGCGCAGTTTGCGTGAGATTCGGTGTCGCGATCCGCACAGTCGTGGTGAATGGCGGGCGCTGATGACAGAATTGATGCAGCGTAACGGCGGCGGTGACATGTACGTTTACGTACAGGTCTCCCGCGGTGCTGAATACGGCCGCAGTCATGCGCCGCTGCCGGATGTGCAACCGACGGTATTCGCCTTCGCCGCGCCTTTGCCGCCGATCACCGAGCAGCAGCTCGCCCATGGCATCGCTTGCACGACGGCCGACGACACGCGTTGGGGACGTTGCGATATCAAATCGGTGGCGCTGCTGGCCAACTGTCTGCTACGGCAACAAAGTATCGATGCCGGAGCGCAGGAGACGATCTTGCTACGCAACGGCTACCTGATGGAGGCGAGCGCCTCCACCGTGCATGTGGTCATCGACGGCGTCATCGTGACACCACCTGATTCCAACGCGATCCTCCCCGGGACAACTCGTTCGGTCGTCGAAGAATTAGCGGATCGCCACCAGATGGCACGCGTGACCCGCGCCGTCACCGAGGCGGAACTACGCAGGGCCGATGAAATCTGGTTGGCTTCGGCCACGCGTTGCGTCTCGTCGGTCACCCAGCTCGACGGCAAGCCGGTGGGCTCGGGCAAACCCGGACCCGTTTGGGCGCGTATGTGGGCTGCGTTTCAGCAGTTACAGCAGGAGCTTGCCCATGCGCCTTGGTGAAATGCCCGCAGATCAAAGTCCGCTGCAGTTTCCAACCGATTATCCAATCAAGGTGGTCGGCAGAACCGAGCGCAGCTTTCGAGCGCGCGTCGATGCCATCGTTTTCTCGCACACACCGGACTTGACTCAGGACCGCGTCAGTGAGCGCGCGAGCGGTGCGGGCAACTTCACCTCGATCACCTACACCATCGTGGCGCGCGATCGCGACCATGTGACCACCCTCGTAACGGCACTCGTTGCCACCGAGGGCGTGCTGATGGTCATCTAGTCGGTCAACGCCCGGTCAACGCCCGATTAGAGACAAAAACTCCCGGCGGGTGTCGGCATTTGCCTTGATCGACCCGCGCAGCGCTGAGGTGACCGTCGAGGTGCCGGTATGACGAACGCCGCGCGACTCCATGCACATATGGCGACACTCGATCACCACTGCCACACCCAGCGGCTGCAGATTTTCGTCGAGTGCATCGGCGATCTGATTCGTCAAACGCTCCTGCACTTGCAAGCGCCGACCGAATATCTCGACCAGTCGCGAAATTTTCGATAATCCAAGAATACGCTTGTCCGGCACGTAGCCCACGTGCGCCCGACCGAAAAACGGCGCCAGATGATGCTCGCACAAGGAATACACGGGAATGTCACGCACGATGACCATTTCGTCGACGTGCTCAGCGCCGTCTTCGAAGGATTTGAGCATTTCTTCGGGCTTCTCGTGATACCCACGCGTGTATTCCGCCCACGCCTTGAGAAAACGTGCGGGCGTCTCGAGCAGACCCTCACGGTCGGGGTCCTCACCGATATAGACAAGCAGATCACGGACCATCTGCAATTCTTTGGTAGTGGGCTTGTTCATACGCGATCCCTCGACAGCATTGAAGTCAGGTCGGTCAAAAGATCCGCGGCTACACACGACAAATCCGTCGGTCCGTTCAGAGCGGACAGTTGGGTCATCGTGAGCCCCTCGTAGCCGCAGGGGTTGATGCGCTGAAAAGGCTCCAAATCCATGTCGACATTCAACGCGAGACCATGATAACTCGCGCCACGTCTCACCCGTATACCCACGCTCGCGATTTTCGCCTCGCTCACATAGACGCCCGGGGCTTTTGGCCGTGTGGTGGCTGCGATTCCGTAGCGCGCCACACAAAGAATCACGGCCTGCTCGAGCGCGGTGACGATATCGCGAACCCCGAGCGCAGCGCGACGCAAATCGATCAACGGATATACGACCAACTGTCCCGGACCGTGATAGGTCACCTGACCACCGCGATCGACTTTGACAACGGGGATATTGCCAGCCACCAAGACGTGCGCCGGATCCGCATTCATGCCGAGCGTGAACACCGGATCATGCTCTAAAAACCAGATTTCATCCGGTGTCTCGCTGGTGCGCTCATCGGTGAAGCGCTGCATCGCCTGCCATGTCGACAGATAAGGAACACGCCCGAGCTGTCGGACAAGGGGCTTACGGTCGATGATTGACGAGTCCCGCATTATTGCCTTGCAACGCCAGCTCAGCTCGATAGCTCGAGCGCACCAACGGCCCGGATACACACTCGCGAAAGCCCTCGGCCAGCGCCCACTCGCGATAACGATCGAACTCCGCCGGAGTGACGAAACGATCGATCGGTAAATGATGTACCGTCGGTTGCAGGTACTGGCCCAAAGTCAAAAGATCGACCGCTTGCGAGCGTAGATCGCGCATGCACTGTCGAACCTCTTCATCGGTTTCACCGAGACCCAACATCAAACTGGTCTTGGTCAACACATCCGGACGATGCCGTTTGGCGTGGCCTAGCACCTCAAGGGTCTGGGCGTAGCTCGCCCGGGTGTCTCTGACCGGGTGCGTCAACCGCTCGACCGTCTCGACGTTTTGAGCAAACACGTCGAGCCCCGAATCGACAACTGTCTCGATATCGCGCTGCACGCCCTGGAAATCGGGCGTCAACGCCTCGACCGCCGTCTCCGGCGACACCCGCTTGATCGCACGCACCGCCGCCGCAAAATGGGCAGCGCCGCCATCCGGCAGATCGTCCCGATTGACCGAGGTCAGCACCACATAGCGCAACCGCATCAAAGCGACGGTACGCGCGGTGTTCTCCGGCTCTTCGGTATCGAGCCAACCGCGCGGATTGCCGGTATCCACGGCGCAAAACCGACAGGCGCGCGTACACACCTCACCCATCAGCATGATAGTGGCCGTGCCGGCATTCCAACATTCACCGATGTTCGGGCACTTGGCCTCTTCACAGACGGTGGCCAACCGATGCTCGCGCACAGTTTTGCGAACGAAGTCGTAGTTCGAGCCGGTGGCAAGCGGTGCTTTCAACCAACGCGGCTTCCCACCCGGAACGCGAATCGGCGCGGCTGCTGTCGCCTTGATCCCATCACGTATCGCGCTGAAGCCTTGCGCCGTGCGATATTTTTGACCACTGCGAGGCTCTTCGACGACGGCGATCGAAGCGAGACTCTCGGAGGCGGAACGTTCCTGGCTCATGGGGCCAAGTTTACGCCCTGTCACCCCTCACGGTCAGCCGATTGCGCCCGAACCGAGTCGATCGTCGAGATCCCGCAGCCGCTCCGGGGTCCCGACGTCCGACCAAAACCCATCGTAGATACGTCCTCGCAAACGCCCCATTGCCGCGGCACGTCGCAACAGCGGTAGCAGCGGAAAACGCCCGGGTTTGCACCCCTCGAAAAAAGCCGGCTGGTAGAGGCCGATACCGGAGTAGGTATAGCGAGTCGGGCAGTCGGGCGCAGACAGACGCTCGGGGTCGGCGATGATGTCGAGCGAGCCCAAGGAATTCGGTTTCAAGGCGAAATCTCCTTTGGGATGCTGCGGGGGGTTCGGCACCAGGATCAGACTCACGAGCGCTTGGCTGTCGAGCGGCGGTAGCCGAGCAAAATCGAAATCCGTCCACACGTCACCGTTGACCACCAGAAAGGGCTCGCTACCGAGCAGGGGCAGCGCGTTGAAGATGCCACCGGCGGTTTCGAGCGGAATCTCGCCCTCTGCGCTGTAACGGATTTGCAGCCCGAAACGGGCTCCATCGCCAAGTGACGCCGGAATCTTCGCCCCGAGATAAGCATGGTTGATGACGACCTCTCGGAAACCGGCGCGCGCCAGCGCACCGAGATGCCACTCGAGCAAAGATTTGCCACCGACGCATAACAAGGGCTTCGGCAAGTCATCCGTCAGGGGTCGCATCCGCTCGCCGCGCCCAGCGGCCAGGATCATCGCTTTCATCGTGCGAGTGCACGCTCGTTAGCCGCAGGCAACAGCGGTGCAATCCGCGACTCAAACCAGCAACCGAGATCATGCAGTTCGGGGTAACGCGCGCAAGCATCGATCACGTAATGCAAGGTGAGCGGCAAATCATTGAGATATCCTGCCTTGCCATCACGCCACCAAAGACGCGCAAAAATACCGAGGATCTTGATGTGACGCTGTAGCCCAATCATGTCGAACCAGCGGATGAACTCACATTCATCGCTACCTGCGAGATCCGTGCGCTGCGCAGCGATCAAAGACTGTCGATAATCGCGCAGCCACCGCTCTATCTCCGTGCGCGACCAACGGATGTAGCAATCTTTCAGTAGCGAAACGAGGTCGTAACCGACAGGGCCGGCCAACGCATCCTGAAAGTCGATGACACCCGGCCCGCGCTCTGGCAACACCATCAAATTACGGGAGTGATAATCGCGGTGGACGAATACCGTCGGCTGCGCGAGCGACTCGGCAACGAGCAAGGCGCGCGCGGCATCTAGCGCTTGTTGCTCCTCGGACGTCATCTCGATCTGCAGGTGACGCGCCAGAAACCAATCGGGCAGCAACGCCATCTCGCGCTGCAACACCGGTTCGTCGTAAGGCGCGAGCTCCGCCGTCAAATGGCGACCATCGACCTGCATGCAACGAAGTGCCACCATTGCGTCCGCATAGAGAGCGGGCGCCTGCTCGCGACGCTGCAGTTGCGCAAGATAGGGAGTCGAGCCGAGATCTTCCATCAACAGGAAGCCCTGCGGTCGATTCACTTCGTGAATCGCCGGGACATGTACACCAATGGAACTCAGCAGCCCGGACACGTGCAGATAGGGCCCGACGTCCTCATGCTCCGGTGGCGCGTCCATCGCTACCAACGGCGGCTTATCCGATCTATGGATGCGGAAATATCGGCGAAAGCTCGCATCGGCCGAGGCGACCTCAATCCGCTCGATGGCCAAACCGAGATCACGACACACCCAATCGGAGAGCAGCGCAAGACGAGGGTCAGACACGTTCAGGGGATTTCCGTAGGTCATGCAGGGGCGATCATTATAATGGTGCCCCTGATGTCGCCGCTGCTCGCTCATCTCTGCCTCGGTTCGTTGTTGGTTGCGACAACGATGCACGCTGCCTTTGCGCAAAGCGCTACTCCGCCGCTCTGTCCCGCGCCATCGACACTGCGTCAATCCAAACCGGCGATGGCTCCCGCCACCACACCGATCACAGCACCGGTTGACGAACCGATCGAAGTGTTGAGTGATGGGGCGACACTCGATCTCGATGGCGACGCATCGTTGAAGGGCGATGTCGATTTGCGCCAAGGCGAACGACAGTTGCATGCCGAGGATGTTGAATACGACGCCAAGACGCGTCAGTTTCGCGTCAACGGGCAAATTCGTTATTCAGATCGAACGCTGCAAGCAACGGGTCAGGCTGGCAGCTATCAACCCGCCGACGGCGCGGTCATCGAAAATGGCTCGTTCGCACTCCCCTCGAGACCCGCCCGAGGCGCAGCGGACGCCATTCGTATTGGTCTTGACGGGAAGGTGTCGCTCTCCGAAGTTTGGTTCAGCACCTGCCCCGAAACCAAACCGGGCGATCTGCCGGATTGGCGAATCAAGGCCAGCGACATCACTCTCGATACGATCTCTCGTAACGGCACGGGCCGAAACGCCTCGATCGAATTTCTCGGCGTACCCATCCTGTACTTGCCGTATTTGTCGTTTCCGTTGGGCGATCAGCGCAAGAGCGGTTTTCTATTCCCCAATCTCGGCTACAACACACGTGGTGGTGTCGAGCTGGCGGTGCCTTATTACCTGAACCTCGCACCCAACTACGATTTGACCGTGCTACCGACGCTGTACGGACGCCGCGGACTCGATCTCGATGCCCGCTTTCGATATCTCACGCAGCAGCACCGAGGGGACTTGCGGTTTAATTACTTGCCGGCCGATTCGCTGCGACGAATCGACAGAAGCTGGCTGCAAGCCCGACATCGCAGTGACTTCGGTGATCGATGGCGCCTCGACGTCGATGCACAAAGCGTCAGCGATGCCGAATATTTCGAGGATTTCGCAGCGGGCGCCGAAGGCACCAGCACCGCGTTCCTGCAGCGCATCGCGCAACTGAGCTATAGCGACGAACGATGGTACCTGCGTGGCGAGTTCCAGCAGTTCCAGACCATTGATCGCCAACTCGATCTTGCCGCGTTGCCATATGCGCAACTTCCTCGACTGAGTCTCGGCGGTGCCGGATCCTCAAAGAATCGGAGGCTCCCGCTGTCGTGGTCACTCGATGGTGAACTCGTCAACTTCGATCGCGACATCGGCGTAACCGGCTGGCGAGTCGATATTGCACCGCGAGTCAGGCTCGATTGGTCGGGCCCGGGCTATTACCTCAAACCTTCAGCTGGTTGGCGCTACACGCAGTACGAACTTGATGGCGTGGCGCTGGACGCTACACGCTCCCCAACGCGCTCGCTGCCTTTCGCAGCACTCGATGCCGGATTCATCCTTGAGCGCAGTGCAAAAATACCGGGGGACAATCGCATCACCCTCGAACCTAGACTGCTCTACCTCTGGACACCCTGGCGCGATCAGAATGAGCTACCAATCTTTGACACGGGCATCCCCGATCTCGATTTTGTACAGCTTTTCCGCACCGAGAGATATGTTGGCGCTGATCGCGTTTCCGACGCCAACCAGGTCAGTCTTGGCACCACGGCGCGAATCTACGATGGCAAATCCGGTCGCCAAAAACTCGCCGCCACCATCGGGCAGACTTTTTATTTCGACACACCGCGAGTACGTCTGCCGAACGAGCCGCTGACACTGCGCAACGAATCAGACTTGTTTGCCCAAGTCTCGGTAGCGGCCTGGCGCGCGTGGAACGTCAACATGGGCTTGCAGTGGAACTCGCTCGATAACCGTCAGGAGCGCAGCCAAGTCCGCCTCCAGTATCGACCGGACGACGAACGCGCCCTCAACCTCGCTTATCGATATCAACACAATCGCCTCGAGCAGGGCGAGGTCTCCGGTGCCTGGCCCGTCAGTCGTCGTTGGAACGCCTTTGGACGCATGGTCTACGACCTGCAAGATCGCTCGAGCCTCGAGACCTTTGCCGGCGCCGAATATAAGGCCTGTTGCTGGCGACTGCGGCTCGTTGGTCGACGCTTCATTTCGACTCGTACCGGCGAACGCGACACGGGTATCTATCTGCAGCTGGAACTCAATGGCCTCGCGAGTGTCGGAAGCTCGGCAGACGCTTTCCTCGAGCAGGCAATTCGGGGATACTCGTCGACCGGCGTAACTCGTTGATTTTTCGCGGAACAAACTCATGACTTCCAGTCTCTCTTCGTGGCTTGCCGTCGCAGCTTTGCTTTCTTTTCTCGGTGGCACCGCGGCAACAGCGCAAAACCGCACCCTCTCGGACAAGGGCGTGATGCTCGATCGCGTCGCGGCCGTGGTGAACGACGGCGTCGTGCTGCGCAGCGAACTGGAGGAGCAAATGTCGCTAGTGGGCGAGCGTCTCAAGGCGCAAGGCCTCGAGATGCCGCCGGTTGATGTGCTGCGTCAGCAAGTGCTCGAGCGCCTGATTCTGCAAGAGTTGCAAATCCAGCGCGCGCAGCGTGCAGGCATTCGTGTCAACGACGAGAATTTGAACCAAGCTCTGGCTGAAGTTGCGCAGCGCAACAATATCGGCCTCGCCCAACTGCCGGCTGCACTCGCTGCGCAAGGCATCGACTACGGCGCATACCGCGAAACCGTACGCCGAGAGATGACCATCCAAGTGCTGCAGCAGCGCGACGTCATCCAACGTATCAACGTGTCGCCGCGAGAACTCGAGCAATTTCTCGAGAAGCAGAAGTCGCGCCCGTCTGAGCTCAATGAATACAACCTCTCGCACATCCTCATCGCAGTGCCGCAAGAGGCAACGCCGCAGCAGCTCGAAGATGCCACCCGTCGTGCTGAGGACGTGGTCAATCGTGCGCGTCAGGGCGAGGACTTCGCGCGTCTCGCAGTCGCCTATTCGAACAGCCAAACCGCCCTCGAAGGGGGTGCGCTCGGTTGGCGTCGCGGTCCTGAAATTCCGACGGTGCTCGCCGATCTCGTAGTCGGTCTCAAACCCGGTGAAATCAGCACTCCGCTGCGCACGCCGTCGGGTTATCACATCGTGCGGTTGAATGAAGTTCGTGGTGCCGATCAGCAAGTGGTGATCGAGCAGACCCGAGCGCGCCACATTCTGCTCAAACCCACGGAAATTCAGGATGACGCGACGGTCGAGCAGCGCCTGCGCGACGTTCGCGAGCGTATCCAGAAAGGCGAAGACTTCGCCGTACTCGCCAAGACTCTTTCCGAGGACCCCGGCTCAGGCGCGGAGGGTGGTGATCTCGGTTGGACCGCACCGGGTACCTTCGTACCCGAGTTCGACGCCGTTTTAGCGTCGCTGCGCGAGAACGAAATCAGCGAGCCTTTCCGTACGCAATTCGGCTGGCACATCGTGCAGTTGCTCGGCAAGCGTCAATACGACAGCACCGACGAGCTGCGCCGTCAGCGCGCCTTCCTGCAACTGCGCGGTAGTAAGGCTGATGAAGAAACCGAGCTCTGGTTGCGTCGTCTGCGCGACGAAGCCTATGTCGACATCAAGAGCTGAGGCCCAACAGACGCCGTCGCGCCCCCGTATCGTCATCACCTCGGGTGAGCCAGCGGGTATCGGCCCGGAGCTGTGTGCGCAAGTCGCCCAAAGTCTCACCAAAGATTTAGCAAACGATGTCGAGGGTCGTATCGATCTAACCTGCCTCGTCGATCGGGGGCTGTTCGAGGCGCGAAGCAGCGCGATCGGAATCGAGACAGATAAGCTGCCCATGACGATCGAACATCGACCCCTGAGCGTACCATCGCAAGCAGGTGAGCTCGATGTGCGTAACGCCGGCTACGTTCTCGGGCTACTCGATACGGCAGTCGATGGACTCCGCGCGGGTCGTTTCGATGCGATGGTGACAGCGCCTGTCCAAAAGAGCGTGATCGCCGAGTCTGGTGTGCCGTTCTCGGGACACACCGAATACCTCGCTGAACGGACCGGTAGTCCCCTGCCCATCATGATGCTCGTTGCCGACAGTCTGCGAGTCGCGCTCGCGACGACTCACTTGCCGCTGCGGCGCGTGCCCGAGGCGATCACCCGCCGCAAGATCGTCGACATCCTGACGGTGATGCACGCTGATCTGCAGCGACTCTGGAAAATCGCACATCCGCGAATCGCCGTGTGCGGATTGAATCCGCATGCCGGCGAACATGGTCTGCTCGGCGACGAGGAAATCCAAACTATCGCGCCCGCAATCCAAGAGGCCAAAGATCTCGGTATTAATGCCTATGGCCCGATCCCAGCCGATACTGCATTCGTGCCGCGCGAGATGGCGCAATATGACGCCATTCTGGCGATGTACCACGATCAAGGACTACCGGTGCTCAAGCACGCCGGCTTCGGTGCCGCGGTGAATGTCACGCTGGGGCTACCCATCATTCGAACGTCTGTTGATCATGGCACGGCACTGTCATTGGCAGGCACCGGCCGCGCCGATAGTGGCAGCCTCAGCGCAGCCTTGGAGCTCGCTGTACGACTGGTCGAACGTCGCTGATGGTGTTTGCTCGCAAACGTTTTGGTCAAAATTTTCTGCATGATCGCAGCGTCATCGCTCATATCATTGAGGCCATCAATCCGAAGCCGGGCGACCCGCTGGTCGAAATCGGGCCCGGGCGCGGCGCGCTGACGGAAGATCT
>SXGQ01242915.1_pt1 | contig 17990 bp, 19 predicted proteins | sample 3178371 | NCBI WGS metagenome assembly SXGQ01 (sample SAMN11356859, study PRJNA531348) | freshwater metagenome | isolation source: freshwater sample F1-20 | place: China: Fuxian Lake, Yuxi | collected 2017-12-25 | reverse complement strand
TTCCAGCTGCCCGGGATGCGCTGACGGTTGTAGCCCAGGATCTTGAGCGGGCGACCGTTGAACAGGCGGTCGAAATAGCGCAAGATGGCCGGCCCCATGTAGTCTTCCAGAGACTCCACGCCGGGGTCGAAAGAGGCGAACACCACACCGCCGCGGCGGGCCACCTTCAGTGCGTTCAGGCCGTGGTCCCTGGGGTCAAAGTCTGCGGGCATGCCGCCATTGACCTTGCCGTCCTGACGCACGCCGCGCCGAAACGGCACGCCCTGCAGCTTGCCCTCGAGCGTGTAGCTCCACTGGTGATAGGGGCACACCAGCTCTTTCTTGTTGCCATGGCGCTCGCGGCAAAACGCCATGCCCCGATGCGCGCAGACGTTTTCTACGACGTGGATCTGGCCATCGAGGCTGCGGGTCATGATGACCGAGCGCTGGCCGATCACCGTGCGCTTGAAGTCGCCCGGGTTCGCTATTTCGGCCTCAAGGCCCACGTAGCTCCAGTGGTCGCGATAGAAAAACCGTTCGAGCTCCGTCTTGTGGCGCTGCGCGTCGGTGTACACCGCAAACGGCACGCGGCTGGTGTCTGCCCTTTCCCACCGTACGGCTTGTTCCTGCATGGCTTGTTCCTGCATGGCCTGGTCCCTTGAAAACGTCAGCCGCATCATGCGCAAGCCTGGTTATTAAGTAAACCCGGGTTTTGATATAGTCAATATTCGATAATCAAATAATGCTCGCTGCGCCGTGGACATCGCCAAGCTCGATCTCAATTTGCTGGTGGTCTTCCATCACCTGCTCTCGCACAAGCGGGTCTCGGCCGTTGGAACGCTGCTGGGCATGAGCCAGCCGGCGGTCAGCAGCGCCTTGGGCCGTTTGCGCACGAGCCTGGGCGATGAGTTGTTTTTGCGAACACAAAACGGCATGGAACCCACGCCCTACGCCTTGACGCTGGCCGAGCCGGTGGCGCAGGCGCTGGGCGCTTTGCAACAGGCGCTCAATGTGCGCGCTGCGTTCGATCCTGCCAGCAGCAATCGCAGCTTCACCTTGGCCATGACCGATGTCGGCGAGATGTATTTTTTGCCGGTGCTCATCGACGCCCTGACCCGCCGCGCCCCGGGCGTGACGCTGCAGGTGGTCAGCGTGACACAGCCCGCACTCAAAGAAGAGATGGCCGCTGGCCGGATCGACCTGGCCCTGGGTCTGCTGCCTCAGTTGCAAGCGGGCTTTTATCAACAGGCGCTGTTCCGGCAAGACTATGTGGCACTCATGCGCAAGGGCCACCCCCTCGCACGCACGGGCCGGTTGACCCTGGCCGCATTCACCGCGGCCGAACATGTGCGCATCGTGGCCGCTGGCACCGGTCACGGCCGGCTCGATCAGGCCCTGGAGAAGAAAAAGCTCAAGCGCACATTTCGCCTGACGGTGCCGCACTACGTGGCGCTGGGCGAGGTGCTTCAGCACTGCGACCTGATCGCCACCGTCCCCGAGCGCTTTGCCGACCGCACGCTGCGGCCCTTTGGTCTGGTCAAGTGCGCACTGCCGGTGTCCGTCTACGCCAGCGCGATCCACCAGTTCTGGCACAGCCGCCTGCACCGCGACCCCGGCCACCAGTGGCTGCGGCAACAGGTCGGGCAGCTGTTTGCCGACCCTCAGGCGAGCGACGAGACTGCGATCATCTGAGCCCGGGCGTCAGTTGAGCATCATGCTCAGCTTGCGCCGATAGCTCGAGACCAGGGCAGCCTGCGGGTCTTCCTGCACGGCCGAGGCGCCCACCAGCTCGATGCCGGCGGCGGTCTTGCCCGGCGTGGTGCCAGCGGTCTTGGGCTTGGGCGGGGTGAGCAGCTCCAAAATGGCGACCAGGGTCTTGCGGGGCAGCTCGTCGGCCCATTTCTTGTCGCGCATGATGATCTCGAGCAACTCGTCCATGGCCTCGGTCCACTGGCCGGCCGCCATGAGCAAGCGGGCTTTGGCCAAGCGGGTGTCAAAGTCGCGCTTGTTCTGGGCAATGGCTGCGTCAAACTGCTTCAGGCTCCAGGCGCCGCGCGGGTCGGTGCTGACAAACTCCAGGGCCGCAAGCCACTGCTTGAGCGCCTCGAAGCGCAGCGGCACGGGAATGCGCGAGAGGGTCGGCGCCAAGATGCCCTGCGCCTGGCTCAGCTGGCCGACTCCGATGAGCAGCTTGACCAGATCAAAACGCGCATCGTCATTGCCAGGGTCGGCTTGCAGCGCGGCGGCGAGCTTGTCGATGGCGCTTTGCAGATCGCCCTCTTCGGCCAGCTCCTGTGCCTGCTCGGCATCGGCCTGGGCCTGCAGCTCGTCCTGGCTGGGCAGGTGCTTGTCAAGAAATTCCTTGACCCGGCCCTCGGGCAGGGCGCCGGCAAAGCCGTCGACCGGCCGCCCACCGATGAGCAGCACGCAGGTGGGGATGCTGCGGATGCCAAAAGCGCCGGCCAGCTGCTGCTCGTCGTCGGAATTGATCTTGACCAGCTTGAAGCGACCGCCATAGTCTTGCTCGACTTTTTCCAGGATGGGCCCCAGCGACTTGCACGGGCCACACCAGGGCGCCCAGAAGTCCACCAGCACAGGAGTGGTCATGGAAGCGGCGATAACTTCCTGCTCAAAATTCGCCATGGTCACGTCAATCATGCCGTTATGGTACCTGCTGACCCCAAAGCCGAGCCCACAAAGGGGCTGGGCGTAAAATCAAACGCTTCATGACAAGCGCTTCAACTCCTTTGATTGGTGTGGTCATGGGCTCCAGCAGCGACTGGGAGACCATGGAGCACGCGGTGCAGATCCTGCAGCACTTTGGCGTGGCCCACGAGGCGCGGGTGGTCTCGGCACACCGCATGCCCGACGAGCTGTTTGCCTACGCCAGCAGCGCCCAGGGCCGCGGGCTGCAGGCCATCATTGCCGGGGCAGGTGGCGCGGCCCATCTACCGGGCATGCTGGCGGCCAAGACGCCGGTGCCGGTGCTCGGCGTGCCGGTGGCCAGCCGCCACCTGCAGGGCGTCGACTCGCTGCACAGCATCGTGCAAATGCCCAAGGGCATTCCGGTGGCCACCTTTGCCATAGGCACGGCCGGCGCGGCCAATGCGGCCCTTTTTGCCGTGGCCATGCTCTCTTTGCACGATGGCGCTTTGGCCAGCGCACTGCAGGCCTTTCGCGCCGAGCAGACCCGCGCGGCCCAGGCCATGACGCTGCCGCCCCAATGAACCCGCCGCCAATCCTGCCCGGCGCAACCCTGGGCGTGATGGGCGGGGGCCAGCTGGGCCGCATGTTCGTGCATGCCGCCCAGCGGCTGGGCTATTTCACCGCGGTGCTCGACCCCGATCCCGACAGTCCGGCCGGGCGGGTGAGCCATCACCACGTGCAAACCGATTACACCGACGCCCATGGGTTGGCACAACTGGCCCAGCTCAGCGCGGCCGTGACCACCGAATTTGAAAATGTGCCCGCGCAGGCCCTGCAAAGCCTGGCGGCCACACGGGCGGTGGCGCCGGGCGCCGCTTGCGTGGCGATCGCACAAGACCGCATTGAAGAAAAGACCCACTTTCGCGCCTGTGCGTGCGCATCGGGCGTGGACTGCGCCGCACACGCAGTGATCCGCACCCAGACCGACCTGCAGGCCGTGCCAGACGGCCTGTTGCCAGGCATCCTCAAGACGGCGCGGCTCGGTTACGACGGCAAGGGGCAGGTTCGCGTCAAGACCCGCAGCGAACTGGCCGACGCCTGGGAGCGCGTTGGACGGGTGGCCTGCGTGCTCGAAAAAATGCTGCCGCTGCTGGCCGAATGCTCGGTGCTGGTGGCCCGGGGGCGCGATGGTCAGATGGTCAGCTATCCGGCCCAACGCAACGTGCATGTGGACGGCATCTTGGCCGTCACGCACGCCTACCCGGGCTGCCTGCCACCCGACCTGGCGGCGCGCGCCGAGCAGGCCACGCGGGCCGTGGCCGAGCAAATTGGCTACGTCGGGCTGCTGTGCGTGGAGTTTTTTGTGGTGCGGGGCGATCAGGGCTTGGACCTGGTGGTCAATGAAATGGCGCCGCGCCCGCACAACAGCGGCCACTACACGATCGACGCCTGCGACCACTCGCAATTTGACCTGCAAGTCCATGCCCTGGCCGGCCTGCCGCTGCCCACGCCACGCCAGCACAGCCCGTCTGTCATGCTCAACCTGCTCGGCGACATCTGGCTAGATCCCCAAGGCCGCGAGCGCACGCCCGACTGGGCCCAGGTGCTGGCACTGCCGGGCGCCCACCTGCACCTGTATGGCAAGACCCAGGCGCGCAAGGGCCGCAAGATGGGGCACCTGACCCTCACCGGGGCCGATCGGGACGGCATGCTCGACAGCGCACGCCGCTGCGCGCAGTTGCTTGGCTTGAGCGGTCTGGACGGGCCATGATCCTGCCTGGCAAGGACCCGGCGGCCATCGAGCAGGCGGCCGGCCTGCTGCGCGCAGGCCAGTTGGTGGGTCTGCCCACCGAAACCGTCTACGGTCTGGCCGCCGATGCGAACAACCCGGCGGCTGTGGCCAAGGTGTTTGCGGCCAAGGGGCGACCGGCTGACCACCCGCTGATCGTGCATGTGGCCAGCGCTGAGCAGGTGCCGCTGTATGCCAGCCATGTGCCCGAGTTTGCCCAGCGCCTGATAGCCGCCTTCTGGCCCGGGCCGCTGACACTGATCTTGCCGCGTCGCCCCGAGGTGGCCAGCGCTGCGGCCGGGGGGCAAAACTCCATCGGTCTGCGCTGCCCCTCACACCCGGTGGCCCAGGCCCTGCTGCAAGCATGCGGCACGGGCCTGGCCGCGCCCAGCGCCAACCGCTTTGGCCGGGTCAGCCCGACCAGCGCAGCCCACGTGCAAGACGAATTTGGAGCCGACCTGCTGGTGCTCGACGGCGGCCCCTGCGAGGTGGGCATCGAATCGACCCTCGTCGATTGCACGCGCGGCGCGCCTGTGGTGCTGCGGCCAGGCCGGATCACGCGCGGGCAGCTGCTGGCCGTCTGCGGCGCGCTGCCGAGCCAGGGCTCAGATCTGAGCCAGGCCGCGCCCCGGGCCTCGGGCACGCTCGAGTCACACTACGCGCCGCAGGCCAAAGTGCGCCTCATGCACACCCAGGAGCTCGAGCAGCGGCTGCAAAGCCTGGGCGCGCAGGCCAACAAGCTGGGGCTGTGGACGCGCAAGCTGCCGCAGGGTGTGGGCGCAGGCGTGCTCTGGCGGGCTCAGCCTGAACTGGCCCAGGACGCTGCGCAGCAGCTCTTTGCCACCTTGCGGGAGCTCGACGCCCAGGGCGTGCAGCAGATCTGGGTGGAACTGCCGCCCGATGACCCCGCCTGGGAAGGGGTGCGCGACCGGCTCACCCGCGCCGCCGCCTGAAGCCACTGGGTGACAGGCTGCTGGCTGAGAGGCTTGTGGCTAAAAGGGCCCTCAGGCAGCGACCGCCTGCAGCTGCGAGGCGGCCTGCATCGCGATCTCGTAGGAGCGCAGGCGCGCTTCATGGTCATAGATCTGGCCTGCAATCATGAGCTCATCGGCGCCGGTGTGCTCAACAAAGGCGCGCATCTGTTCGCGCACCGTCTCGGGCGAACCGACGGCCGCACATGAGAGCAAATTGCGAAGCAAGGACTGCTCGGCCGGACCCAGCTGCTGCAGATAACCCGGACGCGGCGGCGGCAGCTTGCCAGGGCGGCCGCTGCGCAGGTTGATGAAGGCCTGCTGCGCCGAGGTGGCAACGATCTGCGCCTGCTCGTCGGTGTCGGCGGCAAACACGTTAAAGCCCAGCATGACGTGAGGGCGCGCCCATCGGGCCGAGGGTGTGAACCGCTGGCGGTAAATGGCGATTGCGTCCATCATCTGCGCCGGAGCGAAGTGCGAGGCAAAGGCAAACGGCAATCCCAACATGGCCGCCAGCTGGGCGCCATACAGGCTCGAGCCGAGAATCCAGATCGGGATGTCCAGGCCCGTGCCCGGCACCGCGCGCACCGGCTGGCGCGGTTCACTCGAGAAGTAATCCATGAGCTCGAGCACGTCTTGCGGGAATTCGTCGGAATCGGACTGCAGGTTGCGGCGCAAGGCCCGCGCCGTCTGCATGTCCGAACCCGGCGCGCGGCCCAAGCCAAGATCGATGCGCCCGGGAAACAAGGACTCGAGCGTGCCAATCTGCTCGGCAATGCCCAGCGGGCTGTGGTTGGGCAGCCTGATGCCGCCCGCGCCAATGCGGATGCGCGATGTCCCGCTGCCGATGTGCGAGAGCAGAACCGCCGTGGCCGCACTGGCAATGCCCGGCATGCCGTGGTGCTCGGCCAGCCAGTAGCGCCGATAACCGAGCTGCTCGGCGTGCCGGGCCAGGCTCAGTGAATTGCGAAACGACTGCGCCGGCGTGCTGCCCTGAGCAATGGGCGAGAGGTCAAGAACGGACAAAAGAGCCATGGGGGCAGTTTAGGGCAGACTGGTTCGTCTTGTGCAGGCAGCGCCGCCAAAGTGATGCACAGTGCTGCTGAGCGCCGTGCCTTGAGCGCCTTGCCGCGTGCCCTGACCCTCTCCCCGAGGCAAAGGCAGCAGGAGGGGCGATGCGCCTGTCTGCTCGCCGCGCTCAGGGCGCGCCCGACTGCACCGTCCACTGCACCAGCGCATCCAAGGCGGCGCGGCCGGCTGCCGCGTTGGGATGATTGATCAGGCCGATCACCGCATATCGGCGCTCGCTGCCGGACTGGGCATAGCCTGCGATGGCGCTGACTTCGCGCAGGGTTCCGGTTTTGAGCCAGGCCTGACCGGCCACGGCGCGGGCGCGCTGGCGCATGGTGGCCTCGACGCCGGCCACGGGCAGCGAGGCCAGCAGGTCGGCGGCCACCGCACTGCCGGCCATGCGCACGAGCAGGTCTGCGATCGCCTGCGCGCTGATGCGCTGCGTGCGGCTCAGGCCCGAACCGTTGTCGATCGAAGGCACCGCGCTGGCCGGCAGGCGCTGGCGCCACCAGTCGAGCAGCGCCGCCCGGGCGCCCTCTTGCGTGCCTGGCTGGCCTTGCGCAGCACTGGCGCGCTGGCCCAGGGTGTAGAACACCTGCTGGGCCATGACGTTGTTGGAAAACTTGTTGATGTCCTGCACGATGCTGGCCAGCGGCAAAGAGGGCTGCTCGAACCGCAGCACCGGCCGTGCGCCCGAGAGCGTGCCGCTGCGCGCCAGGGCCGCGCTTTCGGCCTCGGTGGCGTCACGCACCCTTCCGGACAGACCCCCGCCGAGCTGACGCCACAGGCCCTCGATGGCTCGGGCTGCAAAGCTTTCGGGCTCCGGGTAGGCCGTGGGCCAGATTCGCTCGCCGCAGGAGGCGGGGTAACGGCCACGAAACTGCACCCGTTGGGGCTGGTCGATCACCGCCTGCAAACCAGAGCGCCAGTCGTCGCATGGCGCACCGCCGGCCAAGGGCACGCTGGCATCGATTTGCACACCGGCCAGCGGCGGCTCCAAAGTCACCCGCGCCCGCCGCTGCGCCGGCTCGGGCGTGAAGGTCAGCACCATGGACTTGAAGTTGACCAACAAGGCGTCGGGCTGAGCGTTGTAGGGCTTGAGCGGCTCGCCGTCAAAGTCGCCCGGACGCACCGCAGGCGTGCGCCACAGGCTGCGGTCCAGAACAATGTCGCCCTCGATGCCCTTGACGCCGCCCGCTTGCAACTGCACCAGCAAAGCCTGCAGTCGCTCGACCACCAACTTGGGGTCGCCCCCGCCGCGCAGAACCACATGGCCCTTGAGCAGGCCGCCCTCGAGGGCGCCGTCGGCAATCACGGTCGTGGTCCAGGTGTAAGCCGGGCCCAGCAGGTCCAGCGCGGCCGACGTGGTCAGCAGCTTGATCACCGAGGCCGGGTTCATCGGCTCCCGGGCGCGGTGACTGAGCCTGACCTCTGCACTGGCCAGATCCACCACCAGCATGGTCACCGCATCGTGCGGCACCTGCGCCCGCGCCAGGGCCTGGACCACGGGCCGAGGCAAATGGTCGGCCGCGCCGGCAAGCACCAGGCCCCCAGACAGCGCCATGGACCCCAGCAAAACAAAGCGCGAAAAGAACAAACAGGGCACAGGCATGAGAGCAATGATACGGCGCGCCCACGCCTGCCCAGGTCGTGTCCGGGTCACTCTGGTCTGGGCATCGGAGTTCAAAGAGGACTTGCCCGGATAATGACCGATGCTCGGCACACGGCCGGCAAACCCCGCAATCACACCTTGACCGCCCCACCGCCTGCCAGCCGCTTGCTGGCCTTTGACACCAGCACCGACACGATGTCGGTGGGGGTCAGCCACGGGCCGCACCAGTGGCTGCATACCGGGCCAGGGGCGGCGCAGTCTTCACTGACGATCATCCCCACGGTTTTGAACCTGCTGGCACAAGCGGGCTTGCGGTTGAGCGAGCTCGACGCCATTGTCTTTGGCCGCGGGCCTGGGTCTTTTACGGGCGTGCGCACCGCCTGCGCCGTGGCCCAGGGGCTCGCTGCTGGCAGCCACCGGCCCGTGCTGCCTCTGGACACCTTGCTGGCGCTGGCCGAAGAGGCGCGCTGGCAGGCCCAAGCCCAGGGCCTGCCGTCGCAAGCGGTGAGCGCCGTGCTCGACGCCCGCATGAATGAGGTCTATGTGCAGCACTTTGAAGACGCAGCCGGTGGGCTGAGCCCACTCGGGCCTTGCCAATTGCAACGGCCCGAGGCACTGACTTACCCACCCGGCGGCGCGCGCCTTGTGGCCGGCAATGCGTTTGACGTCTACCCGCAATTGAAAGCGCCCCCGGCAGGGTCCAGGTGCCTGCACGCGTTGCCCACGGCAGCGGCATTGCTGCGGCTGGCCGCCAGTCGGCTCGATCAGGCGGTGCCTGCGGCGCAGGCGTTGCCGCTGTATGTGCGCGACAAGGTGGCTCAAACCACCGAAGAGCGCATGGCCGCCAAGGCCGCGCACGCAGCGGCCAGCCCAGCGGGGGCCGCATGAGTGCGGCGCTCGATCCCAGCGCCGGCAACGCGCAGCTGCAGAGCATGACACAGGCCTGGCTCGATGAGGTCAGTCGGGTCGAGAAGCTGGCCTATACCCACCCCTGGTCACGGGGCAATTTTGCGGACTCCTTGCGCGCGGGCAACCGGGCGCAGGTGCTCACGCGCGGCCAGCAACTGCTGGGCTATTACGTGCTCATGATCGGTGCCGACGAGGCGCACTTGCTCAACGTCACGGTCGATCCGGCCGAGCAGGGACGCGGCCTGGCGCTGTATATGCTCGGTGATCTGGTGCAGTTTGCACGCGCGCAGGGCGGCCAAACGCTCTGGCTTGAGGTGCGGGTGAGCAATGCACGCGCACGACAGATTTATGAACGCTACGGATTCAAGCAAATGGGGCTGAGGAAAAACTACTACCCCCTGGCGCCCTTCAAGCGCGAAGATGCCGTGCTGATGGGGCTGCCCCTGGGCCCAAGCGAGCCATGACGGTCGACGCCCGGCACAAAGCCATGCTGCGCGAGATGGGCGTGCGGTTGTGGCAGCCCACACCCACACCCACAGCAGCACCCACAGCAGCACCGCAGCCGCAGGGCCCGCAGGACCCGCAGGACCGCAACCGAGGGTCGGCCAAGGCCTCAGCGCCGGCAACCGGCGGCCACACGCCAGCGAGCCGCCCCGATGCCGCTGCAAGCCAGACCGCCGAGGCGGCGCAGGGCCCGGACAGCGCCCTGGTCTGGCAGGTGCAGGCCGTCAAGTCGCTGCACAGCGCTGGCCCATCTGGCGATGGCCCGCGCTGGCTGCTGCTGGCCGAGCAGCGCGAGGAGAGCAGCGGCAGCACAGGCGATGCGGCGGCACTGCTCGAGCGCATGCTGCGCGCAGCCGGCCTGCACCAGGGCAGCCAGGTGTGGCTGGCCCCGCTGCAGCGCTCGGCGCAAGGCGAACAGCTGCAGGGACTTGAGCAGGCACTGGCCGTCCAGCCCGATCTGGTCTTCGTCATGGGCCGGCTCGCGGCGCAAGCTCTGCTTGAGAGCAACGAACCTTTGGGCTGGTTGCGCGGCCAGGTGCATGATGTGTGGGGCGCGCCCGCCGTGGTCAGCTATGACTGCGTGACCTTGCTGCGCAGCCCGGCCGAAAAGGCCAAGGCCTGGGACGACCTGTGCCTGGCTCTGCGCGTGGCGCGCGAGCAGTATGAAGAGCGTCAGGCCAGCGAGTCGGACTGAAGCGGGCGCGCTGCCACTGAAAAAGGTTGCAGGCGGCGGGAGCTGACGGGCTCAGCCCTTAGCGCAGCCCATCAAAGCAGGTGCCGGTCACCCATTGAACAATGGCCTCGTCTTCAAACTGACCGCTGGCCTTCATGAATTCAAGCACCGGGTCACAAGCGCGCGAGTAAAGGGTGTAGAGCACCAGGATGGGCGGCAGTTTGGGATTGATGCTGCCGTTGGCCTGCGAGGCCTCGATCCAGGCGCCGATGCGGTCGCTGACATGCATCAAGAGATCCAGGTAGGCTGAATTGGCCATCAATCGGGCCCGCAAGGTCGAGTTCTGGCTGGGCAGGGTGGGCATCTGGCCGGCCAGTTGCAGGCGCATCATCCAGCGCACCACGGCCTTGAGTTGCTCAATGGGCTCGGCCTGCTGTGGCAACTGGTCCAGAAAATCCTCCGCCTGGGCCAGCATGCGCACCATGGCGGCAGCGGCCAGGTCTTCCTTGCTGGGAAAGTGCTTGTACAGGCTGGCCTTGGCAATGCCCACCTGGGCGGCCACCTCGTCGACGGTCATGAGGTCGAAACCTTTTTCTGCCAGCAGGCGGTTGACTGCCTGCACGATCGCGTCTTCGCGGGCCTGCAGCATTTGGGCCTTGAACGACGAGCGCCGAGGCGCCCTGGAGACCTCGGCGCCGGCCTCGGTTGCGGCTGGAGAAGCGCCGCTGCGATGATCGTCCTGCATGGTCATGGTCTCTGGTTAGGGATGGGATTGGGCGCATCGATGCCGCCCAGCGTGAAGTAGACGGTGGCACCCTGGCCGGGCGCCGATTGAGCATGCACCCGGCCGCCATGGCGCGCGACGATGCGCTGCACAGTGGCCAGGCCCAGGCCCAGGCCCTCGAATTGGTCGCTGCTGTGCAGCCTCTGATAGGGCCTGAACAAGCGGCCCGACTGCGCCATGTCAAAGCCTGCGCCCTGGTCACGCACATAAAAAGCGCCGCCCCAACCCGCGGGCGTGACCGCGCCGATGGTGGGCAATTGACCAAACTCGATCTGGACCTGGGCATTGCGGCTGCTGAATTTGCGGGCATTGCTCAAGAGGTTTTCCAACAGTTGACGCAACAGGCGCCGGTCGCCCGCGGCCCGCAGCATAGGCTGGACCCGGGCATGGACGGGCGGCTGCGGGTGCTGCTGGCGCAAGCGCGACAAGGCCTGCTCGGCCAGCGCGCTCAGATCGACCTGACCCCATTGCAGGGGCGAGCGCGAGAGCTGCGACAAAGCCTGCAGCCCTTCGATCAATTCGCCCATTTGCTCAGCGCCCGCGCGCACGCGTGTGGCCAAATGCCGAGCCTGTTCAGCGCACGGGTCGGCCAGCGGTTCGAGCGATTCCAGCAGCAGGGTCGAAAAGCCGTCGATCGCGCTCAACGGGGAGCGAAGGTCATGGGCCACCGCATCGGCAAACGACTCCATGTCGTCGCGCTCCCTCTGCAACCGCTCCACCTGCTTTTGAAGCTGTGTGATCCGGGCAAGCAGCGGCTCATGCCCCGCGGACATGTCGTGTGCGACCGGACTGGCGCCTTTGATTTGCGTCGCCTTTTGACCAGGGTCGCTGCCTTTGACCGTTCCCTGATGCATGCAGCGATTGTCGTCGGCTTATGCTGACCCCCAACAATGCTCGGGTTTGCGCTCGGGACGGCGGGTGAGCCCGGCCTGGAAACGCGCGTGCACAGGCTGGACCGCTTAGCCAGTGCTGGGCACAAGGGGCTCGCGGGGCACCCGCGTCACTGTCTTCAAGCGGCGACCGGACAGCCCTCTGGCGCTTGCACGCCCCCCGATACCAAGGCGCGGGAAGCGGCAGCCTGCAGCGCGGCACTGAGGCTGTCGAGCACCTCGGAGGGCAGGTTCCAGCAATGCCAGTACAGGGGCAAGCGCACACAGTGACCGGGCAAGGCGTCGAGCAGCTGGCCCTGCTCCAGCAGCGCCTGAACCAGCAGTCTGGGCAAAATCCCGACCCCCCAGCCGGCCAGCACGGCGCTGACCATGCCCTGGCAGGAGGGCACGAAAAACTGCTGCAGGTTCACGGACTTCAGGCCCAAGGCCTGCGCCACGAACAGCTCAGGCATGCCGTCCTTGCGGTTGAAGGCGACGAAGGGCAGGTGCCGAAAGTTGTGCATCCCCAGCAGCGGGCCGCCGGCACCGCTCGAGCCGCGCTGCCCGATTGCAAAGTCGCGGGAAACAACGGCCACGTACTCCATGGCGCCGAGCCCGACGACCCGGCACCCCCGCAGCGGCTGGCGCAAAGCGGTCACACAGCCCAGCACCTGCCCCTCGCGCAGCCACTGCAGGGTGAAGTCCTGGTCGTCGGCAATCACCTCGATGGGCAAGCCCTGGCAGGCCAGCGCGTTCAACGCGGGCAGTGCCCAGCTGGCAATGCTGTCGGCATTGATGGCAATGGCAATGCGCTCGTGCTCGCGCACCCCAGGGGCCATGTTTGGGGCCAGCTCTCGCAGCTCGCGCTCGAGGTCGGCGCGCAGCAAGCGCTGCATCTTGGTGTGTTTGAGCAGCAACTGCCCCGCCGGTGTGGGTTTGACCGGCCGGCTTCGCACAATGAGCACCATGCCCGCCTGCGATTCGAGCGAACGCAAGCGCTGTGAGACAGCCGATTGGGTGATGGACAGACGGACCGCCGCCCGCTCAAAGCCGCCTTCTTGAACGATGGCGGCCAGACACTCCAGTGCATCAGGGTCGAACGTATTCATGCAAAGATCTCCTGCTCGCCCTGCTGGCTAAGGGTTGGCTCTCCAGGGGCGACACGCAGCGGCGCGCTCGGATTGAGCGGCCACTCATGCGAGTGGGCATCTTAATGAGACTGACCCAAGGCAAAGGTGAAATTAGGTCGCAAAATCGCAGGCAAAATTGAGCCCGACCACCCAAGCCCCGACCCCACCAGGCGATCTGCCCGGCCGCGTGCGGCTGACACTGTTTTAGACATTCCGGAGACCTCTCATGCATCCTGATATGGATCAAGCACGCCAGGAGCTGGCTGCCAGCGGCACGCTGCGCGTGGGCCTGAACCTGTCGAACTTTTTGCTGATCAATCGCGGCACGCCGGCCGGGGTCCATGAAGGGATCGTGCCCGACCTGGCGCAGGCTCTGGCCAGCGAACTGGGCGTGGGTCTGCAGTTTGTGCCCTTTGCCTCGCCCGGCCCGCTCGGCGAGGCCGTGGACCAAGACTTGTGGGACGTGGCCTTCTTGGCCGACGAGCCGGCGCGCGCCAAAACCATTGCCTTTTCGGCGCCCTATCTGGAAATCCAGGCCAGCTACCTGGTGCCCGCCGGCTCGCCACTGAAGTCCATTGCCGAGGTCGACCAGCCGGGCGTGCGCATTGCTGCCATGAAGGCAGGGGCCTACACACTCTATCTTGAGCGCAGCCTCAAGCACGCCGAGCTCGTGCTGACCAGCACGATCGACGAATCCTTTGAGGTGTTCACGCAGCGTGGACTGCAAGCGCTGTCGGGCCTGCGCACCCGCCTGATCGCAGACCATGCCAGGCTGCCGGGCAGCACCCTCTTGCCCGGCAGCTTCACCAGCGTGCAGCAGGCCATCGGCTGCTCGCGGCGGCACGGCGCTGGCGCCCGCTATCTGGCAGGCTTTGCCGAGCGCGCCCGCGACAGCGGTCGCGTGCAGCAGGCCATCGATCGCCACGGGGTGATCGGGGTCAATGTGGCGTCAGGCCCGGCCAACCCCGCCCAAGGCGCAGGGGGCCGGCAAGAGCGCAGCTGATCGGCGACAATGCGGTGACCTGAATGCCTTGGGCCCTGCCCCGAGCCGCACGCCTTTGAGGCACCGTGGTCACGCGTTCTTGTCGCGCGAGCTTTTTCACCCCATGTCCCACGCTTTTCCTGCGGCCGTCGCCGCAACCACAGAGTTTTCCAGCCAACAGTTTCGCCAGGCGCTGGGCCAGTTTGCCACCGGCGTGACTGTGGTCACTGCCCGCAGTGCGGCCGGCGAGCGCGTGGGCCTGACGGTCAGCTCCTTCAATTCGGTTTCCCTAGAACCCCCGCTGGTGCTGTGGAGTCTGAACCGAACATCGCACTCGATGACCGCTTTCGACAAGGTGACCCACTACGCGATCCATGTGCTGGGTGCCGACCAACAGGCGCTGGGCGAGCGCTTTGCCGGTCCGCGCGATCTGCGCTGGGGGCATCTGACGCACAGCTGGAGCGCAGAGGGCTCTCCACTGCTGCCCGGCTGCCTGGCGGTGTTTGAGTGTGTCGACCACAGCCGGCACGAGGCGGGCGACCATGTGATCTTCGTGGGGCGGGTCATGCGTTGCACCGGCGAAAGCGCGCAGCCGCCTTTGCTCTACCACGGCGGCCAGTTCCACCCGGGGCTGGCGAGCCCGCGCTGAGGCCATGAACGAAAACCAGGGCGGGCGCAAAGACCGGCTCGACGCGCTGGCCGTCGGTATTTTGCTGACCTGCTGCCTGATGTGGGGCATGCAGCAGGTTCTCATCAAGATCACTCTGAGCCAGATGCCCCCGGTGTTTCAGGCGTGGCTGCGCCTGGCGGGTGCGACCGTTTTGCTGGCCCTGTGGTGCCGCTGGCGGGGCATCGCGCTGTGGAGCCGCGACGGCAGCGAGCGGGCGGGCTTGCTGGCCGGCTTGCTGTTTGCCTGTGAATTCATCTGCATCTATACCGGCATGCAGTACACCGGTTCCTCGCGGCTGACCGTCTTTCTATACACCTCGCCCTTTTGGGTGGCGCTGCTGGTGCCCCTGTGGACCCAATCGGAGCGGTTGCACAAGCCCCAGTGGGCGGGGCTGCTGCTGGCCTTTGGCGCCGTGGCCTTTGCGCTGCGAGAGGGCTTGCTGCAGGCCCATGGGCCGACGCTGGCGGGCGATGCGCTGGGTCTGGCGGCCGGGCTGTTTTGGGGCTTGACCACGGTGGTCATACGCAGCTCAAACCTGATGGGCATCCGGCCCGAAAAACTGCTGCTCTACCAGGTGGGCGTAAGCGCTGCGGTCATGCCCTGGATCTCGCTGGCGCTGGGCGAGCGTTGGCACTGGAGCCACAGCGCTGCGGCCTGGGGATCGGTGGCACTGCAGGCGTCTTTTGGGGGGTTCCTGAGTTTTCTGGCCTGGATGTGGCTGCTCGGCCGCTACCCGGCCACTCGGGTGGCGAGTTTTTCTTTTTTTACGCCCCTGTTCACGCTGATCTTTGGTGCGCTGTGGCTGGGCGAGGCGGTCACGCCCGGGGTGTTGGCAGCCATTGCGGCCGTGGCCGTGGGCATGGCCCTGATGAACCGCCGACCGGCCTGACTACACTGGCCGCTTTTGTAGTCAACGCGCGCTCGCCCAGCCCAAGCCAGTCCTGCCATGGATGTTTTTGTCGCCGTCTTGCTGCTTGCCTTCATCGGATGGTCGGTCAAATCACGCGCCGAGCGCCAGCGCGTCATGCTGCTGGCCATGCACCTGCAGCCCTACGAGATCGAAAAGCTCATGGAGACGATCAGCGATGGCTACATGCGCGCGCTTGGCGAGCAAGACAGCCAGCGCAGGCAATCAATCTGGGCCTTGCTGGAGCCGGCCGAGCGCAAGCTGGCCGAGCAATTTGCGCAGTTCGCCAGGGATTTTGCGCGGCTGCCCGCCAGACAGGCGCGCATCATTGCGCTGCCCTGGCCCCTGGCCTGGCTGCTCGAGCGCCTGGGAGGACCTGCGCCCGTGCTTGAGCGGTACAGCGTGGACATGGGGGCTTTGCTGCAACTGCATGCGCGGGCCATTGCAGAGGCGGCGCAGGCCCAGGCGAGCAGTCCCTCGGCCAAGGCCTACACGCTGCTGGCCGAGATCTTGTTGATGCAACACAGCTGCCACTGGTTTTGCAAATCGCACACCGTGGCCTCGGCGCGCCTGCTCGCGCGTCACCAAACCTCCTATCCCAAGGTGCTCGCTTCTATCAGCGCGTCCACGCGCACCGACTATGGGGCACTGACGGGCAAGGCCTGAGGCGCTGACACACGACCATCGATCAGATCCATCCGATCGATCCGCCAATCACATCGGCTGCTGGCGTGGCCGGCATGGCTGCGCCCGGGACGGCACTGCGGAGATCGAGCCGGTCTGGCCGCAAGGCCGGCTCATCGGGGTTGCTCACCGGGAGTGCTCAGCAGGGGTGCTCATCGGGCTTATAGTCAAAAGCCCGCTGTCCAAGCCCCCATCGAACCATGCGCATCTGGAAACAAGACATCAGCCTGCAAGCCCTGACCGCCGCGAGCGCCAACACCGCGGTCAGCCATCTGGGCATCGAATTTGTGGAAGTGGGCGATGATTTCCTGGTTGCCCGCGTGCCGGTCAACCGGCAAACATGCCAGCCCTATGGCCTGCGGCACGGCGGCGTGTCGGTGGCGCTGGCTGAAACCTTGGGCTCGATCGGAGCAGCCTACTGCGTGCCCGCCGGCACTCGGGTGGTGGGGCTGGAAGTCAACGCCAACCACCTGCGCGGCGTCAGCCAGGGCTGGGTAACAGCCACTGCCCGGCCGGTGCACCTCGGTCGGCGCACCCAGGTCTGGCAGATCGAGTTGCGCGACGACGCGGGCAAGGCGGTCTGCGCCAGCCGGCTGACCATGGCGGTGCTCGAACCAGACTGAGTCCGACTCAGGTCGCGCTCTGCTCTTGCAGACGCTTGCTCTTCCAATAGACGTCGTCACCGCCATTCATGCGGTTGAGCACGCGGGCGAGCACGAACAGCAGGTCGCTCAATCGGTTGAGGTACTGGCGCGGCGCCTCGCGCAAGCTCTCCAGAGCGCCCAGCGCCACCACCGAGCGCTCGGCCCGTCGGGCCACCGTGCGGCAGACGTGGGCCAGCGACGCGGCCCGGGTTCCAGCGGGCAAAATGAACTCTTGCAGGCGGGGCAGTTGTGCGTTGTATTCCTCCAGGGCCCCGTCGAGCCGGGCAATGGATTGCTCTTGCAGCAATTCAAAGCCCGGGATCGACAACTCGCCACCGAGGTTGAACAGTTGGTGCTGCACTTCGACGAGCAGCTCTCGCACGCCACCGGGCATGTCTTCACACAAAAGCAGGCCGATGTGGGAATTGAGCTCATCCACATCGCCCATGGCATGCACACGCAGGCTGTCTTTGGAGACCCGGGTGTTGTCGCCCAGTCCGGTGGTGCCGTTGTCTCCGGTGCGGGTGGCGATCTGGGTCAGGCGATTGGACATGCGGTAAAACTCCGTTTGCAAGGCCCGATTATCAGGGCCCTGCCCCCGAGCCGGGCGCCGGGTCGATCTTCAAGCCTTAAACTCGAGGCGATCGGACTTAAATGGAGACCGCCTCATGAACGCCGCCCTGCCCAGCCATCTGTTGCCCCGCATCGAGCAAAGGCAAGTGCCCGACGCCCTGATCGAGGCGCTCAAGCAGCGTTTTGGCCAGGCGTGCTCCACCGCCATGGTGGTGCGCGAACAGCATGGCCGCGACGAGTCATCCTTTGATGCACCGCCGCCGGCGGCAGTGGTGTTTGCGCAGAGCACGGCCGATGTGGCCGATGCGGTGGCCCTGGCAGCGCAGCACGAGGTGCCGGTGATTCCCTTTGGCGTGGGCTCCTCGCTGGAGGGCCACCTGCTGGCGGTGCAGGGGGGCATCAGCATCGATCTGGGGCGCATGAACAAGGTGCTGGCCATCAATGCAGAGGACCTGACGGTCACAGTGCAGGCCGGCGTCACGCGCAAGCAGCTCAACGAGGAGCTCAAGAGCACCGGGCTGTTTTTTCCCATCGATCCGGGTGCAGACGCCACCATCGGCGGCATGAGCGCCACCCGCGCCAGCGGCACCAAT
>SXGQ01433842.1_pt1 | contig 17991 bp, 23 predicted proteins | sample 3178371 | NCBI WGS metagenome assembly SXGQ01 (sample SAMN11356859, study PRJNA531348) | freshwater metagenome | isolation source: freshwater sample F1-20 | place: China: Fuxian Lake, Yuxi | collected 2017-12-25 | reverse complement strand
TTCCGCCTAGCGTACCTCCAAGTGTTCCGCCTAGCGTACCTCCAAGTGTTCCGCCTAGCGTACCTCCAAGTGTTCCGCCTAGCGTACCTCCAAGTGTTCCGCCTAGCGTACCTCCAAGTGTTCCGCCTAGCGTAACTCCAAGTGTTCCGCCTAGCGTAACTCCAAGTGTTCCGCCTAGCGTACATCTGACCTCTAGAATAACCACAACTATAAAGACTACCCCAACCCCAACTATAACGACTACCCCAACCCCAAGCATAAGTATTCCTCAGTCTGGCAATACTTTTAGTAATTTCAGTATAAAAAATATTAGTGGCTCAGGACCATTTTATAATTTGACTTTTGAAAGTGAACAAGATATAATGCTTAATCTTAAAATTGGTGATTTGTATCGAAGTTTAGATGTGTCTGGAGAAAATAGTAGTTTATATACATATATTATTACTAGTATTAGCAATACAGGCACTTCTGGAGGAGCATACTATGTAGATGCAACCATCAAGTATGTTAGCGATACTGAAAATTGGGGAGATACTAGTCCATCAGAGGTATATGTTTCTTCTGAAGTTTCATACAGTGGAACATTATATATTAGAGAGCATTATGTAGAATTTATGAATTTAACAATGACTCCAACAATATTAGTATCAATGTCTACTATAATGACACCATCTACCAAAATTACTCCTACGACAACATATACTATGAATATATATTCAACAATTACTCCTAGGTTCACAACAAGTACAACTACGCCAATACCATAGAGTATTAGTAATGAATATTATTGTTAAATTTAATAATATTGATCATCATGAATTGTTTAATTCTAATAGTTCATTATCCATATCTATAGATCAAAAAAATTATTTTTTTCATAATACCAATAGCTGGACTCAACACCAAACAGAAAACCCTATTATTAAAATAGAATATTTATGTTTACCAAATAAAAATAATACTGATATTATAGAAATTATAGCAGATGATTTAGTTTATAAAATTTTATGTGATTCAAATATATTAATACATAAAAATAATGTACTATCTTTGCAATTATATGTGGATCTTAATAATTATACTTTTGTGCCAGACTCAATAGACAGATCATGCTACGATAACAAACAAATATTTTGTTCAAAACATATTACAAGACTACAGATTCCATCAATACGTGTAAAAATCTATAATGAAGAATATATATTTGACAATTGGTACAACTATGATAATAGCTTATTATTTTATAGCAAAGAAAATCAAGATAAATGTAATGCATATATACAAATACTAAATAATCAATGTGTATTTTATATGGTAACGAGTCATGAATACCTAAAGCATAATATTATTTATAAGAGTATATTTATAAGTAATATAATACAGAATGAGCTTAATCAAATAGATTGTAGTCAAATTATACCAAATTTTACTACACTTAAACCTATAAGTCCTATATTAATAGCGCCATTACAATATTTTGATATTAATTATATAGATCAAAATTTATCTATTATGACAAATATATGATTATTAAAGTTAAACCTATAAGCGCAATAAATAATCAATCAGATATTAATGGATTAGGAAAAACATCACATGTATTTTTTATGTCTGAAACTCCAATATCTAATGAAATATATTGTGAGTTTCTTAATGCTAATTTAAATCAATATAAAAAACAATATCGTCAATATTTACCAGAAATTGTATATGATGATATATTCAAACCATTTAATAAATTATTATCATATTATCCAATTACTAATATTAGTTATTCTGATGCGCGATCATTTATAATGTGGCTAAATACATTTGAAAAACAATATAGATACTATATGCCAATGTTAAGCGAATGGTATAAAGCGGCATATTACGATCCTATTAGTAAATCTTATTATAATTTTCCTAATAGAATGAATGATATTACCGAGATATCGATCGATCCAACTTCGAAGTACGGTATCAATGTAGAAAATGTAATAAACAAAAAAACAAAAAATAAATATTTCATATATAATCATAGTTCTTTCGGTATTAGGGATATGATGGGTAATACATATGAAATGATTAATAATATAACACAAGACTACTATACTATAGCTGGTTCTTCGTGGAATAGAAATAGACTAAATGCTCACAAAGACAACTATAATACAAGAACAGTTCATAAAAAATATAAGAGTGATTATCTAGGATTTAGGGTATGCAAAATAGCCCCAAAAATACAACTCTATATATCACTGCATAATGAATTTGGAGACGGGTGGAAAGGTGATTATTTGTCAGTTTATGACACAAATTATGGTATTTTATGTAACAAATTAACCCTAAAAGATGGCTATAATTCAGATTATATACCTTTTTGGCATTATCCTATTACAGATAAACTGATTATATTTGAATATGTTGGTCATAATAAATTATTTTATGAGAACTCAATCAAAATATATAACCATAATAAAAAAATGATATACGAATATGAATTCAAGGAAAATAATACCAAAAAAATTATTGATCTTGACTATATGGTTTCGGTAGACTAGTATAGATAGGAGACTAACAGATGAAACATAAAATTATTACATTTATAAAATCCCTATTTTTTCATATATATGCAGGATTTCCTAAGTCCACACAACAACAAATCAACGATAGGCATAGTATATGCTTATCTTGTGAAAGATTTGATAGTCTTAATAAAGAATGTATGGAGTGCGGATGCAACATTAATAATCGTAAAATATTTCTCAATAAATTAGCGTGGGCAGATCAGGAATGCCCTTTAGGAAAATGGAAAAAAATAATATGATTACTAAAAATAAAAAGCTATATCAAATCAACTATATAAATAGATATGATTTATTAAGTTATACGCAACAAAAAATTAATGATATAAATAATCGTTCTATTATTATTATTCCTAATTTATGTAATATTAATTATACATATGGTGGATCGATATCTAAACAAATTGCGGAAGCATATCCAATAGTAGAGGAAAGCTACAATGTGATTGGTAAGGTTTTTATTAATCAGCACCCAGGATATGTTCAATTTATAGAAACAATGAAAAATAAGTCCAATAAATTATTTGTGGCTAATATGATTGCTCAAACAGGAGTAGCTCGTAAACCTTATCAGAGAACTATTAATTATGCGTACTTAGTAGAATCTATGCAGCAAATTAAAAAGTTTGTATGTCAGCAAAAAATAAAATATAATGACGAACACTTTAATATATCAATACATTCCTATAAGTTTGGTATAGGTAAACACTGTAATGGAGATTGGAATTTTATTACCGATCTGTTTGTTGATATATTATTACCTTATTCCAATATTTTTATATTTCATAAATAAGATACTATGAATAGACCAAGACAGCAAAATAAAATATCTATACTAAATGATTTGTATCAACAAATACTCGGTAGGCCAGTTGATGAGTCTGGAATAGATACATATTTAAATTATATCTATAAAAATCATGGTATACAATATATTACTAGAGAGCTTATGAAATCAACAGAATATAGAAACAAACAAAATAGTTTTAATTCTATGACTGGTGATAGAACTTCTTACATTAGTGATACCACCAGTGATATAAGTAAATCTGCATTAAACAAAATTTTTACTGCCGTTATTGGAGAAATGATACTTATAGATAATAAATCATATGATGCCAAATCTCTTACTGCTAGAATCGAAACAGTAAAGTTATCACTATCATATATTTATAAGAATAAAATATCATTAAGTGTGTTCCCGCATAGAGAAAATTATTTCAATACCGAACAGTTTAATAATTCTATTAAAAATATCAACAATTTTAAATATTGGGTATATTTTTTATGTCTCAGTAATCTATGGAAATCTTTTTACAAAAAAACAGTATCTACATGCGGTACAGATTTATTTGTTACTAAACTAACCAAACTTACAAAATTAGATTTTCATAATATTTTTACTTCTATAGCAGATCATATCTTAGATTATCTATCAATTAAAATAATAGGTAGACTTTTAGACAAAGAAGAAAAGTTAAAATGTATATCTTTCATATTACAAGATAATTCATCAGATATGATAGATTATATCTTATCTTTAAATGATCAATATAACTCAGAAATGAATTTGGCAATAGATAATATAAAAAAATTAACCAATAAATTAGGACGTAAACCCAAATTACTGGTTATGATAGCTTACCTAGAAACACAAAATCATTACTTTATACAACGAATGCTGGAGAACGTATCGAAACTCACAGAAAATAATCCATTAATAGACATAGAATTCGCTCTGGATAATGATAGAATAAGTAAAGAATCCACAGACTATACACCATGGTCCAGAGTAAAAAGAATAAGAAATTTGATGATAGATAAATATCCTATTCATAATTATGATTATCTATATATCATAGATTCTGATATTATAGATTATCCTCTAAATTTTCCAACAAGAGCTATAGGTCTAAATCCAGACGGTATTACCGCCCCAATGGCACTTATTCAAAATTCTGTAGTATTTTATGATTGGTGCGGATATCAAAAACTCGGCGCTACAAGTATAAATAGCGAATATGCAAGATACATCATGGATAAAGGCTGTAAAGTGCGTAATTTTGCTCTATCCCCACCATATGTTAATGATCAGTCTCGTTTAGTAGAAATAGACTGCGTAGGATGTACTTATATAGTACCATCATCAATATTCAAACAGACATATGGATCTTTACAAAAAGAATTGATCAAAGTCTTTGAGCTTGCAAAAGTAAAAAATCATAAAATTAAAGAAAATATAGTACAATACGAAGATCATCCAACTTTTACTGATCACTATACAATCTGCACGGCGGTAAGGGCTAATGGTGGTAAAATATACATGGACAGAGGTTCTGCTGCATATCATGCGGATTTGCCCATCTATGGAGAGGCATGGCATTGATAGATAGTGTTTTTTATCATAACTAAATAGAGCAATTAAATTATACTAGAAAAACTTTGATTATTTAATTACCAGAAAGGCATAATATGAAGACAGCATTAGTTTTAGGTGGTGGTGGATTTATAGGTTCACATATAGTCAATAGACTAAAAAATGAAAATTATTGGGTTAGGGCAGTTGATATAAAGCGTTCAGATTTTGAACCATCTAAAGCAGATAATTTTATTGTTGGAGATTTGAGAGACGCTCGTTTAACATCCGCTGTGATGCAAACGCCAGAACAAAAAGCATCTAAAAATAATACAAATAATAGTTTCGATGAAGTATATAATTTATCTGCCGATATGGGTGGTGCGGGATATATTTTTTCAGGGGATAACGATGCTAATGTCACTCATAATTCTGCACTAATTAATCTTAATGTTGCTAGTTCTGCTGTATATTATGGTGTAAAGTCTTTATTTTTTAGTAGTAGTGCTTGTGTGTATCCTGAACATAATCAAATGGATCCCCTTAATCCAAAATGTGACGAAGCCTCAGCATATCCAGCGAACCCGGATAGTGAATATGGGTGGGAAAAATTATTTAGCGAAAGAATGTATTTATCGTTTAAAAGAAATTATAATCTTAATGTTCATATTGGTAGATATCATAATATATATGGGCCATTAGGCACATACGATGGAGGAAAAGAAAAAGTACCAGCTGCATTATGTAGAAAGATTATCTTAGCTACAGATGGAGGAACAATAGATGTTTGGGGAGATGGTCAACAGACTAGATCATTTTTATATATAGATGATTGTGTAGATGCTACATTAAAATTGACTAGATCAACATTTGCCGGACCAGTGAATATAGGATCAGAAGAAATGATAAGTATAAATAATTTTGCTAAAATGATCATCACTATTTCTGGTAAAAAATTAAGTATTAATAATATTGATGGTCCAAAAGGTGTTAACGGTAGAAACTCAGATAATAGATTGATTAATGATAAACTAAATTGGAATCCACAAATTTCGTTAAAAGAAGGTATTACAAAAACATATAATTGGATAAAAAGTAGGTATAATTAAGTAATGGCTTGACTCCGATCGTTGCTTGATGTATTATATGTTACATGAGCATACTTTTCATAGAACAAGAAACTATATCTGAAGAGATAAGAAGACATATACGCCTTAATCACAGACTATATGCTCGTACCCACCAACAAGATATAATCTATGCAAAAAAGTATATAGAAAACATAGAGTTTATATCAAACCATGAAACATGCATGGTTCTATCAGAACAATATATTTTTGTTAATTTACATATAAACTATACAGAATATTTAGATGATAAACATAATTTATATTTAGTTAGCAAAACAAATATAAATCATTCAATTGATAATATATTTATGACTAAATCCTCTAATTGGTTAATATTATTGCTATATGAACTTAAAAAGTATAATATGTCAATATCTCAGTATATTAATCATCATATAGATTTATCAGATACTAGAGTAGAATTACAGAATATCTCTGTTATAAAAAAACCAATATTAATGCATATATCAGACACTCAAAAATATAATTATATACCACAAAATATACTTATAACTGATACTTATCATGTATCTAAAGATATTATGTTAGATAGCATCACTTATATTAATAAAGCTCTTGGGATTCATTATGGTTGAACAGATAGGATTGATTATTATTTGGATATTAGCTATAATCGTAGGATATAATAGTGGGGTCCAAAAGGGTAGAAATAAACTTAATAAAAAATAAAATCATGAATAATTTATCTAAACAAAGATGTTATTTAGCTGGTGCTATAGATAGGGTGGCTGACCGAGGTAACTCTTGGAGAGATGATATTACTCCTTTTCTTGTTGGATTAGGTATAGTAGTATTAAATCCTCTAAAGAAACCAACATACTTTGGAGATGAAGACCATGAAACAGCAATATACAAAAAACAATTAAAAAAAGCTAAAAAATATGATGAACTTGCTAGTATTATGAAAATTATACGCTCTGTAGATTTGCGTATGGTAGATATTAGTGATTTTTTGATAGTTAATCTAGATCTTGATGTTCATCCTTGTGGTACTCTGGAAGAAATATTTTGGGCAAATAGACAAAAGAAACCTATACTAATACATATGTTACAAGGAAAAAACAATGCTCCAGATTGGTTATTCGGTACTATTCCGCACCAATTTATTTTTGATAGTTGGCATGATATAGGAAATTATCTATTACAAGTGGATAGTATGTCTATTTCGGAACATTTGGATCGATGGGTTTTCTTAAAGCTATGAATATTTATCCAGAATTTCAGCACCAATACAAGAACTATATTGAAATAGGATCTCAATATCTAAGCAATAAAAAAATATGTGCTACGGGACTTATTAGAAATGGGGCTGATCATATTAATGATAAACTTCAATTTTTTAATTTGTTAAGAAATCACTGTGCTGCATTAGATGTGATCATTTATGAAAATGATTCATCAGACAACACTGCTGAAATCTTAAACTCGTGGTCAGACCCTAGAATACAGTTCAAGATTATATCCGAAACACTTAACGCTCAACATAGAGGACATCCACATAAAGACATAGAGCGCACTATGGCGATGGCACATTATAGAAATAAATGCCAAAACTATATAAGGGAATATATTAATGTTGATTATATTATTGTATTAGATTTAGACTATATTGATATATCTTTTTATGGAATATTAAATTCTTTTGGATGGATATCAGAGATATCATCTATTGATATGATGGCCGGGTTCTCATATCATAAATCTCAGAATAATATACTGAGTAATTATGATTCATGGGCATATCGTGGAAATTGGTGGAACGACTACCAGTCTGATCCATATTTTGGTAATTCTTTTTTTTATTCTAGGCCATTTATTGGGTCATCTCCATTCAAAGTTAATAGTGCCTTTGGTGGTAGTTGTATATATAAACAGTCAATATATCTAACTGGTAAATATAGCGGAGAAGATTGCGAACACGTTACATTTCACAAAAGTATATACAATAACAATCCAAATTCATATAATTTATATGTTAATCCGTCTCAAATTATGATATTATAATATGAAAATAAATAACGAACCTAAACTTGATTTTGATGATGTGTTACTTGTGCCACAAAGGTCCAAAGCAGCATCAAGAAAAGAAGTCGTACTTGAAAAAAAGTTTTCCTTTTATCACTGTACACAATCATGGTCTGGTATTCCAATAATTGCTGCTAATATGGATACCACTGGTACATTTGATATGTCATCTATACTAACTAAACAAAAGATGATTACATGTCTTCATAAACACTACAGTATTGATTCATATAAAGAAAACATATTAGATTTTAATTATCAATGGGTTAGTATTGGTATTAAGGAAGATGATATACTAAAACTACGACAAATATACAATATTCTTAAAGAGCCTCCCAATATTTGCATAGATGTTGCTAATGGATATACTGATGACTTTGTTAATTTTTGTAGAAAAGTACGAGAAGAATTTGGTAGTATTCCAATAATAATGGCTGGAAATGTTTGTACTCCAGAAATGGTTCAAGAACTAATTCTTCATGGTGGTGTTGATATTGTTAAAGTTGGTATCGGTCCCGGCTCTGCTTGTACCACAAGACTAAAAACAGGAGTTGGTTTTCCACAGTTATCTGCTATTGCGGAATGTTCACATGCTGCACATGGTTTAAAAAGTGAAGACAGACGTTTAGGATTGATTTGTGCTGACGGTGGATGTAGAACACCAGCAGATGTTGTAAAGGCTTTTGCTGCTGGTGCAGACTTTGTTATGCTTGGTGGTATGTTAGCCGGAACCGAACAATGTGAAGGAGATTGGGAATATGAATATAAGTGTGAAACTGTTCCGGACAGATCAGATTTAAATATAGTATGGTGGCAATCAATAAATCCCGGCTATGAAACAGACAAGAGAAAAGTATCGTTAAAATTCTATGGTATGAGTTCTCACTCTGCACAAGAAAAATATGGTGGAGTTAAAGATTATCGTGCTAGTGAAGGTAGAGTAATGAAGGTTCCATATAAGGGTTGTGCATCAGAAATTATGTCTGATATAATGGGCGGAATACGAAGTGCCTGCGCATATGTTGGTTCAACATCTCTAAAAGATTTACCAAAGTGTACTGAATTTATTCGAGTTAATAGAACTCACTTTAATCAGAGTATATGATACTTAGACTACATCCGCTTACATTGATAATCTTTGGATTGTTCTTAATATCACTAGGATTTAATATTCTACATCTGAAAGAAATCAAAGAACTAAAAGCAAAAAAAATAATTATTATTATACCAAATAATAAACTATACGAACCGCCACTGTACTACTTGACATACATAAATAACTTTAAATAATAGAGATCTTTGATGAATATTATTAGTCCTATTAGTTGTCATACTGGTTATGGTATAACTGGATATAATATATGGAATGAACTATATACACATAATACAGATACTACTCTATTTAATATAGGTGATATATCGATAGAAGATCATTGGAATAAAGATAATATAATTAGATCTCTACGTAATCAAGAGCATTTTAATAGCACAAATGACTGTTTAAAAATATGGCATACGAATGATATTTTATTTAGACCTATAGGCAATTCAAAATATGGATGTTTAACATTCTTTGAACTAAATCATATTCCACAAAGAGAAATCAAAAGTATTAATTTACTAGATTATATTTTTGTAGCATCAGAATGGGCCAAAAATGTACTATTAGACCAAGGTGTGACAACCAGTATTATTGTATGTCCACAGGGTGTTGACAGAGATATTTTTACCAATAATTATATACAACCACCCAAAGATGATACATATATCTTTATTAATATTGGTAAATGGGAGGTCAGAAAAGGTCATGATATTTTATATCAAATATTTAATAGTGCATTTTCTAAAGATGATAATGTTGCATTATGGATGATCAATACCAATCCATTTCTCACACAAGAACAGACACAAAAATGGATAGATTTGTATAAAAATAGTGAGCTTGGCGAAAAAATTAAAATTTTTCCAAGAATCAAATCTCAAAAACAACTAGCCATATTGATGCAATATGCTGATTGTGGAATATTTCCATCCAGAGCAGAGGGCTGGAATAATGAAGCAATCGAAATGATGAGTGTTGGTAAACCAATAATTATCACTAATTATGCAGCACATACTCAATATTGTAATAAACATAATGCTTATTTGATTGATATTGATAGACTATGTGAAGCCAGAGACGATATGTGGTTTAAAAATACAATAGGTCAGTGGGCTGATATTAATAATCGCTGCATAGAACAGTTTATAGAGAATATGAGACATGTGTATAGTTACCGCATCACAACCAATCCTTTTGGGGTATCTACAGCACAAACATTATCATGGGCAAATACAACTAAAATAATAGAGACATATTTAAATGCATAAATTAATTGTTATCTTTATATATACTCAAAAAGATGAAATTACACAGATTAATCTAGATAGTCTAAAAAAAAATAATAAAGACATTAAAATTATTGATATTTGTCAACATGATTTTACAGACTATCATTATCGGTTTCTTGATGATAAACCTATCAAACTATGGAAACCTAATGAAATCTGGTATTGGGGATCAGATAATATATTTTTATATTGGTATTTATCTAATCCAACAATTAGAGCAGAAAATTATCTTATATTAGAGTGGGACACTTTCGCTAATAATCAGTCTATTGTAGAATTTTTTGGTGAATCAGAATTAATAGACAATAAAGGCATTAAAACAATCAATTACATTAGATATAAAGATAATCCATTTTATCATTGGTTCAAAGAGCAGCGAGATAATACTTTTATTAGAGATATCTATACTTACGATAACTTTGCTTGTTGTACCCCTCTATGTGGCACTTTGATCAACGATAATGTTGTACAAGCAATTATTGCTAATCTACAGGAGCATAAATATGCTAATAAATTTTATGTAGAAAGTAAATTTGCTACCATAGCTAATTATCTGAACTTTACAACACAAGAGTACTCGCTAAATCGTAAACAGTTTATATCATACTCAGAAAATATTTGTAATAATTATTTAAATGAGATAGAAAAAAATAATTGGTCAAAAAATGGTATTTATCATCCTGTCAAAAAGAATCACACAATACAGAGGTATTTCATGTCTAGTCAAATTAATATATCTAAATTACATAAAGCTATGTATGGTAAAGTAGTTGATGTTAAAGGATCCATAGAGAAATTATTATCTGTCAACGCAAATGAAAAAATACAAATTAATAATTTTTTAGGTGGCGATCCAGCACCCGGGATTGGCAAATATTTATATTTAACATACGAAAAAAATGGTCAAATATTTGAAATTACTATTCCAGAAAATGGCGAATTAGATATTAAAAATCTATAATGAATAGTGTATACTAAGATAACCAAGGAGTAATTATAATGCCAATTCCAAGTCGCAAACAAAATGAGCAAAAAGATCAATTTGTCTCCAGATGTATGAGTAATGAGACGATGAAAAAGGAATATCCAGACACTAAACAAAGAGTTGCTATTTGTATAGGTCAAACTAAAACTAAAGGAGAATATGATCTCTTGGAAGAAGTACAATATAATTTATTGGCTAGTAACTGCTCATGGGACGATGAATGGGATGAATTTGTTGTTGAAGTAGATTTAGCTTCTGATATGACCATATATTCGGAAGATGGTTTGGTCATAGCAGCAGAAAAGGGTGGTCGTAAAGTTACACTAAATAAACCTTTTAGAACTCCTGATGGTCCAAAAAAATTTAGTGTTTATGTGAAAAACGATAAAGGTAATGTTGTAAAAGTTAATTTTGGTGATCCTAATATGAAAATTAAGAAGCATATTCCAGAGAGACGTAAAAGTTTTAGGGCGCGACATAATTGCGATAACCCAGGACCAAAATGGAAAGCAAGATATTGGTCTTGTAAGGCTTGGTGATGAATCTACATAGTATCTTATTAAGAGATAAGATAGAAGCTTTAGGTTTTGATACAGCCATCACAGAGAAGCCGCTATCAAATTTAATAGATTTTAATTGGAAAAATATACTACACGCACCACCCAAAAATACTAGCGATATATCATATAATGAATTATTATTGATTAGTAATGTAACAAAAAAAAGATCAAAAATAGATATCAATAATTTATTAGAACTAGATTTGGATCTGGATTCACCATTTATAGATCTATTGGAAAAACGTCGGATAACATACCCATATAGATATATCTCTATGTTTTACAATATAGTACATCCCATATTGATGAATATAAAATCATATTGGAATAGACCAAGACCGCAACAATTAGCTAGATTTTACAATATACATATTGATACTATTATTACAGATACTATCCACACCCCATCGTATCCTTCCGGCCATACGGTGTATAGTAGTTTGGTGTCTCTGATTATTAAAGATTTGTACCCTAGTGTGCCGAATACAACATTAGACCGTATAGTATTGGATACTGCTAGAGCTAGAATATTACAGGGTGTTCATTTTCCTTCCGATAATCAAGCATCATTAGTTTTTGCCCAATTCGTATTTGACAAACTATCACCTAAACTTAGAAAGTATTATAATGAATAGGTCACACGATATATTAAATAGTATACAGCAAATTATTAATACGTCACAATCCAATAATATGGAAAATGATGAGTATAAAAAAAGTTACTATGATATGAGTGTAGGATCTTTACGTGCTATCGCAGCACACGCCCAAGAAATTCTCACATACCTAGAAAATCCAATGGTACAACAGAATTTGACAGCACCTCACCTACAGGGTATAATCGCTGTAACAGAGGACCATATGCGTAGTATACACGATTTTGTTATGTATGTCGAAACTGATGATGATGAAGAAGATATGGATGAAACAGAATCAGCAATAAATCCGATTACTACTCCTCAAAAAAAGAAAAAAAAGAAAGTTAAAATCAGTGATTTGCCTCACTATGAATATCAATATAGAGAATATCCTGGAGTAACTACCACCCCATCATTTTCAGCTGAAAGACCTGGATTATGGGAAAATATACGTAAGAAAAAAGAAAGAGAAGGTAAGAAATATAAGCCAGCCAAAAGAGGAGATCCTGATCGACCAGATCCAGAGCAATGGAAAAAATTAACTACAAAGAAATAAGTTAATCAGATTATTAAGCCGTTTATTTTATTTAAGGACTTTTATTAAGGAAAAAAAATGATTGATATCGTATCTGTTGGTAATCAAAAACTATCTTATAAAAATCACAATGATATAAAATTTGAACCTTTATCATTTTATATTAATTTAGCACAGAGGGCAATATCTAAATTTGCTGTAACAAATAGCAATCCATTTGTAAAAACTATGCTAAAAAGTGATGATGCGATTGCAACTATTGCAAATGCTATAATGATGGCGGATTGGAGATGGGACGATAATAGACCAGGAAAGACAGGAGAAAAGAAAACCAGATATTCTTATCGAAATCAATGTGCTATCTGGGCGATTAAAAGCTATATAACTAGAAAAAATCATAAAAAACAAAAATTATTTGTTGATCATAGTATCAATATTAGATCCAACGATAATGATATGTCGTTATTAGATATATTAGCTACAGATAATAATGATCCAATTAATATAATGATTTTATCTGAAGCAGATTCTATAAATAAAGAACATATTCAGAAGATACTCAGTACTAGCAATATTTCTAATCGTCAAAAAACATATATTCAGTTATATTATTTTGAAAATAAGACGTTTGCAGAAATAGGCAAAATGTTTAATATAACAAGAGAGGCCGTTAGGCAAGGTATCAAGAAGGCTTTTATCAAAATCAGAGACAGTTATCAATATGTTTAATCTTAAAGTTGTACTGTGTTTAATTAGTGTCAATTTCTATAAAAACGAGAAATATGTCCTGTCTTTGGATCAGAATAAAATATCATTACCTTATGTAGATATATCTGATATAAATAATATGCAACAAAGTATATATTCATATATACAAAATATGCTTATAAATATAAAACATAAAGATATATCTAGACTTAAATTAATATCATTTAATGATACCAAAGTCAAAAATTTATTTCCTAACGATCTGAATACCATACATGTACAATACGGTGCCACTCTACCTAATTTAGAAACAGCGCCAGAATACCATTGGGTAACTTTTGATTATATAAATACAAAAATATATAAAGAATTAGATATTATTAATCAGACATTACAACATGTTATTTAATTTATTTTCTAAGAAGACTGAGCCACCCAAGAAGGTAATTGTTAATGAAACAACATTGGAAGGATTATCTGTGGAAATAAGATATGACTTACAAAATAACTTAGTTATTACAGCAGATTACGAAGATAAAGCAGATCCACACATTATAGCACAAGCTTTATATATGTTAAATACAGGCGGACTATTATCTGCCATATTGGAATCACTACTAAAAAATAGTAATAGTTATAATAAACAAATTATATTACAAAAAATTCTTATGTTATGTAATAAGTTGATGACATCTAATGAGAATGAATGTCTTGTTAAACCATCCGATGTATTTATGAGAAAAAATGAATGATAAGAAGCCCTTGATTATCTGGGAAAAATGGACAAATCCATTATTTAATATTCATAATAACGCTATTATCGATGATAATGATAGTGAAGAATATGTTGATTTTGATAATGATGATACCGATGTAAAAAATACCCCTCTAGATATAATGATTACTCCTATGGGTATTATACCTTTAGAAGAAATCAAAGATTGTGAAAAAATTTTTAATTTTTGGACCGGACATACCAATTTCGATATCTCTAAAAAAATAGCACACTTAATAGAAAATACCGATGGTGTAGAAACCTTTGATGTTTTTACAAGATATAGATTCAGAGTAGGTTTCGGTAAGGCTTTTCAGGATAGAGAAGTAATGGGTAGTATTAATACCAGAATATATAATACGGTAAATAATCAAAATGACAACATATAAACAAGAAAAATTAAATCATATACATGATTATAATGTTGATGTAGAAAATAGAGAAATTTTTTTACACTCTTACATAGACTCTAACGAAGAAGACGCTGGTGTTGATTATAGGTCATCTATAGGTCTAATTAAGAATATTAGATATTTAAATACTATTAGCGATGAGCCTATTATTATTCATATGAATATACCTGGAGGAATATGGGAAGATTGTCTTGCTATGTATGATACGATTAAATTATCTAAATCCAAAATAGGAATAATAGCTTACAGTAAAGTACAATCCGCAAGTAGCATTCTGCTACAGGCCCCAAGAGTCAGAGTTTTGATGCCAAATGTTACTATGTTGATCCATTATGGATCATTAAGCTTTGAAAATGAACATAAAGCGGCTATTAGCAATATGCAATGGAGCACACAAGAGTCTGCTAAGATGATAGATATATTTACAGAGAAATGTCTACACAGCCCACTTGCTCAAACAAAAAATTGGAGAAAAATTAATGTTAAAAAACATATACTTTCTCAACTAGATAGCAAAAGCGACTGGATACTGAATGCAGAACAGGCTATAGAGTATGGTTTTGCAGATGGTATATTTGGCACCCAAGGATTTATGAATATTGACCAGATCAAAAGAAAACTTAAAAAATAATGTATATAGAATATTATAATAATAATATAGAATATAATGATATAGATATTAAAAACGAGCTTGTCATTCTAGAAAAATGTCCAATATCTGCTATATTAGGATTTCCTCAACATATTAGATATATAAAAAAAAATCATAAAAATAATGATACTAAACTAGGCATATTTATAGATTATCCTCTTTCATATAGTTCATCAGAAAATAGAACCTCTATGATAATGGAAGCTATTGATATTGGAGCTAATTTCATTGTTATACCAATACCATTCTATTATATTATTAATAAAAAATACGATAAGTTCAAATCTGATATTCAAACTAATATCAATCTATGTAATGCTAATAATATAGAAATAAGGTACATGTTAGAATATAGAAAATTTGATTCTCAATTACTAACCAAAGTATGCAAAATTCTTATAGAAAATACTATAGATATAGTATATCCAGCAACTGGATTTTTTGTTGACAATATTGATGATCATATTATAGCTAGTAGGTATTTAACTGATAAAACAGGAATAAAAACTATTATCAATACAAATATATGGACAATAAATCAAATTAATCAATTGGACAAAAATAATATTTATGGTATCAGTATGAATAATATAACATGTCTAAAACATATTAAATCTTAATTATATGATAAAAAATGACCATATCTTTATAAGTATAGCATCCTATCGAGATCCAGAATTATTGAAAACTATTAGAGATGCTATCAATAAGGCCGCAAAGCCACACAGATTACGCTTTGGTATTTGTTGGCAGAAAGAAGATGGTGATAGTCTTGAGGAATTCTCAGATCACCCAAATATTAGATATATAGAAGTTGACTGGAAAGATAGTAAAGGTGCTTGTTGGGCTAGACATAATATCCAAAAAAATTTATATGCTGGCGAAGATTATTATTTACAGTTGGATAGTCACCATAGATTCGATAAAGATTGGGATGATCAATTAATAAGATTACTGAATTTAGCCAAACAAAAAAGCCTAAAACCTATTATTGGTGGATATGCTACCACATATTGGCCAAATAATGATAACGAATTAAAGAATGAGCCTTATAGAATAAATACTTTTGATTCTTTTGGGGATGATGGAGATATTATTTCTAGACCTGTATATATGGCAAATCATTTATCTAATAATGAAGAGCTAGTGACTGCTAGATTATTATCTGGTCATTTTATATTTGCTGATGGTATATTTTCTCAAGAATGTATGTATGATCCAAATTATTATTTCAGGGGAGAAGAGATAGTATTAAGTGCTAGAGCTTATACTCATGGTTATGACTTTTATCACCCTAATAAAACCATTATATGGCATGAATATATCAGAGTTTCTCAGCATAAACATTGGATAGATCATTCTCCTGTACATGGTATATCTATTGATGCAGAGTCTAGAAATCAGAGATCAAAAGAAAGACAACGTAAACTATTAGGTATGGAACCATCGAATATTGATTTTAGGCAATATGGTCTTGGTACTATTAGAACATTACACGATTATGAATTGTGGGCTGGGCTCGACTTTAAACGTAGATTAGTACATAAATACTGTGGAGACGTTCGAGGAGACTCCCCCAACCCATACAGACTATCTGAGCAAGAATGGGTTAATGGTATGATGCACCCATATATGATTACATTAGAATGGGATCTAAGTAAAATACCAGATAATGTAGAATTTGATTTTTGGTTTGTTGGTTTTGAAAACTCAAATGGGCTTCTTTTGTATAGACAAGACTTTAATAAAGAGCATGATATATATAAACAATTTCTATATAAACAAAGTAATAAACATATTATGAAATTTTGTTGTGAAGAAAAACCTCATCATGCTGTTATTATTCCATACATCAAAGATGTCGGATGGTCAGATAGACTACTGATAGGATTAAACAATGCCTAGAACCAAAAAGACCATAACTAATTCATACAATAGAGTGTTGTGTTTTACCACATCGTATCGTAGACCATATATGATATATAATTGTATTAGAAATATTTTATCTCAAAATTATAATGATTTTGTATATTATGTAAATATTAATATTGATCACCCAAACGAACAAGGTAGATATAAAATACTGTTACAAGAATTTGAATCAGATCAACGTTTGCATATTATTTATAGTCAAAATTCTTCTCAGCATCAAAATTATTTAAAACCTATTAATATGGCCGGTAGAGATAAGTATAATGTATATATTAAAATTGATGATGATGATATATATAAATC
>SXGQ01374811.1_pt1 | contig 17997 bp, 17 predicted proteins | sample 3178371 | NCBI WGS metagenome assembly SXGQ01 (sample SAMN11356859, study PRJNA531348) | freshwater metagenome | isolation source: freshwater sample F1-20 | place: China: Fuxian Lake, Yuxi | collected 2017-12-25 | reverse complement strand
TAAAAAATTTTTAAAAACTTTTTTTCTTAAAAAAATTAATCAAAAAAATGATTCGTAAAAATTAAATGAAATTAATATTTAAACTCAACGAAAGCCCTTTTTCGTAGGTCTTGAAGATAATTTTTGATTGCCACTTCTGTTTTGCGATTAAAAATTTGATTTTTCACAAAATCATATTCCTTATCGCTTAATTTTAAATCATTTCTCTTATCGATTAATTTAAAAATATGCCAACCATCATCAAGTAAAATTGGTTTGGAATATTCGCCGATTTTAATTTTATCGACAGATTGATAAATTTTTTGATTCAGCTCCGACGCCCAAAACCAACTCGCATTTTGATTATTATCGCTTGATTTTAACAATAAAAAATTGCCAATAAAATTTTTAAAATTATCTTGCGAACGCAACTCTTCGTAAATTTTGTTAGCAAATTCTTGAGAATCTAAAGATTTTTCGATTACGAAATCTTGCAATAAAAATTTATCATTTTGCCCTTCAATTTTTTCTTTTTCGAGCCATTCTTTTATCTCGGAAATGCTAACGTGAAGCGAGGGTTTGATAACTTCTTGAAGAATTTTTTTCCAAATTAATTCGGTTTCGATTTGCTTTTGAAAATTAGCAAAATCCCAATTATTTATTTGTAAAAATAGCTTAAATTTTTCAAGATTTTTATAATTATTTTGTGCAAATTCTTGAATTTGAGAATCCAATTCGCCGGCATCAATTTCCATTTTATAAAATTTAGCTTTTTGGCGAATTAATTCTTCTTCGATCATTCTCTCAGTTACGATTTTATACCAAAAATCACGTTGATTTTTTTTATCAATTTTTAATTTTGAAGTCTTGACCAAGAAATTAAATCTTTCAGCAATTTCATCTTTAGTAATGATTTTATTATTGATAACAATTTGAGAAATTTGTTTCGGAGGAAGATTTTTTTGATTATTCATGGTAGTATTTTTAGCCAAAGAACTAAAGCTCAAAAGACTAAAAAATATTACCAAAAAATAGCGCATTATTTTTTTATTATAGAATTATAAAGACCGATGCCACGAACTAAATCAAGGGCTCGAGCGAGTTGATAATCTTTTTGATAAATATCAATATTCTCATCAGCAATTTTAGTTTTTTCTTTGGAAGATTTTGCGGTTTTTTCAATTGAATCTTGAATTTTAATTTCAATATGACCTTTTAAATCAGCCTCGGAATCGCGCTCCGAATCTTTTTGTTTTTCAATCGAAGCTTGAGTAAGTTCAATATCTGGTTCAATTCCCGTGGCTTGAATAGAGCGACCCGAAGGGGTATAATAAAGTGCCGTTGTCATTTTTAAAGCACCTTGATTATTTTCAAGAGGAATAACGGTTTGAACCGAGCCTTTGCCAAAAGATTTTGAACCCATAATAACCGCTCTTTTATGGTCTTGCAATGCACCTGCCACTATTTCAGAAGCCGATGCCGAGCCTTCATTTATTAAAACAACAATTGGCAAATTTGGCACTAAAAATTGATCATTTTCAGTTTGAAATTCTTTTAAAACTCCCGCTTTACCCTTAACCGAAACCACAACTTTTTCTTTATCGAGAAATCCTGCACTCACTTCAATTGCTTGATCAAGCAATCCACCGGGATTATTACGCAAATCAAGCACCAAGCCTTTAAGATTTTTTTCACCAATTTGCGTTTTTAATTTTTTTAATTCGGTTTGTAAATCCGCAAAAGTTCTTTCGGAAAAATTAGTAATTTTTATGTAAGCGACATCGTTGAAGCGATTTGATTTGACCGGTTTAATTTTAATAATGCGACGAATAATAGTTTTTTCAAGAGGCTCTTTTTCGCCCTTGCGATAGATTGTAAGCTTGACGGGAGAATTAACTTTGCCACGAATTTTTTTAACGATTTCATCAATTTTCATTGAATAAGTTGATTTGCCATCGATGCGAACTATGAAATCTCCAGATTTTATTCCGGCACGATAAGCTGGCGTATCTTCAATTGCCGAAACAACTTTTGCGACCGACATATCGGTGGTTATTTCAATACCAACGCCACCAAATTCACCTTTGGTGTGAATGCTCATTTCTTTTAAATCTTCGGCGTTTAAAAAAGAAGAGTGAGGGTCGAGAGAAGACAAGACCCCAGAAGCCGCAGCCTCAATTAATTGATCTTGAGTTTTTTCGTCAACATAATCTTTTTTTACGCGTTCGAGAACTTGACTCAAAAGATCTTCGGAATATTTATTTTTGATTGATTTAGAGCTTGTCCCTTGCATTTGAGCAAAGGAAACTGCTGAAAAAAATCCAGCAAATATCGACACAAAGACAATTATAGCGAGCTTTAAATTTTTCATATTTACGGATAATTAACTTGGTTGAAATTTTGGCTTATTTTTAGGAGCTAATTTTAAATTTAGCTAATGCCATATTCATCTTTAATTGCCTGAGTAACGTTGGCAGGCGGTTCATCTCCATAGGCTGAATAAAGAATTTTTCCGTATTTTTCGAGATGAATAATTTCGTCATTCAAAGCTTTTAAAAATAATTGAACTTTTAAACGTTCAACCAAAACATAATACCAAGCATTTCTTCCGGCATCAACCCCTCTTACTAAGTAAATATATTGTGCCAAAGCTCTTTTTTGTGGATCAACAGCCTTTTTAGATTTTTGCTCTTCAGCTATAATTTCGCTTTTAGACTCGATTTTAGATTCATCTTTAGCTTGATCGGTGCCGTTATTTTTATCAACTTGCGCTGAGGTAAAAGTTTTTTTCTTGCCAAATTTTTCTGCAAAAGTTGATTCTTTTTTAGTATTTTGTTCTGCCATAAATCAAAAATAAATGTTAAGATAAAGAATTTAAATGATGTTTTTTGTAATCTTTAATCCACCAATCATTGATTGGTTTTTTAGGACCACAAGGGCCATCTTGACTAGAAACGCAAGGACTCTTGATATCAACAACTTTGTTAGTACAAGATGTTAATCCGAAAAGCAAAAATATTATGATTAAAAAATTTTTCATTGGTTGTTTTAAAAATTTCTTGAAATATAATTTGAAAAAAGAATTTAAAAACTTAATTCACTTTGTCAATTTAAATTCAATTTTTTCTTTTGCAATTTATTTATTATATTTTTTAATTTTGAAAACTTTTCCTTACAAAAAAACATTAATAATTGGTCTCGGACTTCTTGGTGGATCGATCGCCAAGGCATTTAAAAAATATGATATTTCGCAAAATATTTTTGCTTTCGATATAGATATAGACGCCCTCGAACTTGCCAAAGAGCAAAAAATTATTGATAACACGACGCTTCTCGATGATGATTTGAAAGATTTTGATTTGATTGCGATTTGCGTTCCGCTTAATCAATATCAACAAATTTTTATCAAAATTAATTCCAAAATAAATCCGCAAGCTTTAATTTTTGATATTGGTTCGATTAAAAATTTTAAATTTAAAAATATTCCGCAAAATTTTGTGCCCAGCCATCCAATCGCTGGAAGTGTCGAGAGTGGATTTGAAAATTCCAACGAAGACCTTTTTTTTGGTAAAAAATTTCTGATTTGTAAAAATCAAAATAATATTTTTGAAGCTCAAAAGCTTTTTGAAATAGTTAAGCAAATCAAGGCTAATCCTGATTTTATTGAAGCCAAAAATCACGATGAAATTTATGCTTTAGTTTCGCATTTACCGCAATTTTTGTCATTTTTGACCGCCGAATTTTCTTTAAAAAAAATTGAAAATGATTTTTTTAAAAATGCTTTCCGCCTTGATAATTCAAACCCAGAAATCTGGAAAGATATTTTCGATTTAAATCAAAAATATTTGCAAATTTTTTATGAAGGATTTTTTGAAAATCTTGAAAATTATATTGAAAATTTAAAAAACTTTAAGATTGAAAAAACTTTGGAAGACCAAGATTTGCAAGGCTTTATCGATGATAAAATTATTTTTGAAAATTCAGCCGAACAATTTTTTGAACAAAATTTTGACGTAATTTTTTTCCGTTTTTTAATGGTATTGAGTTTTTTAAAAATTGATAAAATAAAATCTTTTAAAAACTATGGTGGACTTGGTTTTAAAGATTTTATTTCAATTATAAATATTGTAAAAATCGACCCCGTTAAAATTAATTTTTTGCTTCAAAAAAATTACCCAAAAATTACCAATTTTTTCAAAAATATTTCGTAAGAATTATGCAAGATAAAATCAATGAAATTCGCCCCTATCGAGCTATTAATCGTCGTAAATCTAAACAAATTTTTGTTGGCAATGTGGCAATTGGAGGCGATGCCCCAATTGTTGTACAAACCATGACCAACACTAGAACTACCGATGTTCAAGCCACTATTCGCCAAATTAATGAATGTCATGAAATTGGTGCCGAATTAATTAGAATTTCGGTGCCAGATCAAGAATCTTCGGAAGCTTTGGCAAAAATTATTCCACATTGTCCGGTGCCAATCATTGCCGATATTCATTTCCATTATCGTCGAGCCATTGAATCGGCAATTGCTGGAGCTAAATGTTTGCGAATTAATCCCGGAAATATTGGGTCAAATGATAAAATTCGCGAAGTGATAAAAGCCGCCAAAGATTATGGTTGTTCAATCCGCATCGGCGTTAATGCTGGCTCGCTCGAAAATGATATTTTGCAAAAATACAAAACTCCAACGCCGGAAGCCTTAGTTGAATCGGCTCAACGTCATATTAAAATTCTTGAGGATCATGATTTTTTTAATTTTAAAATTAGCGTTAAGGCCTCGGATGTTTTTTTAGCGGTTGCCAGTTATAAGGCTTTGGCAGAAGCTTGTGATTATCCTTTGCACATTGGTATTACTGAGGCGGGAAGTCTTTCCGCCGGAACGGTTAAATCGTCAATTGGGCTTGGAACTTTATTATGGCAAGGCATCGGCGACACAATGCGCGTCTCGCTTTCGGCCGATCCAAAAGAAGAAATAAAAGTCGCTTATCAGATTTTAAAAAGCCTCGGCTTGCGTCATCGCGGAGTTAATTTAATTTCATGTCCGTCTTGCGCGAGACAAGGTTTTGACGTTATTAAAACTGTCGAAGAGGTTGAAAAAAGAATCGAACATATCAAAAATCCGATTACGGTTTCAATTCTGGGTTGCGTCGTTAATGGTCTTGGCGAGGCGGCACACACCCAAATTGGCATTACGGGCGGTGGAAGCGATCGCCATAATGTTTATATTGATGGCAAGCCCAATCACAAAGTAAATAGTGAAGATTTAGTTAATCATATCGTTACTTTAATTGAAGATTTAGATAAAAAGAATTATAGTTAATTTTGGTTAACAAACATGAACTTTGATAAAAAAATAATTGATTATAATTTTTCCGCTAAAGTTAATGAATATAATTTAAAAGCTAATATTCAGAAAAAAGTTGCTAAAAAATTATGCAAAATTTTTATTGAAAATATTGATTTTAATAACATTAATAAAATTAAAATTCTTGATCTCGGAAGTGGTACCAGCTTTGTTTCCAGAAATATTTTAAAAAATATTGATAATTGCGAAATTTATGAGATTGATTTAAGCTTAAAAATGCTAAATAATTTTCAAAAAAACTCTAAAAAAATTACTAAAATTTGCGGAGATATTGAAAATTTACCTTTTGCGGAATTGAGTTTTGATGTGATTATTTCATCTTTTTCTTTGCAATGGATTGAAGATTTTGATAATCTTTTTAATAATTTACACACAATATTAAAACCGCGAGGAATTTTAGCTTTTTCAGTTCCCGACAATAATAGTTTTGAAGAATTAAAAGATTCACCATTTTCAATCAATAAAATGCCGGCAACTCAAGAATTGTCTAATATTTTAATAAAAAATCAATTTACTAAAAAAACCTTGATTAATGAAAAAATTTGTGAAAAATTTTCAAACTTAATTGAGGCTTTAAAATCTTTTAAAAAAATTGGCGTTAACTATTTTTCTAATAACCAAAAAAACTTTAAAGATTTAAAAAAATTTTATTTGAAAAATCTTCAAAACAATCTAACTTATAAAAAATTAAGTTGGTCAATATCTTATTTTATTTATTGTAAAAATGATTAAATTTCTAATTGATAAAGCTCTGGGCAAAAAATCTGAAAAAGAAAAAAAATCAGATAAAATTGCTTCAAAAATTCAGGATAATGTTAAAAATTTTTCTGGTTTTTTATCGAATAAAACCGACTTAGCCCTTAAGGAATTTGCTTCCATTAAAGAAAAATCAAAAAACTTAGTTGAAACAAATTATAAGCTTGGAATTAGCCATCTCGAAAAGGGTAATTTAAATGACGCCCAATTAAGATTTTTTATAATGACAAAATTTTGGCCCAAATTTTATGAGGCTTATTATCAACTCGCTTATGTTTTAATTTTAAAACAAAAACCTTTGAAAGCTAAAAAAGTTCTTGAAAATTTAATCGCTCAAAATGCTGATCTTGATCCAAAATTTCATGAACTTTTGGAAGAAATTGATGCCAATATAAAATCTTTCGAAATTGATGCTTAAAACCATAAAAATCAAATATTGCAAATGGGTTTTTTTTGTTTGTTTTTTGATGGCAACAAATCAATTTTCGTTAAATTGTTTTGCCCAAGAAAATGACGCCGATTTTGAAAAAGAATTTTCTAAATTTGAAAGCGCCATCAATAAAGGTTCGATTCACGATCCCTTTGAAAATTTTAATCGCAAAATTTACGTATTTAACGATACCATCGATCGTTATTTCATCGAACATGTTGCCCGCTCTTATCGCTATTCAGTTCCAAAGCCAGCTCGAACTTCAATTCGTAATTTTCTCGATAATTTAACTTTACCGATTTCGGCATTAAATTCTTTTGCCCAAGGTAAAGTTGACAATGGTTTAACGACAATCTCAAGTTTCATAATTAACACCACTCTTGGGCTCGGCGGTTTTTTTGAAGTCGCTGGCAAAAAAGGTCTCGATTATGAAAGAGAAGATTTTGGACAAACTCTCGGCTATTGGGGAGTTGGCTCTGACAATTTCTTAATGCTTCCTTTTTTTGGACCATCGAATGCTCGCGATCTCGGAGGCTTTATATTCGATCGCTCCTTAGATCCCGTTGGCTTTAACGTTGTGCATTTCGGTGGCAATACCAATTTAATCGATGGTAATTATCGTATCGCCAATACCGCAATTAAAGTTATTGATAATCGTGAAGAACTTCTTGACATTCTCGATGGTATTCGCAAAGATTCTTTTGATCCATATGCTACGATTAGAAGTGCTTATTTGCAGAGGCGCTTGGCTCAAATCGACAATTAACAACTTAAATTATTTATATGAAAAAAATTTTATTAGTTTTGTTTTTTTTGTTTAATCGTGAAGCACTTGCTCAAAATAAAGCTCCTCAAGAAATGATTAGAGAATTTGTGCAAATTGTTGGCGATCAAATTATTGAGGTTGCCAAAGACAAATCTTTAAATGAAGTTCAAAGAAAGCAAAAAATTATTAATATTATCGACAAATCAACAGATTCTAAGTGGATTGCACGTTTCGTTCTCGGTAAAAATCATAAAACCGCTAATGAAGAACAAAAAAAACAATTTATGTCGATGTATCGTGAATTCATGATTAACACTTATGGACCGAAATTTAATAGTTATGACGGCAAAAAATTTGCGGTAAATTCGGTGGAAAAACAGAGTAATTTTTATTTAGTAAAAAGTGAATTTACGCCGAAAAATTCTGATGTGGCAATCTTTTTTGATTTTCGTATTAAAGAAAATGAAGGAAATTTCTTTATAGTTGATTTTATTGCCGAGGGAGTAAGTTTAATCGAAACTCAACGCTCAGAATTTAATTCATCAATTAGCGAAGAAGGCATGGATAAATTTTTGGAAAATCTTAAAAAAAGAATCGATAGTTTAAGACTTGAAAACGGCAAATCTTCCGTTAAAAATTCCGCAAAATCTCCGAAAAAATAAAAAGGGATTAATCGGTTTTTCTTCTATTTAAATTAGCCCTCAAGGCTTGGGATAATTTTTTCTTTTTTAAATCTTTTTGTAATTTTTTATCGGCGTTTAAATGCGGTTTTGCTTTGCCTTTGGCGCTCAAAATAATTTCTCCAGAATTAGTTAAGATATTTTTATTATCTTGATTATTAAGCATCTTGATTAATTTCAAATTGTTTTAAATAAAGATTGGAATAAGCTCCATTTTTCTCAAGAAGCTCTTTGTGAGAGCCTTCCTCGACAACTCTTCCATTAGAAATAACAATGATTTTATCGCAATGAATAATCGTTGATAAGCGATGGGCGATAATGATTGAAGTGCGATTTTTCATCAAAGAATTTAAAGCATCTTTGATTAATTTTTCCGAAATTGGATCGAGCGATGAAGTTGCCTCGTCAAGAAGAAGAATCGGCGCATCATACAAAATAGCTCTGGCAATGGCAATTCTTTGACGTTGACCGCCTGATAAACGAATGCCATTTTGCCCAACTCGGCTATTATATTTTTCAGGTAATTCTTGAATAAATTCATCAGCTTCCGCCATTTTAGCGGCTCTAAGAATCTGCTCTTCCGTAGCATCAACTTTGCCATAACGAATATTTTCTAAAATTGTGTCATCAAAAAGCATAACTTCTTGATTTACCACCGACATCGAACTGCGCAAAGATTTCAAAGTTAAATCAGAAATATTATGTCCATCGAGTTTTACTGCGCCCGAACTTGGATCATAAAAACGTAAAATCATACTCATAATCGTTGATTTACCTCCACCCGAATGACCAACTAACGCAACCGATTGTCCGGCTTTCACTTTAAAATTAACATTGTCCAAAGTGATTTTATTTTCATCATAAGAAAATTGAACATTTTCAAATTCAACATCGCCCTTGGTTTCTTTGAGATCAATGGCATTTGGTTTGTCGAAAATTTTAGGTTTTTCATCGAATAAGGCGTAAAGTCTTGAGGCTGCCGCCAAGCCCATTTGAACGCTCGAATTCATTCCCGAAACGGCTTTTAGTGGACGATAAGCCATCATCATCGCCGTGAAGAAAGAGAAAAAAGCCCCCGGTGTGGTTTTGCCAGAAATTACTTGATGTCCGCCATACCAAATTACGGCGGCGACGCCAAAGCCTGCCAAACTTTCAACAAAAGGTGACGAAATTAAAGAAATGCGCGAAAGTTTTTTGCCCATTTTATAAATTGAGTCGACAATTATGGACATTCTTTTAACTTCAAATTCTTCGCAATGATAAGCTTTGACGAGCTTAGAATATTGCAAAGTGTCGCTCATTTGCGAATTAAATTTCCCCGCCATTTCTTGATTTTTAAATGATAAATTTCTTAATTTTCTGCCCAATTTATAAATTGGATAAACCGCCAGCGGGAAGCCTATAAAAGCCACCAAAGACAATTCCAAACTTTGATTAAACATCACCACCACCAAGGCAATAATTGTAAAAAGTTGCTTGACAAAGCCATTGAGACTAATGCTTATAAGATTTACAACTGCTCCAATTTCGCCGATAATGCTGGCGATCATATCGCCTGAAGATTTGCTGTGGAGCTTAGAAATATCAGATGTGATGAAGTGTCGATAAAGACGAATACGCATTTCGGAAGTGACGCGTAAATTCAAATAATTCATCGTTAGAAGTTGAAAATAAGTAGCAAAGCCTTTGACAAAAGTAACGATTAAAACAATAATTGGAATATAAATCAAAGCGTGATAATCTTTTTCGACAAAAACTGAATCGAGTGCCGGCTTAATCAGCCAAGCATGAAACGACGTGGTGCCAGCAATAACAAGCATTAACACAACTGAGATCGATAAAATTTTCCAATGTGGATAAATATATTCACGTGAAATTCTTTTGATTAAGTAAGTGGTGCTATTGTAATTGATATCCATAAAATTTAATTCAAATTTAAATTTATTTTTTTATAAACTAAAATTCTAAAAGAACTAATTATTAATTGCAAAATGTTAAATATTTTTCAAATCTTTCGCCAAGAATTTTCCAAGGTAATTTATAAAATTGCTCAAGAAAAAAAATTTATAATCACTGAAAATGATTTAAAAAATTTCACAGTTGAGCCTTCAAAAGAAAGGCTTCACGGCGATTTAGCTTGTAATATCGCTATGATTTTATGCAAAAAATTTCAAAGCAATCCCAATCAACTCGCCAAATTAATTATTGAAAATTTTTCTAACGAAAATGTTGAAAAAATTGAAATCGCCGGCGCCGGATTTATAAATATATTTTTAAAAAATAATATTTATTATGAAATATTAAAAAGCATAAATTCTGGCGAAGAAATAAATTTTCCAAATATTGGTAATAATTTAAAAATAAATTTAGAATATGCTTCGCCCAATCCAACGGGCCCGATTCACGTCGGTCACACTCGCGGTGCAATTTATGGCGATGTTTTGGCAAAATTATTGCAAAAAGTTGGTTATGATGTCTTAAAAGAATACTATATTAACGATGCGGGTGGACAAATTTTAACGCTTTTAAAATCGGCTTATTTACGCTATTTGCAATGCTTGGGGCACTCGGTTGATTTTTCTGAGGGACTTTATCCCGGAGAATATTTAATCGAAATCGGCGAAAAATTAAAAGAAAAATTTCAAGAAAGTTTAGCTGATAAAACTCCCGATGAATATTTACCAAAAATTCGTGATTTTGTTATCAATGAAATGCTCACTCTTATCAAAAATGATTTACTCGCTCTTGGCATAAAACATGATAGTTATTTTTCCGAAAAAACTAATTTGCACGATAAAAATAAAATCGAAGAAACCATAAAAATTTTAGAAAAACAAGATTTAATTTATGTCGGAAAACTTGAGGCGCCAAAAACCGAAAAAGGCGTCGGAGCCTTGCCTGAAGGTTATGATGATCAAGATCAAACTTTATTTCGTTCAACAAAATTTGGCGATGATCAAGATCGTGTCGTCAAAAAATCCGATGGAACTCCAACATATTTCGGCGCCGATTTAGCCTATATTCGCAGTAAATTTGAACGTGGTGCCAGAATTTTTATTATGCCTCTCGGCTTCGACCACGCGGGTTACGTCAAGCGTTTAACCTCAGCGACTTCGGCCTTAACCAACAATCAAGCACAATTAAAAATAATTTTGTGCCAAATGGTGAAATTTGTTAAAAATGGCGAACCGTTGAAAATGTCGAAAAGAGCCGGCAATTTTATCACTGCTCGTGAAGTAATCGATGAAGTTGGAGCAGATGTTTTACGCTTCATCATGCTTACCCGTAAAAACGACGCCCCCTTCGATTTCGATTTAAATAAAGTAATCGAGCAATCAAAAGATAATCCAATTTTTTATGTGCAATATGCGCACACTAGATGCTGTTCGGTGCTTAGAAATTTAAAAAATGAACATCTCGATTTTTATAACAAAATTTTTGACGAAAATAATCAAATTAAATCGATTGCTAATTTTGATTTTTTAAATAATTTACAAGATGAAAGTGAGTTGGCTTTAATAAAAAAATTGGCGAGCTTTACGCGTTCAATTGAAATGGCGGTTGCCAATTTTGAGCCTCATCGCCTAGCTTTTTATTTACAAGAATTAAGTGCCGAATTCCATGGATTGTGGAATAAAGGTATTGAGAATCAAAATTTAAAATTTATTTTAAAAGATAATTTTGATACTAGTTTTGCCAGAATTTATTTAATTTTGGCTTTGAAAAAAATTATTGCACAATGCCTCGATATATTTAATATCAAGCCTTTAGAAGAAATGCGTTAACCTAATTAATTTTACAAAATGGAAGATTTTGGATATAAAAAAACTAACGAACCCGAAAAAAATCCTCTCTTAGCGAAAAAAATTTTTTTGATTTCGGCGACGCTGTTATCACTTTCAGCGTTCATTTATATCAGCATCAACGCTTATTATTTTATTAATCAAAGCAATTCCAATAAAGAAATTGAAACAATTAAAGGTCCTGAGTCGCCAATTAAGGTTTATGAAGGTGGAGATTATAATGACAAAAGCAATGAAAGAATTGTTAATCGTTCTATCTATGACGATATTTTTGGCAATCGCAAAGATTTTTCTAAAGAGGAAATTAAGATTAATAAAAATCAAGAGCCAGCTTATCCGCCACGTGATTCTAAAAATTCAATTAATGAAAAAAAGATTAAAGAAAATTTTGATGATTCAGAAAATTTAGTTAAAAAAATTGATGAAATTTCTAACGAAAAAATTGAAAAACCTTTGGTCGAAAATAAAAATATCGAAGAAAAAAAAGTTGAAAAAGCTCAACCGCAACCAAAAATTGTTGAGGCTCCGATTAAAGTTCAACCTACTCCTCGTAAGCGAAGTGCGATTCGCGTTCAGATTTCAGCAATGTCTTCTAAGGAAAATTGTGAAGAATATTGGAAAAAAATGAGTCGACTTCATCCAGAGATTTTTAGCGGAACAAAATATTTCATTGAGGAAGTTGATTTGGGTCGACGTGGAATTTTTTTCCGCTTACAAATTGGTGAATTTTTTAATCAAATTGATGCCGAAGAATTTTGCACAAGATTCGTTTCCAAAGCTCAAAAAACTCGTTCTGATTGTATTGTTGTAGAGTAGTTAAGTTCATAAAAAATTTACGTTAACAAAATTTGTTATTAATTTTCATTTATTAGTTAATATTATCCAAGGTAGAAATTTCTAGGAGTGATCGCTGTTTTTAAGCTCATGTTTCTTTAACGCTTTATTGCTAAAAAAAGTTATTATTAGAATCAATATAAGGTTTAAAATAAATATTTTTAATAATTTAAATCCTGCACCGCCACCTCTGCCTTGAGATAAGGTCATAGATAATAAAAAAAGAATATATTTAAGATAATAAAAATTGTAAAAAATTTGGAAGCGTTTAATGTTTTGCAAAGTATCGTTAAGCGAATGAATATAAGGATTGCCGAGTAATAAAATAAGCTAATCATGTTATTTATTGGCAAAAAAGAAAGATATCATTATGGCAATTAATAAGATAATTTTAGCTTTTTCTAGAATTATTTAATAAATTTTAAACAAATATTCTAGAAATTAAATCATCTTTTTTGGATCAACCCATTCATTAAATTGCTCTTCAGTGAGTAAGTCTAAAGCCAAAGCCGATTCTTTCAAAGTTGTGCCATCCTTATGGGCTTTTTTAGCAATTTTTGCCGAATTATCATAACCAATATAAGGATTAAGAGCAGTAACTAACATCAAAGAATTATTAAGAAGTTCCGTGATTCTTTCATGATTTGCAACAATTCCTACTAAGCAATTATCGATGAAACTATTAACGCCGTCGGAGATTAAATTGATTGATTCCAAAACGTTGCGAATAATCATTGGGCGGAAAACATTGAGTTCGAAATGTCCGTTCATGCCACCCAAAGTTATGGCGTGATGATTGCCAACAATTTGGCACGCAATCATCGTCAAGGCTTCGCATTGAGTTGGATTAACTTTTCCCGGCATAATCGAAGATCCAGGTTCATTTTCGGGTAAAGAAATTTCGCCAAGTCCAGAGCGCGGACCCGAAGCAAGAAAGCGAATATCATTGGCGATTTTCATCAATGAAGTTGCCGTTGAGTTTAATGCTCCCGAAAAATTGACGAGTTCATCATTGCAAGAAAGTGAGAAAAATTTATTTTTGCTGGTGTAAAATTTATCAGCATGCGAAAGTCCGAGTAAATTTAAATTGGAATCCTTAACTTTCCAAAAACCATTTTTAGCGGTGGTTCTACATAAATCAAGCTCAAGAAGGGTTTGGTGAATTTTTTTAATATTGGAAACTTCGCTGATTTTTTCGGCGAATTTTTCGGCAAATTGCGGATGACAATTTAATCCCGTACCAACCGCCGTGCCACCTTGGGCTAAGCGACAAACATAGGCGATGCTTTGCGAAATAAAAACTGAAGCACATTGAATTTGCACTTTGTAAGCCGAAAATTCTTGCCCCAAAGTGACGGGCGTTGCATCTTGGGTGTGGGTGCGACCGATTTTAATTATATCTTTAAATTCATTTTCTTTTTTTCCAAGTTCATTGGCGAAGCGAACTAAAGTTGGCAGTAATTTTTCATAAGTTGTTAAAACCGTTGCGACATGCATTGCTGTAGGGAAGGTGTCGTTTGAACTTTGCCCTAAATTTACATGATCATTTGGATGAATCGGCGATTTTCCGCCTTTTTTGCCAGTTGCTTTTTCATTGGCGACCGAGGCAATCACTTCATTAACATTCATGTTGGTTTGAGTGCCAGAGCCGGTTTGCCAAACCACCAAAGGAAAATGATTTTCGTAAAACCACTCGAATTTTTCTAAAATTTCATCGACCGCATCGACAATTTTATCGGCCAAATCGGGCGAAAATTTTTTAAATTCATCAGATTTCGGATCAAGAGCCATCAAGTCTTTATTGGTCAAAGCACAAGCTTTCTTTATCAATAACATGGCGTAAATAACTTCTTTGGGCATTTTATGTCCAGCATTATTGGTGCAAATTGGAAAATTTTGAATACTTCTTTGAGTTTGGGCTCCGTAGTAGGCGTCAGCGGGGACTTTAATTTCACCAAAAGAATCAGTTTCGAGACGAAAATTTTGTGTCATAATATTTATTTTTAAATTAATAGATTAAACTAAAAAATGTTTGTAATGGTGAAAAATTATTTTTTCATAACAAAAAACTATTATTTTTTTTATATAAATTGCGCAATAATTTTTTCAAAATTCGGAAAACTGGTTTTTATCATTTTATCATCATCGATTTTAACACCATTTTCTAGGCGTAGACCCATAATCAAAAACGACATTGCGATACGATGATCCATTGCCGTTTTAATTTCGACTTCCTTTTTTGGCATCGCAAAACCGCCTTTAATTTCTAAAAAATCGTCGCCGATTTGGACTTCAACACCGCAATTTTGTAGGTTATCAGCGATCATCGTTAAACGATTACTTTCTTTTACTTTTAATTCCGCTAAGCCATTTAATTTTGAAGTGCCATTGGCAAAAGCACAAGCTACGGCCAAAATTGGATATTCGTCGATCATGCTGGCAGAACGACTTGCCGGCACATTGATCGCTTTTAAATCGCTAGCTTCAACTTCAATATCGGCAACTTTTTCGCCACCAATTTCACGCATATTTTTTAATAAAATTTTACCACCCATTTCTTGGAGCGTTTGAATCAAGCCGGTTCGGAGTGGATTGATGCCAATATTTTTCAACAAAATTTTTGAATTTTTAACTAACAAAGCACCGACCATAAAAAATGCCGAAGAAGAAATATCGTTAGGAATCTCAAAGTCATGTCCACCAAATTCTTGCAAGCCATTGTAAGAAATTTTTGTGCCATTATTAAAATTTTCTTGAATGATTTTTAAGCCCAAATTTTTCATCATAATTTCAGTGTGATCTCGGCATCTTTCGGGTTCGATAATTGTCGTCGTGCCTTTGATCGCAAGTGACGCCAATAAAATACAACTTTTTACTTGAGCCGACGCCATTTTCATTTTATATTCAATCGGCATGGCATCTTGATTACCAATGATGGCGAATGGCGATAAATTATTTTTTCGTGAAATAATTTGAGCGCCAAATTTTTGAATTGGTTCAAAAACGCGACCCATCGGACGCTTACGTAGTGAAGCATCTCCGGTAAAAAAACTGGTAAAGTTATAAGGGCAAACTAAGCCCGCAAGTAAACGTGTTGAAGTGCCCGAATTACCCATATCGAGAATATCGCTAGGCTCCATCAAGCCAACAATCCCAACGCCATTGACCTCATAAAAATTTTCTTTTTTGGTAAATTCGACGCCCATTAAGCGCATGGCATTCATGGTTTTTAAAGCATCTTCGCCTTCAAGTAAATTATAAATTTTACTTTTGCCATTGGCGAGTGAAGCAAAAATTATTGAGCGATGCGAGATTGATTTATCTGGGGCGACGATGATTTCGCCACTAAGAGCAATATCGGTTTTGCGAGTTGTTGTGACCATGTTTTAATTTAAAAAATTGGTGATGCTATTCATAATTGGATCGATGGCAAAAATTAAACCGATATTGGCGAGAGCACTAACGAAAACGATCAAACGCGCATTGCCGAAATCTTCAATTTCGAGATTGCCATTGGGCTCATCAAAATATATAATTTTGACGATGCGTAAATAATAAAAAGCCGAAATTGCCGAAAAGATTACAGCAATGATAGCGTAAGGCAAAAGACTAAAAGTGATGGCGCTTTTTAAAATATAAAATTTTGAGAAAAAGCCGGCAAGTGGCGGAATTCCAGCGGTCGAGAACATTAAAATTGCCAATGAAAAAGCCATAATTGGATTAGTTTTAGCCAGTCCAGCAAGCGAGGAGATATCAAAAGTTTTGGCGTCGGTTTCATCATTTTCAACTTCTTGCGGTGAACGCATGATGGTTAAAAAGCTAAAAGTTCCGAGCGAAATAACGCTATAAATTATCATGTAAAAAATACATGAATTGAAAATTGATTTATCGAGAGGTGAAAGAGCGAGTAAGACAAAACCGATATGAGTTATTGAGCTAAAAGCAAAAAGTCGTTTAAGATTTTTTTGAAAAATCGCGCCGAAACTCCCGACGATAATCGAGGTGAGGGCGACGATTAATAAAATTTTACTTAATATAACCCAAGAAATATTGAGCGATAAAAATATTAACGACATAACCACCGAAAATTTTACAACGGTGCCGAAAAAAGCCAAAACGATGGTTGGCGCGCCTTGATAAACATCGGGTGCCCACATATGAAAAGGCGCGGCCGAAATTTTGAAAAACATCGCCGTCGCCACCATAACCATACCAAAAACAATGCCGATTGGCATTTCTTCGGGCTTTAATTTGCCAATAAATTCTTGAAGAGTGCTAAAATTTGTGGTCGCCGAATAGCCGTAAATTAAGGAGATTCCGAATAATAATAATCCCGATGCGAGGCTTCCGAGAATGAAATATTTGATTCCCGCTTCGGAAGATTTGGCGGATTTAACGTTAAACGAAGCTAAAAGATAAAGCGACAAGGCTTGAAGCTCTATGCCTAAATAAAATAACAATAAATCATTGGCGGAAATCATGATTAACCCGCCGGCGGTGGCAATCATCAATAAAGCCAAAAATTCGGAATTATATTTTTCGAGTAAAAAAACAAAACGAACCGAGATTAAAATTATTACAACGAGTAATGAGATTGCGATGCATTTAGTGAATGAAATAATGGCTTTGGAATTAAGCATATTGCTAAATGAAACTTCGTGAGCGCCGAAAGATTTTACGGCGAAAGATAGTGCCAAGCCACAAATTGCTAAGGAAAAAAAATGTGCGAAGTAAATAAATTTTTGGTTTTTTTTGTTGAAAAAAACATCGAGCATTAATATTGATAAAGCTCCGAAAAATAAAATTAATTCTGGTATTAACAAAGAAAATTTCATGTTTAAAAATAGTTAAGAATATTATTTTAAAGGCGTCAAAATGTTTACAAAAATGCTAAGTTGCGCTGATTGTTCACTAAAAAAATTTGTAATTAAACTTGGAAATATTCCAAGCGCAATCACCATAATCGCCAGCGACAAAAGCACCGCAAATTCGCAGAAATTTAAATCAGAAATTTTTTCAATTTTTTCATTATGAATTTCGCTAAACCAAACTCTTTTATAAAGCCAAAGCATGTAGCAAGCTCCGAAAATAACGCCAAAACCTGCGAAAAGTGCGATTGATTTATTGACTTTAAAAGTGCCGATGATGGTGAGGAATTCGCCAACGAAACCGCTGGTTCCCGGTAAGCCCACCGAGCCCATGGTGAAGATCATTGCCAACATCGCAAAATTTGGCATTTTGGAAGCGATACCACCCAAATCCTTGATTTTCTTGGTGTGGAGGCGATCGTAAATAAAGCCAACGCAAATAAATAACGCCGAAGAAATTATGCCGTGGCTAATCATTTGCATGATGGCACCTTCTATCCCTTGATGTGT
>SXGQ01577941.1_pt1 | contig 18000 bp, 21 predicted proteins | sample 3178371 | NCBI WGS metagenome assembly SXGQ01 (sample SAMN11356859, study PRJNA531348) | freshwater metagenome | isolation source: freshwater sample F1-20 | place: China: Fuxian Lake, Yuxi | collected 2017-12-25 | reverse complement strand
TCGAAGCAGGTGCCGCAACTCACGACCACGGTTTTGATGTCGAGGTAATTGAGCGTATTGGCGACGCGATGGAAGAGCACACGGTTATCCGTGATCAACTTGTCAGCTTTGTCGAAATCACCCGAGCCACGTTGTGGATAGCCACAGCAGAGATAACCGGGTGGCAGCACGGTTTGTACGCCGACGTGCCAGAGCATCGCTTGCGTGGCGAGACCGACTTGCGAGAAGAGTCGCTCAGAGCCGCAACCCGGGAAATAAAAGACGGCCTCAGCATCGCTCGAGGTGGTTTTGGGGTTACGGATGACCGGAACGTAGTTGCGATCTTCGATATCGAGTAGGGCACGCGCCGTTTTCTTTGGGACTCCCGCGGGCATGCGTCGATTGACGAAGTGTACGACCTGTTCGCGTATCGGCGCCTTACCGGTGGTGGCGGGCGGCGCCTGCACCTGCGGTTTGGCGAACGCTTTAAGCACTTGATGTCCAACGCGCTGCGCCTTGAAGCCCCACTCGATCATGCCCTTGCGGACGAGCTTGATGGTCTCGGGGTTGGTCGCATTGAGGAACAACATCGAGGCCGCCGTACCCGCATTGAAACGCTTCTTGCCCATGCGGTGCAGCAGATCGCGCATGGCCATCGAGACGTCACCGAAGTCGATGTCGACCGGGCAGGGCGCTTCGCACTTGTGGCACACGGTGCAATGGTCCGCGACATCCCCGAACTCGTCCCAATGGCGAATCGAGACGCCTCGACGTGTTTGCTCTTCGTAGAGGAACGCCTCGATGAGCAAAGACGTCGCGAGGATCTTGTTACGCGGGCTGTAGAGCAGATTGGCACGCGGTACGTGGGTCGCACACACGGGCTTGCACTTTCCGCAACGCAGGCAATCTTTGACGGCAGTCGAAATCGTACCGATGTCGGATTGCTGCATGATGAGCGATTCGTGGCCGAGCAGATTGAAGCTCGGCGTATAGGCGCGGCTGAGATCGCCACCCGGAAGCAATTTTCCCTTGTTGAATCGACCTTCCGGGTCGATACGACGCTTGTAGTCGCGCAGACCCGCGGTCTCTTCTTGGGTGAGGAACTCCAGCTTCGTGATGCCGATGCCATGCTCGCCCGAGATCACTCCGCCGAGATCACGAGCGATTTTCATGATGCGTGCAACGGCCGCGTTGGCCTCCTGCAGCATCTGGTAATCGTCGGAGTTCACCGGGATGTTGGTGTGCACGTTACCGTCGCCGGCGTGCATGTGTAGCGCCACCCACACTCGGCCCTTGAGCACACGTTGGTGAATGGCCTGCAACTCCGCGCGGATGGGCGCGAAGGCATCGCCCGCGAAAACTTCGGACAGTGGATCGCGCAACTCGCGCTTCCAAGACACGCGCAGGCTGCGATCCTGAAGCGCGGCAAAGACGGTTCTTCCGTCGAGCGGCGCGTCGAGATCGTTCAGCAGTTGCTTCCATCGATTACGGACTTCGACGACGAGCTCGCGCGCGCGTACCGGACGATCGGCGAGGATCTCGGCGCGCGACAGGGCATCGAATTCGGCATCGCCCGTTTTTCCAGGGCGTAATTCAGTGCGTAGATATTCCTCGAGCGCATCGGCAAGGCGCAGCTTATTGGCGATGGAGAGCTCGATGTTGATCCGCTCGACCGCGTCGGTGTAATCGCCGAGTCGCGGCAAAGGAATGACCACGTCTTCGTTGATTTTGAAGGCGTTGGTGTGACGTGCGATGGCGGCGGTGCGCGCGCGATCAAGCCAGAATTTTTTTCGGGCATCGGCGCCGACGGCGATGAACCCTTCGCCATTGCGTCCGTTGGCGATACGCACGACTTCAGAGGTGGTTCGCGCGACGGCCGATTCGTCTTCGCCGACGAGATCGCCGATCAGTACCATCTTGGGCAGCTGGGCTCGCTTGCTCTTCGTTACGTAGCCGACGGCCTTGAGATAGCGCTCATCCAGATGTTCGAGGCCGGCGAGTTTGACGCCGTGGGCGCGATCCGCGGCCGCAAGATGATCGATGATCTCGACGATCGAGGGGATGGCTTCTCGCGCTTGGCCAAAATATTCGAGGCAGACCGTGCGGCTGTGGCGCGGCATCCGATGGACGATCCAACGTGCCGCGGTGATCAGACCGTCGCAGCCTTCTTTTTGCACGCCGGGAAGGCCGCCGAGGAATTTATCGGTCACGTCTTTTCCGAGGCCAGCTTTGCGGAACAAAGAGCCCGGCATACGCAAGGTCTCAGAGCGCAATATCTTGGCTGACTCAGCGGGGTCTCGACCGTCCTTCCAGGTGAGGCGCCACTCGACCTCGGGCGCGTCGTGAATCTTCCCGAGGTTGTGACCGATGCGTTCGACCTCGAGCCAATTACCCTCGGGGTCGACCATCCGCCACCAGGTGAGGTTGTCGACTGCCGTGCCCCACAGCACAGCTTTTTTGCCGCCCGCGTTCATGGCGATGTTGCCGCCGATGCACGACGCGTCGATGGAGGTGGGGTCGACGGCGAAGACAAAGCCTGCGCGTTCGGCCGCATCGGCGACGCGCTTCGTCACGACGCCCGCTTCCGATAACACTGTGGGAAAGCGTCGCTCTTCGCCAGGCTCGCCGAGGCCAGGTAATGCCACGTGTTCGACTTCGGACACGCGCTCGAGTTTTTCGGTGTTGATAACAGCCGAGAGGGGCGTGAGCGGCACCACGCCGCCCGTATAGCCCGTTCCGCCGCCGCGTGGGATGACGCTGAGCCCGAGTTCGATACAGGCCTTCACCAGCCCGGGGATTTCATCTTCGGCGTCTGGGCAAATGACGACGAAGGGGTATTCGACACGCCAATCGGTGGCGTCGGTGACGTGCGAGACGCGTGCGAAAGCATCGAAACGAATGGCGTCCGCGCGAGTGTGTTTGCCGAGCAATCGTCGGGCTCGAGCGCGGAGTTTGCTCGTGACTTTGAACGACTCGGCGAAGGCGTCGACGGCGCGTTCGGCGGCCTCGAGCAGCAGCCCGACCTTGCGGTCACGCTCGCGGTCGAGTGCCGTGCCGCCGGATTCTCGGCGTCTGTCGATTTCGCCGAGTCGATGCTCGAGCGCATCGATGAGCATTCGCCGACGACGCGGATTGTCGAGCAGGTCGTCCTCTAGGTAGGGGTTGCGCTGCACGGCCCAAATATCGCCGAGCACCTCGTACAACATACGTGCCGAGCGACCGGTGCGCCGTTCGCCGCGCAGTTCGTCGAGAAGATCCCAGCACTCGGCTCCGAGTAAACGGATGACGATCTCGCGATCGGAGAACGACGTGTAGTTGTAGGGGATCTCGCGGACGCGCGGAGACGCGCTCTCGGGCTGAGCGAACAAAGGCAGTTCGGCGACGACGGCATTCATGGTGGTGTTCCGACCATCCTTGTCGGGACACTTATTCTCCCATTGTTAGCCTATCATTTGGGGGTTTATGACGAACTCATCCCAACAAAATCCCCAAGCAGCCCAAATGGCCGACGAGTCCATGCTGCGAACGCTACGGCACCAGATCGAAGCCTTGTGGCCGCAGGAGTCGAAGCTCTTCTCGCGCTATGCACTACCGCGGAGCGCTCGAATCCTTGATCTGGGCTGCGGGACAGGTGAGGCAACTTTGCGTCTGGCTGCAATGTTTCCAGGCGCAGAGTCGGTAATCGGCGTCGATTTGATGCCCGAACTGCTTGATGTGGCGCGCCAGCGGGTGGTCGAGTCAGGTGCGGTGACTTTTGAGCAGGGCAACGGATTCGCCCTGCGCTTTCCTGACGAATACTTCGATTTGGTCGTCTGTCGCCACGTCACGCAGATGGTGCCGGAGCCCGAACGCATGTTGTCCGAGATCCATCGCGTGTTACGTCGCGGAGCCTGGGTCCATGTGCTTAGTGAGGATTACGGGATGCTGCATTTCCCCGAGCGGGACGGTGTCGACCCCGATCGTCTGTGGCATCGGGCGGTGGTTCCTTTCACGAAGGCAACTGGCACCGACGCACGAGTCGGGAGGCGCACCTTGCCCATGATGCGTGCTTTGGGCTTCACGCATCTCGGCATTCAATATTTGACCCTCGATACTGAGCGCGTCCCACGCGAGGAGTTCGCCGGCATCCTCATCGCCTGGCGTGATGGATATGCCGAGCCGCTCGCCGCGCACTCGGGCATATCTTTGGAGGAAGTGCGTGGGATGTTCGATGCGATCATCGCGACCCTGCAAGACCCTGACGGCTACGGCGTTTGGCAGGTACCCGTAGTAGCAGGGCGACGCGCTTGAGCACGAAACGATCGAGTGTCGAACTGGTTGCACATCCCGCATGCGGTGATTTGGGTACCGCCGGCGCCGTGACGGTTCATATGACCGCGACGCCGAAAGTGCTGCGACTCAGCTACGACCTGCGATCGTACGTGGCGATCAAGCTCCCGGGTTTGCATGCCGAGCGCGCGAGTCGTTGCGACGAACTCTGGCTTCACACCTGCTGTGAGCTCTTTGCCCGAGATCCTGCGCATTCGGGCCCGTATCTGGAGTTCAACTTCGCGCCCTCGGGCGATTGGGCGTGTTATGCCTTCGACGGCGTGCTTCGAGGGATGCGTTCGGTGCCATGGCCGGACTCGATCGAGCCTCCGCAGGTGAAGTCGACGATGGCTCAGGCCGAAAGCGATCCATTTCGCCATCGCCTCGTCGTCGACCTCGCGATTCCCCGTTCGTCGCTCGGATCGCACTCGCAACTCTTTCCGACGGTGGTGCTGGAGACGAGGGCGGGAACCTCGCTCTGGGCGATCTGGCATCCCATCGATCGGCCGCTCTTCCACCATCCAGATAATTTTTTGAGAGCGATGGAGATCCCATGATCCGCTTCGGAATCGATCGACTCATCGACGAGCCCGCGCTGCGCGCCCCACTCGAGGGTCGACGCATCGGTGTGCTCGCGCACCCGGCGTCCATGACGGTCGATTTTCGGCATAGTCTCGATGCGCTGGCGTCACTGCCGAGGTTGAAAATCACCGCAGCATTCGGTCCGCAGCATGGCCTGCGCGGTGACAAGCAAGACAACATGGTCGAGTCATCGGATTTCATTGATCCGGCTCTCGGCATCCCGGTTTTCAGCCTCTACGGTGAAGTACGCAGACCCACTGACGCGATGCTCGAGCACTGCGACGTAGTGTTGATCGATCTGCAGGATCTTGGCTGCCGGATTTATACCTTCATCACGACCCTGCGCTATGTGCTCGAGGCGGCGGCCCGACTCGGCAAGGCGGTATGGGTACTCGACCGCCCCAATCCCGCGGGCCGGCCCATCGAAGGCCTCTCATTGCGAGCGGGTTGGGAGAGTTTCGTCGGCGCAGGCGAAATGCCGATGCGTCACGGGCTCACGCTGGGTGAGCTCGCTCATTGGTTCGTGCAGCGAGGTGGGCTCAAGCTCGAACTTCAGGTGATTGGCATGCAAGGCTGGCATCCCGAGCAGGCGCCGGGTTGGGGCTGGCCGATCGGCGAGCGCAGTTGGGTCAATCCGAGTCCCAATGCGCCGAATCTATCCATGGCCAGAGCTGATGCTGGAACCGTGATGGTCGAAGGCACCACCTTGTCCGAAGGGCGGGGGACGACCCGGCCCCTCGAGGTGTTCGGAGCACCCGATATCCAGGCAGACAAGCTGCTCGAGGCGATGCACCGAATCGCGCCGCAGTGGCTGGCGGGCTGTCGGCTACGACCGTGCTGGTTCGAACCGACTTTCCATAAGCATGTGGGCAAGCTTTGTGATGGGCTGCAGGTCCATGTGGACGATCCCGCGTATGACCATCACGCGTTCCGTCCGTGGCGCCTGCAGGCCCTCGCATTCAAAGCGATTCGCACGCTTTGGCCCGAGTATCCACTGTGGCGTGATTTCCCGTACGAGTACGAGTATGAGCGCCTCGCGATCGATGTGATCAACGGTGGTCCGCAGTTACGCGAATGGGTCGATGACCCGAGCGCGCAGCCGGCAGATCTTGAGGCGTTGGCGGTTGCCGACGAGCGAGCTTGGCGAGCAGTGCACGAAACACTCGTTGGAGGCTGAGATGATCGATGCTGGTTCTGAATACATCGCCGAGGCTGTTCGCGCGGCACGACAAAAACTTGATGCTCTCGAGGAGCAAGTTCGAGACAAGGCTCACGATGCCGCCCGAACGACGGAGTATTTTGTTCGCAAACATCCGTGGCAATCAGTTGGACTTGCGGCCGGGATCGGTCTTATCGTTGGGGTGCTGATTAGCCGACGGTGAGGTTTTTTTCGAGGAGGCAGGGATATGTTCGAATCGCTTCGACGTCTTCTCGCACAGTTGCTCACGCTGATCCAAGTCCGACTCGAGTTATTGTCGGCGGAGGTTTCAGCCGAAATTCAGAGAGTCTTGCGGGGCGTGTTGTGGGCGCTCCTCGCGCTACTCTTCGCCGCGCTCGGATTACTGATGGCAGCGCTCACGCTCGTGATCGCGTTGTGGGAGCACGATCGGCTTCTCGTTAGCCTTTGGGTGATGGGCGGCTTTTTGACGGTCGCGGGTATCTCTGCCTTTATGGTGTGGCGAACCCTCACCAAAGAACCCCGATTGTTTTCGCGAACGATCGATGAGTTACGACGCGATCGTGATGCGATCGATCGGCGGCGCAACTCGAATCACAACTAAGAAGTCATAAGCGCCAGATACCGAGAGGGCCCTTCACTCATCGTGAGGGCCCTCTCGGTGTTCAAGTGTCTTACGACGGGGTATTAGCCGCGGCGCTTGGAAACTTTGAGACGGCGACCGCGGTTGCTGCTCGGCAGACGCAGCGACAGTCTCATTGCGAAAGCCTTGAAGGTGATTGCGGCGACGGAGCGACCCAAAAGCTTGGCCAGCTTCGAGGTCGGCATCTTTCCTGCGAACTTACGCAGCTTCGCTTCGTCGGCAGCGGTCCAGGGAGCGACGTTACGACGAGCTTTCTTTTTAGCGGGACGAGCGGTTTTTTTGGCCATAAAAATAATCTACGAGTGATCAAAGAAGCCGCTCATTCTAAGGCCAAGCCTATCGTCTGCCTACAAAATTTCCGTGCGGTGCCGCCCTAAAAGGGTGCAGATTACGAAGATTTCATTGAGCCGATGACCCTTTAGCTGATGACCCTGAGGCGGCCGGAGCAAATCCACGTTTACGCATCAGCGCTTCGATCTGCGGATCGCGACCGCGGAAAGCTTTGTATCCGTCCGCTGGGTCAATCGTGTTGCCTACCGAGAAAACATGATCTCGAAGACGCTTGGCGATATCGCGATCCCAGGCGCCTCTGCCCTCCGTGAACGCTTCCCAAGCATCGGCGGTGAGCGTATCCGACCAGAGATAGCTGTAGTACCCAGCCGAGTAACCGTCTCCTGAGAATATGTGACCAAACTGGGGTGTTCGGTGACGCATCACGATTTCTTCGGGCATACCCAGCTTGGCGAGCGTCTCTCGCTCGAAGGCATCAGGATCGATACGCGAATCGGGTTTCGCTGTCAGGTGCAGCTTCATGTCGACGAGCGCGGCGGCGAGATACTCGACCGTGGCGAAGCCTTGGTTAAAGGTCTTTGCGAGTTCGACCTTGGCGACGAGCTCGGCCGGTATCGGTTTGCCGGACTGATGGTGCACCGCGAATCGATCGAGCACCTCTTTGACCGGGAGCCAATGCTCGAGCAGTTGCGACGGAAATTCGACGTAGTCGCGCGCCACGTTGGTACCCGACACGCTCGGATAGTTCACGTTACTCGACAGGCCGTGCAGTGCATGGCCGAATTCGTGGAAGAGAGTGACGGCATCGTCCCAACTGATGAGTACGGGTTCGCCCGGCGTTCCCTTCACGAAGTTCGAGTTGTTGGAGACGATGGTCTTGACCTCACCATCGAACCGCTCTTGGTTGCGGTAGGCGTTCATCCAAGCGCCCGATTGTTTGCCGACTCGCGCGTAGGGGTCGAAGTACCAAAGACCGATAAGTTTCCCGGCTTTGTCGTCGACGCGCCAGACGCGAACATCAGGGTGATAGACCGGCACGCTGCCCTCGGGCAGTGCGGTAAAGGTCATGCCAAACAGCTCGCCCGCGACGTAAAACATGCCCTCACGCAACTTATCGAGTTGCAGATAAGGCTTGAGTTCGTTCGTGTCTAGATCGTACTTCGCCTTGCGAACTTTCTCGGCGTAGTGACGGTAGTCCCAAGGTTCGATCTTTATTCGAGCGCCCTCTGAATCGGCGATCTTCTGCATGTCCGAAACTTCCTCGCGAACACGAGCGACGGCAGGCGTCCAGACCGCTTCCATGAGTTGCATCGCGCGCTCAGGCGTGCGAGCCATGGAGTTCTCGAGGCGCCAATGTGCATGCGTCTCGAAACCGAGCAGTCGAGCGCGCTCAGCGCGCAGCTGGAGGATCTGGCCGATGATCGCGTTATTGTCGCGAGCATCGCCGTTATCGCCTCGATTGACGAAGACTCGCCAAACTTTTTCACGCAAGTCTCGTCGGGTCGAATAGGTAAGGAAAGGCTCTACCGAAGAGCGCGTATTGGCGACGATCCATTTTCCGCTCTTACCCCGGCGTTCGGCATCGGCGGCAAAGCCGGCGCGCAAAGAGGCCGGCAGACCCGCTAGATCTGTCTCGCTCTCCAGGACGGTGTAGCGCTCGCTCTCATCGGCGAGCAGGTTCTGACTAAACTGCGTAAAGAGACCCGCGAGCGATTGATTGATCTCGGCGAGGCGTTTCTTTGAAGACGTATCGAGCTTGGCGCCTGCACGAACAAAATTAGTGTATGTGAGCCAGGTCAGACGCTGCTCTTCGGCAGTGAGACCGGAGGTCGTACGGGCGTCATATACCGCCGCGATGCGACGAAAGAGTTTTTCGTTCTGAGTGATCGAGTCGCGGAAAGCGGCCATCTTGGGTTCGATGTCGCGTTCTACCTGCTGAACGGCTTCATCGCTGAGCGTTGAGCCGAAGATGTAATAGACCGTGGCAGCGCGATCGAGTGCACGGCCCGAGCGTTCCATGGCAGCGATGGTATTGGCGAAAGTCGCCGGTGCGGGGTTATTAGCAATGCGCTCGAGCTCGGCCAGATGCTCTGCCATGCCGGCTTCGAGAGCGGGGGCGAGCAGCGCGGGCGAGGCTCGATCGAACGGAGGAACGCCACCGTAAGGTCCGGACCACGGTTCGAGTAGAGCATTGGGGGCGGCGGCTGCAGCCGAGACGAGAAAGGTACTCATAACGAGGGGAAGCAGTTTGCGCATGGGTAGGACCTGATCATGATGGACTGGAAAATTCAGACTGCCGGAACGCGTAGCGGTTCCGGATCGTGGTAACCGGTTTGTCGATCCAGATTGGAGTGCAAGGAAAACATCCGCTCCTCGAGAGACCGACGAATGGATTCGTAACCGTCTTCATCGAGTTTGGCGGGGACTTCAATCGGTTGGCCGATCCGCACCGTCACCGTCGCGCCAGGTTTGGGAATGAGCGTGCGATCCCAGGCGGCGTTCCAGCGCCAGCACGGCGAGGCCGAGGCGGCGACCGGTAGCAAGAGGCTGCCGGTTTTCTGGGCGAGCGTGATCGTGCCGAGTTGAGCGATGCCGCGCGGGCCGCGAGATCCGTCGATGGCGAGGCAGGAGTTGAGTCCGCGATCGTCGCGTTGAGCTTTGATCATTTCCACTAGCGCCCTCGCGCCACCTTTGCCGGAAGAGCCGCGCGCGACGCGAAAGCCCAGACCCTCTTCGATGCGTGCCATGGCCTCACCGTCACGACTCTGCGAGCACATGAGGATCCAACGACCTTGAGCTGGCAAGCTGAAGTAATGCAGCAGCGCGAATGTGCGCGAGTGATAGAACGCGCCCACCACAGGCTGTCGTGCCGCGACGAGATCACGAAGAATCGATACGTCTTGTTCGTCGTAGGTCCAGGATCGACCGAGCGCCCGGTACATCCGCCAACCGAAGGGCGGTAACACTTTATGCAAAAAGAAACGGCGCAGCGGTTTGCGGGGCCGCACAGGCGTCATTGCGGTACTCGAAGATTTAGGTGTCGGCTCGGTCAAGTTATTTAGGTGTCGCCGGTTCCGCGACCCTTGCGGCCGCCTGAGGCATGCGCATTGGCGAAAGCACCGCTCGCCATCGCTCCGATGAGCGAGAGCTCGCCCGCGAGAGCGACTACCGCACAAATTTCAGCGAACTTCGCGGCCGTGCCTGTGCCGGTACAACCCAGCATGGCGAGGCATTCTCGGGCTGTCGGAAGAAAAGTTCCGCCGCCGACCGTGCCGACGATGAGGTTGGGAAGCGTGACGGAAGCGTAGAGATCGCCGGTAGCGGTGACTTCGAAACGCGTAATCGAGGTGGTTGCTTCGGAGACGCAGGCGACGTCTTGGCCGCAGGCGATGAAGAGCGCGGCGAGACCGTTGGCGACGTTACCCTGTAAACCCACTGCGCCAGTTTGAGCCGCGCCCGCAACGGCCTGATCCCAACAGCGCGCCATTGCTGCCGGATCGGCACGCCAATAACGACTGACGGTACGCGCGGGGATGATGATCTCCGCCGAGGCGTTGCGCCCACGAGCGCCGAGGACAGCTTGCGCCGAGGAGCGCTTGTCGCCCGATAGTGCCGATTCGAGCAACCAGCTCACGGGTTGGGCGGGCATGCTCGGCAGCAATGCCTGACAGACTGCCTGCGTAGCAAGCGTCACCATATTTTGACCGGCGGCATCGCCGGTCGAGTATTCGAGCATCAAGTAAACGGTATTGCCGAGGACCGATATTTTTTGACCCTGTAGTCGGCAGAATCTCGAGGTCGATGCTGCAGCCTCCTGCATGGAGGCGAATTGCGACGGTAGCCAATCGGCGACACGCATGGCGGTCGGCAGATCGGCGAATTCGAAACAGGGCGCACGGCCCACGAGTTGTCGGCTGCACGCTGCATTGGCGCCACCGCAGCGATTGATGACGTTGAAGGCATGCTGGAAGGAAGCGACGAGCGTGCCCTCGGTGGTGGCGAGAGGCACCATGAAATCGCCCGAGGCATACAGGCCTTTGATGTTTATCGGGCCGGCAACGCCGAGCGGCATCTGGGCGTAACCGATGAAGCCTTCGATGCTCCCGGCGAGTTTTTCGGGTTCGAGTTCGGGAGTAATACCACACAGAGCATCGATCTCGAGACCCTGTTCGCGAAGGCGTATACGACGCTCGTCTCGCGCTTCGCGAGAGGCGTCCGTCGTGGCGGGAAGTCGGCGCGGGCCGCTGCGGGTCTCCTCGGTCATCTTCGCATTTTGAGCGCCAGTGCACGTGGCAGCAAGCAGGATCGTCTGCGTGCCGACCCGTCCTGCGGGATAATGACGCCGAGTCGTTTTCAGGCATCGTTTTTGGAGGTCTCATGCACCCTTTTCCGCACATCTATACGGTCAGTGCCTCGGCTGGCGTTTCAGGCGCGGTTAGTCTCGATTCACCGGGCTTGTCCACCATTGCGAGTGAGCCACCCGTGGAGTTTGGGGGCCCCGGGGACAAATGGTCTCCGGAGACCTTGCTGACGGCGGCGCTCGTCGATTGCTTGGTGCTCAGTTTCCGGGCCGTGGCCGCAGCGTCACGCTTCGAGTGGCTACATCTCGAGTGCAAAGTCGAGGGTAAGCTCGATCGGGTGGAGCGAGTGAGTCAATTTACTGAGTTCACGGTGCACGCGACGCTCAGGGTTCCAGCAGGAGCGGATCATGACCGCGCACGCACGCTGCTCGCGAAAGCCGAGCAGGTGTGCCTGATCTCGAGTTCGCTCAAGGCGAGCAAGCACCTCGAGATCAATATCGTCAACGGCTGAGTTTTTCCTCGCCCAGCATCAGGGCGCGGATGCGCTCGGGTGCGACGAGATGGCAGTAGTGATTGCCGCGGAAGCTCTTCGGCATGATCTTCCATCGCCAGTCTTCCCACTCGGCGAAGAGCGCCGACGCGCGAAGATGAAGTTTGCCGTCGCTACCGAGATACGCCTCGGCAGGCGAACCGATCCAGCCTGAGCCCGTGTAACTCATGGTGTCGGCATCGAGCATGACTTGGTGAGGCGCGAACGCAGAGGACGCGCGCGTTTTCTGATCGACGGCGGCCCAGAGCTGAACCACCATTTCACGATGCATGTCGCGACAGCTGCGCGGGCGCAAGGCTGGGTCGCGCGCGGCGGATGCGCCATGCTCGGCGCGAAGGTGATCGGCGCTCTTGGTTTTGCACGAGATACCGAGCAAACGCCCGTCGGGGGCGCGTTCCAAAAATTGCTGGGTTTCGGCGGGAGTCACGCTGGCCTTCGATTCGGTGAAGGCCTCTTTAGTCGTATGGATTTTATTGGTGAGCCGCAAGGGCGTATCGACCAGCTTGCGCTGCACGATAGTGCAGAAGTCAGGGTGACTCGTGGTCAGCGACTCTGCTGCGGGGCTTGAAGCGGCCCAAAGATTGCCTGTCAGACTTGACGCGAGTAGCGTCAGCGCGACGATCGAGGCTGAGGATGCCGAGCGGATCAAGCCTTTCATTGAAGCCTCCCCTGATACCTGCGGATTCGGCGGGAGTTTATCATCGGGCCATGCGAAAGCCCCTGTTATCCCAGGTGATGTCACTCGATCCGGCCACGATCGATGAGCTTTACGGTCTCGAGCCGGTGTTCGAGCCCGGGGACAATGCGGCTGCGACGTCGGAGCTTGGGGTTTTCGTCGAGCTGCAGTGCCCGTGGTGTGGTGAACCCTACGGCTCGATGCTGGACCTTACCGATGCGTCCCGAAGCTATATCGAAGATTGTCAGGTGTGCTGCCGGCCGATCGAAGTCAGACTCGAGGTCAGCGAGCGCGGCGAGCTCGAGCAGGTTTCGACAAGTCGGGTCGACTGAGCGGTGCGATCGGTGTGAGGCCGGATGAAAAGAGCTCGGTTCGCGCCGCTTCGGTGATGATTGCGACAGCCGGATGCTTGATCCGACGCTCGGTCGAGATGGCATAAAACCGAGCCTTCGGCTCGTCGATGCAGCCGAAGCTCACCACGCCATACTGTCTAAGAATTTCACCCTCGATCGCGAGCGGCGCGGCGAACGCTCCGACGCCGTGTTGAGCGAAGGTTTTAACCAACGCGCTGTCGTCGAGCTCGCCGACAACGCGTGGGGTGACGCCTTGACGCTCGAACCACGCTTCGAGCACTCGTCGATTGGCGCTTCGGTCGGTGGGCAAGAGCATGGGTGCGTCGTTCAGACTGCGCGGGAAGTCGGGCCGTAGCCTGGTGGCCAAGGACTTGGCCGCAAAGAAACCGATCTCCGACTCGCCGAGCAAATGGCTGAAGGCCTTGATCGGCGTATCGGTCGGTGCGGCACTCGTCGCGAGTACGAGGTCGAGCCGGTGTGCCGCGAGGTCGGCCATGAGTGCGGGCAGCGGGGCTTCATGACAGGTCACGTGAAATTGGCCATCACCTGCAAGTAGCGGTTCGAGTACGCGAAAGGTGACAAGTTTGGGAACCGCATCGGCGACGCCGATCGAGACGGCGCGGCTACCCTGCGTTCGAGCCCCTCGAAGCACGCTCGCGAGTTCGAGACCTTTCGGGAAAATTTCCTCGGCGTAGGCGTAGGTGATGCGGCCGAGCTCCGTCGGCACGAGGCGACGCCCTTGGCGTTCGAGCAGCGCACCCTGAAGTTGCTCTTCGAGTAGCTTGATCTGGCCACTCACGGTTTGGGGAGTGATGTGCAGGGCCGCCGCAGCTGGCGCGACGCCGCCTTCTCGGACGACCGTCCAGAAATAAAGCAGATGGGTGTAATTGAGGTGACGCACGGATCTATCGATATATTCGGAAAAAACGAACTATTGATACAGGATAATCGATTTTTCCGTAATGATGCGACGGGTTTAGCCTCCGTCCATGAGTTCTCCCTCCCCGTGGCACACGATCGGACGGCACGCGCTGTTGCCCTCTGCAAAGCACGACGACATGGCGCGTTTCGACATCGTGGCGCATCTCAATGCCCAAATCGCACAAAACCTGTCGCCCAAGGTGAAGGCGGCTTACGAGTCGCGCGCGCGGCAGGCCTTCCGTTTACGGCACGGCAGGGATCCGGTCGACCGTCACGAGGTGGCCGAGGCGATGCGGCAGGAACCGACTTACCGGATCTTCAGTCTCGTGCGCCGCAATACCATGGAGATACGCCAGCACGCGGGTCGGCAACTCGTTGCGCGGGAGGCCGAGTCGCTTCGTGATCGTGCGAAAGCGGCCAATGATGGCTCCGCCACCCTACGACTCGATCCGACGCTCGAGCCGCCTCGTTATGTGTCGGCCGTCGACACTCACCTTATGAGGGGCGGTTATACGGCTGAACGCATGCCGGACGATGTGACGAATCCTGCGAACTACGATGCGGGCATGTATGCCACCACCGGCGGCGGCGCTGGGCCCTGGAACGATGCGGCGGGTAGGGCGCTGGTGGATTGGTTGAAGCGTGAGCACGCGCAGTTCAAGCCACGACGCATCGTCGATCTCGGCTGCGGACTCGGACACAACACCTTGCCGCTGCGCGCAGCTTTCCCGGACGCCGAAATCATCGCGATCGATGTGTCGGCGCCCATGCTGCGTTACGGTCATGCGCGCGCCCGATCGCTCGGAGTATCGGATGTGACCTTCATGCAAGCCGATGCGACCGCTACGCCGATCGAGGAGAGCTCCTGCGATCTCGTCTTCACGACGATGGTGCTGCACGAGACCTCTCGTCAGGCGTTACCGCGTATTTTTTCGGAGGCCCATCGGCTGTTACGCGCTGGCGGTCTCACGGTGCATCTCGAGCAACCGCCGTATCGCGGTCTCGATCCTTTCGAGCAGTTCATGCGCGATTGGGATGGCCGGTTCAACAACGAACCGTTCTGGAGTGCCTTGCACGAATCCGATTTGCCGTCTTTGCTCGTGAAATCGGGTTTCGGTGCCGGCAACGTATTCGAGTCGCGATGCTCGGCGCTGCCCCCGTCTCAAACTGGCATCAAGAACGAAGATTTCGGACGAGCGCCCTCGTGGTATGTGGTGGGTGCGTGGCAAGCGGCGAAAGGAATCGCCGCACTTGGATAGCGCGGACATGGATCACTCCCTCCCGCAGATCGCTGACCCCATCCAGCGCGACACCTCCACAGAAACGGGGCGCCGTCCGGAAGCTCCGCAGTTCACCGATGATCCGATGCTCGATCGGCTCTACGGCGTGACGCTCGCATTAGTGTCTGAACTTGCCGTCACGCGCTCGCGCCTCGATGCGCTAGAGCGCGTACTCGCGCGCCGAGAGCTAGTCGGTCAGGATGAAGTGGATGGCTTCGTTCCAGAGTCTGCCGAAGCGTCTGCGCGCAGCCGTCTGCAATCAGAATATTTAGAGCGTGTATTGCGCGCGCTCGAATAATCGGTTCGCGCTCTCGAGCAGCCGGGGCTCTAACGTCTATCGTGCAGTGAATAGCGGAGCACGTCTCCTCGCTTGATCCCGCGTCGCGTGCTTTCCCCGCCTCGCAACTCCAGAACCCACTTCACCGGCTTGTCTGGCCCGACCGGGTCGAGCGAAAACGGTGTGGTGTTTTCGAAGGCCGCAATCAGCCGTCCTCGCGAGTCAAAGAAAAGGATATCGAGTGGGATGAAGGTGTTTCTCATCCAGAATGATGAGATCCGTGGCGCTTCGTTGACGAACAGCATGCCTTGGGAGGCCGGAAGATCGCGTACGAACATCAAGCCTTGTCGTTGACGATCCGGGGTGTCAGCGATCCAAACGTCAAAGTATTGTGGGCCGCTCGCGCTCTGGACCGTGACTTTGCCTTTGGGAAAGGTCGATAGATCTTGTAGCTCAGGCTCAGCCGCACCGAGCAGCGTGCCTAAGACGATGGCGAAGAATGCGATGAAGGTTTTTTTCATTCCGGTTCGAGGATACGCGGGACGCGACCGCTCAGGCAGTTGTCGACAAAGCCGCTCGTCGTGCGCCAGCGGCTGGACCACTCGGAGAGCGTCTGCTGTCCGAGTTCGGTGATGCGGTAATACCGACGAGGCGGGCCGGAGTAGGACGGGACGATTCGGCTCGTCAGTAGCCCCGCTGCCGAGAGACTGCGTAGCACGGGATACAGGCTTCCCTCGGCAAAAGGATTCTGACCATCGGCCGCCACGCTCCGCAGGCGACGGGAGATGTCATAGCCGTACAAGTCCTCGTCGCTGCTCGCCAAGGCGGCAAGCAGCACGAGAGCCAGCGTGCCGGCGTTGAGGTCTTTCTGGAATTTGGCGCCGATGCTAGTAATCACTTGTTATTACAATGCACTAAGTAGCAATAGTTATCAAATAATAGTCAGCTTCCGTTTTTCCAAGTTCCGCCTTGAAACCCGCAGCCCACCTCGATGCTTCCCGCATCGCCGTCGTAGTAATGCACTGCGGAGTCGGGTTTGGCGCAGCTGCCGACCCGTCCTGATGCAGGACAGGTACCGGATGCAAACGTCGCCCCGCTGTTCTGATCGCGCTTGCCGGTCTCTTCGCATTGGGCCGCCGTCGAAGGGTCGATGCAGGCTTTGTAGGGTCCGGCCCACTGGTTCTGAAGTTTGAAGCGGCAGTGCCCGGCCTCTTCGTTGGTGGAGGAAGCTTGTTGAGCCGAAAGCGGTGCAACGCCGAGCGCCACGACCGCGAAGATGACGGTACGCAGCCGGGCCTGATGTGCGTGATCGAACATAAGAAAACTCCAAAGGATTAGGGAGAGTCGATTCGAGCCTACTGCCGCCTTCGGCTAACGAGTAGACTTGTGTCGGTCTTGGTCCACGTTGCGGGAATCCTGTTCGTGATTCGCAAGCGACTTCTTCTGCTACTCGTTTTGTTGCTGCCGGCTTGCGGCGCGCTGGGGCCGCAGCTCGAAGCGCCGAAACTCGCCGTCGCGAAAGTCGAGCTCGTGAAAGGCGATCTTTTCGAGCAGCGGCTGCGTGCTCGCATGCGCGTTCAAAATCCGAACGATCGCGAGCTACGAGTTCGGGGTGTCACGTACACCATCGAGTTGGGAGGAGAAGAGCTTGGTCGCGGACTCTCGGGCAGTAGCTTCGTGGTGCCTGCGCGAGGAGAAGCCGAGTTCGACATGCTCGTGACCGCGAACCTCGCCGGCACCTTGATCAAGTTGCTTGAACGCGCCCGTCAGGGTGGTGGGGCGCCCAACGAAATCACCTATCAGCTGCGTGGCGAAGTGAAACTCGACAGCGGGCTCATCAGAACCGTTCCCTTCAACGAGAAGGGCCAGTTGTCCTTGCGATAGGAGTTCGCCGGATGACGTTCGGGCGAATCATGCTCGTGATTACCGTGACGCTCCTCATCGCAGCGTCGATCGCAATCGGCTGGTACGCCGCGACCTGGCCTGCGCGCTGATTGCGCACTCGCGCGCCGATAATTTTTGGTCCAAAGATAACGTCAACAAAAAACGGAGGAATTCATCATGGCAACGGCACTCTGGATCCTGCTGGCCGCAATGCTCATGCCCATCATCTGCGGGGGAATCGCGAAATTCAGTGGCGGAAACGATCGATACGACAACGCCAATCCGCGTGAGTGGCTTGCTCGTCGCACGGGTTATCAGGCTCGTGCGAATGCGGCTCAGGCCAATTCCTGGGAGGCGCTTGCGACCTACATCGCAGGACTCGCTGCCGCCTTCATCGGTGGTGTCGATCCGGCATCGGTCGGGCTGATTGCCTCGATTTTCTTGGTGTTCCGCATCGCTTACGTGGCGTGCTACGTCGCCGATCTCGCCACCTTTAGATCGATCACTTGGCTCGTCGGTTTCGGCAGCTGCGTTTGCCTCATCGCGATGGGTGCCCAGCGAGTCGTCTGATGGACATGCCCGTACGCCAATCATCGAACACCTCGCGCAAGCTGCAGGCCCACATCAGGGGTCTCGTCGGCAAGGCGATCGAGGATTATTCGATGATCGAGGAGGGCGACAAAGTCATGGTCTGCCTCTCGGGGGGCAAAGATTCCTACACGATGCTCGATATCTTGATGTCGTTGCAGCGTAGCGCTCCGGTTAAGTTCGAGTTGGT
>SXGQ01164871.1_pt1 | contig 18000 bp, 21 predicted proteins | sample 3178371 | NCBI WGS metagenome assembly SXGQ01 (sample SAMN11356859, study PRJNA531348) | freshwater metagenome | isolation source: freshwater sample F1-20 | place: China: Fuxian Lake, Yuxi | collected 2017-12-25 | reverse complement strand
GAACCTGAAGCTGCGGGAGACCTGGTCGCGTGCCGCCCCGCGGCCGGTGCGCGTCCGCGGGAAGGCCTCCGGTGGCCCGACGCGCGTGCACTACGTGAAGGTGCCCTATCTCAAGCGGCGGGTGGGCGAAGGCGTCCTGACGGAGGAGCGCCCCGCCGGCGACACCGCTCCGCCCGTCGTGCTCCAGTGCTCGGCCTCGGGGAGCGACGGGCCAGGGTCCTCGATCACGACGAACGAGGAGTCGGCGATGCAGATCGTCGACCAGCCGGCACGCAACCGAGTCGTGGTGCGCGGACCGGGGATCGCGTTCCTCGGCCCGCAGTGCCGGCCGCCCGGTCAGGAGCTGCCGGTGCGCGGCGTGGGGGTCCACCCGCCGAACGCCACGCGACCGTGGATCCCGCGGGGCAACCAGACGCCCTGGGAGTTCACGGTCCCGCGGGCGGAGTTCGCCGCCGGGGGGACGTTTCGGTTCCGTGGCTCGTACAGCTTCGCGTTCCCCATCGAGGACTTCACGAACTCCGATGTGTTCGGGACGGCGCTGACGACGGGGAAGGTCGCGGTTGATCTGAAGGTGCGCCGGAACGGCGGGTGAGCAAGGGCATTGGGTGCCATCACGTGGAGTGCCGCATCACCGTCGAGCGAAGACCGCGAGGCCCGCGTCATACGAGCTGACGTAGACAGCGCGTCCCGCGGGGTCGATGGCAACCGCGGTTGCGGCGCCGATGGCTCGCGCGGGAGCGCAGCCGTTGCTGGCATCACTGTTGATGCAGGCGCTCGTGCCGGCGGACTGCGTCAGCGCGCCCGAAGCCGTCCGCTCGAGGACCGCCACGGCGCGACTGCCGTGTGCGGCGGCATAGACATTCGCGCCGTCGGGGCTGACGACGAGCCCCTCGATGCTTTGGAGGGCGCGCCCGGGGGTGCAGTCGGTCTGCGGCGCTTGAGCGATGCAGGCGGCCGAGCCCGGAAGCTGTGTCAGCGCTCCCGTGCGTGGATCGCGGGAGAACGCAGCGATGCCGTTGCGCGCGCCGACGTACACGTTGCGACCGTCCGGGCTGACGGCGACTTGGTTCCCGCCACCGCGCACGGGCTCAGAGGGCCGGGCCAGGGAACGGCCCAGCGCGCAGTCGGACGTCCTGGTCTCAACGACGCAGCCGGCCGGTCCCGCGAGCTGAGTCAGCGTGCCGTCGCGCGTATCGCGAGCGAACACCGCAAGTCCCTGCGACGACGCGACATACACGTTGCGCCCTCCCGGCGCGATTGCGATATCGCTTGCGCGGTCCACTCCGCGGGCGACCTCGCACGCCACGTTGCGCACACGCTCACCCGGCGATCCGAGGCACCCGGCGACGTAGATGCCGCCGCTGGGAGTACGCCGGAGCAGGGCCACGCCGTTGTCCGCCGCGACATAGAGCTCGCGACCACCGGGACCCACGACGAGGTCGGTCGGATTGCCGAGCTTCGTCGTGAGCCTGCAGCGGTTACGCCGGTCAGCGGCGAGCACGCGGCCGCGGCTTCCGGCGCACGAGATCCCGCGCCGGGCATTTCGTAGCGCGCCGCCCGAGATCCGGGTGAAGGCCTGCACCGCCTGGACGTACGTGTAGTCGGCCGCCGCGTACAGGTTGCGGCCATCGGGAGAAATCGCGAGCGCGGAGAGCTGCCGCTGACGGTAGATCGGCGGCTCGCAGCGCGGCGAGCCGACGGCGACGCAACCCGCGTTTCCAGCGATCGGCGCGAGCGCTCCGTCGCGCGCACGAGTGAAGCCGGCGATGAGGTTCGTGTAAGGGTTCGCTGCCGCATACACGTTGCGCCCGTCGGGGCTGACGATGAGCGCTGCAACACGGTCCAACCTGATGCCGGCGGGATTGGACCTGGCAGGCATGCGGTACACGCGGCAGCCGCCCGCGGCCTTGGCGACCCAGCAGCCCTTCGCGCCCGGAAGCTGGCTCAGTACGCCCCGAATGGCGCCGGAGCGCCTCGAGCGGGGAGGGGTCGGCTCCGCGTATCTCGGCACGTCAGCTGCCCTCGCATGGACGGGCACGTCGGCCGACGACTCGGGCTCGCCCTGACCGTCACAGCCCGCCAAGCCCGCCGCGGCAGTCACCGCCAGCAGGGCGGCCATGCTCAGCAGCTTGGGTCGACCCGGTCCTTGCATTACTCAAGAACGCTCCCAGGCATACGCCCGGCAGCCATCCGTAGGCGCTACCCGACGTCGTCCCCGTAAACCACCCATCGCGCGCAGCGCGTCACGTGGGGCAGGCACCGTGGCAGCGGCAGACGTGCCCCCCGGCACCGCACCGGTTGGGGTCACGACGGGACGCAGCGCTCGCCGCGACGTCCAGGACGCTGGCACGGAAGGCCCGACGCGATCGGGACCTTCGAAGGATGGGCGCGGCGGGTTTCGAACCTGCGACCTCTCGCGTGTGAAGCGCTGTAGTGCGCGGGGTCCTCGACGCGTTTCGACCCGTGGTTACTGGACGTGTGGGCGTTGGCGTCTGAGCGGGCCGCCCGCGGAGTAACTGCCCGATCCGGGTGGTTCGGGGGCGTTCTGGGCACTGCTGCCCAGTAGCCGTTCGAGGTTCGAGAGCCTGTCCGCATCGCTCGCGAGAATCGAGCGCTCCTCATGGCCCGCGCAAACCGAGAGAAACAGGGAAGGGGTGACCTGCGAATCGCTGCGGTCGGCCTGATCGGTGCCGTGATCGGAGGGGTGTTGTCTACGGGCGGCGTCATCTACAGCGAGCGCGCACAGGCTGACCGCGAGGAGCAGCGCGAGGAACGTCTTGCACAGGGCGCGGCTCGGTTGCTCGTCGACGAGTACCGCGAGGTTGGGCTGTATCTGGAGCGGTGCCTGCAGACCGGCAAGCTCTTCCCGGTGCCGTCGTCGGCGGCGATCGAGATCTCCGACGAGGACCGCAAGCGCATGGCGTCACACCTTTCCTCCGACGCCTACGGCCGTGCGTCTGAGGCCGTGCAGAACGTCAACCTCTCCACCACCGCCCTGAAGCGTGCCGATCGCGAGGAGGGGCCGTATCCGGTGCTAAGCGAGATGGAGCTGACTGTGATCGACGCCGCGCTCGTAGAGCTGGCTGAGGGCCGTGAGGCGCTGCGACCGCTCACGGGCGAGACGGCTGCGATCACACCTACGCCGCCGCTTCGCCGCCCTCAGCCCGGTCACGGCTGAAGAGGTCGGCCCCGCAACGTTCTGGACAGTCGCTGCACGTGCCCGCTCAGTCTTCTGTGCAGAACGGCCCGGCGTCGCTGAGACAGTCCTTCAAGTCGCCGAAGGCGTACTGCGACGCATGGGTCTGTCGGGCTCGAACATCGTCAGGGCTGACGTGTGAGCGGCAGCCTTCCAACTGCGCTTCTGAGACCGCGCCGTAGCGGCAGTACCGCTCCACGAGACCCTCGTCTCCGGCGCAGCCGAGCAACACCAAAGCAATTACGCACGGGGCTAGCCAAGCCGCTGGAAGCACCTACTGTCCTTCCGCGATCACATCCGCGACTCGAACGTCGGGGACCGGCTGTTTCAGCGCCTCGCGTGCTTCGTCACGCTGGGAGGCCGGGCACTTCGGGACCCGCGCAACCAGCCCGTCTTCGTAGACGGCGATGAGGTCGGGCTCCTTGCCTTCGGCGCACGCCTTCTGGAACCGGCGAATCCACTCCCGGTCGGACACGCAACCGGTGGTTTCTTCTTGCGTGTCCTGCTCGCGGGCTCTGTTGCACTGCGACTCCGCAGCGAAGCGCACAGTCGTTACCTCGATGCCGATGAGCCGGAGGGCGTTGTCGGTCCCGACGACCTTCACAAGCGCAAAGCCACCCCCGAGCACCGCTGCCGCGATGGCCGCCCACACGGCAACGGACCTCGCCGCGTCGACCAGGTCGGACCGTGACCCGTCGTCATCCTTGAGTGCCATGAGTCCAGACCGTACAGCGCCTCCTCAAATGGTCGCTAGTAGTTGAGTCTGACGACGGGCGGTCGGACGGCCTCCGGTTTGGGTTCAGGGGACGATGCAAGATGGGTCACGTGCTGAGCCACGCCCGACCCACCACCACGAACCACAGCGCGGAATCTCCGGGCTTGGGGTGCCGTAAGCCGCGGATTGCCGGGGTGTGGTCCCGGTGAGTGCTTCGGGGGGAACCCTGTCGGCGCAGCGGCGCGTAGAGCGTGACCGGCGGATCGCTGAGGCTCGGGCCGCTGGCGAGCAGTGGGACGTGATCGCAGAGCGTGAGGGTGTGAGCCGTGCGACGGCCAAGCGTGCCGTGAAGGCGCATGGCGACACGGTGGTCGGCCCGGTCAGCCTGGAGCAGATCGACGGCGATGATGTGCTGCTTCGGGTCATCCGGTCACACCTGGCGATGCTGGGTGTGGCTGAGCGCCTGGCCGTCGCTGACCGTGTGAATGACAACGCGAAGATCGGCGCGCTGAGGGTGGCTTCTTCGCTCGGCACGAACACGCTTCAGATCCTCGCGGCGGTCGGGCTGCTGCGGGGACACAGCGGCTTGGAGAGGTATCAGGCGGAGTTGGAGGACGCGGCCAAGGTCGTCGTGAATCTCGCCGACCGTCACGGCATCGGGATCGAGGAGGTTGACGCTGCGCTCGCCGCGATGCGCGTGCCGTCTCACATCGTTGCCGGGGAGTCGGTTGGGGAGGCGGCGTGACCGGCCCGACGTTGCAGACCGCGTTGCGGGCGATGCGGCGCGAACGGCGGCTCGTCGAGGACATTGACCGCTGCGACGCGATCTCTCAGCTTGCGCACCGTGTACCGGAGCAGCGCGCGGCGGCCCGGCGAGCGCGGGAGCTGAGGTTCGAATTGCTGCGCGTTCGTCTTGGGCAGCTCTCACACCTTGGGCCGCGTGAGCCCGTGGCCGTGGATGCGGTCACGGACTGGGCGCGTCGCCAGAACTTGGACTCTGCCGCGCTCGATGACCTGCTGTCGGCGCTCGACCCTGGAGGAGAACGACGTGAAGAACGGTGAAGTGATCAGCGGCGCAGAGATCATGCGCGAGGGGCTGATGGTCGATGAGCGCGAGCACCATCCGCTGCCCGATCCACCGCGGGTCAAGCTGCCGTGGCTGCGGACTAGCGGACCCGCTGCGGAGGCTCCGCCGGTCGCCGAGGCGGAGGGCGAGCCGGTGAGCACCGCGCTGCGGGAGTTCCTCGCGGAGGGCGTTGACGTGGGCCGCGCTTCGACGGAGGCAGCCTTCCGTCGTCGGCATGGGATCGATGCTGACGAGGACCTGACACCCGCCACGGTTGAGGCGGCGATCAGGCGTCGGGCCGAGGAGCGCCGCAAGGCCGTCGATCCGTTCGACTTCGCCTGATGAAGACCCGCCACAAGAGAGCACTGAGGAGAGCCATGAGCAGGATCGCAGCGAACGTCGAGCGCGAGGCCGGGCGGATCGCCGCTGGAGTCCCGCACCACGTGGAGGCAGTGCGCGCGGGGAATCTGCGGCCCGCTCAGGCGGTGGCACGCAAGGCGCACGCCGAGGCGCAGACGGCACGCGATGCCGCCGAGCACGACCGCGAACACTTCATCGTCAAGGGCTTCCTGGAGGCCGTCGACGACGAGCAGCGCGCCGAGATCGAGGAGGAGGAGGTCGCACGCCTCGAAGCTGAGATCGCCGAGCGCGATCGCGAGATCGAGCGCTACGGCTTGATCCTTCGCCACTTGCAGGCTCACGCCTGAATCGTCGCGGCAGCACGCTCATGCCCGGGATCTCGTTCCCCCGGGAGCTGCCGCGCCGCGCCCGGCGTGTCAGGCCGCCGGGCGCTTGCCGTCGTCCCGTATCCCGATCTCAGGTCCGGGTGCGGGGCGGCGGCACCTCCTCCGGTCTGCGGATTCGGCCCGTATTGGGCACGAGCGGGCCTCTACTGCCCGTTCCTCCCGTCACCCGTCTCGCGGACGCCTACGGCCGCTGAGGATTCGCGCGGTGTGACCTTCTGCCGATCTGGCAGACGCTCGGTCAGTCGGGGGACCCGCGAAGCAGCCGGATCAAGCTTCGCCCCAGGCACGGACCCGCACGGGTGCTGTAACGGACGGACCGTGCGCGAGCCCGACCATGACGCGGAAGGCGTGCGGATCGGGAGGTAACGCGTTGGCAACGGCTGCCCCGCCCGCGAACACGTGCTTGAAGTCCCGAGCGGCGATCTTCTTCGGGGTGCCCGTAATCGTGCGCAGGAGTCCCTGGTCATCGTCCGGCGTGAAGTCTTCTCCGAGCACCCGCCCGTGGCGCTCGCCGTCCTCGCCGATCCAGTCAACATGGATGGCACTGATGGCGACCTCAAAGGTGCTCTGGTTGGTTATGACGACCGTAAGGGCCGGGATCTCGGGCGAGTAGTCGGCGCGAACGGCAAGCTTCGTGCGACGGTCAAGCCACCAGGAGGCAACGTTCCACGTCAGGCCGCCGGTCGCGACGACCGCGGCGTAGATGGCGACAGCCGTCGTTGCCGACACGCTGCGGCGCTCGCTCCCTACCCGAAGATCGAGTGCGAAGCGTGCGGGCGGAGATCGTCCCGACGGAGGGCGAGGATCGGGTGCGCTGTCAGGTCCGCGAGACGCGTCGCCGCAGGGAGGGAAGCTGCTCGACGCTCAACCGCCGCTTCGATGATGTCGGGCTCTACCTCACCGACGAGGAGGGACCGCGCGATTCCGACGCGCATGCCCGTGATCTTCCGGCCGTCGCACACGACCACGTGCGCGACAGTGCCGTCACGGCTGGGCTCCGTGACATCGCCCGTGTACACGGCGACGACGTCGCTCGGGGCCTTCCCGGCGCGGACCTTTGCCATCGCCTTCTCGGCGTAGCCTGCGGGGACCTGTTCGTACATGTATCTAATGGTACGAGTGCCAGACGACGGACTCTCCTCGCGAGGTGGCGGGAGTCCTGCCGTAGCGCGAGCAATCTCGGCCTTGGAAGTCCCACTGAGCGACGAGATACGGTCCTGTTGTTGCCCCTCCATCGGGCGGCCTCTCTCGTCTCGACGCCCATCTTTTTCGCGAGTTTGCGGGACAGGTGGGCGTCGTGCGTTGTGCATAACTCACGATGCGCTAGTGGTGTAAGCAGGCCCCGGTATCGGGGGTCCTGACCGCCACGAGAGAGGCACTAAAGATGGAGATGGACCGATCGAAGCATCCGCCTGGTCGACGGCGGGAGCCACTCGCGAGGAAGCCGATGGTCACGCTGCCCCAGCGGCGGTCGATGGTGTCGTTTCACGGGTTCGAAGTGCATGACTTCACCGTTGCGATCTCGCAGTTTGCCGCCAAACAGGCGCGTGACAGCCGATCGAGGAACTTCCGAACGTGGCCCCGGCAGCGTCTTTGTGGTGGCCGTCGGATCCGCCCGGCGACACGACGCACTGCTACACGCCGTTCCGCTACGGCTCGCGACGACGGGGAGCCTGGTCCAAGTGACCCACCCGGGCGGGATGATGCCCGGGCCCTGACGCGCCGCCTGATCGGCGGTGCCCCGTGATCGCCCCGGCCTGGCGGCTGATCACGCCCGGCAGCACCGGCCTGCCCGCGCTGACCGCTCACCCGGACGATGCCGACGCGCTCCTGGCGCTCCGCGACCCTCGCCTGGGTGACGGCGCTGGCCGCTTCCTCGCCGAGGCCGTCGGCAGCATCCTGCTCGCCGACTTCTGGTCGACCGTCGGCACGCTCGACGAGCTGGGCCTCCGGTCCGTGGTCCTGCTGGACCCGGTGGCGGCAACCGGGCTGAAGCTGCTCGCCGATTGCGGCGTCACGGGCTACCGGATGGCCCTTCCCGGCGGCGTGCGGCTTGGCGAGCTGGTCGGGCGCGTTGGCCTGCATGAGGCCGCGGTCGTGGCCGCAGATGCACTCCTGGCCGCTGTCCCGGCACCGGTCGGGCTCGTCGAGGAGGTGCGCCGATGAGCGCCGATCCCGACGCCCACCTCACCGGAGAGCTGCCGAGCCTCGAAGAATCGGCCGCGCAGGGCTCGAACTCGCCAATCGCGAACTCGCGCTCGAACTTCTCGAACTCGCGATCCTCATCTCCTTCCCGAAGCGGGGAATCCAAGTCTTCCTTTTCCTCGAAGACCAACCCTGATTCCTCATCCCTAGTCCCTAGTCTCACGCCCACCGTCGAGGAGGGTGAAGAGGCCGAAGTCGAGGACCACGAGGCCGAGGTCGAGGAGCTTCTGCGTCTCCATCGAGCGGGGGAGTTCCCGGCGGTCGATGTGACGCTGGCGCTACCTCATGACGCGCGGCACGCGGCCGTCAAGATCGCGGTCTTCTTCGAGCTTGTCTACGGGCTCCGGCTGGCGGCGTGCGACAACCGTCCAGTGCCGTTCGGCTGCGAGTGGGCGGGCGACAAGACCGGCATCCCGAAGGCGACCGCGAACCGCGCGCTGCATTGGCTGGTCGACCGCGGCGTCCTTGTGCAGTGCGTGCCGATGCCGGGCCGCAAGGGCAAGCGCGGCACGTTCACGTACCTACCTGCGGATCAGGCGGCGGCGGTCGGCGTCGAAGCTGCCGCCGAAGTCGTTGGGGAGCCCGACGAGCCACATGTGCATGTGGTGGACGAGTCGCTGATGGTCGGGGCAGAACTCGCAGGTCGTCAGCGGTCTGCCGCAGCATGCGGGGACAGGACAGACGATGTGCTTCGGGGTGGCGTTGAGGAGGCGTCGGGTCCGGGGCGTCATCTGATCGGTTCTACGTCATCGCCGGGCGGAGCGCATCCCTCGCTGGCGTGGTCCGACCCGGAGGAGCTGGTCGCCGCGCTCATCGACGCGTTCGACGCCGAGGAGATCCCGCCCGACCTGCTGGACATCGGTTCCGGGAGGCGGGAACCGGCCGTAGGCGGGAAGCGACACGCCGCGGCATCGTCGGGTAGGAATCGACACCTCGCGCAGGCTGACGGCGCTCAGGCTGGTGAGGGATGACGGGCGCTCCGCTGGACCCGTGGGCGACGGAGAGCGGCGGATCAGATCCGCTTGAGGAAGGCCGCCAGCTCCTCGACGGTCTGGGCGACATTCATCGGCGTGAGGAGTGGGGCCGCTCGTTCCTGGCGTTGGACCGCCTCGATGATCGTGAGAAGACGTGCATCCTGATCGCGGCCATGTTCGAGCGTGCCCGCGCGCTCGACGCCGAAGACCGTGGCCGCCGGTCGGATGAGCGGTGGATGCGCCGCCGTCGGCTGGCGCGTGCCGTGCGTGCATCGTGGTGGGCGTTCGGCCTGGAGTGGAGGCGAGGCCGATGAGCGCCGAGCGCCTGCACCCGGATGACCTCGTGGCGCTTGCTGATCTCATCGCGAAGCGCCTGGCGGTCGAACTGCGTCCAGCACCGGAGCCGGTGTTCCTGACGGCGGCGCAGGTCGCCGAGCGGTTCGGCTTGAGCGCCGAATGGGTGCGTGACCACGCGGCCGAGTTGGGCGTCATCCGGATCGGCACCGGCACGCGCCCGCGACTCAGGTTCGAGGCCGAGAAGGTCATATCGGCGTTGACCGCCCGCACGAACAGAGAGAAGTCGCAGAGGTCGGATTCGCCAGTGCCCGCAGGGAGATATGTGCCGTCCGCGCCAGCGGTGACGGGCAGCGGCGTTGCAGAACTGCCCGTTCGCGAGCTACAACCCCGCTGTACGAGAAAAAAGAGCCCCGGCGGCGTTGGCGCGCCCCGGGGCATGGCCCACGGAGAAGTGACTCCATGAGCAACAGCGAAGGTATCGCGGCAGGCACCCCTACGCCGAAGAAGCGACGGAATCGGAAGGCACCCGGCCAGATCGTTGAGCAGTGCGGCAAGCGCGGCATGGCGTGGGCGCTGAGGTTCCGGCTCCCGGATGGCCGTCGGGTGTCGGAGAAGCTGGGGCAGGACTACGGCCCGGACGCGATCGACCGCAAGGAAGCGGAGGCGCGGGCTGAGCGGCTGCTGGCGCAAGTCCGGCTCGGGCAGTACCGCACCAAGCAGGAGCGCGCCGCAGACCTGGCGGCCCGGGAGGCTGAGCGCGAGACGCCGTACTTCCTGACCTTCAGCGAGGAGTGGATGGACCGGCGGCGTGTGCTCGGCGGTCGCCGAGGAACGGGCCTGAGCGCCAGCGGGGAGAACGACCTGAGCTGGCGGCTTGACCACCTGTGCTCATGGTTCGGAGGCATGAAGCTCGCTGAGATTGACGAGGCCGAGGTAGAGCGCTACGCCACGGCGAAGCGCAGCGCCTCGGTCAGGGAAGGCGGGCTCGGCGCGACGAGTGTGAACAAGACGCTCAGCACTCTCGAAGCAATCCTCGCGAACGCAGTCCGGTATCGCATCGTGGACAGGAACGTCGTGGACGGCTACCGGGTGCCCGGCGCGAAGTACCGGGCGGAGATCCTTGACCGTGCATCGCAGGTGGAGGCGTTGCTGGACGCTGCGGGGGAGAAGGACCGGACAGGGCGTCTCCGTGTGGGGCATGGCCGCGCGCTCCTGGCGGTGCTCGTCTTCGGCGGTCTGAGGATCGGGGAAGCGCTCGCCCTGCGCTGGCGTGACATCGACCTGGCGTCCGGCGTACTGCGGGTCCGTGACGGAAAGACCGAGAACGCGAGGCGCACGGTCGATCTGCTGCCGCCGCTCCGCGATGAACTGGCGTCGTTGAAGGCGCGGCGGTCCGGGGCTCGGGATGAGCTCGTGTTCTGCACCGCGAAGGGGAAGCAGGACAGCGCGAGCAACGTCCGCAACCGGATCCTCGCGCCTGCCGTTGAGCGGGCGAACGAGATCCTTGACGCAGCGGAAGACGAGCTGATCCCGACAGACCTGACGTTGCACGGTCTGCGACACACAATGATCAGTGTGCTCCTCGCCGTCGGTAAGGAGGCCGGGTATGTCGCCGACACGGTGGGGCATGCCGATGCCGGATTCACGTACTCGCGCTACCGCAAGCGAGTACGGCGCGAGGGCGGGGAGCTGGACCGGCTGCGGGTGCTGTTCCTCGGCTCGCCGGTTGGCCCGTCGCACGCACAGGCAAGGGAATCGATCAACTGGTGAGCGGCTTGGCGAGTGCGATTGCTCGGCTCGTCTGCACCCAAAACTATCGTGCTGGGCTGTGGGCCCCTTGCGTCCGAGCGTTCGCCGACGGCTGGGCCACCGACTGCGGTGGGCGGCCTTGCCGTCGATGGCCCGCGCCCTTGGCGAGGACACTGCTCGGGTGCTGCCCCAGCCCGACGAGGGCTGGCGTCAAGCGGTACGTGCCTATCACCGAGACCAGTTCGTCGCGTTCGCTCATGGGCACGGAGTTCCATTCGACGAGTACGTGAACGAGGCGCTCACTCGGCTGCGGATGTGGGCGGCAACGACCCGTATCCGCATCCGAATGGACTACGACACGGTAGAGACGTTCCTGATCGACGGCAGGTACCGGACCCAATTTGAAATCGGAAGCTCCGGAGGCGCGTACACGCCTGCTCGCCGGACGCTGGTCGAGCACACGGCGTTCGGTATTCCGCCGGGCGCTCGCCCTCAGGATCGGCCCGTCTACGGCTACTGCAAAGGGAGCAATGAGAGTCATCCCAACGTGATCAAGTACGGCGATGTCGTGCTGGAGCTCCGACCCGATGTCACGCACCGGGCGACGTTCACGTTCGGCGACAGCCTCGACGACATCGCGTTCTTCTCTCCGCTGCCGCCATTTTGCCCGAGGCCGCTGAGTCGTCCCGGAACCCTCGCACTGAACGCCGGTCGCGACGTCCTGGCCGTCGGGGAGCTGTGGCAAGCCACGAACTGCGGCTATATCGAAGCTCAGGTCTTCGGGGCGCTAACAGCGCGTGATGTGGCAACAGTCGTCTACACGCTGAAACTGGAGCCCACCGAGGCGATGAAGGAAGAGATGGCCAATTTGGGTATCAATTGGCGTACAGTTTCTGGAGACGAACCATGAGCCAGCTTGATGTCATCGCGACGCGCGGGGCGGCTGTCTTGATCCGAGTGGATCGCGATCACGGTCGCATCCTGGATCGACGTCACGGGCGCTTGTTCCCGCCGCAGACGCTCGATAGCGCTCTCGCGCGCGGTCAGTGGAAGGCGTTCACGGGCGACACTGCCGAGATCTCGCAGGCGCTGGCGACCGCCACCGAGGTCACAACAGACGCTCAAACGCCGGGTCTCCTCAGTCCCGCAGCCTGACTCAGGCAGGAACTTGTAGAGCGTCGTGCCGGGCGAGCGTTTTGAGCCGTCCACTGTTCGGCCTCTTAGTTGGCTCCAGGCGGGTGCACTTGCGCTGTGGCTGATCCACATCGGGCAGTGGTAGAGCGTCACTGCCCGATAGCAAGCGCCGCCAGGGCGAGGATCACGTAACTCCGAACGGCGGAGGCCCCGTGATTGCGGGGCCTCTGAAGAATGGGCGCGGCGGGTTTCGAACCTGCGACCTCTCGCGTGTGAAGCGAGCGCTCTCCCACTGAGCTACGCGCCCTCGAGCCTGAGCATAGCCACCCGCGCCCGTTCCGCGGCGGCCGAACCCCACATCGATCAAGGTCCGCCACATCCGGCCAGGACCCCGGTTCTCCTCGTGTCACCCCGACGAACCACAGGAGACCGACATGTCACGCACCATCACCACCGTCGCCGTCCTCGCGGCCGCCGCCCTCGCCGTCCCCGCCGCCAGTGCTGCGCCGCCCGTGGTCGGCGGCGCGGCGCCGCTCATCGCGAAGAGCGCGCCGACCGGCCTGCCCGATCCGAACGACGCGCAGTTCCGCGTGCCCGCCGGCATGGTCGAGCACCGCGTCTGGACCCGCACCGTCACGGGTCGCAACGCGGTGCCCGCGAACGAGCGCCACGAGCTGTGGCTCAGCGCCACGCGGTCGCGGGTCGTCGTGACCGACGCGAAGACGAAGGCGCTGCTCCGTGAGGTCACGACCTCGCCGACGGAGACGCGCGTCTATGACGCCGAGACGGGCAAGCTGCGCGTGACGCGTCACAGCGCCGAGCGGCCGCCCCACCAGTCCGCGACCTACGAGCAGGCGCTGCACCGCGCGTACGTCACGGGCGGGTTCATGGAGATCACCGGTGAACGGACGGTGGCGGGCCGGCGCCACCTCGTGCTCGACTCCGTGCCGGGGAAGTGGCGCAGTGACGAGCCGGACTCGAGGACGACCGCCGTGGTCGACGCCGAGACGTTCGCGCCGCACCAGCTCACGTCATCCGTCCCTGACCTGTTCACCCAGCAGGTGACCTCCCGCGTCGTCGAGCGGCTGTCGACAGGCAAGGCCGTCAACGCCAAGCTGAAGATGCGCAAGCACCGCCGATGACCCGCGACCGGCACGGCGCGAAACTTCGGACAGCAAGTCCGCAACGCCCGCGCGCCGTGCCGGTTTGCAGCTCTGCCGGATCCGCCGCACACCCAAAGGACCCACCGCATGTTCCGCTCCCATCTCCGCACCGCCGTCGTCGCCGCCGTGGTCACCGCGCTCGTGACCGCCGGTGGCGCCTACGCCGTCGATGTCGTGCTGAACCCCGGTGCGAGCGCGGTGGTCGTCGAGAAGCCCGTCACGATCAAGGCGGGCGAGCGCAACCCGGTCGACTTCCCGGGGCTGCGCGGCGACAAGGCGGGCGAGCCGCTGCCGAAGGGCTACGTCGCGGTCGGCTACAGGGTCAGCGTCACGCACGGCCGCGAGTTCCTGCATCCGAGCTTCACGATGTCGTGCCCGCGGGGGCGAGGGCTCGTGACCTTCGCCGCGGAAGGGCCGGTGACGATGCAGCTCGTCGGGCCGAATCCGTTCGCCCGCAAGACCGGCTTCGGCTACCGCGGCAAGCGCAGCTGGGCGGTCATCGTCGACTACAACCGCAACGAGATCCGCAGCGGTCAGACGATCTCGGCGACGATCTATGCCCTCTGCCGCTGACCTGCGGCGCGCCGCCGGCGCGGTCGCCCTCGCCGCGGTGCTCGCCGTCGGCGGGACCCCCGCGCCCGATGCCGGTGCAGCCACCCGTGCGCGCGTGTGCGTGACCTCCGCCGTGGTCCTCGACAGCCCCGGCGGGTTCACCGTCGGGTACCTGTTCCGCGGTGACCGCGTGACGATCTCGCGCCGGTCGAAGAACCGCAAATGGGCACGCGTCAGCACGCCGACCGACCTGCGCGGCTGGGTCCGCGCCAAGAACCTCTGCCGCCGATGAACGTCCTGACCTCCTCCACCACGGATGCGCAGCTCGTCGCCGCCTACCGGGCGGGGGACACGCGGGCGTTCGACGCGATCCACGACCGGTACCAGGCCCGGCTCGAGCGTTTCGCGCGGCGCATGCTCCAGGCGAACCCCGCGGTCGTCGAGGACGTCGTGCAGGAGTCGATGCTGCGTGCCAGCCGGGCGCTGCTGCGCGACGACCGCCATATCGAGCTCAAGCCGTGGCTGTACCGGCTGACGCGCAACTGCGCCCTCGACGAGATCAGCCGCGTGCGCACCGACTCGTTCGCGCTGGACGACGACACGGGCTTCGAGCTGGTGGGTCCCGTTGCCCTGCAGCCTGAGGACGCGAGCGAGCAGCGGACCTCGGTGCGTGAGACCCTGGCCGACCTCGCGGCGCTGCCGGAGTCCCAGCGCCACGCGCTCGTGCGGCGCGAGGTCGACGGGCTCAGCCACGAGCAGATCGCCGGCGAGCTGGGCATCACGCCGCAGGCCACCCGCAGCCTCGTCTTCCGTGCGCGTACGAGCCTCATGCAGGAACGCGAGGCGCGGACCGTCGACTGCGAGGGCGTGCGCGTCGACCTGCTGCGCGCGCATGACGAACGCCGACGCGCGTCAGCGGCGTCGCTGCGCCACGTCGCCCACTGCGGCGCCTGCCGGGCGTTCCGCCGGGACCTCAAGCGCACGCGCCACGCCGCCGCGATCATGATTCCCGGCCCGCTGCTCGTCCTGGGTCTGGGCTCGATCAAGATCGGCGGAACGGTCGTCGCCGGCAAGAAGGCCGCGGCGGTCACCGGGATCGCGGCCGTGGGCGTCGCGGGGCTGGGGACGCAGGTCTTCGGACCGGGCGATCCCTCGCCCGTCCCGGTGCAGAGCAAGGCCGTCCCGCAGGGGCAGCTCGCGCAGGGACAGCCGATCCCGGCCGGGACCGCGGTCGTGCGGCAGGTGCTCGAACTGCAGGCCGGAGCGCTGCAGCGCCGCGAGCTGACGATGACCTGCCCGCCCGGGACGCGCGTCGCCGACCTGCTGCCGCCGGTCGGGGCGAAGCTCGCGGTGACGTACGCGGCGCCGACGGTCGTCGGCGCGACCCGCGCCGCGCGGGTGCGGTTCGCTCCAGCCGATCTTCCGGCGCCGGCGCGCGTGACGCTCACCATGCTGTGCAAGCGCCCGGCGGCTTCGGGGTCCATCGTGGCCGCCGACCAGCGCGCCGCGGCCCGGCCGACACACCGCGTCATCGCCGACGACGCCCTGCTGCGCGACGCGCCCCGCGGCGATGCCGCCAGCGGCAGCGTCCGTCGCGGCCAGCCCGTCGCCGTCCGCGCGCGAGACGGCGCGTGGAGCCGCGTCGTCACTGACACGGGCGAGCGCGGCTGGATCGCGTCACGCGACCTCGCGCCGCTGCCATGACCAGGAAACACCGGGGTCAATCCACGGGACCTCCCCTGGTGCGCGCGCACCCGCGCGCGACGAGACTGCCGATCACCACCCCAACCAGGAGCTCACCCATGTCCGCCATCCGCCGCACCCTCGTCCCCGCCGCCGCGCTGCTCGCCGTCCTCCCGGCTCCAGCCGCGCTTGCGGCCCCGCACTGGTCCTCGCCCAGACAGGTCGTGCCCAAGCCACCGGAGGCAGAACGAACCGTCGGCGCCCCGCAGGCGCTGATCGCGGCGGACGGGTCGCTGCGCGGCTTCGGCTCGGACGGCACGTACCCGATCACGCTCAGCGGCACCGTCGCGGGCGGCCTGACCTCGACCCGGCTCAGCACGACCTCGACGGGGACCGCGCGCGGTGCCATCGGGCCGGACGGCACGGTTGCGGCGACGTGGTCGGACACGGCGCGCGCGTTCGCGGTCACGGCTCCCGGTGGCGGGGCGTTCGGTGGTCCGTTCGCGCTCCCCGGCGCGCGGGTGGGGAGTGCTGACGCCGCGGTCGGCAGCGACGGTGTGACCACCGTCATCTGGCGGTCCCGTGAAGCGGACGGGACCTACCAGGCGCTCGTCGCGCAGGCGCCGCCCGGCGGGGCGCTCGGCGCGCCGCAGGTCCTCGACGCCGGCACGAGCCCGGTGTCGTCCGTCGACGCGGCAGCCGGCCCCAACGGCGCGGTGGGTGTCGCGTACACCCGCCAGGCCGGTGGCTACCGGGTCAAGACGTCGCTGAAGCCCGCCGGCGCCGCGGCGTTCGAGACGCCCCAGACGGTCTCCGATGGCGGCCAGACCGACATGCGCCCCGAGCTGGCGTTCAACGCCGACGGCACCGCGGTCGTCGCGTGGGCGAATCCGCAGGGTGCCAAGGCGGCCTTCCGCCGGCCCGGGCAGACGGCGTTCGAGGCGCCGGCCGCCGTCGGTGGCGCGGGGTACAACCTCGCGCTCGCCCCGACGCCACAGGGTGGCGCCGCGCTGGCGTACGTCGGTGACGGGTCGGTCCACGCCGCGGTGCAGGCGCCCGGTGGCGGCTTCTCGGCGGCTACGGCGATCGCGCCCGCGCCCGGGCAGATCCCGCCCGCGCCGTCCGTCGCGACCGACGCGGCGGGGACGACGATGGTCGCCTACGCCGACGCGCCGAGCGGCGAGGTCCGCGTCGTGACCCTCGGGGGCGGCACGACGCAGATCGGCTACGGAGCCGCCGGGGTGCTGACGCCGGTGAGCCTCGCGTCGGCCGGGGTCAACCGCGCGGTGGCGCTCTGGCGCGACGGCGACGGCGGGCTGTCCGCGGCGACGTTCGGCGAGGACGCGCCCGCGAACACGGGCCTCGGGCCGAAGCCGGCCGGGCCCGACCGCGCGGCGCCGAAGGTCAAGCTGCGCGGCGGAACGACGCTCCGGGCGACGTCGCGCACGACGACCGTGAAGCTCACGCTGACGCTCTCAGAGCGGGCCGCGATCGGGGTCATGGGCGACTTGCGGACCACGCGCGCGGGCAGGAAGCGCGTCGCGCCGCTGCCGACAATCGACGTCCGGACGGCGAAGCTGCGCAGCGCCGGTCGGCAGACCATCACGCTGAAGCTGGGGCGCACGGCCACGGCGGACCTGCGCCGGGCACTGCGAGCCAGGCGCGGCGGTCAGCTGTTCCTGCGCGTGAGCGCCCGAGACGCGGCGAACAACACCAGCGAGACGCGGATCCGGCTGACGATCAAGGCCAAGCCGAAGAAGCGCTCGCGCTGACCTCCCCAGTCGGTCTGGACGAATAGGCGGCCTGCCGCATCCCCCATTTCGTGAAGAAGTGCGTGCAGGCTGCCGATACACCGCGTATCACTATGTCTCTGTCCAAGTGCTCAGTCATGTGGGGTGGCGTCTGCCACTCCGTCGCCTACGAGGACGCCCGCACGCTCGTTCGGGCCGGTATGGCCGAACCCTCCCGCCGCCAGGCGGGGAGCTTCGACGGCCTCGTGTTCGCGACCTCGGAGTACCGCACGCCAGGCGAAGCCCTGGCGATCATCGCCCGCTCATCGGGCGGTCGTCTCGCCCTGTCAGCCGCGGCCGGTCGGCCGAAGTCGTTCCTGCCCACTGCCGCGCGAAAGCCTCAGGCGCGAACGAGCTCGCGGCGGCGCAGCGCCCGAGCGGGCTGAGTCATCAGCCGGTCCGTGGCGGCGCGGGCGTCGCGTCGCCGCGGCACGGCGCCGGCTGGGGGATGCGCACGCCGCTGTGGCCGGTCGCGCCTTCAGCCGGGACGGGCAGGGTGCGACACCAGGCAAACGCGCCCGTCGCGGGCTGGACCACGAGCGAGAACGGATAGCCGACCGTGCGCTGCGGGCCGGCGGCCACGTCCGCGAGCCGGGTGACGGCTGCGACACAGCTGTAGCGCCGCAGATCCGACCGCGCGCTGCCCGCGGCAGGGGAGCAGCTCACCTCGGCCGGACGCTGCCCGAGCTCGCCCGCGGCGTGGCGGGCCTGGGCGTCGGCGAGGATCGCG
>SXGQ01179305.1_pt1 | contig 18002 bp, 14 predicted proteins | sample 3178371 | NCBI WGS metagenome assembly SXGQ01 (sample SAMN11356859, study PRJNA531348) | freshwater metagenome | isolation source: freshwater sample F1-20 | place: China: Fuxian Lake, Yuxi | collected 2017-12-25 | reverse complement strand
GCCATGATGGCCACACCGCCACCCTGCTGGCGGCGGCCCAATTGCTCTCGGTCACACGCGGTTTCAGCGGGACCTTGAACCTGATCTTTCAGCCGGCTGAAGAAGGCTTGCAGGGTGGGCAAAAAATGGTCCAGCAGGGCCTGTTTGAACGCTTCCCCTGTGATGCCATCTTTGCTTTTCACAACGAGCCGGGCTTTCCGGCAGGGCACTTTGGTTTTTTGCCGGGCGTGATTTACAGCTCTTCTGACACGGCCGTCATCACGGTGCACGGCAAAGGGGGGCACGGTGCTATGCCGCACACCACCGTGGACCCGATTGTGGTGGCGGCCCACTTGATTCTGACCCTGCAGACCCTGGTGTCGCGTGAGCTTAACCCGAACGACATGGCAGTGGTGACAGTGGGTGCGATCCATGCCGGGCAGGCTGCCAATGTGATCCCGGGCACCGCAGAGCTCAAGCTCACGATCCGGGCCCGCCGCCCCGAGGTGCGTGCTTTTATGCGTGAGCGCATCACCGCCATGGCACAGAACCAGGCTGCTGTGCATGGGGCCACGGCCCAGGTGGACTACCAATGGCGCACGCCGCCCTGCATCAATGACGCCGGCGTCACCGCCATGGCCCATGAACTGGCCCGCAATAGCATGGGTGAGGCCGCGCTGATTGAGCCCATGGCGCCACTGCAGGCAAGTGATGACTTTGCCTTCATGCTCAATGAGGTGCCCGGCTGTTACTTCATTGTTGGCAATGGCGATGGTCAGCCCGGTACCGGGCCGGGCTGCATGGTGCATAACACGGGTTACGACTTCAATGACGCCATTCTGCCCACGACCGCCAGCTTCTGGGTCACGTTGGTGAACCACTACCTGAAGGATTGAGCCCCAGCCCGGGTCAACCATAAGCATGCCCCGCGCGAACCTCTACATCAGCAGGTGCTCGCCGGCGTTGTCGCCGCCTAAAGTGACGTAGTTGACTTTACGGATGTCCATCAGCTTCTTGCCGCCGGCGTAGCTGATAGAACTTTGCAGGTCCTGCTCCATCTCGGTCAAGGTGTCGGCCAGCCGGCCTTTGATGGGCTCCAGGATGCGCTTGCCCTCGACGTGCTTGTACTCACCTTTGTTGAAATCGCTGGCCGAGCCGTAATACTCTTTGTGCAGCTTGCCGTCCACCTCCACCGTCTGGCCCGGGCTTTCCTCGTGGCCGGCGAGCATCGAGCCGATCATGACCAGGGTGGCGCCAAAGCGCACCGATTTGGCAATATCGCCATGCTCGCGGATGCCGCCGTCGGCAATGATGGGTTTGGTGGCCACCCGGGCGCACCACTTCAGCGCTGAGAGCTGCCAGCCGCCGGTGCCAAAGCCAGTTTTCGATTTGGTGATGCAGACCTTGCCCGGGCCAATGCCCACTTTAGTGGCGTCAGCGCCCCAGTTTTCGAGGTCAATCACTGCCTCGGGCGTGGCCACATTGCCGGCAATCACAAAGCTGGCGGGCATTTTTTCTTTCAAGTGGCCGATCATGGCTTTGACGCTGTCGGCATGGCCGTGCGCGATGTCGATGGTGATGTAGTCCGGCGCCAGGCCCAGCGCCAGCAGCTGTGCCACGGTGTCGTAGTCGGGCGGCTTGACGCCCAGGGAGATCGAGGCGTACAGGCCTCGTGCGGCCATGCTCTGCACAAATTTGAGGTTGTCAAAGTCAAAGCGGTGCATCACGTAAAAGTAGCCGGCCTGGGCCAGCCAGATGCAGATGTCCTCACTGACCACGGTCTTCATGTTGGCTGGCACCACTGGCAGCCGGAAGCGGCGCGGCCCAAACTCGACGCTGGTGTCGCACTCCGAGCGGCTGTCCACACGGCATTTGCGGGGCAGCAGCAGGATGTTGTCGTAGTCAAAGATGTCCATGGTGCAGGCCGCCTGTTTAAAAAAAGTGAGCCAAAAAAAACCGGGCCGCAATTGCTTGGGCCCGGTGCTTGATTCTATCGGAGTCAGGGCGGTGTGCTGGCACTGTCTTCGAGCTCAGGCAGGCAGGCCGATTGGGCTGCCGCCAGCAGCCGGCCCTGTCGGTCTTGCAACCAACCCACCACCCGCAAGCGCTGCGCCTGCGCACTGCTGGGAACGCTCAAGGGCCGGCGCTCCAGCAGGTTGGGTGGTTCTTGGTGGCCTGCTGCATCGCGAACCGGCCAAAGGATTTGCAACATGTTTCGCACCAGGTGGCGGGTGATTGGCGTGCCCTCGGTGCCTGCGGCTATGGTCTCGACCAGCAGCAGCACCGCGGTGGTTTCGCCCCGCTGCGAACCCCCCGGCGTCGGGGTTGGGCTTGCAGCCTTGGGCGAGGGCATGCCATGCACCTCGATCGAGGCGCCGATATAGCCGCCCAGCGCCACACCGTGCGCCACCCGCAGCCGGTAGGCGCTGCGCTTGGGCACTGCGCTGCTCAGCTGCATCTCTCGGGCGGGGGCCGGCCGACCCAGGGTTTGCAGGCGCAGCAAGGCGTCGCGACTGGCTGCGCCCGACAGCGCTGCCTCATCGCCTTGGCGGCTCGGCAGGATCCAGTCGAGTGTCAAAACCTGGTCGCTTTGCCCGCTCGCCTGGTTCTTTGCCGACGCTTGAGGGCTGGCCCGGCTCCAGCAGGGTTCGCAGTCGGCAGTTAAAAAGCGTTCCAGCAGGCGCACCGGTTGCGGCTGGGCGTCGCTGCTGCACACGCCCTGGGCCTGAACGCTAGGCAAGAGCGGTGCGCACAGCAGCAGCAAAACGAGACAATGTTTCATGCGAGCAGCTTGTCCAAAACGGCTTTCTACAATGGGAGATGGTCTCGTCAATTACACAACAACACAGCGAGCCCCCGCTGCTGGCCCACCTCAACCCCGAGCAACGCGCCGCCGTCACCCTGCCGGCCGAGCATGCGCTGATTCTGGCCGGCGCGGGCTCGGGCAAAACCCGTGTGCTGACCACGCGCATTGCCTGGCTGCTGCAAACCGGGCAGGTCTCGCCCGGCGGGGTGCTGGCGGTGACCTTCACCAACACGGCTGCACGCGAGATGATGACGCGCCTGTCGGCCATGCTGCCGCTCAATGTGCGCGGCATGTGGATAGGCACATTTCACGGCCTGTGCAACCGGTTTTTGCGCGCCCATGCCAAAACTGCCAACCTGCCCCAGAGCTTTCAGATTCTCGACACGCAAGACCAGCTCTCGGCCATCAAGCGCTTGTACAAGCAGTTCGCGCTGGACGACGAGCGGTTTCCGCAAAAGCAGATGCAGTGGTTTATTGGCGGCTGCAAGGAAGACGGCCTGCGCCCCCATCAGGTTGAGCTGCAAGACGAAGAGACCCGGCGCAAAGTGGCGATTTACCAGCTCTATGAAGAGCAGTGCCAGCGCGAGGGCGTGGTCGATTTTGGTGAGCTGATGCTGCGCAGCTACGAGGTACTGCGCGACAACGACCCGATCCGCGAGCACTACCAGCGGCGTTTCCGCCACATACTGGTCGACGAATTTCAAGACACCAACAAGCTGCAGTACGCTTGGCTCAAGATGCTGGCCGGCACCGGCGCGGGCAGCTCGGTGGACGATGATTCCGCCTTCAAGCCGACCGGCTGTGTGCTGGCGGTGGGCGACGACGACCAGAGCATTTATGCCTTTCGCGGCGCGCGCGTGGGCAATATGGCCGACTTTGTACGCGAGTTTGGCGTGCGCCACCAGGTGAAGCTGGAGGAAAACTACCGCAGCGGCAGCAATATTCTGGACAGCGCCAATGAACTGATCAGCCACAACAGCCGCCGCCTGGGCAAGAACCTGCGCACTGCCCAGGGCCCGGGTGAGCCGGTGCGGGTGTTTGAGGCCACCAGCGACTTTGCCGAGGCCCAGTGGATGGTGGATGAGATGCGCCAGCTGGTGCGCGACGGCCTGGCGCGGCACGAAATTGCGGTGCTCTACCGCAGCAACGCGCAAAGCCGGGTGATCGAAACGGCGCTGTTTAGCGTCGGGCTGCCGTACAAGGTGTATGGTGGTCTGCGCTTTTTTGAGCGAGCCGAAATCAAACATGCGCTGGCCTACCTGCGGCTCTTGGAGAACCCGCGCGATGACACCAGTTTTTTGCGCGCGGTTAATTTTCCACCACGTGGCATCGGCCTGCGCAGCTTGGAGTTGCTGCAAGACGAAGCGCGGGCCAGCGGCTGTGCGCTCAGCGATGCGGTAAGCACCCTGACTGGCAGGGCTGGCAGCAATATTGCGGCCTTTTTGGCTGGCATCGATGTGCTGCGCGAACGCAGCCAAGGCCTCAGCCTGCGCGAAATCGTCAGCCTGACTCTGGCGCACAGCGGCCTGCTCACCCACTACCGCGCCGACCGCGAGGGCGCCGACCGAGTGGAAAACCTCGAGGAGCTGGAGAACGCCGCAGAAAGCTTTGTCACCATCGAAGGTTTTGGACGCGGTGCGCTGAATCAGTCGCCGGCCTCGCAGGGGCTGGACCTTGACCAGCCGGTTCTGGACGAGCCCGCACCGGACGCCGACAGCGGTGAGACGTTGTCACCGTTGTCGGCCTTTCTTTCGCACGCGGCGCTGGAGGCCGGTGACAACCAGGCCCAGGCCGGGCAGGACGCGGTGCAGCTGATGACGGTGCACGCCAGCAAGGGGCTGGAGTTTGACGCGGTCTTCATTACCGGCATGGAAGAGGGCCTGTTCCCGCACGAGAACTCGATGAGCGACCGCGACGGCCTGGAAGAAGAGCGCCGCCTGATGTATGTGGCAATCACCCGCGCGCGCAAGCGGCTCTACCTGAGCCATTCTCAAACTCGTATGTTGCACGGGCAGACCCGCTACAACCTCAAAAGCCGCTTCTTTGAAGAACTGCCCGAGGCCGCGCTGAAGTGGGTGACGCCGCGCCAGACCGGCTTTGGTGCCGGCGCTGCCACACACTCGGGCAGCAGTGCTTCGGGTCATGTCAAAACCGGGGGTCTTTTTAGCACCGACTATGCGCGTTTTGCCAGCCCGTCCCTGCCCAAGCGCAAGGCCGACCCGGGCCACGGCCTGAGCGCTGGCACGAAAGTCTTCCACAACAAGTTTGGCGAGGGAACTGTGCAGGCCCTAGAAGGTATGGGCGAAGACGCCCGGGCGCAAATCAGTTTCCCGCGCCACGGTGTGAAGTGGCTGGCTTTGAGTGTGGCGAAGTTGACGGTGCTGGGCTGAGCAGCAGGCTGCTGCCGATTCAGGCCAGCAGCACCTCGGTGGCTTCGAAGGTATCGCGGTAAGTGAAAAACAGCGAGCAAAAAAACATTGCGGCCACCAGCAGCATCAGCGGGAACATCAGGGCGCCGAGGCTGCCACCAAGATCGATTGCAGAGGCCAGCAGGGTGACCGCCAGCAGTAATAAAATGAGCAACAGCATCCAGCTCAGGCCAAACACCACCAGCGCGCGAAAGTTGCGCAGGCAGGCGACCAGGCTAAAAAACACGCTCTTCATCGGCGCGAGTCCATGCCAGTAAACCAGTGCTGGCGCATGCCAAAACAGCAGCGACACCGGCAGGTGAATGGCGATAAATGTCCACATCGCAGCTTGGAAACCTGGCTCTAGCATGGCCTGCGCGCTGGGCGAGGCGCCGCCCAGGTAGACCCGGCTAAACCCCCCGCCGTCAACCAGCCAGGACACGCCCATGGCCAGCAGAAAACCCAGTGTGTAGAGAGCGCCCAGCAGCAGCATGCCACGCAGGGCTTGCGGGCCACCGCGAAAGCCGGTCAAAATCATTCGGGGCATCGGGAACTTGCCGGCAGCGGCTTCCCGAGTGGCCGCCATCAGGCCCAACGTGGTGCCGGGCAGCAGCACCATGGCCAGCGGCACACCGAGCAGCGGCAGTTGGCTGATGAGGGTCATGCCCGCCATGAACATGAAAAACAGGCCGGTGAGGGCCAGCGGTTGGCGCAAAAAAGTGCGTATGCCCAGCCTGACCCAGACAAAACCGGTGCGAGCCGGCACGAGCTGGAGTTTCATGCCATTTCAGCCATGGTAGAGAGCCTGAGCGGATGGGCTACCCGTTTGCGCAAGATGCGCTCAAACTGCGCCGGGTCATGGGGCTTGAGCACACTGGCTTGGCGCGGCAGGTGCAGATCCCACAGGCGCGAGATCCAAAAGCGCAGAGCCGCAGCGCGCAGCAGGGCTGGCAGCAGCCGACGCTCGGCGCCGCTCAGCGGCCGCAGGTCTTGGTAAGCCCCGAGAAAGCTCTCGCACAGCCCGCTTTGGTGCGCGCCGGTGAGTGGCTCCACGCACCAGTCGTTCAGGCAAACCGCGATGTCAAACAGCCAGTTGTCGACACCAGCAAAATAAAAATCAAAAAAGCCAGTCAAGCGCAGTTCGCCGCCTACCCGCTCGAACATCACGTTGTCGCGAAACAGGTCGGCATGAATGGGGCCGCGCGGCAGTGCGCTGTAGTGGGCGTCGCGCGCCACATGCACCTGGTAAGCCAGCTCGCTTTGAATCAGCGTGGCTTGGCTCGCACTGAGGTAGGGCAGTACCACAGGCACGGTTTCTTCCCACCAGGCCAGACCGCGCAGATTGGCTTGTTGCAGGTCAAAGTCGCGCCCGGCCAAGTGCATGCGGGCCAGCATCGCACCAACCAGCGCGCAGTGTTGCGTGCCTGGCTTGAGCTCGCTGGCACCACGCAGGCGTTGCACCACGGCGGTCGGTTTGCCCTTGAATTCAAACACCAGGTCGCCCTGCTGGTTGGCGCTGGGCTCGGGCACCGGCACATCATGTTGGGCCAGGTGTTTCATCAGTCGCAAATAAAACGGCAGTTGCACCAGGCTGAGGCGTTCGAACAGCGTGAGTACCAGCTCCCGGCTTTGCCCGGCCAGCTCGGTGGTGACAAAGTAGTTGGTGTTTTCGATGCCGCCTGCGCAGCCCTGCAGCGTGCGCAGTTCGCCCAGGCCGAGCTGTTGCATGAGCGCGCCGGCCTCTTGGGCAGCGACCTCGGTGTAGACCGCCATGCTGCTTAAAAGCTGCCGATCTTCCAGCTGCGTTCGCCCGTGCCGGGCTGCACCTGGTAGCTGGGCATCCCGCCCTTTGGCTGCACCGTGATGCTGCGGGTTTCACCGCCAACGCGCAACTCGGTGATCAAAGAACTCGCATCCTCTACCTGTATGCGTTCGGTGCGGGTTTCAATGGCTGCTGCTGCGGTGCTGCGGCTGTTGCCTGAGGATGATTCAGCGGGCTTGGGTACAGCGGTCTGTGCCTGGCACAGGTTGAGCCAGGCGACAAAAATGCTGATGATCAGGAGGTTACGCATGCAAAACATTGTAGAACCAGATGGGCCAAACCAGACGGGCGGGTTGCGGCACAGGCAAAATACGGTCATGTCTGAAACCTGCTTGCCGCCCAAAATCCTGCTGCTGGTTGATGGCTCGAGCTACCTCTACCGAGCCTTTCATGCCATGCCCGATCTGCGCGCCATCCCGGGTGACCCGGCCAGCGCGCCTACTGGCGCGATTCGCGGCATGGTCAACATGCTGCAAAAATTGCGCCGCGACGTGCCGTCTGATTACGCCGCCTGCGTGTTCGACGCCCATGGCCCCACCTTTCGCGACGCCATCTACCCAGCCTACAAGGCCCAACGCTCCCCCATGCCCGAGGATCTGCGCGCCCAGATCGACCCGATCCATGAACTGGTGCGGCTGATGGGCTGGAAAGTTCTCAGTGTGCCGGGCGTCGAGGCCGACGATGTGATTGGCACGCTGGCAGTTGGTGCTGCGCAGCAGGGCATGGACGTGCTGGTGAGCAGCGGCGACAAAGACTTGGCGCAGCTGGTCAACCAGCGCATCACGATTGTTGACACCATGAACGGCCGCCGCCGTGATGTGGCGGGTGTCGAGGCCGAGTTTGGCGTGCCACCGCACCTGATGGTCGACTACCAGACCCTGGTGGGCGACGCTGTTGACAACGTGCCCGGCGTAGCCAAGGTGGGCCCCAAGACTGCTGCCAAGTGGCTGCAGGAATACGGCTCGCTGGCTGCCGTGGTGGCACACGTGCAACAGATCAAGGGGGTGGCCGGCGAGAACCTGAAAAATGCGCTGGACTGGCTGCCCATTGGCCGGCAGCTGCTTAGCATCAAGCTCGATTGCGACCTGCAGGCCTGGGTGCCTGGCTTGCCGATGTTGGATGCGATTCGCACCGGCACCGAAGACGCTGCCGCCCTACAGGTTTTTTATGAAAAATTCGGCTTCAAGGGACTGGCGCGGGCCAGCAGCGCCTCTGCTGTCTCGCGGCCCGGTGCGGGTAAAACGCCACCCACAACCGAGCCAGGCCTGTTTGACGAAGCCCAGGCTGAGGCGGCGGCCGCGAGCCAGCCAAGCCCGGCCAGCCACATGCCCCCAGCCGTTCCCTTGCGTTGCGATACCCTGCTGGATTGGCCGGCTTTTGAGCACTGGCTGGCGCGCATTGAGACGGCAGATTTGGTTGCGCTTGACACCGAGACCACCTCGCTGGATGCCATGCGCGCCGAGCTCGTGGGCCTGAGCTTGAGCGTGCAGCCCGGTGAGGCGGCTTATATTCCTCTGGCCCACGACTACCCTGGTGCCCCCGAGCAGTTGCCCCGGGCTGAGGTGCTGGCCCGCCTGAAACCCTGGCTGGAGGACGCCAGCCGGCCCAAGCTGGGCCAACACGTCAAGTATGACCGCCATGTACTCGCCAACCACGGCATCGAGGTGCAGGGCTATGTGCACGACACCATGCTGGAGAGCTATGTGCTCGAGGTGCACAGGCCGCACGGGCTGTCCAGCATGGCTTTGCGCCACCTGGGGCGCGGCGGCATCAGCTATGAAGACCTGTGCGGCAAGGGGGCTGGGCAGATTTCTTTTTCGCAGGTCGACATCGCCCGCGCCACCGAATACGCCTGCGAGGACTCTGACCAGACGCTGGCTGTCCACCATGCGCTTTGGCCCCAGCTGCAGGCCGACGACCGGTTGCGCTTTGTCTACCAGCTGGAGATCGCCAGCAGCGAGGCCCTGTACCGCATTGAGCGCAACGGCGTACTCATTGACGGGCCCATGCTGGCGCTGCAAAGCCATGAGCTGGGCCAGCGCATCCTGCAGCTCGAGGGCGAGGCCCATACCCTGGCAGGCCAGCCCTTCAACCTGGGCAGCCCGAAACAAATTGGCGAGATTTTCTTCATTCAGCTCGGCCTGCCGGTGGTCAAGAAAACCGCTACCGGCGCCCCCAGCACCGACGAAGAAGTGCTGGAAAAACTAGCCGAAGACTACCCGCTGCCAGCCAAGATCCTGGAGCACCGGGGCCTGTCCAAGCTCAAGGGCACCTACACCGACAAACTAGCCCAGCTGGCGCACCCTCGCACCGGCCGGGTACATACCCACTATGCGCAGGCTGTGGCTGTGACTGGGCGCCTGTCCAGCAACGAGCCCAACCTGCAAAATATTCCGGTGCGCACCGCCGAGGGCCGGCGCGTACGCGAGGCCTTTGTGGCTCCCCCCGGCTGCCTGATCGCCAGCGCCGACTACAGCCAGATCGAGCTGCGCATCATGGCCCACCTCAGCGGCGACGCGGCACTGGTGCTGGCCTTTCATGACGGCATGGACGTGCACCGTGCCACCGCGGCCGAAGTGTTTGGTCTGAGCACCGATCAAGTGACGAGCGAGCAGCGGCGCTATGCCAAGGTGATCAATTTCGGGTTGATCTATGGTATGAGCGCCTTCGGCCTAGCGCGCAGCCTGGGTATTGACAACACGGCGGCCAAGAACTACATCGAGCGCTACTTCGAGCGCTACCCCGGCGTCAAACGCTACATGGATGAGACCCGGCAGCAGGCCAAGGCGCAGGGCTATGTGGAAACCGTGTTTGGCCGGCGGCTCTACCTGCCCGAGATCAACTCACCCAACGGGCCGCGCCGCAGCGGCGCCGAGCGCGCCGCCATCAACGCGCCCATGCAGGGCACGGCTGCCGACCTGATCAAGCTCAGCATGGTCAAGGTGCAACAGGCGCTGGACGCCGAGCAGCGCGCCACCAAAATGATCATGCAGGTACATGACGAACTGGTATTCGAGGTGCCCGAGGCTGAGCTGCACTGGGTACGCCATGAAATACCGTGTTTGATGGCGGGCGTCGCAAAGTTGCGCGTGCCACTGCTCGCTGAAATAGGTGTTGGATCTAACTGGGAGAAAGCCCATTGAAAGCATTGGCAACTCAAGGCGCAGGCCGCATTGTGGGCCGACGCCTGCTGCATTCACCCGGGCCAACGCCAGTGCCCGACGAAGTGCTGTGGGCGATGAACCGCCAACCCATGGACTTGGGCGACCCGCGTGTCGACAGCAGCATCCAAGCCTGCGAGACCGGCCTGCGCCGCCTGCTGCAAACCGAGGCAGCCGATGTTTTTTTGTACGCCTCCAACGGACATGGCGTGTGGGAGGCGGTGGTGGAAAACCTGCTGCCCTTGGGCGGTGCCGCACTGGTGCCCGGCACCGGGCATTTCTCGGAGTCTTGGGCCGTGCAGACCGAGGCGCTGGGGCGGCGCGTGGTGCGCACCCCTTGGATTGAAGGCCTGCCGATCGACGCTGCGGCTGTGGCGCAGGCCTTGCGCCAAGATCATCAGCATGAGATTCGGGCCGTGTTTGTGGTCCACACCGATACCTCCAGCGGCGTTAGCACCGACCTGGCGGCGCTGCGCGCCGCCATCGATGCCACTGGCCACCCGGCGCTGTTTGTTGTCGATGTGGTGGCCTCTTTGGGCGCCGCACCTTTTGCCATGGACGTACTGCGCGCCGATGTTGTGCTGGGAGCCTCGCAAAAAGGTCTGATGTGCCCGCCCGGCATTGGTTTTGTAGCCGTCAATGCAGCGGCCCTGGCCATGGCAAGCGCCAACCCGGCGCCCCGCTTTTACTGGGATTGGGTACGCCGAAAAAGCGATTTGTCTTACCGGAAATTTTGCGGCACTGCGCCACAAAGCCTGGTGGCTGGCTTGGCCGCAGCGCTGGGCCTGCTGTTCCAGGAGGGGCTTGACCAGGTCTTCGAGCGCCACCGGCAACTCGCCTTGGCGGTACATGCCGCAGTGCAGGGTTGGAGCAGCGCCGGCGCCCTGGATTTTTTTGCCCGGGACCCGGCTGCTCGCTCGGTGTCTGTGACCACGGTGCTGGTGCCATCAGGCACCGATGTTGACGCCTTGCGCACGGTGGCGCGTGAGCGCTTTCAGGTGGCATTTGCCGGTGCTCTGGGGCCACTGAGCGGCCGGGCTTTCCGCATCGGGCACCTGGGAGACCAAAATCCGGCATCCATGATGGGTTGCCTGGCGGGCATCGAGGCCGCCCTGCTGGTGCAGGGCATACCCATCGGGCGTGACGGCCTGGCCCGAGCCAGCTTGGCGCTGAGCCAGACCCCGGCTGTGGCGGGCCCCGAACTTGCATGACGCCAGTCCACAGGCGGATGTATCTAAACTCCACAGCCCCAAGACGGAGCACATCTATTTTTTCAGCAAAGGCAGTCCGATCCATGAGCCTGACTAACCTGCACCTTGATTTGGCCGCGCTGCTGCCTGGACAGAGCAGTTTGGCCGGCGCCTCGCGGCGGACCGCCCTGAAAATGGCGCTGGGCGTGGGCTATGCTGCAAGCGCTGGCCCATTGGTGGCGCAAACCGCGATCCGAACCGCCTCAGAGGGCCTGACGACCGGGGAGAGCAGCTTCGAGGTGGCTGGCTTTAAGGTGCCGGTTTTTTTTGCGGCCCCTGCCGGCAAAACCAATTTGCCAGTGGTGCTGGTGATTCATGAGGCGTTTGGTGTGCATGAGTACATTGCCGACATTTGCCGGCGCTTTGCCGGAGCCGGCTACCTGGCGCTCGCCCCAGAGCTTTTTGCGCGCCAGGGCGAGCCCTCTGACTATGGCGAAATGGCCAAGTTGTTTGCCGAGGTCATCAGCAAGGTGTCCGATGCGCAGGTGCTCGCGGATCTTGACGGGGCGGCCAGCTGGGCTGGCCGCCACGGCGGTGATTTGGCGCGGCTGGGCGTGACCGGCTTTTGCATGGGTGGGCGCTGGACCTGGCTGTATGCGGCCCACGCTCCGGTGCGTGCCGCAGTGGCCTGGTATGGCCGGCTGGTTGGCGAAAAAAACGCCATGCAACCCCTGCATCCGCTCGACCTGGCAGCCACCATGCGCGCGCCCGTGCTCGGCCTTTACGGTGAAAAAGACAGTGGCATACCCCTGGAATCCGTGGCCGCAATGAAAGCTGCCTTGCTGGCTGGAAGCCCCTTATCCAAAGCAGCCGAGTGGGTGGTCTACCCCGAAACCGGTCACGCTTTTCATGCCGACTACCGGGCGTCTTACAGCCAGGGGCCGGCCGAAGACGGCTGGCGGCGTTGCCTGGCCTGGCTCAAAACCCACGGGGTGGCTTGAGGTGCTGCTTGTCGCCATCCTCACCGGCACCTTGATTGCCGGCATTGGCAGCGTGTGGCTGGCGGCCCTGCTGAGTTTTGGCGCCCTGGCCCGCTACACCCAGCACATGCTGAGCCTGGCCGCCGGCGCCCTGTTGGCCACCGCCTTCATGCATCTGTTGCCCGAGGCCTTTGAGAGCCAGGTTGGGGCGGCTGATCTGTTCATGACCCTGCTGGGTGGCCTGGTGTTTTTTTTCCTTTTGGACAAGGCCGAGCTGTGGCACCACGGCCATGAGCACCACCACGATCATCAAGGGCACCAGCACGGCCATCAGGACAGCGCCCCGCAGCAGGCCCCGGTCAGCGGCAGTTGGGCCGTGCTGACCGGCGATAGCGTGCACTGCTTTGGCGACGGCGTACTGATTGCCGCGGCCTTTGTGGCTGATTTGCGCCTGGGTGCGATTGCTGCGCTGGCAGTTCTGGTTCACGAGGTACCCCACCACATGGGCGACCTGATGGTCTTGAGCCAGAGCAGCAGCAACCACCGCGCCGCTGTGCTCAAGGTGTCACTGGCAGGCTCGGTCACCGCACTGGGTGGCGTGCTGGGTTACTGGCTGGTCGAGCAGATGCAAGACTACCTGCCATTCTTTCTGGTGCTGGCGAGCAGCAGTTTTGCCTACGTGGCCCTGGCAGACCTGATACCGCAATTGCAAAAGCGCCTGAGCGCGCACCAGACCGTGGGTCAGATTGCTTGGCTATTTGCCGGCATTGCCATGGTGACGCTGGTCAGCGGCATGGCGCATTCGCACTGAGCCCCGGTATCTTTAGCTCTGGGCGACCGGGCGTTTCGGGTCGCTGCACCAGGCGCTCCAGCTGCCGGCATAGAGGCCGGTGCGGCCCAGCCCAGCGATCTCCATGGCGATCATGTTGGGCAGGGCGCTGACACCGCTGCCACACTGGTGCACCACGGTGGCTGGATCGCGGCCGGCCAGCAGTTCTTCAAACTCCTGGCGCAGTAACTCGGCCGGTTTGAACTTGCCGTCGCTGCCAAAGTTCAGGCTGAATGGCCGGTTCAGTGCCCCCGGAATATGGCCGGCCACCGGATCTAGCGGCTCAACTTGGCCGAGGAACCTGGGCCGCGCCCGCGCGTCAATCAGGCTCATTGCTGGCCTGCCAAGCTGGCTTGCCACCTGCTCGCTGGTGATCAGGTCAGCGCCCACGGGGCCCAAAGGGTAGGCCTGCGGCGGCGCGGTTTTGCTTTGGTTTGTCGCCTCGCTGGCATTTGGCAGGCTCGCCACGGAGCCTCCCGCGGCCTGCCATGCCTGCAAACCACCGTCAAGCACCGCAACGGGCGTGTGCCCCAGCCACTTCAGCATCCACCACAGGCGGCCGCAGTAATTCGCGCCCTGGCGGTCATAGACCACTGCCTGCATGCCGGGGCGCAGGCCCACACTGCCAAGCCAGCGGGCAAAGGTTTCGCGGGCTGGGAGGGGGTGGCGCCCGCTTGAGGCGGCATCTGTGGCGCCCTTGGCGGCGCTCAGGTGGCGGTCGAGGTCGGCGCGTACTGCCCCGGTAATGTGAGATTCGCGGTATTGCTGCTCGCCAGCACCGGCCTGCATCAGCTCAAAGCTGCAGTCAAAGACCAGGCAGGGCTGGCCGCCGGCCAGCAGGGCTTGCAGCTCAGAGGCAGAAATCAGGGGCGTGTACATCGGCGGCTTGGTTGGTTAGCTGGGCGGGGCAGTCAGGGGGCGATCAGGGGGTCAGAGCGGCCCGCGCATCTCGCGGCGGTACCAGTCATGGAAATGTTGCATGCCGTCTTCCATCGGGCTTTGGTAGGGGCCCACTTCGTTGTCGCCGCGCTGCAGCAGGGCTCGGCGGCCGGCATCCATGCGCTCGGCAATCTCGTCGTCTTCCAGACAGGTTTCCATGTAAGCGGCCTGCTGGGCCTGAACAAACTCGCGCTCGAAAGCGGCAATTTCTTCCGGGTAATAAAACTCCACCATATTGAGTGTTTTGTCAACGCTCACGGGGTGCAGCGTAGAGACCGTCAGCACATGGGGGTACCACTCGAGCATGATGTGGGGGTAGTAGGTGAGCCAGATGGCGCCCTGGCGGGGTTGCTGCTGGCCGCTGTAGGCCTGCAGCGCGTCTTGCCAGCGCTGGTAGACCGGGCTGCCGGCACGGCCCCTGGCATGAGCCAGACCAACGGTCTGCACCGAGTAGTGCTTTTTGAACTGCCATTGCAGGTCTTCGCAGCTGACAAAGCCACCCAAGCCGGGGTGAAACGGCCCCACGTGGTAGTCCTCCAGGTAGACCTCGATGAAGGTTTTCCAGTTGTAGTTGCATTGGTGCAGTTCGACCCGATCGAGCACAAAGCCGGTGAAGTCGAATTCGGCGCGCGGCCCCATGCCAGCCAAATCGGCCTCGATGTCGCGACCGTTGTCCTCAAACAGCAGGCCATTCCATTCCCGCAGCGGGTAGTTGTTGAGGTTCAGGCAGGGATCCTGCGGGAAATGGGGCGCACCGAGCAGCAACCCGGCCCGCTCTGCGGTGGTGCCGCTGTAGGTCCAGCGGTGCAGCGGGCACACCACATTGCCCGCGGCCCGGCCCGGCCCGGTTTGCTGCAAGGAGCCACGGCCCTGCAGCATCAAGGCTTGCCGGTGCCGGCAAACATTGGAGATCAACTCAATGCCGGCCGCCGTTCGAATCAGGGCGCGGCCCTGGTTTTCATGGGCCAAAGTGGCATAGTCGCCCAGCTTGGGCACACTCAGGGCATGGCCCAGGTAGCGCGGCCCGGCGTTGAACAGACGCGCCTGTTCGCGCTGAACCAGCGCCTCATCACAATAACTTGAAACAGGTAGTTGGCCGGTGGCCTGCTGCAACTGAAGACTTAAATCAGACATGGTTGACCTGACCTAAAGACCCCCACAGGGAGAGGCGCCCAAGAGCGCGGTGTGAAGAACCTCGGCCGTCGCCGAAGTGCGGACCGGCATTGTACCCGTGGGCTGCGCAACAGCAGAGGGCCTCAGCCTTAGAATCTGCGCCTCGTCCTTACCCGAACCTGCCCCATGTCTGCTGCCCCCCCTGATCTGACACCGGCTCCGGCGAACTACGAGGCGGCGCTGGCCGAGCTTGAGCTTTTGCTGGTGCGTCTTGAATCGGGCGATCTGCCTCTGGCGCAGTTGCTCAGCGCCTACCAGCGCGGTGCCGAATTGCTCAAATATTGCCGTGAGCGCCTGGAGGCGGTGGAAGGTCAGATCAAGGTGCTCGACCAGGGCGCCCTCAAGACCTGGGCCCCAGAGTGAGCCTGCCAGCTGGCTTCGACCTGTCGGCCTGGAGCCGGGCAAAGCAGAGCCAGGTCGAGCAGGCGCTGGCGCAATGGCTGACTGTGCCGGCGCTCACCCGGGCTGAGGCCAAGCCGCCGGTCGCACTGATTGAAAGCATGCGCTATGCGGTGCTTGACGGCGGCAAGCGCCTGCGCCCGCTGCTGGTACTGGCCGCCGCCGAGGCAGTTGCTAGCGCGCCGCTTGGGCCAGGCCCGGGCGGCGTCGGTGAGGCTGCCCTGCGGGCGGCCTGCGCAGTAGAACTCATCCACGCCTAGTCGCTGGTGCATGACGACATGCCCTGCATGGACAACGATGTGCTGCGCCGCGGCAAACCCACGGTGCATGTGCAGTTCGGCCAGGCCAGCGCCCTGCTGGCCGGCGACGCCTTGCAGGCGCTGGCCTTTGAATTGCTCACCCCTGGGTTTGACTGCGTTGCGCCCCATCGGCAGGCGCAACTTTGCGGGCTGCTGGCCCGGGCCGCAGGCTGCGCCGGCATGGCCGGGGGCCAGGCGATTGACCTGGCCAGCGTCGGCCTGCCCCTTGATGAACAACAGCTGCGCGAGATGCACCGGCTCAAGACCGGGGCCTTGCTGCAGGCCAGCGTCATGATGGGCGCGGCCTGCGCCGAGCCGACGCCTGTCGCGCAGCAGGCACTCAGCGAGTTTGGCGCCGCCATCGGGCTGGCGTTTCAGGTGGTTGACGATATTCTTGATGTCACGGCGGATTCTGTGACCCTGGGCAAAACATCGGGCAAAGACGCCCAGGGCAACAAACCCACCTATGTCTCTTTGCTGGGCTTGGCGCCGGCCCAGGCCTATGCCCGGGAGTTGCTCGCACAAGCTGCTGCGGCCTTGGCCGCAAGTGGCTTGCCCGATACCCGTGCGCTTACCGGCCTGGCTGAGCGGGTGGTCAGCCGCTCCAGCTGAGCGGCAGGCAAAGGCTACAGAGACGGTAGCCCAGCGCCAAATGCGGGCAGCAAAAAATGTTGTAAATGCTGACGCCGCCCGGTTTTTAGGACAGAATGCCTCAAGCGCTGGGCGCAAGACGGCGCGCCCGCTACTCAACCATATCTTTATGCAGAACCAGTCCTTTCCCCTGCTGCAGTCCATCGATGACCCGGCCGACCTACGACGCCTGCCACGCTCCCAACTGGGGCAACTCGCTGTCGAACTTCGCGCCTTTTTGCTGGGCAGTGTGGCCAAGACCGGCGGGCACCTCAGCTCGAATTTGGGCACGGTCGAGCTTACCATCGCACTGCACTATGTGTTCAACACGCCGCAAGACCGTTTGGTGTGGGACGTAGGCCACCAAACCTACCCGCACAAAATTCTCACTGGCCGGCGTGAGCGCATGGGCTCCCTGCGGCAGTGGGGCGGCTTGAGCGGCTTTCCACAGCGGGTGGAGAGCGACTACGACACCTTTGGCACGGCCCACTCCAGCACCTCGATCTCGGCCGCGCTGGGCATGGCGATGGCGGCCCGCATCAAGGGTGATGACCGGCACGCGGTGGCCATCATTGGCGACGGCGCGCTCACCGCCGGCATGGCGTGTGAGGCCCTCAACAACGCCGGCGTGGCCGACGGCCGCTTGTTGGTGGTGCTCAACGACAACGACATGAGCATCAGCCCGCCGGTCGGCGCGCTCAACCGCTACCTGGCCCAGCTCATGAGCGGGCGCTTTTACGCAGCTGCCAAAAGTGTTGGTATCAACGTCCTCAAGGGCGCCCCACCGTTGCTGGAACTGGCCAAGCGCTTTGAGCAGCAGGCCAAGGGTATGGTGATGCCCGCCACGCTGTTTGAGAAATTCGGCTTCAACTACATTGGCCCGATCGACGGCCATGATCTCGATGCCCTGATCCCCACGCTGGAAAACATCAAGAAGCTGCCCGGACCGCAGTTTTTGCACGTGGTCACCAAAAAAGGCCAGGGTTATAAGCTCGCTGAAGCTGACCCGGTGGCCTACCACGGTCCGGGCAAGTTTGACCCAACGATTGGCCTGCAAAGCCCCAGCACGCCGCCCAAGCAAACCTTCACCCAGGTGTTTGGGCAGTGGCTGTGCGACATGGCCCTGACTGACCCCCGCCTGGTGGGCATCACGCCGGCCATGCGCGAGGGTTCGGGCATGGTGGAGTTTGAACGCCGTTTTCCGGACCGTTATTTCGATGTTGGCATTGCCGAGCAGCATGCGGTCACTTTTGCCGCTGGCCTGGCTTGCGAGGGCCTCAAGCCGGTGGTGGCCATCTATTCAACTTTTCTGCAACGGGCCTATGACCAGCTGTTCCACGATGTCGCCATTCAAAACCTGCCGGTGGTGTTTGCGCTCGACCGTGCT
>SXGQ01352419.1_pt1 | contig 18006 bp, 15 predicted proteins | sample 3178371 | NCBI WGS metagenome assembly SXGQ01 (sample SAMN11356859, study PRJNA531348) | freshwater metagenome | isolation source: freshwater sample F1-20 | place: China: Fuxian Lake, Yuxi | collected 2017-12-25 | reverse complement strand
GTGCCCGAAGGTGAGCAGGTTGGCCAGGTCATCGAAGACCTGATTGCTGACGGCAACACCGTGATCTTCGGTACGTCGTTCGGATTCCAGGACGCATTCGTCGCGGCTGCCGAGAAGCATCCCGACGTCTGCTTCGAATTCGCAACCGGCTATAAGGGTGGTGCAAATCTTTCTCAGTTCTACGGCGCCGCCGAAGACACCGACTACCTGGCAGGTATGGCGGCTGGTGCAGCTTCGAAGTCCGGCAAGATCGGCTACCTCGGATCGTTCGGAATTCCGGAAGTCGTGCGCGGTATCAACGCATTCACACTTGGCGCACGTGCATCGAACCCCGAAGCAACCGTGAAGATCGTGTGGGTGAACAGCTGGTTCGACCCGCCGATCGAGCGCAAGCAGGCCGAAGCTCTCATCGCCGCGGGCGTCGACGTGCTCGGCATGAAGGGCATCGACTCGCCGGCGACCGGTGACGCAGCAAAGGCCGCGGGCATTCCGTGGGCCGGCTACAACCGCGACAACAGCGCCAACTACGGCGAGGTCTGGCTGACCGGCACGCAGTACCACTGGGACATCTACCAGATCCCGCGTCTGCAGCAGGTTCTTGACGGTGCATGGGTTGCCGGTAACTACTACGGCAACATCGCCGATGGTTTCGTTGGTCTTTCGACCTACGGCGACCTCGTTCCCGAAGAGACCCGCGCGCTCATCGATGCCAAGAAGGCAGAACTCGCCGCCAATCCCGGTGGTGAATTCACCGGGCCCATCGTCGATACTTCGGGTAAGGAGCAGCTTGCCGCTGGCAAGCAGCACACCTACGAAGAGTTGATGGGCATGTCGTACCTCGTCGAAGGTGTCGACGGAGAAATTCCAGCCGGCTGATCCACAGCGCGACACACGACACTTCCGTGAGAGGGGCGGGCCTTTGGGCCCGCCCCTCATCGTTTCCACTAGGTTTTCCACGGGACTTTGGATTCGTCCGTGAGGGGCAAGTGAGATGGCGGAGAGCGCGGTGCGCATGACAGGGGTCGTGAAACGCTTCCCCGGAGTCGTCGCCAATGACGGTGTGAACTTCGAGGTGATGAAGGGCGAGGTTCACGCTCTGTTGGGCGAAAACGGCGCGGGCAAGTCGACCCTCTCGAACATCCTCACGGGGCTCTATCGACCCGACGAAGGCACGATCGAACTCGACGGTTCTACGGTGTCGTTCGGTTCCCCGAGATCGGCTCTCGACGCAGGCATCGGAATGGTGCATCAACACTTCCGTCTCGTCGAGCCTTTCACCGTCGCCGAGAATGTGATCCTCGGTAATCCCGAAACTCCTTTTGTCATCGACACGGGTTCCACCGTCGAGCGCGTTGCAGAACTCGCAAAGCGCTACGACATGGCAGTCGACCCGAACGCGAAGATCTGGCAGCTCAGTGTCGGTGAACAGCAGCGCGTCGAGATCCTCAAGGTTCTGTACCGCGGAGCGCGTGTGTTGATTCTCGACGAGCCAACGGCGGTGCTCACCCCCATTGAGGCCGAAGCATTGTTCAAGACCCTGCGTGCAATGACAGCCGAGGGCCGCACGGTCATTTTCATCTCGCACAAACTCGACGAAGTGATGAGTGTGTCCGACCGCATCACCGTTCTGCGGAGTGGCCGCACCGTCGGAACCGTCGCGACGAAGGACACTTCGACTCGTGAACTCGCCGGCATGATGGTGGGCCGCAGCGTCGAGTTCTCGCGTGCAGTGCGGCGCAATCCGGGTGTTTCCAGCGACGTCGTCCTGTCACTGACCGATGTGAACTGCAACGACGACCGTGGCCGCCAGGCCCTGCACGGTGTCAACGTCACCGTTGGTCGTGGCGAAATCGTCGGTGTCGCCGGAGTGGCGGGCAACGGTCAGCGCGAACTGGCCGAGGTAATTGCCGGAATGCGCAGCTCCACGGGTGGTCGCATTGCTATCGAAGACAAACCCGTGTTGAACGGACGTGCACGTGCCGCAATAGCCGGTGGCGTGGCGCACGTGCCCGAGGATCGTCTGCACACCGGTCTTGCTGCCGGACATTCGGTGGAAGACAACATGGCACTCAAGAATTACCGCACGCCTCTGTTGTCGCGCTTCGGCTTGTTGAAGCGCAACATCATCACGACACAAGCCGATGACTTGGTGATGAAATACGACGTGAAGACCCCCGACACCGGGACGCCGGTACGACTCCTCTCGGGCGGCAACGTGCAGAAAGTTCTTCTGGCGCGCGAGTTTTCGACGAACCCGAAGGTGCTCGTCGCGGCATCCCCGACACGTGGTCTCGACGTCGGCGCCATCGAGACGGTTCGCGAACGGCTCGTCGAGGCGGCCGACAACGGTGTGGGAATCCTTCTCATCAGTGAGGACCTCGAGGAAATCATGTCGTTGGCCGATCGCATCGTCGTCATGTACGAGGGGCGCCTTGTCGCCGACATGCCCGCCACCGGCGCGACGCGCGAACAACTGGGCCTCCTCATGGGTGGCGCGACTCTGGAGGCCTCGCGGTGAAGTCACCCGTCCGACTCGAACGACGGCTCGAACAGCCACGCTGGCTCAATTGGGCCATCCCCGTCATCTCGCTTCTCGGTGCACTCGTCGTCGGTGCAGTCGTGCTATTGGCGACGGGCAAGAACCCCCTCGACGTGTACTGGCGCATCCTCGACCGAGGTTTCCTCTCGCAGCGCGCCATCACGGGCACGTTGCGCACCGCGACGCCGCTTGCCTTCACCGGAATGTGCGCAGCCGCTGCGTTCCGCCTGGGGGTCATCAACATCGGTGGCGAAGGCCAGCTCTACGTGGGTGCCGTCGGTGCCGCACTCGTTGGTTTGTGGATCGGCGGTTCGGCGCCGGTCGGCATCACGATCATCGTCATGGTGCTTGCAGGAATGTTGTTCGGTGCCATGTATGCATCGATCGTCGGCATCCTGCGATCACAGTTCAACACGAACGAGATCATCACCTCGCTGATGATGAACTACATCGCGGGCATCATCCTCAACTACCTCATTTTCAACTCCCGCTCGTACTGGCGCGACCCACGTTCGATCGGCTTCCCGTCCGGCAAACCACTCGAGAAACGAACTCATTGGCCGACGTACGAAATCTTCGGAACGTCGGTTTCCTTCGGGTTTCTCCTGGCCGTCGCCGCAGCCATCGTCCTGTGGGTGATCTACAAGCGCAGCCGTCTCGGTTTCGAGATCGGCATCATCGCCGACTCACCGCGAGCAGCCCGCTACGTCGGCATCCGCACCAAGTGGACGATCGTCGCTGTCACCGCCATGTCGGGTGCCCTCGCAGGAATCGGTGGTGCCAGCCAAGTCGGTGACTTCGCCCACTACCTCGATGCCAAGGGGTTGCAGTTGAACAACTTCGGCTACACCGGCATCGTCGTCGCCGCCCTGGCCCGATTGAACCCGCTCGGCGCGATTGTCGTCGCCGTGTTGTTGGGCGGACTCACAAATGCCGGGTACTCGCTGCAAGGGCCCGATTTCCCGAGTGGCCTTGTCGGCACGTTGCAGGGTCTCATTCTCTTCACCGCGGTCGCCGGCGAGATTCTCACCAAGTACCGGTTGCGATCGAATCGCAACACGGCAAAGGCGGTGGCGGCGTGAACAGCAATCTCTTCATCGTCATCGCCGCATCGGCGATCTTCTACGGTACGCCGCTTTTCTTTGCGGCTCTCGGTGGCGTCTTCACCGAGCGCAGCGGCGTCCTGAACCTCGGCGTCGAGGGAATGATGCTGATTGGTGGTGTCACCGCCGCCTGGTCGTCACTGCACGTTGGTGGCTCTGCTTGGTTCACCGTTCTCGTCGCTCTCTGTGTTGCGATGCTGGCCGGTTCGATCCTCGCGTCACTCCACGCGTTTCTCTGCGTCACCTTGAAGGCGAACCAGACGGTTGCCGGACTTTCGATCACGATCTTCGCGGGCGCGGTCGGTCTGTCGAGCTACTTCGCCAACATCTGGAAGGTCGCCGAGGATCCCGTGACTCGTCAGGTCCGCAAACTCGACGTACTCGGCCTGGCCGACACACCGATTCTCGGGCCACTGTTCTTCAACCACACGATTCTCACTTACCTGTCCTGGGCAATGTGCGCGGTCGCCTCGTGGTACCTGTTCCGCACGAAGATCGGTCTGCAGTTGCGTGCGGTCGGCGAATCCCCCCAGACCGCCGACGCAATGGGAATCAACGTCGTCAAGTACCGCTACATCCACACGATGCTCGGCGGTGCGCTCGCCGGTCTTGGCGGAGCGTTCTACAGCCTCGCGATCGTGCCCACATGGGTCGACGGTATGACGAAGGGTGCGGGCTGGATAGCAATTGCGCTCGTGATCTTCGGATTCTGGCGGCCGGGGCTCACGCTGCTCGGCGCCTACCTGTTCGGTGCATTGCAGTCACTTGGCACGGTGCTCAAGTCGCGCAGTTTCGACATTCCGGGTGATGTACTCGATGCACTGCCGTTCGTGATGACCATCGTGGTGCTCGTTCTCGTTTCCACACGGTTTGCACACAAGCGGATCGGAGCGCCCGCCGCCCTCGGTGTGCCCTACGAGCGTGAAGAACGGTGACGTCACCGAATTCGCTCACCAACACCTCGCCAGGGCTGCGGCGTGGTTGGTTGCCCATCGGCGGCACCGACGAATTCCCGATCGGCACCCCGAAGCGGGTCGAACTCTTGGGTGAGGGTGTGGTCGTCGTGCGCAATGCAACGAGTCTCAGCGCGTTTGCCGACCGCTGTTCACACCGCAACGCCCGATTGAGTGACGGCCGCATCGTCGACGGTTGTCTCGAGTGTCCGTACCACGGATGGCGGTTCGATGCGAATGGTCGCTGCGCGCACATTCCCGCACTCGGTTCAGGGGCAACCGTTCCACCATCGGCTCATCTCGCCGGTTACCGCTTGCAAGAGCGCTACGGCCTCGTGTGGGTGGCCATCGATGATCCCGTGTGTGACTTGCCCGACATCGCCGAGTGGAACGATCAATCACTGCGTGCAATCTGGTTGCCCCCCGTCGTGATCAACGCCGCAGCGGGCCAGTTCGTCGACAACTTCCTCGACTTCGGCCACTTTCCCTTCGTTCATGCGGGAACTTTCGGTGCCGGCGAAGACGAACACATCGGTGACTACGACGTGCAACGCCGCGACGACGGCTGGGGTTTCATCGTCGAGTACCCGCACACGATCCACAACAACGAAGACCCACTCGTCAAGACGGGTCAACATCCGTTGGTCCAACCACGGAACATGACCTACACCTACGGTGCGCCGTTCACCATCGTCCTGCGACTCGAACTACCGATCACCGGCATGGTGAATGTTCTGTTCACCGCACTGCAGCCCATGACGGAGTCGACCACCCGCGTCTACACGGCAATGCTGCGAAACGACTGTGACACCGAGGAGAAGGTGCGACGTTCAATCGACTACGAGCTCGACATCATGGCCGAGGACCTGACGGTCATCGAACACCTCTGGGACAAGGCAATTCCCTTCGATGTCGGCCAGGCCCACACGCGGGCCGACCGCAACACCGTCGAGTTCCGACGCATCATGCAGCGCCTCCTCTCGGCGTGACTCCCGTCGCCTAACTTCGACGCATGGCATCGGTGTGGGACTCGGTCATCGGGCAGAGCCACGCCGTTGATTTGTTGCGCCAACTCGTCGACGGCCCGGTGCACGGCTATCTGTTGATCGGCCCCGAGGGCTGCGGCAAGGAAGAAGCCGCGCGCGCACTCGCGGCGCACATCGTCACCGGCTCCGACGATGCGATGAATCAGACCGCGCAAAGCATCTTGCGCGGCACCTTCATCGACGTCCACGAAGTCCGACGCGAGGGAGCATCGATCAGCTCCGAGCAGGCCGAAGACATCGTTGCACTCGCTTCGCGCTCACCCGTCGAAGCAGACCGAGTCGTCGTCATCATGCACGACGTCCATTTCATGGCTGACACCGCCATCGTGCGGCTGTTGAAGACCTTCGAGGAACCCTCGCAGCAGGTCACATTCGTTCTGCTCACCGATGCGATCGTTCCGGAACTCGTCACCGTCGCGTCGCGCTGCGTGAACGTCAATTTCGGTGAGCTGGCCGTCGAACACATCGTGGCGGCACTCGTCGCCGAGGGAATCGACCCCACGACGGCCGAGGGAATCGCCGCGGGTTCACGTGGCAGCCTGCAACTGGCACGACTCCTCGCCCGCGACCCCGAGTACGCATCGCGCCGCAACGCCTTTGCCCGCGTGCCGCACGAACTTGACGGCAGTGGCCACCGTGTCGCCACGCTCGTCAGTGATCTCCTCGCCCGCATCGAGGCTGCGGCGGCACCGCTCGAAGAGATCTTCGAACGCGAGAAAGAAGCTCTGCAAGCGCGCATCAAGATCTCGGGTGAACGCGGTTCGGGAAAGAAAGACCTCGAAGACTCGCAGAAGCGTCGGCTGCGCAAACACAAGACCGACGAACTGCGCTCGGGTCTTGCCGTCATCGCGGGCGTCTACCGCGACGCGATGTCCCACGCCCACAACGCCCATCGAATCAGCGAGTTCGCCCGCGCCGTCGACGACATCCATCGCACGATGGGCCGCCTCGCCCTGAATGCCTACGAGGACCTGCTCCTGCAGGCGCTCTTCCTGCGGTTGCCGGTCGTCCGCCAGGCCGACTTCGTCGGCTAGCGGTGTACTGCGGCGAGCCGGTCGGTAGGCTTTCCAGTCTCGCCCAGATAGCTCAGTCGGCAGAGCATCTCACTCGTAATGAGAAGGTCGCGGGTTCGATTCCCGCTCTGGGCTCCATTGAGGATCCTAGAGGACGGTGAATCGTTTTCGGATCGTGGCGACGTCCTCATCAAGATCGGTTACCAATCGGTCTTCTGTCTCTTCTGATCGCAAGAAGAACCGTGAGTGATCCACCGCCAAACGACGTGAAACTCGACGCGTGATCGCACGCCTGACCCCTCGCGTCTCGTCTCGTCTCAAGAGTCGCGCGTAGAGACCGAGAAGCCGGTTCACACCCAACTCAAACCCGATCGGTCCGAGGTTCGTTTCGTTCAACCGGGGCACCTCGATCGCAGCATCGGGCGTAAATGATTCGATCTCGAGGACATTGACAAACCGATTCCAAAAGCGGACGGGATCGGAGGAATAGTCCTCCGTGAAGGCGATCACCACATGGTCGCTTCCGAACAAGTCACCGTAGGTTCGAGCAAGTGCATCGAACGCAAACGGTCCACAGCCGCGGGCCCTGTCATCCACGAGTCGCTCGAGAAACTCGGAGTAGGTCTGGAGTCTGCCTTCGCGCACATGATGCAGCCACGTCGAGCGCAACATCTCCCGTGGCTCGCGCAGAGTCATGAAAATCCGTGTGTCACAACTGAGTTGTGCGAGGCGACGGGCAGCCTCGAACGGACCCCGCAGACCATCAAACCACTCGCGTTGGGGCATTTCGATGAGTGATTCGTTCGACAGCAGAACAGGCAGAGTGCGATCATGCCATGACGAGTCAATGAGCTCTTCGAGTGCGGCTGAATTCCAGTCCGATGAACGTACGAGATCGTCGACAACTTTTCGTGCAGCCAAGGCGCCGTCACGGCCGAATGGCTTCCCTGCGAGATTCGGGTATCCACGCAGTTGTGATTGCACGGAAGTTGTCGCTGTTTTCGGCCAGCCGACGTGGAGGATTACACGGTCAACTTCCACGCTGCGAAATTAGCGGCTTTTCTTCTATGGTGGAGACCGTGGTTCTCGGGGTGTTCGTTTTGTTGGCTGGTGTGATGCACTTCGCCAACCCAGGTTTCTTCAACGACATCGTCCCGCCCTGGTTGCCGCCGAACGAGTCGTTTTGGACCTACGCGAGTGGTGTTGCCGAGATCATCATCGGGTTGATGATGTTGCGACAGTCGACCCGTCGTCGCGGGGCCATTGCCGCCATTTGCCTGTTCGTGTGTGTCTACCCGGCGAACCTGTACATGACGTGGGACTGGCGCGATCGTGCATCGACCGAGCAATTCATCAGTTGGGCACGCCTTCCTCTGCAGTTCGTTCTCATCTGGTGGGCTTGGCGAATTGCTGAGAAGAAGCGGGAGGAAACGCCGTGGCCTGGTTCAACCACTCCGCCAGTTCTTTGAAACCCGCTAGTGTCATCTGATGTCACGTCATTTTTCTTCGGTTGCTCTCATCAGTCTTGCTCTCGGCTCCGTGGCGGTGGTGCAGGCATCGTCGGCCAGTGCGGCCGCGCGGCCCAGTGGTGCCATCCCCGTCACTCCGACCGACGTGATCAAGTCCGGAGCGGCGACGTGCGCACCGACCAATGGCACATTCGTTGCCGGAACTCGCCTGAAGGGCAACTACTTCATTTCGCACTCCCAGCAAGCCGCGAACTTCAAGGCGGCTGCAGCAAAGGCGAAAGGCGCAGCAAAGACCAAAGCCACCGCAACCTCCAAGAGCTGGGCGAGCAAGGCCAAGGCTCAACAAAAACTCTGTGAGGCCTTGAACTCCGGCAAGAGCGCAGCCGGTGGTTCGAACGGCAACACGGGCGGTTCCAACGGCACTGCCAAAGGCAAGTTGAAGTTCAACATCAAGAACGCCGTGGGTATTGCACTGGTGAAAAAAGCGACGGTGAAAAAGAAGAGCAGCCCGCCCCCGACCGGTGCAGATCAAGTGGCCCCGGAGGACACCACGCTTGTCGCCGTCGACGAAACGGGCAAGACAACCGAGGCGATCTCCAGCGGTGAAGCCGTTGTGAAGAAGTTCTTGGTTGCACCGAACGACAAGCTCTACGTGTTGTTTGCAAGTCCGACGGTCGTTGGCGATGCGGCCAGCTGCCTTCTCGCCGAAGTCGACCCTGCGACAGGCAACCCACTGTGCATCGAGAACGAACTGTCGTCGGTCGCTTGGAACTCGGGTGAGGCGGGCTCGTTGAACCCATCGATTCAGTTCGATGCAGCGGGCGCGATCTACTACGTGGGCACCGCGCAATCAGGAAGGTACAACCTGCGAAAGTATGCAGCAGGTGTGACCACCTCCCTGATCAACGACAACATCCAGATCTACGACTTCCTTGTCCTGGCTGACGGCAACGTCTACTACACGGGAATGACACTGACCACGAAGCTCACGTTCACCCGCCGTATCGATCCTGCCGGTGGCCTGAGTGTCGTACAGGGTGAGCGTGCATATTTCCTCATGCGGTTTGCCGACAACAACGTGTACTACGGCGTCGCGTCAAAGGGTGTGCTCACGTGGCTGACGAAGCTGAACAAGAACGACGACTTCCCGTACATCGCCCCGTCGACTACGACACAGATCGCTCGCAACGACACCGGCAAGTTCTGTGTTGCCGGCGTTGGCGCGAACGATGGGTTCTGCGAGATCGTCACCGGTACGGTCACGACGCCCGGTGTGTACATCCGCCAGTCGTTCAACACGATGTCGGGCAAGACGTTCGTCAACGCAGGCAGCGCGCCGATGGGCACGCTGATGCAGTACTACCCGCAGGTCAAGCGCATCACGACAGCCATCGACAAGATGACGATCGGTCAGGTCATCGTCGACTACATCATCATGGCGGGCGTCAATACCAACGGACAAAACATCCTGACGATCCACGACACGAACGCAGGAACCGAGCGGAAGCTGATCGACGAAACGAAGGAAATTGAGATCTACCGTCTCAACTACGTGTCGTCGAACAAGATCATGTTCGATGGCTTGCGTTTCGCAGACAACAAGTACGTGATCGGTCAGGTCGACTTGTCGACAGGTGCCGTCGTGGCGTCACAGACAGGTAGCGACAAGCTCGTCGACTTCCAGACATTTGCCAACTGATCCGGGCGGTGACAGCGTGAACATGCTGTCGAATGGATCGACGCGCGTCGCTTTCGATGCATCGCGCGGTGGTCGTGTCGCACAGGTGTGGTTCGACGACGTGCCGTTGCTCGTCGGCGAGGGACCCGGAGTCGACGGTGTGCTGGGTTGGGGCTCGTATCCGATGGTGCCGTGGGCCGGTCGGCTTGCGGGTGGTCGATTCCAGTTCCGCCGCGACGTCGTGGCAATGCCCGCGAACGAGCGCACCCATGCGATGCACGGCGTGGGGTTCTTGCATGCGTGGGACATCGTGGGTTCGGGGACATCGTCACTCGTCGCGCGACTCGACCTCGATGCAGTGGGTTGGCCGTTCAAGTCGCGGTGCGAACAGCGGATCTCACTGGGCCCGGACTCTCTGCACATGGAAATGTCGATTCATGGCACCGACCGTGAGTTTCCGGCGCAGGTGGGTTGGCACCCGTGGTTCCTGCCACCGAGTGTTCTTGACGTTGCCTTCGACACGATGTTCATCCGGGATGTCGACGGCATCGCGACGACGGAGACGCGCGCACCGGTTGACCCGCCGTGGGACGACTGCTTCTCCGATGCGATACGAGAACCACGCCTGGTGGTCAACGGTGTCGAGGTGCGACTGTCGAGTACGTGTCGCTACTGGGTCGTGTACACGGCAAGCCCCAACGGTGTTTGTGTAGAACCACAGTCGGGGATTCCGAATGCGTTCAACTCCCGCCCCGAGTCGGACCTCGACATCGTCGGCACCGCACGGGTGCTGCAACACGCCTTCACGTGGCGATTTGCGCGCTGACCGGCCCGAGGTCGAGTCGGAAGATCGTGATCGGAGTGGTGCGGAATACTTTCGACTCCACCTCGATCCAGCCGAGCCGCCGGTACCAATCGGTTTGGTCGTGGGTCCAGAGGTACACCCGACCGAAATGGAGATCACGGCACCGGCCGAGTGCGGCGTTCAGCAGGGCGGTTCCCACGCCGGCACCGCGCCGAGCCGGGTCGACGATCATTGCTGCGATCCATGGCGTGTAGTCGTCAACGTCGTCGAGGTCGTCACGTTCGACCAGCGAGACCGTGCCGATGCAACGGCCGTTGTCGAAGGCACCGAGAACCACCGGCAGTGGGCCGTCCTGCCCGCGCATGTGTGGGCCATAGAAGTCGATCCAGTCGTCGTGATCGAACGATGGAAAGGCGTCGCGGTAATGGTCAACCTGCCACTCGATGATGCGCTCGACGAGCATGCGGTCAAGGGGCAGATAGCGCGCCTCGATCTCGCCCGTCGGGACTCCCATGCCAAAACATTAGGGTTTGACCTGAGGAGGAAAACGTGAAGGTTCCCTTGTCAGTCGTCGATTTCCTGCGGCGGGCCGAGCAGGTATACGGCGATCGCATCGCATTGGTCGACGAGCCCGATCAGCCCGCTGCGCCGTGGCCGACACTCACCTACCGCGAGGTTGCGCAACGCGCCCGCGCACAGGCCGCGGGTCTCGATGCCCTCGGTATCGCCAAGGGTGCGCGGGTCGCAATGGTCAGCCACAACGCGGCACGTCTCTACACCGCGTTCTTCGGGGTCAGTGGGTCGGGTCGCATTCTCGTGCCGGTCAACTTCCGGCTCGTCGCCGAAGAAGTGAAGTACATCATCGAGCACAGCGGTGCCGAGATGTTGCTCGTCGATCCCGAACTCGACGACGCATTGTCGGGAGTGTCGGCTCGTCATCGTTTCGTCATCGGCGCCGAATCCGACGAGGTGCTGTACAAGTTCGGCGTCGAACCACGACCGTGGGTCCCGGACGAAGACGCCTCGGCAACGATCAACTACACCAGCGGCACGACCGCTCGCCCGAAAGGCGTGCAGTTGACGCACCGCAATCTCTGGGTCAACGCAACGACCTTCGGATGGCAAATGGGTGTCAACGACCGCGACGTCTACCTGCACACTCTCCCCCAGTTCCACTGCAACGGATGGGGCATGGTGTACGCGGTCACCGGAATGGGTGGTGAGCACGTCATCCTGCGCAAGGTCGACGGTGCAGAGATCCTCCGTCGTATCGACCAACACGGGGTCACCATGTTGTGTGGTGCACCGGCAGTCGTGAACATGATCCTCGATGCAGCCGCCACGTGGAGCGGGCCGATACCCGGTCGCGATCGTGTGCGCATCGTCGTCGCAGGCGCGCCACCACCAACCCGCACGATCGAGCGCGTCGAAACCGAACTCGGTTGGGAATTCGCCCAGATTTACGGACTCACGGAGACCGCGCCGCTTCTCACGATGAATCGTCGGCGGGCCGAATACGACCGACTGTCCCCCGCCGACCGGGCGGCCCGATTGGGTGCCGCGGGTGCCCCCGCGATCGGCGTGGAGATCCGCGTCGATGCGGAGGGCGAGGTGCTCGCGCGCAGCAACGTGGTGATGGACGGCTACTGGAACCAACCGAAAGAAACCGCGAAGGCCATCGTCGACGGGTGGTTCCACACCGGTGACGGTGGTGGTATCGGTGACGACCACTACCTCACGATCTCCGACCGCAAGAAAGACGTCATCATCTCCGGCGGTGAAAACGTGAGTTCGATCGAGGTCGAAGACGCGATCTTCTCGCACAGTGATGTGGCCGAAGTTGCAGTCATCGGCGTGCCGGACGAGAAGTGGGGTGAACTCGTGCTTGCGCTCGTGGTGAAAACCCCGGGCTCTGCGCTCACCGCCGACGAATTGATCGCGTACACCAAGACGAAACTCGCGGGTTACAAGTGTCCGAAGCGCATCGAGTTCCGCGATGTGCTCGCGCGCACCGCAACCGGCAAGTTGCAAAAGTTCAAGTTGCGCGAAGAGTTCTGGGCCGGACGTGAAAGAAAGGTGAACTGACGATGGGAATCCGCGTCATCCAATGGGGAACGGGAAACGTGGGGCTTGCCTCCTTGAAGACCGTCATCGGCCATGCCGACTACGACCTCGTCGGTTGCTACGTCGCGACGCCATCGAAAGCTGGCCGTGATGCCGGTGACATCGCCGGGCTCGGCCCGTGCGGAGTAAAGGCGACGAACAGCATTGAAGAGATCGTGGCGCTCGAAGCTGATGTCGTACTGCACATGCCTCTGTCGGCCGCACAGGTGAACGAAGACCCCGACAAGGACACCAAGGACATCTGCACGCTTCTACGGAGTGGCAAGAACGTGATCACCACGGTGGGATACGTCTACCCGAAGGCATACGGTGCGGACGTCGTCGCGCGTCTCGAAGCGGCTTGCCGCGAGGGTGGTGTCTCCGTGCACGGCACGGGCATCAACCCGGGCTTTATGGCCGAACTCATCCCGCTGGTGTTTTCGTCGAACTGTTCACGCATCGACTCGGTCCTCGTGCGTGAGCACTCGGATTTCTCGTTCTATCCGTCACCGCAGATCATCTTCGACGTGATGGGCTTTTCGTTTGCACCCGACCGCTTCGACTCGCACACCGCGCGCTACCGCAAGTGGCTGAGTGGGCTCTTCGAAGAAAGCGTCTTGATGGTCGCCGACGGCCTCGGTCTCGAACTCGACGAGTTGACCGTGGAGTCGGAAGTGGAACTGGCGAGCGAAGACCTCACGATCGCCGCCGGACTCGTACCGCAGGGAACCGTCGCCGGCCAGCGCTGGGAATGGTGTGGCGTGGTCGGCGGTCGTGACGTCATACGCCTCGAGGCGATCTACAAGGCCCACAGGTCGGTTGCACCGCAATGGCAGAGCCCGGCGTGGGTGTGCACGATCGAAGGCGAGCCGCGTCTGCACTTCGAGGCGAACAAGTGGACGACGAACGGCTTGATCGGTACGGCGATGCGTGCAGTACATGCGATTCCCGCCGTGTGTGCAGCACCGGTTGGCATCCGCACGTTCCTCGACCTGCCACTCGTTGCGGGTCGCGGCATCGTGAAGGCGTGACGTGTCGTCGGGTCGTGGCCGGCCCGAGTGGCCGCCCTCGTTGTGGTCGGGCGCCCGACGCCCTGTCGACTTTCCGTCGGTCGACCTCTCGCGCCGCTTCGACGTGGCAATCATCGGCGCTGGCTGCACGGGGCTGTGGTCGGCGATCCATCTGGCCGAACTTCGGCCCGACCTCGACATCGTCATTCTCGATGCGGCCGAGCCGGGCTTCGGTGCCAGCGGACGCAACGGAGGATGGTGCAGCGGTCTTTTCCCCGTCGAACTCGATTCGCTGACCCAACTCCACGGCCACGACTCAGCGCTCGCGATGCAACACGCTGCAATTGCATCCGTCGATGACGTCGGCCATTGGATCACCCGACACGGCTTCGAATGCGACTGGGCGAAGTCCGGCACCCTGACCGTCGCCACCAACGCCGTCCAAGAGACACGTCTTCAAAGCGCGATCAAGGAACAGCACCGACACGGGTTGAGTGAGACCGACGTTCGGTGGCTCGGCCACGACGAACTGGCCGACCGAGTCACGGTGGCAGGCGCACGTGGCGCGTTGTACTCGCCCCACTGCGCTGCTCTCCACCCACTCAAGTTGGTGAACTGCCTGGTTGATCGCGCGCGCGAACTCGGAATCGGAGTTGTCACCGGGTTCACCGCCGATGCCATCGACGACGGAGGGGTTGTGGGCTCACTCGGTGGCCGACCATGCAACGTCGCTGCGGAGTGGGTCGTCCGGGCGACCGAGGGTTACACGCCGCGACTTGGTGGGATGGGTCGCGACGTCATCCCTCTTTATTCGTACATGGTCGCCACCGAACCCCTGTCCGATGATGCATGGGGCAGCATCGGGTGGACCGCACGCGAGACGCTCGCCGAGGGTCGACTGATGGTGACCTACGCGCAGCGAACCGCCGACGGTCGCATCGCTTTTGGCGGTCGAGGGGCCGGTTACAGATTTGCGAGTCGCATCTCCGGGCGGTTCGATGCCGATGACGGGGTGGCCCAGCGCATCGTCGCGACCCTGCACGAACTTTTCCCCGCCACACGCGATGCGAAGATCACCCATCACTGGGGTGGGCCCCTCGCCGTTCCGCGCGACTGGCATCCATCGGTCGTCGTCGACCGCGCTGCGCGGCGAGTCACCGCGGGTGGCTACGTCGGTGACGGTGTCGCGCTGTCGCATCTCGCCGGGCGCGCCGCGGCTGCGGCGATTGCGGGGGTGGACTCTCCGGACCTGCGGCTCCCCTTCGTCGATCACGTGGGGCGACGCTGGGAACCCGAGCCCCTGCGTTGGATCGGGGTGAACGCGGGGCTGCGCCTGCCTGTCGTGGCCGACGCCATCGAGTCACGCTCGGGTCGGCCCGCGAAACGGCTCGTGAAGGTGATCGACCGACTCCTCGGTTAGTTTTTCACCCATGCATGACATCGTGATCAGCGGGGCAACAATCGTCGACGGCACCGGCGCACCGGCCTTCATGGGCGACGTCGCGGTCACGGACGGCATCATCACACAGGTCGGTGGTCGCGCGGAGGGTACGGCCAAGCGACGTCTCGATGCCGAAGGCATGACGCTCACTCCCGGTTGGGTCGACGTGCACACGCATTACGACGGCCAGGTCACATGGGACGAAGACCTCGAACCCTCGGCGACGAACGGTGTCACCACACTGGTGATGGGAAATTGCGGCGTCGGGTTCGCGCCCGTGCGACCCGGTCAGGAAGCACCACTGATCGAATTGATGGAGGGCGTTGAAGACATTCCGGGCAGTGCGCTCACCGAGGGAATTCCGTGGGGTGCATGGGAGACGTTCCCGCAGTACCTCGATCACCTCGCCACGCGCCGCTACGCGATCGACATCGGAACGCAGGTTGCACACGGGGCGCTGCGCTTCTACGCAATGGGCCAGCGTGGTGTCGACAACCTCGACGCGTCACCCGACGAAATCGCAGCTATGGCGCGCATCGTCGGTGAGGCGATGGAAGCCGGCGCTCTCGGCTTCTCGACTTCACGCACGATCGGTCACCGCTCCCTGTCCGGTAGCCCAGTCCCCGGGACCTTCGCGGCCGACGGTGAATTGATGGCGATCGCATCGGCAATGGGTCGCGGTGTCTTCGAGGCTATTCCTGCCGGCACTGTCGGTGCCCTCGAGGCACTCGGTGGCGAACGCGCCAAGCCGGTCGAAGAAGTGATGATGCTCGCCGAGGTGTCGCGGATGAGCGGCCGACCCATCACGTTCACCACGATTCAAATTGCCGAGGATGTCGACCACTGGCGCGAGGTACTCGACACCGTTTCGTACGAGAATGCAAACGGCGCGAAATTGAGGCCCCAGATCGCACCACGCGCGGTCACCGTGATGACGAGTCTTGGCACGTACCACATGTTCATGCGCAAGGCCACGTACCTGCGCGAGCTCGCTCATCTGTCGCTCGCCGACCGTGTCCGCGAGATGCGCAAACCGGAGATGAAGGCCGCCGTCCTTGCCGATCGCAGCGTCCCCTCGGAGAACGCCGGGTCGATGCAGGCGGTCGTCGGTCTGTATGCCCGCGCGCTCAACGCCACTTTCCCACTCACCTTCCCCATTGACTACGAACCGACGCGTGAGGAATCGGTGGTCGGTCGTGCCCGCGCACTGGGAGTGAGCGCGGAATCACTCATGTACGACCTTCTCCTCGAAGACGAAGGGCGCACGTTCTACGCGATTTTTGGATCGAACTTCGCCCAGGCGAATCTCGACGCCAGTCGCGAGATGCTCCTCCATCCCGACACGGTCACCGGACTGTCCGATGCCGGTGCACACGTCAACTTCATCTGCGACTGCACGATGCCGACGTTCCACCTCACGCACTGGGTCCGTGACCGCTCGCGGGGTCCGCGACTCGGACTCGAGTTCGCCGTCAACAAACTGTCGAAGACGAACGCCGATCTGTACGGACTGACCGACCGCGGGACGATCGAAGTTGGCAAGCGTGCCGACCTGAACGTCATCGACTTCGACAACCTGACGATTCAGGCACCCTTCGTACGCCACGACCTGCCCGCCGGTGGGTCGCGCGTCCTGCAGCCATCGACGGGTTACAAGGCGACGATGGTCAACGGAGTCATCACGCGCTTCGACGACACCGACACAGGTGAACGGCCCGGTCGTCTCGTTCGCAGTCACTGACCGCGACCCTGCGATCACACCTACTGAACGAGCGTCAGGCCACCGTCGACGACGAAAATCTGTCCCGTCGCATACCGGCTGCGCAGAAGACCGAATGTCGCCTCCGCGCAGTCCTCGGGAGTGCCCGAACGCTTGAGTGGGGCGATGGCCTTGATGGCTTCGTGCTGCGGACCCCAGTCAGCGGTCCACGGTGTCGCAATGAGACCCGGAGCAACGGCATTGACGCGCACCGGCCAGCAACTCTTTGCCATCAGTTTCGTCATCTGGTTGAGGGCCGCCTTCGTCATCGAGTAGGCCATCGAACTACCCATCTGCCGAACTCCGGCAACCGACGTGATATTCACGATGTTGCCGTCTTCTGACTTCTTCAGGTGCGGGACGGCGAGCTTGCTCAACCACCACGTGCCGTAGACATTGACCTCGAAGGTCTTCATGAAGATTTCATCCGTGAGAGCGTCGAGGTCGTGATGCGGGATCGGGGTGGTCCACCCGGCATTGTTCACCAGAATGTCAAGACGACCGAACTTCGCCACCGTCTCATTGATCAGTCGCTCGCAGTCGTCCTTCTTTGAAATGTCGCCCTTCATGTACACCGCGCCGTTGCCGATGGACTTTGCAACCGCGGTGCCCGCTTCGACAGACGAAGCGGAGTTGACGACAACCGTCGCGCCCGCTTCACCGAGCCGGCGCGCAATCGCCTCGCCGATGCCACTGGACGAGCCGGTGACGATTGCTACTTTTCCCGTGAATTCAGCCATGCCGAGACGTTACTGTTCCCGTAATGGCCGTCGGACACGTCAATCTTGCACTGCGTGACGAATCACGCGAGGGCCGCATCCTCACAACCGAGGTGTGGTATCCGACGAACGACACCACCGGTGTGACAACACGGTACGAACTGCTTCCCGGCGTGGGGTTCGACTCACCGTGTGCGATCGAGTCCGCAGCACCGGCGTCCGGTTCCCACCCGGTGGTCGTGTGGTCGCACGGCAGAACCGGCCTGCGCCACATCTACACAAAACTGTGCGAAGGTCTCGCAACAAATGGCTACGTCGTGGTGTCGGCCGACCATACGGGTGACACCCTCTTCGACTGGCTCGCCGGC
>SXGQ01099402.1_pt1 | contig 18010 bp, 20 predicted proteins | sample 3178371 | NCBI WGS metagenome assembly SXGQ01 (sample SAMN11356859, study PRJNA531348) | freshwater metagenome | isolation source: freshwater sample F1-20 | place: China: Fuxian Lake, Yuxi | collected 2017-12-25 | reverse complement strand
TTCGTAAAGCAAGAAAATTAAAACAATCATGGAAAACAACTAGACGAGCTAAACTACGCAGAACATTAATGAAAAGAAAAATGTCTTTGCGTAGAAGATCAGCAATGGGATTAAGATAAAATGCCTACAACAATTACAAATTCAAAAAGATCCAAGTCTGTGATTCGTATCACAGGCAACACCTCTACTCGTATCAATTTGAGTGAGTTGTCTACAAATACAACAACTGAGTTAGTAAGTGCGGCTGAAATTACACATATATCAACTTCTACTGACGGTAAGTGGATTGTTTATCGTGGTAATGACGCAGCAAATGGTGAAAAAGTACTTTCTTTATTTGGTGAGAACGATATTCCATTTGCACAGTACGATGTTTCGGTTGCTGGTGCCAATACAACTGCAAACTTATTTTTTACAAATTCGGGTACAGACGGCACCCTTGTTGTTATATTAAGTAAAACAGCAACATATACAATTGATCCAGATACCGGAGCAACCATATGAAATTAATTAGAGAAACCGTAGAACAAGTAAAATATCTTGTTGAAACTTCAGAAAACGGTAAAAAGAATCTTTATATTGAAGGCACATTTTTAGTTGGTGATACAGTAAATCGCAACAACAGAATGTACAAAATGGACACACTTCGCCGAGAAGTGGATCGTTACAATGAAGAATACATTCAAACTAATCGTGCGCTTGGTGAGTTAGGTCATCCAGATACACCAACATTGAATTTAGAAAGAGTGTCACACAAGATTGTCTCATTAGAAGAAGACGGTAACACTTTTTACGGTAAGGCTTTAATTTTAGAAACACCATACGGCTCAATTGCAAAAAATCTTATAGAAAACAGCGTAAGTTTAGGTGTTTCTTCAAGAGCTCTTGGTTCAGTTATTCAAACAAAAGAGGGCTACAATTTAGTGCAAGACGATTTGAAATTAGCAACTGCTGCTGACATTGTTGCAGATCCTTCTGCGCCTGGTGCCTTTGTGCAAGGTATTATGGAAAATAAAGAGTGGATGTTCATTGATGGTAAGTTTGTAGAAGCAGACTTCGACCATGCAAAGCGACAAATCAAACAAGCCAATTCAAAACAAATTGAAGAAGTTGCACTAAAGTTGTTTGAAAACTTTTTACGAAAAATTTAATTTTTATAAATAGAAAATCATAAGGAGATTCCTAATGGCATCAAATAAATTAATGGAAGCAGCAGCTGAAATTCTTGCGGGTAGCAAGGCAAAAGCTCCTGCTATGCCACCTGAAAAACTACAAGGCGAAACAGAGGACTTGGGCGGACCAACACCAGAAAGTGGTAAGCCAATGGATGATTCTGAAAAGATTCATGCAGCCGCTAAAGCACCTGATAACTCAGCCAAAAATAAAGCTTCTATTTCTACAAAGCCATCTGCAGCTTCACCAGACACTCAACTTCGCATGAACAAAGAGGACGCTGAAGCCACAGAAGAAGAACTTCTTGATGAGAAGTCTCATATGGATAAAATGAAGAAGAAGATGAAAGAAGATGTTGACGCTCTTTTTGGAGACGACTCTACTATCTCTGAAGACTTCAAATCCAAGGCTGCAACAATTTTTGAAGCTCGTGTAATGGATCGTGTTGGTCAAATTCAAGAAGAACTTGAAGGCCAATATGCCGCTATGCTTGAAGAAGCTGTAGAAGATATTAAGAAAGACCTAACAGAGAAGGTAGATGATTACCTTTCTTATGTTGTTGAACAATGGATTGAGCAAAATGAAATTGCTATTGAATCCGGTCTTCGTGCTGAATTGACCGAAGAATTCATTGCTGGTCTACGCAATCTATTCGCAGAACATTATATCGATGTTCCTAACGAAAAGGTTGACCTTGTTGATGAACTTGCTACTAAGGTTGAAGAACTTGAAGGCAAGCTCAACGAAGAAATCGAGCGTGGTGTCGAACTCAAAAAATCTTTGACCGAATCACGCAAGTTAGAAGTTACCCGTGCTGTTTGCGAGGGTCTCACCGCTACTCAAGTTGAAAAAATTAAGTCGCTCGCAGAGAGTGTAGACTTTTCCACAGAGGAAGAATACAAAGAAAAACTTGAAACAATTCGTGAGAACTACTTTCCATCTGGCGTTAAAAAGGCCGATGCTGCACAACTGCATGAACAAGTAGAAGACGCTGACGAAAAGAAGGTCATCGCTGACCCATTTGTCGCCGCAGTCTCACAAGCTATTTCGAAAACTAAACTATAATAATTAAGGAGATTTTTCAAATGTATCTTTCCGAACAACTACAAACAAAATGGGCAGGCGTCCTAGATCACCCAGACCTTGCTCCTATTAAGGATCCATATCGTAAGGCTGTTACAGCCGTTGTGCTTGAGAATCAAGCCGTAGAAATGATGAAGGCAGGTAGCATGCTTAACGAAGCAGTACCAACAATGTCTGCTTCTGCTGGTCTAGGTTCTGGTGGTGCTGCCGGTTTCGGTGGTTCAGCATCTTCACCAGTCGCTGGTTTCGATCCAATCCTTATCTCGTTGGTTCGCCGTTCGTTGCCTAACCTCATCGCTTATGACATTTGCGGTGTTCAGCCAATGACAGGCCCAACAGGTCTTATCTTCGCAATGCGTTCTCGTTACAGCAATCAAACAAGCGGTACAGAAGCATTCTACGATGAGGCAAATACTGGATTCTCTGGTCTTGGTACCGCTCAAACAACTCTTGCTGTTGGTGCTGCCGCTGCTAACACATTCGTTGCAAACGGTGCTGGTGTTGCCGCTATGTCTACAGCTCGTGCTGAAGCACTTGGCGATGGTTCTAACACATTCCAAGAGATGGCATTCTCTATTGAGAAGGTTACTGTTACAGCTAAGACTCGTGCTCTAAAGGCCGAGTACTCTATCGAACTTGCACAAGACTTGAAAGCAGTTCACGGTCTTGACGCTGAGACAGAGTTGGCAAACATTCTCTCTTCAGAAATTCTTGCTGAAATCAACCGTGAAGTTATTCGTACAGTCTACGCTGTTGCTAAGACAGGTGCTCAAGTCGGTACAACAACTGCTGGTACATTCAACCTAGACACAGACTCTAACGGTCGTTGGATGGTTGAAAAAGTTAAGGGTCTTGCTTTCCAAATCGAGCGTGAAGCGAATACAATCGCCAAGCAAACTCGTAGAGGCAAAGGTAATATCATGCTTTGCTCGTCAGATGTTGCATCTGCTCTTGCAATGGCTGGTATCCTTGACTACAATTCAGCACTTCAGTCTCAAGTCAACCTAACAGTTGACGATACAGGCAACACATTTGCTGGTACATTGTTTGGTCGTATCAAGGTCTATATCGACCCATACTTCCCAGCAGGTTCTACATCTGAGTTTGCTGTTGTTGGTTATAAGGGTTCTAACGCTTATGACGCTGGTATCTTCTACTGCCCATATGTACCTCTACAGATGGTTCGTGCAGTTGATACAGGCACCTTCCAGCCAAAGATTGGTTTCAAGACTCGTTACGGTCTAGTTGCCAACCCATTCGCTGAAGGTACTACAGCAGGCGCTGGTGCTCTAACTAACCTCGCCAATGTGTACTATCGTGCATTCAAGATTGCTAACTTAATGTAATCTAAACCCCGTTAAGAGGGTCTTTTAAAGAGGGACAGAAATGTCCCTCTTTTTTTGTATATAAATACCACTATGGTCGCACTCACAAGAAACCCATCTAATCCAAACTTCTTGCAACCCAACAAGTTTATGTTGAACTTTGCAAGAACACCAGCACTTCGTTACTTTTGCCAAACTGTAACTGTGCCTGGCGTATCAACTTCTGAAATTCCACAACAAAATCCATTTGTAGAACTTTATAAACCAGGTGAAAAACCTGTGTATGATGTTCTCAATGTTACCTTTATGGTTGATGAGAAATTGGAATCTTGGCGAGAAATACACGATTGGATTCGTGCAATGACTTTTCCGTATTCTTATGAAGAGTATCAATCATTGACGAATTTAAATCCATATGCAGTAAGATCACCACAATATACTGATGCCACATTAACATTGTTGTCTTCTTCTAATCAACCGGTATTAGATTTTAAATTTTATGATGTATTCCCAATTTCAATAGGTTCTTTTGTCATGTCATCTACTGATAGTCCAGACAGTATCATTACCGCAGACGCAACATTTAGGTATTCTTTTTACGATCTGGTTGTTCCAGAATAATTTTTGTGATATACTCCTGAGATAGGAGGATTTTTAATGAGTAAACTTGATGATTTGTTGGCCATGTGGGCGAAAGATTCTGAGATTGATCGTACAGAACCTGGCAAAGCACTTCTTGATATTCCCAAACTTCACAGCAAGTATCTTAACATACTTTCGAATCATCGTCTATTGGTTCGTGAGGCTGAGTTCAAATATAACCGCATAAGAAAAATCAAGTGGGAATACTACACAGGCAAATTAGATGATGATGAATTGAAGAAACATGGATGGGAACCATTTCCATTTGTGCTTAAGTCCGACATTACTACATACTTGGAGTCGGATGAAGATATGAATCGTTATCTGGCACAAAAATTGTTACATGAAGAAATAGTTGAAGTTTGTAATTCTATATTGAAAGAATTGAATTCACGCACATATCAACTACGTTCCTTTATTGATTGGGAAAAATTTATACAAGGAATTTAGTATGAGTGTAGAAAATATGTTTTATGTGCCTTTGTTTCACATTAATTGTACTAATTGGGAAATTAAAAAACAAAAATTAAAACAATTATGTAAAAATTTGAAATTCAATGGTGAACAATATACTGATTTTGATCTTAACACCGTAAGTTCGTATGGTGGTGATATTGATTTTATTTTTGAGGAAGAAATAAAAAATTTTAAAAAAACATTTAATTTTGAACACCACAAAATTACATCCTGTTGGTTTGAAAAGTTGTTAAAAAGTAATCGTCATTCAATCCATAATCATGGCCCAATTGGTTATAGTGCAGTTTGTTATGTAGAATATGATAAAAACGAACATAAACCTTTAACATTTATTTCACCTTTTAATAATTTTGTGGATCACTCAGTATTATTTTACACTCCAAATTTTGTAGAGGAAGGTACAATAATTTTTTTCCCATCTACACTTAATCATTTTGTTGATTCGAATATAAGCGAAAAAGAACGCTTGGTCGTGTCATTTAATTTACAATTGCCGCCTAAATGGTTAACATTACTTTAAAATCATTAAACGAAGTTTATATAAAATTTGAATGTGAAAAAAGTTTAGCACAAGAACTTTCTGATTACTTCACATTCTTTGTACCCGGTTACCAATTCACTCCACAATATAAATCAAGAGTGTGGGATGGTAAAATTCGTTTAGCAGATTTGCGTACATTTACCATATATCGTGGCCTTCTTCCTTACATTGAAAAGTTTTGTAAAGAACGGCAGTATACAATAGAATGTGATTCTAATCTTTATCTTACTGAAGATTTTTCACTCAATGAAGCAACAGAGTTTGCTAAGTCACTTAATTTACCATTTGAACCAAGAGACTATCAAATAAAGTCTTTTGTTCACGCAATTCGAAATCGCCGCATGTTGTTGCTTTCACCAACTGCATCAGGCAAATCTCTTATCATTTATCTTATGGTAAGATACTTTCAAGAAATAGGACTTAAGCGAGGTCTTCTAATCGTGCCAAATATTTCTCTAGTGGCACAAATGTATAAAGACTTCGAATCTTATGGTTATGATTCACTAGAAAACTGTCACACAATTCACCAAGGGCGTGACAAACAATCCAAAAAGTTTTTGTTTATATCTACTTGGCAATCCATATACACACAACCAAAAGAATACTTCGAACAATTTGATTTTGTAATTGGTGACGAAGCACACTCATTTAAAGCCAAGTCTTTAACTACAATTATGACTGGCTGTACGGAGTCTAAATACAGAATAGGATGTACAGGTACTTTAGATGGAACACAAACGCATCGACTAGTGCTTGAAGGTTTATTTGGGCCAGTTTATCAATCAACATCTACATCTGAACTGATTGAAAAGAAACAACTGGCCGACTTTAGAATTAAATGTCTGATACTCAAATATCCTGAACTTATCTGTAAAGAGAGTAAAAAATGGGATTACCAATCAGAGTTAGATTACATTGTGTCTAACTCAAAACGAAATGAGTTTATCAAAAATCTAGTTTTATCACTAGAAGGCAATACTTTGATACTCTTTCAGTTGGTTGAAAGACACGGTAAAATATTATATCAACTCATTAAAGAACATGCCAAAAATCGGCAGGTATTCTTTGTATTTGGAGGCACAGATGTTGAAGTTCGTGAATCTGTTCGTGCAATTACTGAAAAAGAGTCTGACGCTATTATCGTGGCTTCTTATGGTGTTTATAGTACTGGCGTCAACATTCGTAATCTCCACAACATTGTATTCGCCTCACCATCAAAGTCCAGAATTCGAAATCTTCAGTCGATAGGTCGTGGCCTTAGAATTGGAGATAACAAACAAGAGGCAACTCTTTTTGATATTGTTGATGACTTTAGATCCGGTAAATCTGCCAATTACACATTGAAACATTTTCTTGAGCGTGTTAAAATATACGATGATGAAAAATTCAATTACAAATTTTACAATATAGAGTTAAAGCCATGACAGAAGAAATCCAAGAAATTCAAATCAAAATTTTAAGATTGAATACGGGTGAAGATATTATAGGTGCTTGTTTAATGGACGATGAAAATGGTTGTGTTGGTGTTGATAACCCCATGAAACTCTATATGAAAAGAGTGTCGATGGCAGGGCAAGCAATGTTAGTTATGGCACCATGGTTACCATTAGAAGTTATCGAAGAAAATTTTGCAACAATTAATTATGACGATATAATTACTGTAGTGGATCCAAAAAGAAATTTAATCGATCATTATAATAATACAGTTATGGAAATTGAAGCTCATATGATTATAGATAAAGAAGAAACTAAAATGGAAAATGATGAGAGTGACATTGACGAAGATACAATGCAAGAAATGTTAAACTCTTTGAAAGAATCAAAAAAGAATAGGTTACATTAATGATGGAATATAATGATGAAAACTTGAAACTGGTAACACAATCGATTGTGAAACATTTAACACCAGACTTGTTACCTAAAAAATGGATTGAAAGAAACAGTACCAATCCAATGTTTGGCCATTGTCATACCGCTTCTGCTTGTCTACAAAAAGTTTTTGGTAGTAAAAACATTAAACTTTGGAGAGGCCTTGATGATGAAGGCATCTGGCATTGGTGGGCAGTTGACTTGAATGGCAAACTGATTGATATTACGGCAGACCAGTATACTTCTCAAGGTAGAACACCACCATACGATAAAGGTGCTAAAGCATCAATGTTAGGATTTGAATATAGAATCAGAGCACTCTCCTTACTAGGAAGAGTTACTGAAAATTTATCATCAAACGGAACACCGCCAATGTAACACTTGTCAAGAGCAAAAACAAGGCCCTTTTAGGCAAATGCTTTACAGACGGTTGACATACAAACAAATAATCTATAGAATGTAAAAACTATGACAAAGAAAACAAACCATTACATCAATAACGCAGACTTCCTCAAGGCACTCATTGAGTATAAAGAGGCTTGCGATAAGGCACAATCTGAAAACAAATTAGAGCCTCCAATTCCAAACTATATTGGTGAATGCTTTCTAAAAATTGCCGATCATCTGTCTCGTAAGCCAAACTTCGTATCGTATTCTTTCCGAGATGAAATGATTTCAGATGGCATTGAAAACTGCCTAATGTATTTTAGAAACTTCGATCCAACAAAATCAAAGAATCCTTTTGCCTACTTTACTCAGATTATTTACTATGCTTTTCTTCGCCGTATTATGAAAGAAAAGAAACAACTGTATGTTAAATACAAAGCTACTGAGCAGTTTGGCATTTTGGATGAATTTGAAATGTTTGAAGACTCCGAAGGTAACATGCGGCAGTTTCAACTTTACGATAACATTTCTGAGTTCATTCATACATTCGAAGAGAATAAGAAAAACAAAAAGAACAAACAACTTAAATCCCTTAAAGACTTAGAAGGAGAATTGGATGTCTAATCAAGAAATACTAGATCGTATTCAACAATTGCAAGAAAGACACGATTTACTTGACCGAGAAGTTACTCGTGTGGAAGAAACACATAAAAATCAGTCAATGATTATTGATTTGAAAAAGAAAAAACTCAAACTCAAGGATGAAATTGAGGCTCTGAAAAAACAGTTATGAAATTATGTATTTTGGGTGACACACATTTTGGTGCCCGTGGTGACTCTTTAGACTTTCACAAGTACTTTAGAAAATTTTACAATGATGTATTTTTTCCATATTTGAAAGAAAACAACATTACAACCATCATTCAGATGGGTGATTTGTTTGATCGGAGAAAGTACATCAACTTCAATTCTCTTTATCTCTCTCGTAAGTATTTTTTCGATGAATTGATTGCTAATGATTTACACATGTATACTTTGATTGGTAACCATGATGTGAGTTTTAAAAACACTTTAGAAGTTAATTCACCTTCATTAATTATCGGAGACTATCAAAATATCAAAGTCATACAAGATTTTGAAACAATTACTTTTGATGATTTAAGTATTGATATTGTTCCTTGGATTTGCGATGAGAATGAATCGGAAATTTTTAACAAGATAAAAAAGTCTAAATCTGATATTTGCTTTGGGCATTTTGAAATAGCTGGTTTTGAAATGGATCGTGGCAATATTTGCGACACAGGTATTGACAAAAAATTATTAAATCGTTATGATGTAGTTTTGTCTGGCCACTTTCACCATAAGTCTTCTGATGGCAATATCACTTATGTTGGTACTCCATATGAAATGACATGGGCGGATTATTCTGATCCAAAAGGTTTTCATATCTTTGATACCGAAACTAGAGAGATGGTGTTCGTAAAAAATCCATATACTATGTTCAATAAAATTTTGTACGATGACAGTACAACTGATTTTGAACATTGGAAAAAATTTGATTTTGATTCTCTTAAAGAAACTTATGTGAAAGTAGTGGCGGTCAATAAACAAAATCCATATTTGTTTGATTTTGTTCTTGATAACCTTTATAAGTCTGGTTGTTCTGATATTTCAATCGTTGAAGATTTTACCGATGTTCAAATCGATGATGATATTATTGATCAAGCTGAAGACACTATGACCATTTTATCTAAGTATATTGATGCACTTGAACTTGATGTAGAAAATGATCAATTGAAAAAACTTATGCGTGAACTTTATGTTGAAGCATTAAATACGGAAGTTACTGATTAATGATATTGTTTCAAAAAGTCCGTTGGAAGAATCTTCTTTCAACGGGTAACCACTTTACAGAAATTAATCTTGCAACAAATACAAACAGTTTAATTGTTGGAGAAAACGGATCTGGCAAATCAACTTTGCTAGATGCGTTGTGCTTTGGTTTATTTGGTAAACCATTTCGTAATATTAACAAACCACAATTGTTGAATTCTATCAACAGCAAAGATTGTGTTGTTGAAGTTGAGTTTAATACAAACAACAAAGCTTATAAGATTATTCGTGGTATCAAACCAAACATCTTTGAAATCTATTGTAATGGCCAACTTCTAAATCAAGAAGCAGCTTCTAAAGATTACCAAGAACAACTTGAAAAGTTTATTCTCAAACTAAACTACAAGTCTTTCACACAAATTGTAATTCTTGGCTCGGCATCTTTCACGCCATTTATGCAATTATCGGCATCTGACCGTAGAACAATCATTGAAGACCTGTTAGACATTCAAATTTTTTCTACAATGAATGGTCTTGTGCGAGAAAGACTTTCGACAAACAAAGAAGTCACTTCATCAACAAAACACCAGATTGAACTGGCCACACAGGCTTACGAACTGAAAAAGAAACACATTGAGGATTTAAAGAAAACAAACGATGATGAAATTCAAAAACATCAAAATGAAATTGCCAACAATTTGATTGTTGTTACTGAACTTACCTCAAACAATGAGGTGATTTCAACTAGAGTTGATGAATTACAAAAATCAATCTCTTCAAAAACAGAACTTGAAACTAAAGTTAAGAAGATGACAAAGTTGGAGTCACAGATAGAAAACAACTTGTCTAAATTTAAAAAAGATATTACTTTTTTTGAAAGCCATGATGATTGTCCTACATGTAAACAATCAATCGCTGCAAACTTTAAAGACGGCGAACTTGTATCTTTGAGAGGAAAAGTTGAAGAGAATACGCAAGCATTAGAAAAACTTGAATCTCTCTTACACCAAGAACAGAAAAAGTTGATTGAGATTGGTGAAATACAAACAACCATTCAACAACTTCAAGTGAAGATTGCTACAAATAACACTTCAATTACTGAGACCAACAAGTATATTACAAAACTTCAAAAGAAAATTGAAGAACTTAGTGGATCCAAAGTAGCGACAGAGCAAGAAGACAACAACCTAAAAGTATTGTTGGACTCTCTGTCTCTACTACAAGAAGAGTTAAAAGCATTAATACAAGAAAAATCATATCTAGAAGCCGCTTATAATTTATTGAAAGATACTGGTATCAAAACAAAGATTGTAAAACAATATCTTCCTGTTATCAACAAATTGGTCAACAAGTATTTAGCGTCTTTGGATTTCTTTGTTAATTTTAATCTAGATGAATCGTTTAAAGAAACAATCAAGTCACGGCATCGTGATGAGTTTTCTTACAACAATTTTTCTGAAGGTGAGAAACAGCGAATTGATATGGCTTTAATGTTAACTTGGCGGGCAGTTGCTAAATTGAAAAATTCTGCTAATACCAATTTGTTGATACTTGATGAAACTTTTGATTCAAGTCTTGATGCTAATGGTACCGAGTATCTGATGAATATCCTACATATGTTAGAAGATGTGAACTTGTTTGTTATCTCGCATAAGGGTGATGTATTGCAAGACAAGTTTGCAAATGTAATCCGTTTTGTTAAAGAAAAGAATTTCTCAAAGGTGAAAAAATGAGTGATGAAGTCCTAATTATTAATACTGCTGATAGTTTGGCTAAACCTAAAATATTAGAACCTTTACCGTTATTTAATGAACATCATCCTTTATTGTCTCAAAAAATGCCTGAGTATAAAGATGAATTGCCAAATAAACAAATGAATACATTAATTGAAGGCATGAAACTGACATTGAAAAAATTTGGTGGCATTGGTCTTTCTGCCAATCAAGTTGGTATGCCTGTTAGAATGTTTATTATTGGGTATGAAGAGTTTAATATGGTATGCATCAACCCAAAAGTGTTGATGGAATCGGATGAAGTTGAAAAAAAAGATGAAGGTTGCCTCTCTTTTCCTGCTTTATTCTGTAAGATTGAAAGACCTAGATGGATTAATGTTGAGTTTACCAACGAACATGGGCAAGTTGTTCAGACCAAACTTGAGGGTTTGACTGCTCGTTGTTATCTACATGAACTTGATCATATGAATGGTATTAAATTTACAAGTTATGTTGGACCTGTTTCACTTAAAATGGCAAAAGCTAAACAGGAGAAAAGAATCAAAACAGTTAAAAAACGGTTGAAAAATGACTAATGATAATCATAAAATTATAACGACCACGACAGGCGAATCCATTTACATTTTTGATGATTTTTTTCCTTTAATTGATCATTATAAATTTTTATGGGGTGCTAAAAACTCAGCTTATAAGTTGTTACATTCCACCGAAAATGTTGATTATCCTTTTTATGGTTGTGTATTGTCGGAAAACGACATGCAAAGTATGAATTTTTTTAATAATCAAAATATTCAAAAAATTTCTAAGTTCATAAACAATAAAACCATATTGAGATGTTGGATATTATCAACCGCTTCATCTACTAGATATGAATACCATTATGATAATGCTGGTACTGATAATCTATTGACTCTGACTTATTTTTTAAATGATAAGTGGGATAGAAATTGGGGTGGTGAAACTCTTTTCTGCAACGCTAAAGGTGAAACAGAAATCGCAGTGGAATATAAACCAAATCGATTGTTGATTTTTCCTTCTAAACTGTTACACAAACCATCATTACATTCGCATCATGGACTTAGATATTCATTATCGATAGTCTTTTCTTAATTTTTAACAAACAAATATAAAATGACTTATTCATTCGACCCAAAAGATGATGTTGAAACACAATGGAAAAAATGGCTTGATTCGGGTCTAGTTTATGAAGACATTGATGAAAGTATGCTTCGTCAGCGAGTTATTACTGAACTAACTTATGTCTCAAAAATGGATGTGAAAGAATACACTTTGTATCAGAAATGGTGTGAAGTGCAAGAACGTTATCCATCTGTGGTTGTAAATGATCTTTGGGAAGGTGAGAAGCGTGTACTTGAAGATGAAGAACAACGCCGAGCAATTGAAGAAATCAAGCGTAACTTTTGGTTGCCAGAAACACCAGAAGCGTATCAAGATTTACAACCAGAACTTCTCTATACTAACAAAGAAAAAGAACTACCTGAACTTTGGAATTGTATTCGAACATTCTCTTCTACAATGAAGAACAATTCTAATATTGGTCGTAATCTAAACTTTATTGTGCGTGATAAAGTTACCAAGAAGTATCTTGGTGTAATCTGCATCTCTTCCGACTTTCTTGACCTAACACCTAGAGACAAGTACATTGGTTGGTCTAAAGAGTTGAAGACACAAGGTGGCATGATTAATCATACTGCAATTGGTTCTACGATTGTGCCTTTGCAACCGCTTGGTTTCAATTATGTTGGCGGCAAGTTGTTGGCACTTTTGTGTCTTTCTGATCCAATACAAGAGATGTGGGAAAAATTGTATGGTGATAAGTTGGTATCTGTAAGTACTACATCACTCTACGGCAAAACTAAAGCTGATGGTCTCTCACAATACGATAACCTTGATTACTGGCAGAAAATGGGTTTTACATCAGGTTCTGTATCATATGAACCAACAAATGAAACTCGTTATATGATTCGTGAGTGGTTGAAAACGAATCACACTCGCCGTTATTTTGAATGGTACATCGCTAAGAAACCATCTGGTCAACCACATAAGCGTGATCACAAGAATCGCTCGTTGACATTCACATACAATAAACTGAATGTGCCAAAAGAACTTATCAAATCTGACCATGCTCGAGGCATTTATTGGTGTCCTCTGTATGCTGAATCTGTAGAGTTTCTCCGAGGCGAACATGACGGTAAGAATATGAAAAAGTGCTTTGATTCGTCTGTAGAAGACCTAAGTAATCTATGGAAAGAGAAACATGCAAAGCCTCGCATCAAACAACTGGTGAAAAAAGGCAGAGTATCAAGTGAATCTCTTTTCTATGACAATCTGGCAACCATGTCTTGGCAAGAAACAAAAGACACATATTTGCCACAAGTTGGTCGATAAATATAGTATAGTCCTCTATATGCGGTGAGTCCGAGACAACCTACCCCCGTAGGTAGAGAGGTTTAACTCCTCTTAACCGCTCCAAAAAATATGAACTTCGATCATAAAATTCTGAAACTTTCTTGCGGTTCAGTTATAAACATTTATCAAAATGTTTTTCCTCGTGTGACGATGGATTTTTTTCATCAATTTGCTTGTGCAAGTAAATACTCTTACGGAAGGTCTTCAGATTTTGCTTCTCGCCGAAATAAATTAGGTTCTTTTTTTAGTTGTGAACTTACAAAAGAAGATGATGCTAATTTTCATTTCAATGAAAATGAAATAGTTAAAAAAATTACTGGCAATAGGACACGAACTAAAAGTTGGATAAACGCAACTGAAACAGGAAGCCAATATTTTCCACACGCTGACGGCCATTGTTTAACTTTATTGTATTATATAAATCCAATATGGAATACAGATTATGGAGGAGAAACATTTTTTTATGACTTCCATAAAAACGAAAAAGAAATAGCTGTTGATTTTGTGCCTGGGCAAATTGTAACCTTTAACGGCGTATTAACACATAAGCCAGGTTTAGTGCTTGGTAATCCCGAACCTCGGTATGTGTACACTTGTCAATATACTCTAGAATAACTGTTGTTTTTCTACAACAAAAATCTTAAATAAAATCAACAGCTTACAGTGGGCTTGACAAACCATTTAGTCTATTGTAGAATCCTTACATAGTTGATACGGATACTGATATGACATTTACTGCCCAACAAAAATCGCAGCTCGCCAAGTTGATGGCGACCGAGAATCTTACGGTACAACATCAAAAGATTCATACTGCTAAGTTTGATCCAATGAATCGTATACTCTATTTGCCAATCTGGCAAAATATGAGTGGTGACCTTTATGACTTGCTGACTGGCCATGAAGTTGGCCACGCTCTGTATACTCCCGCTGACGGCTGGCATTCTGCCGCTTCTGACAAATCTAAACCTGCAAGCTACAAGAATTTTTTGAATGTAGTTGAAGATGCTCGTATCGAAAAGAAAGTTAAGCGCCGGTATCCCGGTCTAAAGTCTTCTTTCCAAAAAGCGTACAAAGAACTATTCGACCGTGATTTCTTCGGCCTCCGCAATCGTGAACCGAATGAAATGGCGTTTATTGATCGCCTGAATATTTTTACCAAGTCACAATACACAGCAACTTGGATTAAGTTTAGTGCTGAAGAGCAAAAGTTTGTAGATGAAATTGAAACCATTGAAACTTGGGCTGATGTTGTTCGCTTGACTGATAAGATTTTCGAATATTCAAAGCACGAGCAATTCGAAATGCAAAACTATGATTTTGAATACCAATTTTCTGAAGATGAAGATGGTGATGATTCATTCGACAATGATAATGATGAATATGGTGATGAAGACGATTCTGGTGAAGACTTAGATTCCAATTCTACCAAGAATTCAAAATCTGATAAAGATGGTGAAGAAACTGATGGCTCTGAAGATGGTGGAAAACCATCCGAAGGCGATGGTGATACTGAAGATGAATTCGATAATGGCGAAAAAACCATTAATCGTGAAAAGGAATCCAGGCTTACTGATAAAGACCAGTTTACACCGGAATGTGTAACTGATGAAGAATTTCGTAAGCGTGAAAATCTTCTGCTTGATGAGAAAAGCCAACCATATCTTTACTTGAATTTGCCAAAATACAATAAAAAGTATTCGATTACTCCTGCAAAGCGTGTTATCGATCAAATCGAAGAGTTCTATACACAATCAATTGATGATTACATTCGTATTACACCAGAAAAAGCTCGTGAACTGGTAAATGAATTTAAGAATCGTAACGAACGGTTTATCGGTCTACTGGTAAAAGAATTTGAAATGCGTAAAGCTGCTAAGTCATACAGCAAGTCTCGGTTGTCCGATACTGGTGACATTGACATTAACAAGCTTTCTTCTTACAAGTTCGATGACAACATTTTCCGCAAAGTGATGCTTACGCCAAAAGGCAAGAATCACGGTTTGGTTCTGTTGCTTGATAAGTCCGGTTCTATGTCAGATAACATGCCTGGTTCGATTGAACAAATTTTGATTTTGGCCATGTTCTGCCGCAAAGTGAACATTCCATTTGTTGTTTATGGATTCGGTGGTGAAACTGATGCTTACTATCTTGATCACGGACATAATGGTTATAATAACATTTTTTCGATGGAAGATAGAGACCTTTGCTTGACACCGGTTTTTATGCGTGAATATTTGAATTCTTCAATGTCGAATTCTGAATTCAGTCGAGCAACTAAAGCACTTTTGTGTTTGAAACAAGGTTATGAAATTCGTTGGCTTGGTCAACCTCGTTCTGAATCTCTATCTAATACACCTTTGAATGAAGCTATTTTCGCTACTGGTCACATTATGAATGAGTTTCGTAAGAAACACAATTTGGATTTGTCCAGTTTGATCATTGTGCATGATGGTGATTCTGATCAAGGTAATCGTTATTATCAAAAAGATAATGATCTTGGTCGTGTGCGTGTCCGTCATTACAGTACAGATTATGAAAAGGTGATTGTTCAGGATGTTCCCAACAAATTTCAATACAAACTTACAACAAATCAAACACAATACGATCCGCTTTTGCTTTGTGCTTTGAATTGGTTCCAAAAAACGACAGGCTCTAAAGTTTTTGGTTTCTTTTTGACCAGTTCAGGTCGTTATGCAAAAGGTTCGATTCAAAATCGTTATGTGTTTGACGATGGTGAACATTTCTATACGAAGTACCAAGCATTCAGGCGAGCATCAAATTGGAGTGATGCTAATGCTCTTGAAGAAAAGTTGAGCAAAATTATCAAGCAATTTAAAGATGAAAAGTTTGTTGCTTGTAAGACCCGTGGTTATAGTGACTTTTATATCATTGCTGGTGGTCAAGACCTCAACAATGAAAATGAAGAAATTGAAATCGAAGGTAAAGTGACTGCTTCGAAGCTTAAGAATGCTTTTATGAAGTACAATAAAAAGCGTGCTATTAATCGTGTTCTGGTCTCCAGATTCATTCAGGGCATTGCTGCCTGATGTTGTTTTTGTACAACAGGGGCTTGACAATGCTCCTGTTGTGTTTTATAATGGCTATATTGTTGATGAGGATTTATTATGTCTACCCGTGCTGAAACCCGCCAAAATTTCATTAATCGCCTAGTTGCTCTTCAGAAGCCGGTTGTAACCCGGTCCGAAGTTAAGAAAATTTGTTCTGAAATTGGTATCTCCGGTGTTCCGTGGTTTACTAAAGATGAAACAAATCGTGTTGGTCGTGGACTATACAAAGTGCCGGTTGCTGGTACTACAGCAATTCAAATGACTGCTCAAGTTTTGCCAATGATCAAACCTGTGGAAAAATCTGATAATCGAATTCAAAATGTTTCGACCGATCTGGAAGAAACTGATTTGGTGCCTAAGGTCTACAAAAATTATGTAGCGTTTGGTAACTTTGATGATGTTTTGTCAATTGTACAAAGCAATCGTTTCTTTCCTGTTTTCATTTCTGGTCATTCTGGTAACGGCAAGACTATGAGTGTCGAGCAAGCCTGTGCTCGTGCGAAGCGTAAGTTTGTTTGCGTTTCTATGACACCTGAAACCGATGAAAGTGATTTGCTTGGTAACTATGTGTTGATTAACGGTAACATGGAATGGCGTGATGGTCCTGTGACTACTGCCGCTCGCCAAGGCGCTGTGCTCTGTATTGATGAAATCGACTACGGTGCTCAAAATCTTTCCTGCTTACAGCGTGTACTTGAAGGCAAGCCGTTCATGCTGAAGAAGAAAGGCGAATTGATTGTGCCTGCTCCCGGTTTCACCGTGTTTGCTACTGCTAACACCAAGGGCAAGGGCTCTGATGATGGTCGTTATATGTTTACCAATGTTTTGAACGAAGCGTTTCTTGAGCGTTTTCGCAACACGATGGAACAAGAATGGCCTCCGGTTGCTACTGAGCGTAAGATTATTCGTAAGGAACTTGCTTCAGTTGGCCAGGAAGATGAAGACTTCGCTGACAAGCTTGTTACTTGGGCTGATGTTATTCGTAAAACTTTCGCTGATGGCGGTTGTGATGAAGTGATTTCTACACGGCGCCTTGTACATATTGTCGAAACCTTCGGTATCTTTAATGATAAGATGAAGGCAATTCGTATGTGTTTGAACCGTTTTGATGATGATACTAAGGCATCTTTCCTTGACCTGTACACTAAGGTTGATTCTGGTGCTACCGCTGAACAAATTCTGACACCGCCTGTGCCTGAAACACCGGCAGAAAAGAATGATGAAGAGATTCCCTTCTAATCATTTGCCTGTATAACGCTTGACACAGAGTGAAATCTGTGTCATAATGTCTTTCTATTTGAGAGAAAAGTCGCCTCTCAAATTTTTGTAACAAGTGCGACTAAATTTGGAGAACTTTGTAATGACGACTAAAGAAAAAGTCTTTAACTATCTGTCTAAGGACAGCGCCCGTAACACCCTTACTGCAACCCGTATGCAGAGCCTTTTCGG
>SXGQ01608860.1_pt1 | contig 18011 bp, 13 predicted proteins | sample 3178371 | NCBI WGS metagenome assembly SXGQ01 (sample SAMN11356859, study PRJNA531348) | freshwater metagenome | isolation source: freshwater sample F1-20 | place: China: Fuxian Lake, Yuxi | collected 2017-12-25 | reverse complement strand
GGCGGTCCGAATGGCGTCCACGGCCTGCTGCACCTGCGCGTCGGTCAGGGTGAGGGGCGGAGCCAACCGCAGGGCGCAGGATTCAAATAGGAACCAGTCGGTGAGGAATCCGTCGGCGATGAGGCGCTGTTGGACCCGCAGTACCCGGTCAAAGGAGTCCAAGACTACGGCGAGGAGGGCGCCGCGGCCGCGAATTTCTCGGACCGCAGGATGTTCCGAAAGGCCGCGGCGGAACAGGTCTTCTATGGCGGGGGCGCGGAGGGCCAAGCGTTCCCGCTGCAGGAGGTTCCACGCGGCCAAGCCGGCCGCACAGCTGACGGGATGCCCTCCGAAGGTGGTGAGGTGCCCGAGCATGGGGTGTTCCGCCAAGGTTGCCATTAAGGCGCGCGAGGCGGCGAAGGCCCCGAGGGGCATTCCGCCGCCCAAGGCCTTCGCCAGGCAGATCACGTCGGGTTCGATGCCTGACGCGGTGAAGGCGAAGGCCTGGCCGCTGCGGCCGAAGCCGGTTTGGATTTCGTCGACGACGAGCAGGGCCCCGGCCGCGCGGCAGCGCGCCTGCAGCTCCCGGAGCCAGGCGGCATCTGCAGGAACATAGCCCGATTCTGCCTGGATTACTTCGACGAGCACGGCGGCGGTATCAGGACCGATCGCGGCGAACACCTTGGGGTGGTTGTACGGGAAAATGCGGTGCCCCGGCACCAGCGGACGGTAGGCCGACTTCATGCATTCGTTTCCCATGGCCGAAAGGGGGCCGGTGGTGGATCCGTGGTAGGACCCCTCGAACGAAAGGATTTCGGTGCGCCCAGTGGCGCGCTTCGCCAGCTTGAGGGCCCCGTCGACGGCCTCGGCCCCGCTGTTGCCCCAGTAGATCTGGTCGATGTTCGCGGGCAGGGCCTCGAGCAGGGCCTCCGCATAGGCCACCTGCGGAACCTGAGCGTATTCTCCGTACACCATGAGGTGCATGTGCCGGGCAGCTTGCTGCTGCACCGCAGCCACGATTTCGGGGTGGCTGTGGCCGACGTTGGCGACGCCAATGCCCGAAATGAGGTCCATGTGGGGCTTGCCCTGTACGTCGTAGAGGTAGGGACCTTCGGCGCGCACGAATTCCAGGGCCAGCGGGCTGAAGGTGGTGGGCGCAAGGTGGTGCAAAAATCGCTGGCGGAGGTCCATTCCGCTAAGGTACGGGGCGGGCGAAATTTTTGTGAATCCGGAAAAATCCGAATGAATTCACCGGTGGGGGCAGTTAACTATTCCGATAAATCCGGATTTGCTTTTTTACTCCCTTCCGCCGGGACGAGGACCCGGTTGATCACCTCTGCGGGCATCCTTCAAGCGTTCCATGACTTCTTGGCGGAATTTGCGTTCGGCAACGTGCAGTTTGAGCACTTTTTGCGGCGGAAGAATCTTGAGAAACTCCTTTTGGTACTTGCGCCGGACCGCTTCGCGCTCGGCACCCACCTTGTCGAGCTCGGCGAGTAACTCGCGGGCCTGGGCATCGGAAAGGTTGTCGATTCCGCCTTCGCCGCGCACTGTTTTCAGTCCTTCTCGGAGCGGGTCGCGGTTGGCCTTCTTGAGGTCGGCCTCCATCGCATTATAAATGGGCCAAAAAGCCTTGGCTTCTTCAGGGGTGAGGTTCAGTTCTCGGGTGATGAACCCAATTTTGGCTGATTCTATGCGCTCTTTGGCGGGAGCGGGACGCGGACCCGGTTGCGGACGGGTCTGGGCGGTGGCGGCGGACCCTGACAAGGCCAGCATAAGAACGAGGTGTTTGATCATGGTTTGAGTGGATTAGAGTTGGGTAATGCCGTGTTGTTCGGCGAGTTCAATCAGTTCGTCGTCGGTGAGGGTCACTTCGCCCTGTTCTAGGGCGGACCAGGCCTCGTCGACGGTCAATCCGGGGCGGACCTCCGCGCTCGGTTGGCCCGCTGGACCCTGGGTGAGCAGGATGCCGGCAAACACGGCCGCCGCGGCGGCCGCCGTCCAGACCAGTGGGCGAAGCCGAAACGGGCGGCGAGAAGCACTCGTTGCTCGTTGGGTCGCGCGCGCCGCGAGTTCGGCGGCAAACTCGGCCGGAACGCGAATTCCGTCACGTGGCGAATGGGATTCAGTGTTTGGGTTCATGGACTTAGTTATGCTTAAGATTCCGCGATGAGGTCAAAGTTTAATCCGACCATGGTTTTTTTAATTTTCGCCACCGCGTGGTGGTAGTTCGCCTTGAGTCCGCCCTCGCTCGTGCCCAAGATCTGCGCTATTTCGGCGTAGGGCAACTCGTCAAAGTATCGGAACTGGAACACGAGCCGCTGCTGCTCGGGGAGCTGGGCCACCGCCGCATAAAGGGCCTTCAAGGCGGCGTCGGCCTCGAAGTAGGGACTTTCGGGAATTCCCTCGAGCACCTCAGGGTCGACCGTGGAGCGGACTGCGGAACGCCTGCGGGCGCTCAAGGCTTCATTCACCACAATGCGGTGCGCCCAGGTGCTGCGCTGGGCTTCGCCCCGAAAGCTCGTCCAGTGCGACCACATTTTGACGCAGGCGTCCTGCACGACGTCTTGCGCGGTGCCGTGGTCCAGGACGATGCGCAAGGCCACGCGGTACCATTGGGCCGTGTGGCGCTGCACCAGTTCGGTGAGGTCGCGAAGGGGGTCGGGCTGCATCTAGGCTAAGATGCAGAAAAGCTCGGTTGGTTTAATGAGTCCACTAGTCGTTGGCTAGTAGCTAGTTACCAGAAATTACCGATTTCGAACCTTCAGCGCTGCCTCGACAATGGCGGTGGCGTTGAGGCCGTACTTGTCCATGAGCTGGGCTGGGGTGCCCGATTCGCCAAACGAATCGTTGACGGCGACCATCTCGACGGGGGCGGGGCGGTGCATTCCCAGGGTCTGGGCGACGAGGTCGCCGAGGCCGCCGTGGCGTTGGTGCTCTTCGGCCGTTACGACGCGCCCCGTCTTGTGCACGGACCTCAGGAGGGCCTCCGTGTCAAACGGCTTGATGGTGGCGAAGTTGATTACTTCGGCCGAAATGCCCTGGGCGGCAAGCGCGTTGCTGGCCTCGAGGGCCTCCCAAACGAGGTGGCCGGTGGCGGCAATCGTGAGGTCGCTGCCCTCCACTAGGACGTCGGCCTTGCCGATGATGAAGGGCTTGTCGGCGGGGGTAAAGTTGGCCACCTTGGGGCGGCCAAAGCGCAGGTAGGCAGGGCCGTGGTGGTCGGCCAAGGCGATGGTGGCGGCCTTGGTCTGATTGTAGTCAGCCGGAACGATGACCGTCATGCCCGGAAGCATTTTCATCAACCCGATGTCTTCGAGGATTTGGTGCGTGGCCCCGTCTTCGCCGAGCGTGAGGCCCGCGTGCGAGGCGCAGATTTTCACATTTTTGTCAGAGTACGCAATGCTTTGGCGGATTTGATCGTAAACGCGGCCCGTAGAGAAGTTAGCGAAGGTTCCGGTGAACGGAATCCATCCGCCGATTGTGAGCCCCGCGGCCATGCCCATCATGTGCGCCTCGGCGATGCCCGTTTGAAAGAAGCGGTCGGGAAACTCCTTGGCAAAGGCGTCCATTTTGAGCGAGCCCGTAAGGTCGGCGCAAAGCGCGACGACGCTAGGGTTGCGGCGTCCGAGTTCGAGCAAGCCGGCTCCGAATCCGCTGCGGGTGTCTTGGCTTCCTTGGTTCGTGTAGGGGTGCATGAGGGTCAATTTACTGAAGGTTAACGATGGCCGTGGCGCCCGACGTTACGGTGAACGTGGTGCTTTTGCTGTAGGCGGTCTGTTGAGCCGACTTGGGGCGGTACAGCACCGTGTAGGTTCCCGGCTGAAGCGCAAACGACTGCCGGGTCTGCGCGTCGTCGAGCGGAACCACGTAGGTCCATTCTTCGTTCTCGCGCAAGAAGATGGCACCGATGCTGGCAATTTTGAGGGTGAGACTTGCGTTCCCTGGTGCGGGAATGCTCAATTCGGTAGTTTTTCCGCCCTCGACTACCAAGGTTTGGCGGTAGCGGGGCAGGGTAAGGAGGTCGAGCTCGTAGGTGCCGACCAAGTAGCGCTGCTCGGTGCCCAAGGGCTGCACGTGCACGATTTCGGTGGAACCCGGTTTGCGGACCACGGCGAGCGGCATGGACTGGCGGTTGGGCATGTTGAGCATGTTCAGCCGAAGACTGCCCTGTGCCGCCAACGTTCCCAGGTGGTTGTGCTTGCCCGCATGCACTTCGCTCGCGGGGATTTCAACCGGCGGAAGGGTGTACACCGTTCCGCGGTAGGTCACCAAGGGATCTAGGTCCAGCGTGTCGGGCAATCCCGCGTAGTTCATGGTGTGCACGATGGCCTCTTCGGTCTGGCCGCTGGTGACGTTGTGCAGCACCACGGGGAGGTTGGTTTCTGCCGGCACTCCGCGGTGGTCCAAAAGGTTGATTTGGGCGCTCGTGTTGTCGAGGGCTTGGGTCATGATGACGTTGAGCGCCTTGCTGAAGGTTTGCTCGTCGCCCGCGTCGTAGTAGGTTCCGACGCAGCTGAAGTTCTTAGCGAGGTTGGTCTCGAGGCCAATGCCGATTACAAATGGTTTAAGGATGACCCCGCGCTGCTGCAGGATGCGCGAGGCCGCGCAGGGATCTTCGTCGCAGGCTTCGACACCGTCGGTGATGAGGATGATGATGTTGCGGCAGTCCGCGCATTCCGGAAAATCACTGCCCGCCTTGATCAAGCTGCGGGCGATGGGGGTGGTGCCCATTGGGCGAAGCCCCGCGAGCGTTTTTTGGATGCGCGGAATCGAATTCGGACTGAACGCCACTTCGAGCCGGGTGTCGTTGCAGTCTTGAGGCGGAACGGGTTTTTGGTGTCCGTACACGCGAAGGGCCAACTCAAAATGGGGCTTTTCGATGCGGCCTAGGCTGTCGAGCAGCTCGCGCATGAGTCGCTGGGCAACTTCCATGCGGGTGCCGGTCTGCCAGCGTCCGTACATGGAATTCGAAGCGTCAAACACAAACAAGATGCGCGTCAGCGGCTCGGGCTTGGGTTCGGGCGGAGGCAGCACGCCCTGCGCCCAGGCCCCGAAGGATCCGGCGAACAGGAGGAGTGCGAGCAGTCCGCGGCGCAGCATGGGATTGATTTAGTAGTCGCCGAGCGTTTCGGGGCACTGCGCCAGCGCGCGGGCCAGTTCGTCGTCGTTGGGGGCCACGCCGTGCCACTTGTGGGTACCGGCCATGAAGTCCACCCCGTGGCCCATGGCGGTTTTCATGATGATCACCACGGGTTTGCCCTTGCCGGTGTGGGTTCCCGCTTCGCGCAGGGCGGCGCGCACGGCGTCGAGGTCGTTGCCGTGCTCTAGGTGCAGGACGTCCCAGCCGAAGGCGGCAAATTTGGCGCCCAGGTCGCCCATCGGAAGCACTTCGTCGGTGCTGCCGTCAATCTGCTGGCCGTTGGCATCGACCGTCGCGATGAGGTTGTCCACTTTTTTGGCGCCAGCATACATGGCGGCCTCCCAAATCTGGCCTTCCTGCAGCTCTCCGTCGCCGTGCAGCGTGTAGACTAGGTGCTTATCGCCGTTGAGCTTCTTGGCTTGGGCGGCGCCCACGGCCACACTTAGGCCTTGGCCAAGGGATCCGCTCGCGATGCGCACGCCGGGAAGTCCGTCGTGGGTAGTTGGGTGGCCCTGAAGGCGGGTATTAATCAAGCGAAAGGTCGAAAGTTCCGCCACGGGAAAGTAGCCCGAGCGGGCCAAAGTGCTGTAGAGGACGGGCGAAATGTGGCCGTTGCTCAAAAAGAACAGGTCCTCGCCGCGGCCGTCCATGCTGAAGGCCGACGGATTGTGGCGGAGTACGTCGAAGTACAGTGCGGTGAAAAACTCGGTGCAGCCCATGGATCCGCCGGGGTGGCCCGATTGCGGTTGGTGCACCATGCGCAAGATGTCGCGGCGAATTTGCGAGGGGTAGTCGTAGATTGAGGCCATCAGTAGCGGATTTACCGCAAAAGTACGGCCATACTTCGGCTACCTTTGCGGCCCGAAAACAGAAGTAATTAACGAGTTATGAAGGTTGGAATCGTAGGCCTCCCCAACGTCGGAAAGTCGACGTTGTTTAACTGCTTGAGCAACGCGAAGGCCCATGCGGCCAACTTTCCGTTTTGCACTATTGAGCCCAACGTGGGAACGGTCAACGTTCCCGATCCGCGCATCGACGCCCTGGCCGAGATCGTGACCCCTGAACGCGTTGTTCCCGCCACGGTGGAGATTGTCGACATCGCCGGCTTGGTGAAGGGCGCCAGCAAGGGCGAGGGCCTCGGAAACCAGTTTTTGGGCAACATACGCGAATGCAACGCCATTCTGCACGTGCTGCGCTGCTTCGAAAACGACAACATCACCCACGTCGACGGGAGCGTGACTCCGCTTCGCGACAAGGAAACGATTGATTTTGAGCTTCAGCTCAAGGACTTGGAAACGATTGACAAGCGTTTAGAGCGTTCGCGCAAAGCGGCCAAGGGCGGAGCCCGCGAGGCCGTGCGCGAGGTAGAAATGGGCGAGCGCCTCAAGAAGCACGTCGAGCAGGGCAAGTCGGTGCGCGGATTCGACCGCACCGATGAGGAAGCGGCCTGGATTGCCGATTACCAACTGCTCACCGACAAGCCCGTGATGTACGTGTGCAACGTTGAAGAGACGTCCGCCAAAACCGGCAACGCCTGGGTCGAAAAGGTGCGCGCCATGGCCGCCGAAGAGGGAGCCGGGGTGCTGCATCTGGCTGCTGCCATCGAGGCCGACATCGCCGAACTCGAAACCTACGAGGAGCGCCGCATGTTCCTCGACGACCTCGAACTCGAGGAGCCCGGCGTAAACCGCCTCATTCGCGAGGCCTACAACCTGCTCCAGCTGCACACCTACTTCACCGCCGGCGTAAAAGAAGTTCGGGCCTGGACGATTCCGCGCGGAGCATCGGCTCCGCAAGCCGCAGGGGTCATCCACAGCGACTTTGAGAAGGGAGTCATCCGCGCCGAAGTCATCAGCTACGATGACGACGTGAAGGACCGTTCAGAGGCCGCCTGCCGCGAAGCCGGTCGCCTTCGGGTGGAGGGCCGCGAGTACCTGGTGAAGGACGGGGACGTCCTGCACTTCCGCTTTAACGTATAGCCCTGGACTGCCCCGACGGGGGATTATCCTGTTGAAAACTCCCGCTCCTAGCGCGGGTTTTGCGCGTGGCTTTGTGCTAGATTCGCACGTTACCATGACCGAAGCTGTACAGTATACCGAAGACAACATCCGGAGCCTCGAATGGCAGGAACACATCCGCCTTCGCCCCGGAATGTACATCGGTAAGCTGGGCGACGGCAGCAGCGCCGACGACGGCATCTACATCCTCATCAAAGAGGTGGTCGACAATTCGATTGACGAGTTCGTCATGGGCGGAGGCAAAACCGTCGAAATCAGCGTGCAAAACGGCTCGGTGACGGTGCGCGACTACGGCCGCGGAATTCCCCTCGGCAAGCTCGTCGACGTCGTGTCGAAAATGAACACCGGCGCCAAGTACGATTCGAAGGCGTTCAAAAAGTCGGTCGGACTCAATGGGGTCGGTACCAAGGCGGTGAACGCGCTTTCGTCGTCGTTTACGGTTCAAGCGTTTCGCGAAGGGCAAACCAAGTCGGCGCATTTTGTGGGCGGAATGCTGCAGGAAGAGGGTCCGCTAGAGCCCACGACCGCCCGCCACGGCACCAAAGTGGTGTTCACCCCCGACGCCGCGATTTTTCACAACTACCGCTTTCAGATGGAATACGTCGAGCGAATGGTGTGGAACTACGTGTACCTGAATCCCGGCTTGAGCATCTACCTCAACGGCGAGAAGTACTACTCCGAGAATGGACTCAAAGACCTGCTGGAAAACAACTTAAGTGGAGAGGTGATGCACGACATCATCCACCTGCGGGGCGAAGACATCGAAGTGGCGCTCACGCACGCCGAGCGCAGCCAAAGCGAGCAGTACTACTCGTTCGTCAACGGCCAGCACACGACCCAGGGCGGAACGCATCAAGGCGCGTTTCGCGAAGCACTGGTAACCGTACTTCGCAACCACTTCAACAAGCAGTACGACGCCGCCGACATTCGCCAAAGCGTGATCGGCGCCATCAGCATTAAGGTCATTGAGCCGGTATTTGAGTCGCAGACCAAGACCAAACTGGGCAGCCAAGACATGGGGCCCGACGGGCCGTCAGTGCGCGCGTTCGTGCTGGACTTTTTGAAGACCGAGCTCGACAACTTCCTTCACCGCAACCCCGAGGTGGCCGACGCCATTCAGAAGAAGATTTTGCGGGCGGAGCGCGAGCGCAAAGACCTGGCGGGCATTCAAAAGCTGGCCCGCGAGCGCGCCAAAAAGGCCAACCTGCACAACCGCAAGCTGCGCGACTGCAAAGTGCACTACAACGACATCAAGCACGACCGCCGGCTGGAAACGACGCTGTTCATCACCGAAGGCGATTCCGCCTCGGGATCCATTACGGCCTCGCGCGACGTCCAAACCCAGGCCGTGTTTAGCTTGAAGGGCAAGCCGCTGAATTGCTACGGACTCACCAAAAAAGTCGTCTACGAAAACGAGGAATTCAATCTGCTGCAGGCCGCCCTCAACATCGAAGACGGCCTGGAAGACCTGCGCTACAACAACGTGGTGATCGCGACCGACGCCGACGTCGACGGAATGCACATCAGGCTGCTCTTGATTACCTTTTTCTTGCAGTTCTTCCCCGAGCTGGTTCAGGAGGGCCACCTGTACATTTTGCAAACGCCGCTGTTCCGTGTGCGCAACAAGCAAAAGACCTTTTATTGCTACGACGAGCGCGAAAAGTTGACCGCCATGGAAACCTTGGGCGGAAAACCCGAAATCACGCGATTCAAAGGATTGGGCGAAATATCGCCGGGCGAATTCAAGATGTTCATCGGTTCGGACATTCGCCTCGAGCCCGTAATGCTTGGCAAAGAGCAGATTGAGCAGCTCCTCGAGTTCTACATGGGCAAGAATACCCCGGAACGCCAGGAGTTCATCATGGACCACCTGAAAATTGAAAAAGACGACCCCGCTTATGTCGGATGAGGATGCATTGATACCCGACGAGTCGCTCGAACTGAGCGCACCGGAGCCTAGCGTTCCCGAGGGCGAGGTCGTCAAGCCCGTGGAGTCGCGCGTGCGCGGCATGTACCGCGAGTACTTTTTGGACTACGCCAGCTACGTCATTTTGGAGCGGGCCGTTCCTGCGCTTGAAGACGGCCTCAAGCCGGTGCAGCGCCGCTTGATGCACGCCCTCTATGAGATGGAGGACGGCCGATTCCACAAGGTCGCCAACGTGATCGGGCAAACGATGAAGTACCACCCCCATGGCGATGCGTCGATTGGCGACGCCCTCGTGCAGTTGGGGCAGAAGGACCTGCTCATCGACACCCAAGGAAACTGGGGGAACATCTACACCGGCGACAGCGCGGCGGCCCCTCGGTACATCGAGGCGCGGCTCAGCAAGTTTGCGCTCGACGTGGCGTTCTCGCCCAAAATCACCCAGTATCAAGCGAGCTACGACGGCCGCGGTAAGGAACCGCTGTTCTTGCCGGTCAAGTTTCCCTTGCTGCTGGCTCAAGGTGTAGAGGGTATTGCGGTAGGCCTGAGTACCAAGATTTTGCCGCACAACTTTAACGAACTGATTGAAGCTTCGGTGGCGCACCTACGCGGCCGCAGTTTTCAGCTCTACCCCGACTTCCCCACGGGCGGAATCGCCGACGTCAGCGGCTACCAAGACGGGGAACGCGGCGGGCGCGTTCGAGTTCGTGCAAAGATTGAAGTTGAAGATAAGAAAACCTTAATTATCAGGGAGATTCCGTTTGGTACAACTACGACTTCGGTCATCGAGTCGGTGGTTAAAGCCAACGACAAGGGCAAGATCAAAATTCGGAAGATCGAGGACAACACCGCCGAGCACGTGGAAATTGTCGTTCACCTTCTACCCGGGGTTTCGCCCGACCAGATGGTGGACGCGCTGTACGCGTTTACCGCCTGCGAGTCTTCGGTGAGCACGATGGCCTGCGTAATCATCGACGAAAAGCCCGTGTTCATGGGCGTGCGCGAAATGCTCCGCCGTTCCACCGACACGACGGTGGCGGTGCTCAAGGCAGAACTCGAACTCAAGTTTCACGAGCTTCAAGAGCAGTGGCACTTTGCCAGCCTCGAGAAAATCTTCATTGAGCAGCGCATTTACCGCGACATTGAAGAGGCCGAGACCTGGGAAGCGGTGATGGAGAACATTCGGGTCGGACTGGCTCCGCACACCAAGCACCTGCTGCGGGCGGTCACCGACGAAGACATAGTGCGCCTCACCGAAATTCGAATCAAGCGCATTTCCAAGTTTGACGCGCAAAAGGCCGACGACCAGCTGCGCGCCCTCGAAGGACAGATAGCTGAAGTCAAGCATCACCTTGAAAATTTGATTGATTACGCCGTTGATTTCTTCAAAAACTTGAGGAAAAAGTACGGAGCTGGCCGCGACCGCAAAACAGAACTTCGCGGCTTTGAGCAGGTCGTGGCGACCCAGGTAGCCATCGCCAACGCCAAGCTGTACGTGAACCGAGTCGAGGGATTCGTGGGCACGGGTCTGCGCAAGGACGAGTTGGTTGGTGACTGCGCCGACATCGACGACGTGGTCGTGATTCGCCGCGACGGTACCATGCTGGTGACCAAGGTGGGCGACAAGAAGTTTGTGGGCACCAATATCGTGCACGTTTCGGTCTTTAAAAAAGGCGACGAGCGCACGATTTACAACGTCGTTTACCGAGACGGAGCCCGCGGGGCTTCGTTTGCGAAGCGCTTTCCGATCAGTGGGGTGACCCGAGACAAGGAATACCCCATTACGCAGGGTACCAAGGGATCAGAAGTGCTGTACCTGAGCGTCAATCCGAACGGAGAAGCCGAGGTCGTGACGGTGCACTTGAGGGCCATGCCTTCACTGAAAAAGCTGCGCTTCGATTTTGATTTCACCGACCTTGCGGTGCGAGGCAGGGCTGCGCGCGGAAACACGGTCACCAAAAACACCGTCAAGCGCATTGAGTTGAAGTCCGAAGGGGTGAGCACCCTGGCGGCCCGGGAGATTTGGTTCGACGAAACGGTGCTCAAGCTCAACGACCAAGGGCGCGGACGTTCGCTCGGCCGGTTCCGCGGCGAGGACAAGCTGCTCGAGGTGGACGCCAAGGGCAACTACCGCATTGTGACGCCGGATCTGCTACTGCACTTCAACGAGGTTCCGTTCTACCTCGAACGCTGGGAGCCCCAGCGCCCGCTGGCCGCCGTCTACTTTGACGGCATCAAGGAGCGGCACATGGTCAAGCGCTTTGAGTTGGAGCCCCGCGGCGACGGCTGGGAGTGCTTTGTGACCGAACACGCTAAGTCTGCGCTCCTCGTTCTTACGGCGGCCGACCGGTCGACGGTGTCCATTCGCTTCCGCAAGGTGAACGGCAAGGAGCGCGAAGACGAGCAGCTCGTCCTCGAGGAGTTTATTGCGGTGAAGGGCTGGAAAGCGCTCGGCAACATGCTTCATACTGGGCCAGTCCTTGCCGTGCGCCTTGTCTCGGCCGAGCGCAACGAGCCGGCCCTGGTCGAAGAGGGCACGGCATCACCCACAGAGGCGTCCGAAGACGGTATCGAGGTAGGAACGACGGTGGAGTGGTCGGACCTCGCCCAAGCGCCGACCCCCATCGACGGCGCATCCGAACCCGAGGTTGATTTTGGAACCGAGGACGACGGGCAGATTACGCTTAACTTTTAGCCATGAAATCACGGATTCTGCTCTTGATCGGCCTCTTGGGGGCCGGGGCGATTGCTTGGGCCCAACCCAGCAACGACAGCTTGAATATGCGAAAGGTGGTCCATTATCCCGTATCGCAATGGGGCCCGCTCGGAGCCTCGCCCATGTGCAGCGGGATTTGGGGCTATCATGATTCCGTACTGAATAAAGAGTACGCCCTCGTGGGAAACCGAAACGGCCTACTCATCGCTAACATTACTAATCCGAGTCAAGTTACCAACACGTATTGGGTACCCGGCGTGCCCTCGATATGGCGGGAAGCCAAAACTTGGGACCGATATGTTTATTCGATGCACGACGTTCCAACCGGCACGTCGATGACTAACGGGTTGCTTATCGTGAACATGGACAGCCTAACGCACAAATTTGTGAAGCTTCCGGTGAACTTACCCGGAGGGGTGGTCGACACGCTACGAAGGGCTCATAACCTATCAATTGATGAGAAAGGCCGACTTTTCGCTTTTGGATCCAACGTTTCTGGAGGTGGAGCTGTGGTGATTGATGTTGCTACCGACCCATGGAATCCCGTGGTTATTGGAAACTACGGTACCTACTACTTGCACGACGGCTTCGTGCGAAACGACACGTTATGGGGAGCAGCCCTTTGGGAGGATATTCAAGTTATCGGGGTTGCCTTACCAAGCCAGCCAGTTACGTTTGGACGATTTGCAACCCCCAACAGTTTTGCGCACAACTGCTGGTTGACCGACGACAGCAAGTACCTCTTCACAACGGATGAAGTTGCCGGGGGGTATGTCGCCGGGTACCATGTGGACGATTTAACGAACGTAACGGAGGTTTTTCGCCACCGAGTACAGAGCGGTACGGGATTAGTTCCCCACAACACCTACGTACAGGGTACCCATTTAGTTACCGCGTACTACACGTTTGGATGCCACGTACTGGACATTGAGGTTCCTGAATTGCCTGTTCTCACCGCCTACTACGACACATCACCTGCATACAGCGGTGGAGGCTATAATGGCGCCTGGGGTGCGTACCCCTACCTGCCTAGCGGCAGAATTTTGGTTGCCGATATGGAAACCGGACTTTGGGTGCTTGAGGCGGATTATCCGTCGGTGAGTCGCGCTGAGATTCAGCTCAAGATTCGCTTTGGCGGACCGGGTGGCATCACCAACTACGATTCGGTCATGGCGAACAACTTGGGCCTCGCACCCTACGTGTATTGGCAGCAATCCGGCGATACGCTTTGGCCTGACGCGAGCGGACATCTCACGATTGCTCAAGTCGGGGCCATCAACGATTCGCTGGTGTGGCCGTCGTTTTCGGGAAATCCGGCTTCGGTGGGTAAGGCCATGGTATTGGGCAGCGGACTGTATCCGTCGGATTCGCTTGTTGCGGACTACTACTGGGGCCTCGCGGAATGGGAAGGCGGATGGAGCGTGGTACTAACCGACGCGGCTTGGTCGCTCTCGCGAAGCAGTTCAGAACGAGTGTCCTGGGTGCTTCGCGCCCTGGACGGCCGAGAGGTGCGCCGCGGAACGCTCGACGCGGCCGAGTTAACCCTGGAATACCCGCAGGAGGCTGGGCTCTACCTTTTTGAGGTTGCCGACGCCAAGGGCGAGCGGCACGCGATCAAGCTGCTTCGGCCCTAGAAGTTGGGCTTGAGGATGTAGCGGCTGTAGAAGTCGTCGATGGCCTGTATGGCCTCGTCGGCGGTGTCGACGAGCTTGAAGAGCTTGGTGTCTTCGGGACTGATGAGGCCGTGGCCCTTGAGGGTGGTTTCGATCCAGTCGAGGAGTCCGCCCCAGTACGCGCGGCCGACCAAGACCACCGGAAAGCGCCCGATTTTCTTGGTTTGAATGAGGGTAATGGCCTCAAAAACCTCGTCAAGGGTGCCAAATCCGCCGGGCATCACCACAAAGCCCTGCGAGTACTTGACAAACATGACCTTGCGCACAAAAAAGTAGTCGAAATCCACGCTTTTGTCGAGGTCGATGAAGTCGTTGGGCTTTTGCTCGTGCGGAAGCTCGATGTTCAAGCCCACCGACGGGGCGCCGACCGCTTTGGCGCCGCGGTTGGCCGCCTCCATGATGCCGGGGCCGCCGCCGCTGATGATGCCGTAGCCCTTGGCGCCGAGGCCTTCGGCAATCTCTTGCGCCATTTGGTACCACGCATGCTCTTCGGGAAGGCGCGCCGAGCCGAAAATGCTCACGCAGGGTCCGATGCGCGAAAGGCGCTCGTATCCCTGCACGAACTCTCCCATGATTTTGAAGATGGCCTAGGAGTCGTTGGTTCGGACTTCGTTCCAAGACTTGTGGGCGAATGCCGATTTTAAAGGTCTTTTGCCGTTCGTAGCCATACTTAATTTTTTAAACGCTTGAGGTAGTCGTTGAGGTAGCGGCCTGTAATGCTCTCTGCGCAGGCCGCGACCTCAGCCGGAGTGCCGGTGGCCACGATGTGCCCTCCGCCCGAACCGCCGTCGGGACCGAGGTCGATGAGGTGGTCGGCCTGGTGAATGACGTCGAGGTTGTGCTCGATTACGAGCACGGTGTTGCCCTGGTCGACCAGGCGGTGAAGCCCTTCCATGAGGACCTTGACGTCGTCGAAGTGCAGCCCGGTGGTAGGTTCGTCGAGCAAGTAAAGGGTTTGGCCGGTGGAGCGCTTGCTCAGTTCCGTCGCCAGCTTGATCCGCTGGGCCTCGCCGCCGCTCAGGGTAGTTGCCGACTGCCCGAGGGTTAGGTAGCCTAGGCCAATGCCGTTCAGCGTTTGGAGCACGCGGTTGATGCGCGGAACGGGCTCAAAAAAGTGCATGGCTTCTTCGATGCTCATGTCGAGCACGTCGCTGATGCTGCGCCCTTTGTAGCGCACCTCCAAGGTTTCGCGGTTGAATCGGCGGCCTTGGCAGCTCTCGCAGGGCACGTACACGTCGGGCAAGAAGTTCATCTCGATGACGCGCATGCCTCCGCCTTCGCAGGTTTCGCAGCGTCCGCCCTTGACGTTGAACGAAAAACGCCCGGGGGCGTAGCCGCGAATTTTGGCTTCGGGCAATTCGCTGAACAGCTTGCGGATTTCGTTGAAGACGCCGGTGTAGGTGCTGGGATTCGAGCGCGGATTGCGCCCAATGGGGCTTTGGTCCACGGCGATGATTTTGTCGAGCTGCTCTAAGCCTTCGAGGCGATCAAATGTCTCGGGCTTGTCAAGCAGACCCTGAAGTGGGCCCGCAACGGCGGGAAGCAAGGGCTTGTTGATGAGCGGCGACTAGCCCGAGCCCGAAACGCCCGTAACAACTACCATCGTGCCGAGCGGCAGCTCGAGGTTGATATTCTGCAGGTTGCGTCCCTTCGCCCCAAACAGCTTGAGCCAGGCTCCTTTTCCGGTCCGCGGCGCGCGCGGCTCGGCGACCCGCAGCTCTCCTCGTAGGTACTTGGCGGTGAGGCTGTCCGAAGCAATGAGTTCGGCGTAGGTGCCTTCAGCGACCACTCGGCCTCCGTGCACTCCGGCGCGTGGCCCCATGTCGACGATGTGGTCGGCGTGTCGCATGAGCTCTTCGTCGTGCTCCACGACCACCACGCTGTTGCCGAGGTCGCGCAGGCGCTCGAGGCTGCGAATGAGGCGGTCGTTGTCGCGCGGATGCAGGCCAATCGACGGCTCGTCGAGGATGTACAGCACGTTGACCAGCTGCGAACCAATTTGAGTGGCCAGTCGAATCCGCTGGGCCTCGCCGCCGCTCAGGGTGCGCGCGGAACGGCTCAGCGAGAGGTAGCTGAGCCCGACGTCGTTCAAAAAGCCCACCCGCGTGGCGAGTTCCTTGAGAATTTCGCCGCCGATGCGCTGCTGGGCCGGGGGGAGGCTTTGGCTCACGCCCTCAAGCCACGCGGCCAGCTCGTGCAGCGCGAGGCTCGACACTTCAGCAATCGATTTGCCCGAAATGCGGAACATCAGCGATTCGGGCCTCAGTCGTGCACCCGAGCACTGGCTGCAGATGCCGTCTTCGAGGTAGTCGTCGGCCCAGCGCTGCAGGCTCTTGCTGCCGTCGCGGCCTTGGGCCTCGATGAACGGCTTCAGTCCTTCGTACTTTATACTGATTTTGCGGGAAATTCCGGCGGCCTTTTGGGTGTGCGTGAAGTCCTCGCTGCAGCCGTGGATGATGGCGTTTCGCCCCTCTTCAGGTAGGTCCTTCCAGGGGGTGTCGAGGGTGTAGCCGTAGCGCCAGCCGATGTGCTCGAGCTGCTGAAAAATCCAAGAGGCCTTGTAGGTTCCCAGTGGGGCCAGGGCGCCGTCGCGCAGGCTGAGTCGGGGGTTGGCTACCACCTTTTCGAGGGCGAGTTCGCGCACCGTTCCCAGGCCGTCGCAGTGCGGACACGCGCCTTTGGGCGAGTTGAAGCTGAACGTGTTGGGTTCGGGCTCAGGGTAGGAGAGCCCCGTGGTCGGACACATCAGGTTGCGGCTGAAGTGCTTTTGGGTTTGGCGGTCCCAATCCACCACCGTGATGCTGCCGTGCCCGAGGCGCATCGCAACGGCGATGCTGCGCTTGAGGCGGTCTTCGTCTTCGGTTCCGGGGCTCAGCCGGTCGACCACCACGTCGATGTCGTGGGTTTTGTAGCGGTCCAGCTTGAGTCCGCGGTCAATGTCGACCCACACGCCGTCGACGCGGGCCTTGAGGTAGCCTTGCTTGGCGAGGCCCTCAAAAAGTTCCCGGTAGTGGCCTTTTCGGGCCCGAACCACGGGGGCCAAGATGGCCACGCGCACCCCGTTGAAGTCGCGAAGCACGCGTTCGAGGATGGCGTCGTCGGTGTAGCTCACCATTTCTTCGCCGGTGGCCAGCGAATAGGCGGTGGCGGTTCGCGCGTACAGCAGGCGCAAAAAGTCGTAGACCTCGGTCACCGTGCCCACGGTGGAACGCGGATTCCGGTTGGTGGTTTTTTGCTCGATCGCCACCACTGGCGAAAGGCCCTCAATGCGGTCGACGTCGGGCCGTTCCATGGTGCCCAAAAACTGGCGGGCGTAGCTGCTGAAGGTCTCCATGTAGCGCCGTTGCCCCTCGGCAAACAGCGTGTCAAAGGCGAGCGAGGATTTTCCGCTACCGCTTAGACCGGTGACGACCACGAGTTTTCGGCGTGGAAGCTCCACGTCGATGTTTTTCAGGTTGTGGGCGCGGGCACCAAGAATGCGTAAGTTCATTAGATCAGGTTAACGCCGTTCGGGGAGTTCGAGTTCGAAGGCGCTGGAGTCGGGGTTGTCGAGCGACGACTCGCGCAGCCAAGGGTTGCGCCGCTTGAGTTCGCGGTAGCTGAGGCCCTCGCGCTGCGCCCAACGCCCCCAATGGGCCACGCTGCTGTCGACGACGACGCGGCGGCCGGGTTCTTCGCGCCACAGTTCTTCGGTCCGCACTTGGTAGCCGTAGTGTTCGGGGTGTTCCAGAATCAGTTTAAAGGCAGCGATGCGGAATCCGTATCGGCCCGTTTCGTCGTTCCAGGTCATGCGAAAGTAGTTGCGCTCGCCCTGGCGTTCCATTTGGCGGAGTACCCCGTTGAGCCCCATGTTGTAGGCGGCGGCAGCCAAAAACCACGATCCCGTTTGGGCGTAGGCATTTTTGAGGTAGGCGGCCGCGGTTCGCGTAGCCTTCTCGGCGTGGTAACGCTCGTCGATTTGGGCGTCGACGCGGAGCCCGTGCTCCCGGGCCGTGGCCGGCATGAACTGCCACAGACCTGCGGCGCCCGAAGACGAGAAGGCCGTAGGTTGAAATCCGCTCTCGGCTGCCAAGAGGTAGACGAAATCTTCGGGGACGCCCTCTTCGCGCAGCCAACCGCGCACCCGAGCTTCCCAGCGAGGACGGCGCTGCAGCATGAGCAGGGTGTTGGAATGCCAGTAGGTGTTGGCGTGCAGCTCGCGGCTCAGGGCCTCGGCGATGTCGGGGTCGTTCACTGGAATCGATTCGCCGAAGACCTCGAGCTTTTGGGGGAGCGGAACCGGCACCGTTTCGTTCGTGCTAGCCACCCGTCCCAGTGCGTCGAGCACGGCGTCGCTGCGGCTGCCAAGTAGCACGCCTCCCGCAAAGATGACCAGCGCCAGAAGCCAGTTGCGATGAATTTTATTCACAACGTGAAGGGGCTTTGAAACGAGTGAAATGCTTGACCCGACTGGTCTTTGGCGCTTACGGTGAAGGGTTCGGGGGAATTCCAGATTCCGTCCCAGTCGATGTCCAAGTCGGCGTCGGCGTAGCTGATGCAGCCCTCAGCTTCGGGGGCG
>SXGQ01282254.1_pt1 | contig 18011 bp, 21 predicted proteins | sample 3178371 | NCBI WGS metagenome assembly SXGQ01 (sample SAMN11356859, study PRJNA531348) | freshwater metagenome | isolation source: freshwater sample F1-20 | place: China: Fuxian Lake, Yuxi | collected 2017-12-25 | reverse complement strand
AGGTTTATAGTAAATTTTCCAGATTTACAAGGCAGATTATTTAAAAATTTACCTTATATTGAGTGGAAGCGTAGACTGCATGAAAAAGTTGAAGGATCAAAAACACATGTTCATCTACCATATGAATATGAATTTGCTTTACATCACAATAAAACAATTGAAAAACAAGTAGAGACTAATATTAAATACAATAAAATGTTTACAGAAGAAGAAAATAAAGGATTTAAAGTATGAAAAAATTATTGGAATTGGGAGAACATTATGTATCTGATTTTTTAAATGAATCAGATTTATATGAAAACAAACAAAAATACTCATTAGATCTATATTTAGACAGTGAAATTAATGCACCAAAATTAAAAACGTCTGCTCCATTAGATAGTATGTATGGAAAATATTGGTATAGGTCAGGAATTAATGCTTCTATGACAAATCAATTACGTGATATTGTAAATCAAATATGTTCAAGAACCAAATTTAAGAAAGATGATATTTGGTTAGATATTGCTTGTAATGATGGTACATTATTAAAAAATGTACCAAATGAGTTTATTAAATTGGGAATTGATCCAGCTGATAATTCATATTATCAAGAATCTTCAAAAGTAGCTACTGTTGTACAAGATTATTTTTCTGAAGAAACTTATAAAAGAACTGGATATGGTGATAAAAAATGTAAAGTAATTACGATTATTGCTATGTTTTATGACATAGAAAATCCTGTTCCTGTAATAAAAGATTTATATAAAATTTTAGATGATGATGGACTTTTAGTATTACAGATGTCATATACTCCTCTGATGATTAATCAACTAGCATTTGATAATATATGTCATGAACACATTTATTATTATTCATTAACGTCAATAAAAAAATTATTCAGTAACAATGGATTTAACGTAGTTGATTGTGAATTAAATGACACAAATGGAGGTAGTTTTAGAGTTTATTTTCAGAAAAATACTGCAAATAAATCTGATTTTGGATCTGCACCATTAAGAGATGTATGTAATTTTAGGATTGAATCTATTCTCTCCGTTGAAAAAGAAAAATATGATATTGGCAGTGAAGCTATTTGGTCTGACTTTGGAAAAAGATTAAATGAACTAAAAGAAAAAACAGTTTCTTTCATCAAAGAAGAAAAAAGTAAAGGTAAAAAAATTTATGGATATGGTGCATCCACAAAAGGAAATACTTTATTACAATACTTTGGATTGGATCATACTCTAATTGGTGCAATTGCTGAAAGAAGTCCTTATAAATTTGGATTAAAAACAATTGGAACCAACATTCCAATTATCTCAGAAGAAGAAATGAGAGCAAGAAAGCCAGATTATTTATTAATTCTTCCGTGGCACTTTATTGATGAATTTGAAAAGAGAGAAAGTGAATTCATTAAAAACGGAGGAAAATTAATAGTTCCATGTCCAGTGTTTAAACTTGTGGGATGATAAAATGTCACAAAACAAATTTTTAATTTCACATAGAGGAAATTTAAATGGGTCTAATCCAGATAAAGAAAACCATACTGATTATATCACTCAAGCATTAAAATTGGGTTATAACGTAGAAATTGATGTTTGGTATGATAATAATCAGTGGTTTTTGGGACACGATTATCCTAAATATGAAATAAAATTTAATTTTTTATCTGATAGACGGTTATGGTTGCATGCAAAAAATGGAGATGCATTTAATATATTATTACAAGATTGTAATATTAATGTATTTTGGCATACCACTGAGGATTGGGTCTTAACAAGTAAAGGTTATATATGGACTTATCCAAATAAATATTTATATCCAAATAGTATTTGTGTAATGCCTGAAATAGGATATAAAGGTAATATTGATACATGTATTGGTATATGCAGTGATCACATCTCAAATTATGATTAAATTAGTTATATTAGACGTTGATGGAATAATGACTGATGGTAAAAAGTATTATGACCAAAACGGATTTGTAGTTTTAAAAACTTTCTGTGACAAAGATTGGACTAGTATAAAAAGATTTAAATCTATGGGGATTAATGTTATATTTTTATCAGGAGATGAGAATATAAATAAACAAATTGCTAAGGATAGAAACATTGATTTTTATTTAAGCAGGTCTACACCAAAAGAATCTTTTCTGAAAATTATTGAAGATAAATACAGTGTTGATAGAAAAGATATATGTTATTTTGGTGATGATTTGTTTGATATTGGCATAATGAAAGAAGTTAGGTATTCATTTTGCACATGTGATTCTCCATTGATGGTAAAATCAAATTCAATTGAATTGAATGTTTTAGGTGGAAATAATGCTGTATTACATTTGTTTGAATATTGTGAGAAGTTTTGTTTAATTCCTACATTGGAATATGAAGAAGTAATGTCAAAAATATATGAATTGGATAAAAAAGAAAAGTTTTAATTATGTATGATATAAGTTTATATGGACATCTTACCAGAGATATAATTTTTGAAGACTTTGACCGTAAAGATTCAATTGGATCAATTGCTAATGTTTGGAGCACTCTTGTACAAATCAATCCATCATTAAAAATAAATTTACAACCAACGTCAATTGGTCAGTCTCTAATTTATGTAGATAAAGAAACTTCAATTAGAGTATCAAAACCACAGTTGAATTTAAAAACTAAACTGCCTGATATAAAAGAATCTAAATGGAATCACATTTTATACGTAAACAACTTACCAGATACGTCTTTTATAAAAAATATAAATAGTGGAATCATATCTTATGATATAAGCGTAGGAAAACAAATAGATGTTGATCTATTGAAATATGTAGATTATCTGTTTATATCAGATGAAGATATGTTTACTGATTTTGATTCTTTATGCAATCTAACAAAAGGTTGGGTAATTTTACACCATAAAACAGGAAGTATTTCATCAAATAAGAGAGAAAAAATAGTAATAAATACAAAAGAAATTGATAACGTAAATGTGTTAGGTGCGGGTGACATTTATATTTCTAATTTTATTATTAATATGTTGGAAAATACGCAAATTAAAAATAGTTTACAAATAGCGCATGACAATACTTATAAGACGTTATTGGAAAGAAAAGTATGAAAAAATTTAATTTGTTAGTTCCTATTGCGGGTAAAGGTTCTAGATTTCCAAAGGAGACATATATAGCACCAAAACCACTAATACTATTAGATAAAAAAACAATAATTGAATGGACGATGAATTGTATAGATTACACAGATTGTAATCTTATATTTGTGGTAAGAAAAGAACATGTAGATGAATTTTGTATTGATAGTTTTCTAAAAAGTAAGTTTGGTAATGACATACAAATTGTAGTAACAGAAAAAGTTACAGAAGGATCCGTATGTTCATGTTTATTAGCAGAAGAATTTATAGATAATGATTTGCCTTTGTTAATTCATTGTTCTGACGTTTACTTTGAAAAGAAACTTGATCCAAATCAGATTAAATCTGAATTAGACGGTTGTATATTAACATTTAAATCAAATTCTTCAAATTACAGTTATTCACAGTTGAATGATGAAGGATTTGTAATTAAAACAAAAGAAAAAAGTGTAATAAGTAATAATGCATCCGTAGGACTCTATCATTTTAAATCAGGAAAATTGTTTGTTAAATATGCAAAAAAAATGATTGAAGGAAATGTTAAAACAAATAATGAGTACTATATCTGTCCACTGTATAATTTATTAATTGAAGAAGGACTTAAGATATACACATCAGAAGTAGAAAAAATGCATGTATTTGGTACACCTGAAGAATATAACTTTTTTGTTAATAACTCTCTAAAATCATGGAAAGAAAACAAAAAAACGGCGTCAATTTGTTCAGATCATTCCGGATTTGAAATAAAAGAAAAATTTAAAAAGCTTCTCGATCAAAATAATATAAATTATATTGATTTTGGTACATTCAATGAAAATGACTGTGATTATAGTGATTATGTTAAACTTAGTTGTAAATCAATAATTGAAAAAAAGACTGACTTTGGATTTGGTTTTTGTCGAAGTGGTCAGGGAATTAATATATGTGCAAATAAAATAGAAGGTATCCGTTCTGCATTAATAGTAGATTCATATTTTGCGGAATATTCTGTAAAACATAACTGTGCAAACTTTTTTTCAATATCATCAAAATATATAAAAAATGATGAAGATTTAAATAATATTCTAATATCTATACTTAATAACACATTTGATGGTGGAAGACACCAAAACAGATTACAAAAAATATGATACTATCAAATGTAAAAAACTATAAAAATGGATGGTTTGTAGGAGACTTTGATCCAGCCGTATTTAAAACTAAAAATTGTGAAGTTGGTATTCATGAATATAAAAAAGGATTCATAGGCAAAGATCATTTTCATTTATTAAGTAAAGAATATAATTTTATTATTTCAGGAAAATTAATAGTTAATGGCACAGAACTAAACAAAGGAGATATATTTATATTTTCAGAGTCAGAGATCTCTTCTACTGAATTTTTAGAGGATGCATTGTTATTAATAGTTAGAGATTCATCAAACAAAAAGGATAAATATATTTCATATGCACAATTCAATCTAGACGCAAGAATATTAAATACATACTTTAAAAACAATACTACAGGTATAATGGTTGAAGTAGGAGCTGGTTGGCCAGAACAACACAGTCAATCAAAACTGTTTAGAGACGTTGGATGGAGAGTTGTTTCATTTGAACCAGATCCACTTTTATTTGGATTGCATGAAAAATTTAAACACGAAATATATCAATACGCAATATCTGATAAAACAGAATTAAACAAAGACTTTAAAGTTGCATACATGAGTGATGATATTAATGTGCAACCTTGGTCTGGATTTTATCCTGATGTTATGGTCAAACAAAGAAAAAATGGTCTGCAATCATTAGAAGTTGCGTTACAAAAAGCAGTAAATATAAAAGTAGATTATTATTGTCTAAATGAAATTCTTCCAAAGATAAACGTTGAGAATTTTGATTATTTATCAGTTGATGTTGAAGGGTGGGAACTAGAAGTTTTAAAGGGAATTGATTTTAAAAAGTACACACCTAAAGTTTTATTGGTTGAAAATGTACTAAATAATTCAGAATATAATTCATACTTAAGTCAATTTGGTTATAAATTGGTAGATTTTATTGAAAATCAAGATCAGCTTTATATTAAAAAATGAAAATTGCACTTTGTTTATCAGGTCAACCACGTTTTGTTGAAAAAGCATTTCCAAATATTTATGAAAATTTAATAAATGGTTATGATGTAGATATATTTGTGCATACATGGACTGATGAAAATAAAAATTATCAATTTAGAAATGACGGTATTTGGAAAAATGTAACTCAAGATACTGACACTCAAACCAAAATATTAAATCTATACAAACCTAAAAAATATTTGTTTGAATCACCAAAAACATTCAATGTTAATAGAATAAACGGAGAAATTCCTGAACAGTATTTTAAACCATTGTGGGAATCAAAATGCAATCATTTCAACAATCCAGAAGGATCAAAGTATTTTATAAATATGATTCATAGTATGTGGTATAGTATAATGATGTCAAATTTACAAAAAGAATTATATTCAAAAGAAAATGGAATAAATTATGATTTTGTAATAAGAGCCAGATTTGATGTAGTCTATAGACATAAATTGTTATATGAAAGACTAAATCCAAATGTATTGTACGCTGCTAGTCAAGTACATCCTGATCATATACATGATTTTTTTGGTGTATCAAATGACACGTATATGAATCTTTACTGTAGTTTATTTTATAACCTAAACCATTACCTCTCAGTAGTAAGACCTGATTGGAGATGTGGAGAAGGATTGTTGTTTAAGTTAGTTGAAAAATTTAATATTCCATGTCAAGGAATAGATTTTATAGATATATTAAGACCATAAAAATATGAATATTGATGAAATAAAGTGTGCATTTATCATACCAAGATATGAAACCAGATTATTTGATAGAAATGTTAAATATGAAGAATTAATAAGTTGGGGTGATGAAGCATATGTTAAGGTTAGAAATTGCCAAATTTTGTTTATAGGACTATTATTAGCACTAAAGGCAGATTATATAACAGATATAACAGGAGAAGAACATAAATATGATCTAATAATGACATTACACCCAATGTTAGAAAGAAAATTCAGAGAAGATCAATTATCCTTTTATATTGAATCTGAACCACCTGGAAATTCCGCTGAATTGGGTCGTCCTTGGGATTCACTAAATACTCCTATCAAAGGTCCATATGATTATTTGTTAAATAACTATATATTAAAATCAAATAATCCAAGAAACTTTCCATGGCATTTTTGTTATGATTTAGGGTTTTTTCAAAGAATTGAATCAACAAAAATAAAAAACAAGATATTCTTACAAAAAAGATCAACAAAAGGAAAGAGATCAGATAGTCCACTTGTATTGCCTGATAGATATATAACATCAGTTGAACAATCTGGTTACGTTCCTTTTAATAAAACAAGTTTACCTACATATGTACATTATTGTAAAGAATTAAAGTCATGTGAATATATGATAAGTAATTGTTGGACGGATTCACCAGGTCAAGTTACTGTAGAATCTGTATTATTAGACGTAATACCATTTGCGCCTGAACATAAGTTGTTCACTCAACTTTTACTTCCAAAATTTTGTTGGTTTACAACTTTAGAAGAAGTTTTATCAAAGATTGATTTATTAGAATCTGACCCCGCCTTGAAAGCAGACATCCAATCTCAACTCAGAGAAAACATAAAAAAAGTAGATTATAATCTATTTAGAAAAGACATAGTAGATCTATATGAAAAATTTGTAAATAACAACAAAAAGGTTTAATATGAAAAAAGTATTGATAACAGGAGTAGCAGGCTTAATAGGAAGTAGATTGGCAGATTGGATTATAGAAAATCAACCAGATTATGAAGTAATTGGCATTGATGATTTAAGTGGAGGATTTATAGAGAATGTAAATCCAAAAGTAAAATTTGAAAAAATCAATTTATCAAAAAATATTGATGAATTAAATGATGTATTTGAAAAATATAAACCGGAATTTGTTTATCACCTTGCAGCATATGCAGCAGAAGGATTATCACCTTTCATAAGAAAATTTAATTATGAAAATAACCTAATCTCTACAACGGTAATAATAAATGAATGTATCAAACATAATGTAAAAAGATTAGTGTTTACTTCCACAATGGCAGTATATGGTCATGGAACGGGTGGTGTTTATGAAGAAAGTCAAATTCCAAATCCTATTGATCCATATGGTGTAGCTAAATATGCATGTGAAATGGATATTAAGATTGCTGGAGAACAACATGGTTTAGATTGGTGTATTATTAGACCACACAATGTATATGGAATAAAACAAAACATATGGGACAAATACAGAAATGTATTGGGAATATGGATGTTCCAACATTTAAACAATCAACCAATGACAATTTATGGTGATGGTTTACAAACACGTGCATTTTCATATATAGATGATAGTTTAGAACCACTATGGAATGCAGCAACTTTTAAATCTGCATCAAAACAAATAATCAATTTAGGTGGCATTGAAGAAATTAGTATTAATGATGCAAATAAAATATTAAAAAGTGTCATTGGAAGCGGAACTGTACAATATTTAGAAGAGAGACATGAAGTAAAATTTGCAGTTCCATCATACAAAAAATCAATTGATATTTTAAATTTTAAGTATCAAACTAATTTACATAAAGGATTAACTGAAATGTGGAATTGGGCAAAAGACCAACCAAAAAGAGAAAGATTTGTTTGGTCTGAATATGAATTGGATAAAGGAATTTACAGTTTTTGGAAAATATAATAATATGAAAAGATATGACCTCATAAATTTTTTAATTGAAAAGTTTAAATATAAAACATACTTAGAAATTGGACTAGACGCCGGTGAATGTTTTAGAAATATTAGATGTGAAACAAAAATATCAGTTGACCCAGCAGAAGGAAAATATGCTCATGCAAATCCAACACACAGAATGACATCTGATAATTTCTTTAAAAACAATCTACAAAAATTTGATATGATTTTTATTGATGGATTACATCAAGCATATCAAGTTGAAAAAGACATTCAAAATTCAGTTCAATCTCTTTCTGAGAATGGAACTATTGTATTACATGATGCTAATCCAGAAACTGAACTGTGCCAACTTATACCAAGACAAAGTGAATATTGGTTAGGAGATACTTGGAAAGCTATTGTTAAATATAGATCTACAAATTCCAACCCAGGATGTAAAGTTTTAAGATTGATGCCTAATGAAGAAGATTGTGGAATAATCAAACACAATATAAATAGTGAATTTAAATTGACGTTGCCTGATGAGTTAACATATTCTTGGTTAGAGAAAAACAGAAATGAAGCAATTGGATTAGTTACCAATGTTAATGAATTCTTAAATAATTTATGATATTTACAAATGTAAGTTGGATTGGAGATTTTTTCTTATTATGGCCTGTTGCATCATGGTATTATAAAAATCACAAAGAAAAGATTCATTTTGTAGTAACTAAAAATTACTACATGTACCCAATAATAGACAAATTTCTACGTCATCAACCATTCACAAAAGAAATTACATATGTTGATATTGGATCTAATGCACTAGATCCTAGAAACTTTGATTTTAATCCAGCAGATTTTGGTATTACGGGATCATACCTTAATTTTGGATTTTATAGATCAGTTACATTAAGTGACTATGTTCCTCAATATTATGCAAACCGTCATGGATTGGGAGTAGATCATGATTATGTACCAACATTAATTGAATTTGATGATGTACCCCATGAAAAAGTAACAATGGAAGTTGCACATCAAAAAAATGGTTATTGGCCAATATGGAGAAAAATGATGCCATCAGATGTAACTGAATTAGATCCATATAACACTCCATTTGAAAAAAACGTATGGTATTCAGTAAAAGCAAAAGAAAGACACTTTGGATGTACATCATCACCTGTATTAATGGATTTATTTAACTTAAAGTGTGATATCTACTGTGATCCGGGATTTAATCCACAAGTATATTATAGAAACAAATTTCACAATATTATAAGATCATGAAAAAAATATTATGTTATATTGCCTCATTCACTAACCACAGTGAATTTTATAGAGTATTAGAAACAGTTTTATCATATAAAAAATATAAACTTGACATCATCATATATACAACTGAACCAGTTAACCCCAGTTATATAACAGATAAAGTAAAAGTTATTACTTATGATAAATCAATAAGAGAAAATTTAGTAATTGAACACAGAAATCATCTTTTAACTGCTATAAATGATTATGATTTATTTTTGTATTTAGAAAATGACATCATAATAAGTGAATCTACAATTGATACATTTGTAGAGGAAAATAGTAAATTGGATGATAATACTACAGTTGGGTTTATACGTTATGAAGATTGTAATGACAAAAAGTATTTAAATGAATTTATGCCTGGATGTACGCATAATCATTTACCAATATTCAAAACAATAAATGACAGAACCTACTTTACTTTAAGTAATGTACACCAAGGATGTTATCTATTAGAACAAAGACATATAAAAAAGTTTGTATCTAATAATCAATACACATTAAATCTTGGTCCAGGATTAGAAGCCGCCGCATCAAACTTCTATAAATCAAATCAATGGCCAGGATTACCAAATTCTTTAGAAAAAGTATATCCTGTAGATAAGTTGGAACAACTACTAATTCATCATGCATCCAATAAACATACAAAAACAAACACAGGATTCTTGACTTTTGATCAACTGTTAAATATAATGCCTAAATAATATGTCATATACATTTACCTCTCAAGTAAAAAATAGAGATAACAATGAAGATTTTCTTGATATCCACTTTAAAGATAAAGTGGATGGATTATTCAACCAAACTAAAGATATATTGATGGTTGGGTGGAGACATGATTCTGATAAAACTTTTGTTGACTATCTAGTATCACAAAACAAAGAAGTTACAATAGTTGAAATTTATGAACCAAATTTGAAATCAATTACACAACCAACAATAAAAGTGGTTTGTGATGATATTTTAAAATATACCCCTGACAAAAAATATGATCTTTTTCTATGGCAACATGGTCCGGAACATGTATCTAAAGAAGATGCAGTTAATGCCTTTGAAAGATTAAACCCATATTTTAAGTATTTAATGATTGAAACTCCACACGGCGTTAATCATCAAGATGAAATGTATGGTAACATATATGAAAGACACATATCACATTGGACATTTGAGGATTATATTAATTTAGGGTTTCAGGCTACATTATATGCTGGAAAAAATCATGACGCATTTTTATTTGGATATAAAATTAATCATTAATATAAAATGAAAATACTTTATATTTCAAATTTTGATCTTCCTGATTTTCAAAGTGATATGATTTTTCATGGATTAAGATCTGTATTTGGAGAAGATTGTATAGATTATAATGAAGCGTGGTACATGTATGATGACATGAGAAAATATTGGAACTATAGAGTTCCAGAAAATGGTATGTCATATGGTCGTGGGTTTACACTATACGGAAGATTACCAAAAATTAATATAGATAGATCAAATTTATATGATAAGATTAAGAATAAATTTTTTGATAAAATCATATACGGATCTATAACAAGAAACAGTTTGTTTCTAAATGAAGTAATCCAAATCTATAATAAAAAAGATATCATTTTAATTGACGGTGAAGATAATACTCATATAGACCCAAAATATTTTGGAAAGGGTATATATTTCAAAAGAGAATTGGTTTATGAACCAAATGATCAATTGAGACCTATAGGATTCTGCATTCCAGATGAACTAGTAATAAATGATTTACCAAAAAAAGAAAAAGACTATGGTACAGTAATACCTGGAAGCCCAGAGACCTATATCTACACAGAAGAAAAACCATATTTTGAAGATTACCAAAAATCATATTTTGGTGTAACGTTTAAAAAAGGGGGTTGGGATTGTTTACGTCATTATGAAATACTAATGAATGGGTGTATTCCGTATTTTCCACAATTAGAAAAGTGTCCTCAATATACAATGTGTCATTTTCCAAAAGATATAATAATTGAGGTAATGAATATAATAAATAAAGAAGATAATATATTAAATTTTTATGATGAGTATGCTAATATGTTATTAAGGTACACCAAAGAAAAGTTAACAACGAAGAAAGTGATAGAATCAATTCTATGAAAAATATAGTAGTAATGCCAGATTTTAAAAAAGATCCAAATCAACCAGAACCAGATTTTATTAAATTTTGCAAGATAGGATGGAAAAAATGGTGTGATAAGCATAATTGTGACTTCTTTGTAATTGATACTCCAATAGCAAGTTTTGATTATATTGTTCCACAAATGCAAAAAATGTGGACTATGGATGTTATTGATAATAGTGGAATTGATTATGATTGGATGGCAATTGTTGATCATGATACAATACCAACTAAGAACTGTAAGAATTTTTTTGAATTAACTGACGGTAAATTTACTGCTGTTTTAGATAATGGATTTGGACCCCAATTAAATAGATTGATTAGATTGTTTAAAGATAATTTCTATAAAGAAGATCAATTTGTAAATTGGGATACTTACTTTAATTCAGGTTTTATTGTTGTAAACAAATCACATAAAGAAGTGTTCAAACAAACACAAGAGTTTTATTTTAAGAATAAAAAGGACTTTGCAATATACAATAAGGCAGATGATCTTAATGATCAAACAATCTTGAATTTTGAATTAGCCAAATCAAATTTGGGATTAAATTTACTTCCTAGAAGTTATAATGTATTAGCATGGCATGCGCAGAACTTTTTTTATGATTATACGGATGAATTGGGTAGAAAAATTGATTCTGTTGTGAATATCAATGATAGTATTAATATATTCCATCTATGTGGTGATCTAAATTTCAGAAATCAAGCATCTCATTTCGTCATAAATAAAATCTGGGAATAATATATGAAAAAATTTGTTATATACTGTAAGTCATTTAATCGAGATATTAACCGTTATAAAAAATTAGTACAATCAGTCAAGAAGCTTAATAAAGAAAATCTAGATTTTTATACATCTGTACCTCAATCAGATCTAGATCTTTTTAAAAATCAAATAGGCACTGATTACGTAAAATTTGTTGCAGATGAAGAAATTTATAGTGATGTACCTACCATGAGAGGTTGGGAATCTCAACAAATAGTAAAATCTTCATTTTGGAAATTGAATGTATGTGAAAACTATCTAATGATAGATTCAGATTCTTATTTCATTAAAGATTTTGGAGTAGAAGATTTCATGTTTGATGATGCAACACCCTACACTGTAATGCATGAACAAAAAGATCTATTTTCATGGACATCTAAGAACAAGAATATATTGGGATTTAATCCAAAAAATAGTTTCATTGAGGAACGTCAATTTGTAATGAACTTATTTGATAGAAAAGGAAGAGTTTATGATTTTGGTCCCGGTCCCGTAATTTGGTCAAAAAAAGTATGGGAATCTTTAGAAAAAAATTATTTAGAGCCAAATAACATAAAATTTCATCATCTAATCCAACAAAGACCATCAGAATTTTCATGGTATGGTGAATGGTTATTATATAGTAATGAGATAAAGATTTATCCAATTGAGCCGCCATTTAAATTCTTTCATTATTATCAACAATATCTAGAATATAAAAATTTAGGTTATACAATAGAAGATTGGTCAGAAAATTACATTGGCGTAGTAATGCAAAGCAGTTCAAATTTACCACTAGAATATTAATGAAAACTTTAGTATCAATATTAAACCACAATTTACCAGAGTATACTGATTATTTATATGACAGTTTAAGTCCATATCAATCAGACATTTATGATTTAATAGTAATTGATAATGGGTCTTTACCTGAAAAGATGAGTAAAAATACTACTTATGCATTAGAAAGTAATAGTTACATGGGAGGCGGATTTAATGCAGCAATGCAACTAGTGTTATCATCAGATGAATATGACTCATTGTTATTTTTAAATAATGACTTAATTGTTTTTGGATATGAGTTTGTAAAAACATTAAGAGAAGAAATGTTTAATAATGATTTCAAAATATTAAGTGCATGTTTTTTTAATGTTGAACCAACTGGACAATGCTTTTGGAAAACAATGCATAATTGGGGTAGATCTGAAACCAGGCAAGTTCCATTTATAGATTTTCAAATGCCTTTGATACACAAAGAAGTTCTACAAAAAGTAGATCAAATTGATCCAGACCTTATATATGGATGGGGAATTGATGCTTTATTTGCTATTACATGCAAACAGAATAAATGGAAAATGGGAGTAATGGATAAATTATCAGCTTTACATTACAACAGTTTAACTGTAAAATTAAAAGCGGTTGAATTTGATGTGCCAGAATATTGTAGAAGAGCAGAACAAGGACAATATAATTTTTTTACAAAATCAAATTTAATGAAAGAATTTAATGAAATAAGACAAGAAGGAGCATCATACAAATTATGATTACATTTTGCGTAAGTTGTTGTAATAATCTAAATTATCTAAAATTAGCAATACATTCAGTTAGAAAATATTCACATTTTAAAGATGCTGAATTTATTGTATTTGCGGAAAACTGTGATAAAGATGACACATATCAATGGTTAGAAGATAATAAGAAAAAGTACAACCTAACAGTTTTTATTGAAAACAATCCACCAGAACAAACAAAAGGAATTGGTGGTGGAATGAATTTATGTGCATCTCATGTTAAAACTGAGTATTTGATGTTTTTACATGCAGACTTCTTTGTATCTAAAAATTGGGATTTGGAATGTCTAAAGTTATATGAAAAATATCCAAATACTCCAATGTGGATTTCATCACAAAGATTCCAACCAAATATATGGAAAGAAAATAGTAGACCAGGAACAATCATGTTTCCATATGAAGAGTTTGGATATAAATATGATGATTTCAATGAAGAATATTTCATTGAATATGCAGAAGAATTTTCAAAGTTAAATAAAGACATTGAAATTGAAAAGGGAGAAGGTGTATCTGGTCTTATAAGAAAGAAAGACTGGGATTATATTGGAGGTAATGATCCTATTTTCCAACCAGCATATTGGGAAGACACAGATCTCTTTATAAGAATGCAATTAGCAGGATTTAAATTTATAATGACTACAAATTCAATTGTATTTCATTTTGGTAGTAGATCGGATAAAAGTAATTTCCCAACAGATGAAATTGTAAGATCAGAAGTATCAAAAAATTATGAAAGAATCGGAACACAGAAATTTTTTAAAAAATGGGGATTCTTTCCAACACTAACAGATACATCATTTTCAACATACCCAAGAAATATTGATGTAGAAAAATACAAACATTTAATTAAAATATGAATTATAAATGGCCGGATCACGTAAAATTTCCTGAAGATGCATGGTTAAATTTTCATGAAAATCATATCCCTGTCTGGGACACTATCCTACATACGTTAAAAAACAAGGACAGTAACATTGGAATTGAAGTTGGTTCATTTTGTGGCGGAAGCGCTGTTTGGTTGCTTGAAAACGTAATAAAACCATCAGGACATTTATATTGTATTGATATTGAAGAACATGAATTGTTAAAACACAATTTATCAGTATATAAAAACGTTACCTTTAAAAAGGGAAACTCATTTGATGTAATGAGATCTTTAAACAATAACAATACTGAATTTGCAGATGTTATTTATATTGACGGAAGTCATCATGCAAAAAATGTATTGGAAGATATGGTAATCTCATGGAATTTATTAAAACAAGACGGAATAATGATTCTGGATGATTATGGTTGGGGATCTGATAGAGTTGACTATGAAACACCAAAGCCAGCAATTGATGTGTTCATGTATATATACAGAGATTTATATGAAGTGTTGCAATTTGGATGGCAAGTTTTTCTTAAAAAGAAAAAGTATAAATTAACAGAGGACTTCTTAGAAAGAAAATATGAAACATATAATTAGTTTTATTATACCAAGTTATAATAACTTAAGACATCTAAAAAATGCATATTCAAGTATAAAAAAACATGCATCTGATCATGAAATAATTTTTCTTGATGATGGTTCTACTGATGGAACGTGGGAATGGATTCAATCACTAAATGATTCATTAACACAAAAATATAAAAGTAATTCTAGAGTAGGTCATACCGTATTATATGATGTAGGTATAAACATGGCAAAAAATGAAATTATCAGTATATTACACGCTGATATGATCATTGGCCCAAATTACGTAGAAAATTTGTTAAAACATCTAAAACCAAATACTGTAGTATGTGCTACTAGAATTGAACCGCCTTTACATCCTGAAGGTAAGGAAAAAATAACAAAAAACTTTGGATTAGATTTTGATAGTCTTGACATTAAACAATTTGAAACATTTTGTTTAGATGAACAGTCAAACTCAAAAGACAAAACTACAAAAGGAATGTTTGCGCCTTGGATCTTATACAAAAAAGATTTCCAATCAATCGGAGGACATGACCATATGTTCTCTCCATTTCCATATGAAGATAGTGATATATTTCAAAGATGGATATTAAATGGATTTGAACTAATACAGTCCAGAGACGCTTTTGTATACCATCTAACGTGCAGAGGACATAGATGGACGGAAAAAATTCAAAAAGATGATGATTTTTATAAAGAATGTTGTTATAAAAATTCAAGAAATTTTATAAGAAAATGGGGTAGTTGGATTAAAAATGATGAATATAGTTATCCAATATTAACTCCAAAATTTAACATTGGACTTATAATACATAATTGTAATACTGCTTTATTACAACATTTAGAACCATGGGGATCAACTATATACGTAAACTGTGAGACTAATTACTATATAAGTCAAGAACAACCAAAAACACCGTATAACTTAAGATCAAAAATTAAAAATATCAGTGATGAAAAGATCAATGATATAATTGTTGAATTTGACGGAACAAAATTAAATCAAGAAAGGTATGAATTTTTAACTTCACACCTTCCTCTTGTATTAAAAGACTCAGGTCAAATTGGTGAAATGGAATATGATATATTTAAACTTAATATCAAATCCTTAGAAACATATGAAAATAGTTTAATTAAATGTAAGATTTAATTGTTTCTTCTAACTTTTCCTCAAATTGACTTAGTTCAAATTGAGGAAATTCCATTTTAAAATCACAGGTATTAATTGCGTATTTAAAATCATGACCTTTACGGTCTTCTACGTGTTTATACCATTCCCAATCAATATTGATTCCAGTCAACTTAGAATATATGTCTTTAATTAAGAAAATTAAATCATAGTTAGATACTTCTTTGTCTCCCCCAATCAAATACTGTTTTCCAACTTTACCATCTAATAAAACATTAATTAGAGCGTTAACATGGTCTTTAACATAGATCCAATCTCTTACATTAACACCATTTCCGTACAAAGGAATAGGTTCTTTCTTAATTAATTTGTTTATACAAACAGGAATCAATTTCTCAGGAAACTGTCTTGGACCAAAATTATTACTACAATTAGTGATAATACCTGGAAATTGATATGTTTTAACATAACTTCTTACCAATAAATCACTGGAAGCCTTACTTGCAGCATATGGACTATTGGGTCTATAAGGACTGTCAATGTCAAATGGTCCTTCTTTATGGTTTAAAGTACCAAAAACCTCATCCGTAGATACATGAATAAACTTCTGTATGTTTGTTCCTCTAAAAATTTCCAATAGATTAAATGTTCCAATTATATTGGTTTCAATAAACTTTTTTGGTCCTTTGATAGAATTATCTACATGAGATTCAGCAGCAAAATGAATCACGTAATCTAAATTTAATGATTCAAAATACTTTTTACAATCAGGAAAATATGGTGCCACAATATCCATCATAAGCTTTTGATATTTTTTATCAGTCTGAAACGGTAGATTCTTATTAGCGGCATATGTACCAGCATCTACATTATAGATTTTAGTTACATCTTCCCGTTTAATTATTTCTTCAATAAAGTGGCTTCCAATAAATCCACTTCCACCTGTTATTAATATATTCATGATTTCCAATTATTTAAACAATAATCAATTGAATCTTCTACTGTGCTCATCTTAATTCCAGTAGATAACAACTTACTATTACTCATTACACAATTAGATCTTGGAGTTTTAGCATAGTTTTTATACAATTCATCATCATTAATTAATGTAAAATTTCTGTCTTTTGCAATTGTCTTCTTTAGTTTTTCAACCAATAAATCCGTGGTAATATATCCCGTATTTGTTACATTGTAAATTCCATGTGGCACTTTATCAACAATTGTTTGTATACATGCACTTACAAATTCTTGTTTATTACTAATAGAATTTTCTGCTTGCAACAATTTATCATATTTCAACATTTTTGAAATATAGTTACGTGAATTATTATTTTCTTCAAATGGAATTCTCAATCTCCAGATATAATTCTTATTCCACCTTGAAACTATCTTCTCAGCAATTGCCTTTGTTCCACTATAAAAACTACAATTATTCTGTACAAATGAGAAGTTTGGTATATCTTCTTCTGTAAATGGTTCTCCGTTTACCCTTCTTCCTGAATATATACATCCACTAGATACATGACCAAGTGGAATATCATTTAATGAACACCAGTCAGTCAATATTTGAGGCCAAACAATATTACCATGAATTGTAGATTCTTTATCCAATTCACACGCATCAACATTTGGTTTACCAGTATATCCAGCCGCATTAATAACTGCATCTATTACCGGATAACCTTCATCTTCATACCATTTTTCTAAATCAGAAAATGTAGTATTTTCTGTATTAGACCAACATTTAAATTGTAGTTGTTTATTTTCTAATTGACATTTAAATTCACTTCCAATATATCCGGT
>SXGQ01277737.1_pt1 | contig 18011 bp, 12 predicted proteins | sample 3178371 | NCBI WGS metagenome assembly SXGQ01 (sample SAMN11356859, study PRJNA531348) | freshwater metagenome | isolation source: freshwater sample F1-20 | place: China: Fuxian Lake, Yuxi | collected 2017-12-25 | reverse complement strand
ATCGCCTCGATCTTCGCCTGGACCAGGGGCCTGGCCCACCGCGGCCGGCTCGACGGCACGCCCGACGTGGTCCGCTTCGCCGAGACCCTCGAGCGGGTCTGCATCGAGACGGTCGAGGCGGGGAAAATGACGAAGGATCTGGCGATCCTCGTCGGTCCTGCCCAGCCCCATCTCGACACCCAGACCTTCCTGGCAGCGATCGACGACAACCTCCGCCGGGCGATGGCCGGCTGAAGCGGAGCGCCTCCAATGCCATCGCCGCAGGTGCAGGCACCGTCGCCCGTCTGCTCGCTCTTCGAGCGCCAGCAGCGTGGTGAGCCGCAGCTCTACACGTTGGCGTTGATGGCCGATGTGCTCGCCCTGCCTCCGGCCGCCCTGCGGCACTGGCTGCGGGTCGGGCTCCTCGTGCCGGTCCGCCGGGGGGACGGGGTGGCCTGGTTCGACTACCCGCAGCTCGTGGCCGGGCGGCAGCTGGGCCGATTCCTCGCAGCCGGGCTGTCGCTGCGCGAGATCGATTCGTCGGTGACCGCCTTCACACGCCCCGGATCACCCCCACCGCTCGATCGCCTCCTGCCCGACGGACGGCGGCTGTACCTCCACCGCGATGGGCGGCTCATTGGGCCCGGTGGTCAGTTGCACCTCTCCTTCGACACGCTCGACCGCCTCGCCGATGGACCGTCATCGCTCCCCTTCACCCGCAGTGCCGTGCCGACCGACGACACCGCCGAATCGGCTGCGGATGGAACCGACGAGATCAGTGAGTTGCTCGCCCTGGCCGCCGATCTGGAGGCGGCCGGGGAGTATGCCGAGGCGACCGAGGCGCTCCGCGCCGTCCTCCAGGCGGCGGGCCCGACGGCGGAAGTGAGCTTCGCCCTGGCGGAGGTGCTCTCGAGCCTCGGAGAATTGTCGGCTGCCCGGGAACGCTACTACGCGGCGATCGAACTCGACACCGATCACCTCGAGGCCCGGGCCGGACTGGGCCGCGTCCTCGCCGCCCTCGGCGACCCGCTGCTGGCGCTGGCGGCACTCGAAGGGGTGATCGCGCGGGAACCCGCCTACCCGGACGCCCACTTCCATGCCGCGGTTGTGCTCCGCTCGCTCGGACGTCGCGCCGAAGCGGAGCGCCGCCTGCGCACGTTCCTCGCCATCGCCCCGGAGAGCCCCTGGGCGGAACGTGCCCGGGGCTGGCTCGCGGGAGGCTGACCCGTCAGCTTCTCTCCGGCACGGGTCAGCCAGGCGGCACGGTCAGCCAGGCGGCACGGTCAGCCAGTCGGCACGGTCAGCCGACAGGCGCGGGACCGGGGCTGCCGAGCGCACGGCGCCCACCGGCCGCGCTCACCACGGCCCGCGCACGCTGTGGACGCCGAACTGCACCGTGTCGCTGGGCCACATCGGGGTGGGATACATCCCGCCCCCGCTTCCCGGCACCGCCCCCGGTCCCGGGTAGGGACGGCGGAACTGGTGGTAGAGCGGCATCACGCGGTGGCTCGGCACCCCCCAGGCATATTCGCTGGTGAACTCGGCGGTCGGTGGCACGACGAGCGCCATCGGCCGCCCGATCGACGGGTCGTACCAGACACTGTGCCAACTCTTGCCGCGGCTGCGGAGGAAGTAGCGGGGGGAGGTGGCCTGATCACCGGCCTCCACCGCCGTGGTGGAGCAGACGGCCGCGGTCAGCATCAAGAGGCCGACGACGGCGCGCGACGAAAGACCCCTGGGGCACGGCATGTTCATGGTCTGGTCCTGGAGGAACCTGGAGGAACGGGGACGGGATCACCACCAGTAGGCATGGGCGACCGTCCGCATGCCCGTCGCACCGGCGGGGCGGATGTACTTCCGCCGGTGCTTGTAGAGAAACTCGTGGGGCATGAACGGCGGGTAGGTGTGCCAGGTGTGCCCCACGTGCGGCGGGACCGGACGGGGCGACACGTAGAGTTGGGCACCGAAGCCGGGGGCAGAACCGGCCGGGACAGGCGGCACCCAGTAGTTGTAGAAGACGTCGGGTGTGGGTGCCTCGACACCCCCGTTGATCGGTGCCGCCGTGAGCGTGGCCGCGGCCGTGAGCTCGATCGCCACCAGCGCCGCGAGGATCCGCCGACCGAGTCTCGTGGAACGATTCATCGCCACATCCCCCCGTTGGCTGTCACGGTCGCCGCGCTCCTCCGTGAGCCGCCGGCACCGCGACGGGTGCGTCGGCCGGCCGGCTCCCTCCATGGATCCGGATCCCGACCCGACGCGTCCCGGTGCCACCGCCATCGCGGGCCACCGACACCGGGACACGAGGATGCTTCGGCACGATCGGCGCGGCTGGTTGATCCCACCGCTCCGCGCGTGGACGCCGCTGCGCACCAGGCACATCCCGCCGGTCCGTCACCACCCCACCCACCGCGCGTCACATCCCCCGCGACCGGTATACTTCGCCCCGCTTGCCAGCGGCGGCCGGCCCGATCAGAGTCGTGGAGTCCCCCGCCGTGCTCCCCGGTGGGCCCCTTCCCTTTCCCGTGACCTTCATGGCCAGAACGCCCAAGAGCCCCCCGACGGCAGCCACATCCGCAGGAGCGGTCGCCGTGGCCACGCCTCCCGATAAGGACCCGCTTCCCACGCCGGCCCCGCCCTCGGCCAAGGCGCCCGCCCCGCCTACCAAGCGGCGCGCCACCGCGCAGACGCTCGCCGCCGGGCAGCGCGACATCTCGGTGAGCGAGTTCTTCGCCAAGAACCGTCACCTTCTCGGCTTCGATTCGCCGCGCAAGGCACTGCTGACGAGCGTCAAGGAAGCGGTCGACAACGCCCTCGACGCCTGCGAGGAGGCGGGCATCCTCCCGGAGCTGTGGGTGCGGATCGAGGCGGTCGGCGAGGGGTCGAGCCGCTACCGGATGGCGGTCCAGGACAACGGGCCGGGAATCGTCAGCAAGCAGATCCCGCTGATCTTCGGCAAGCTGCTCTACGGCTCGAAGTTCCACCGCCTGCGGATGAGCCGCGGGCAACAGGGGATCGGGATCTCGGCGGCAGGGATGTATGGCGTGCTCACCACCGGCAAGCCGGTGAAGATCATCTCGAAGATCTCCGCCAAGGAGCCGGCCCACTACACCGAACTGCGCATCGACACCAAGACCAACCAGCCCGAGATCCTCAACGGCAAAGGCGCGGGGGTCGACATCCCGCCGGGCAAGGCGGGCGCCGACTTGATGCACAAGCACTCCATCGAGTGGGTCGCCGCCGACGACCGCGGCGCGGCGGTCGACCACGGCACGCGCGTCACCATCGAGATGGAGGCCAAGTACCACCGCGGCCGGGGCAGCGTCGAGGAGTATCTCCAGCAGACCGCGATCGCCAATCCGCACGCCCGGATCCACTTCCAGCCGCCGGAGTGGGAGGAGGTGCTGCTCGAGCGCTCGAGTCACGAGCTCCCGCCGGAACCGAAGGAGATCAAGCCCCACCCCTACGGCGTCGAACTCGGCCGGCTGGTGACCCTGCTCCAGCAACAACCCAAGCTCACCCTCGCGCAGTTCCTCACGACGTCGTTCTCGCGCGTCTCCCCCGGAGTGGCGCGGAAGCTGTGCGAGTCGGCGAAACTCTCCCCCCGGGCCACCGGGGCAAAGCTGGGGCGGGGCGAGGCCGATGCCCTCTACAAGGCGATCCAGGAGACGCGCATCCCGCCGCCGGCCACCGACTGCGTGGTGCCGATCGGCGAACAGCGGCTGCTCGCCGGCCTCCGCCAAGTGGTGCCGGGCGAGTTTTTCACGGCGGCGACCCGCCCCCCCGGCGTCTACCGCGGCAATCCCTTCGTGATCGAGGCGGCGCTCGCCTACGGCGGCGGCCCCGGAGCGCAGAAGGTGTCGCTCGAGGCGCTCACCGAACTGGCCGGGGAGAGCGATGCGCGCAGCCTGCGCCAGTTCCTCACCACCACGTTCGCAGGGCTCGGCGGCGAGGCGGCCGACAAGATCCTCGAAGAGGCCAAGCTGGCCCCGCGGCAGTCGCCGTCGAAACTGAAGAAGGCGGCCCTCGAAACCCTCCACGCGGCGATGCAGCATGTCAACGCCGACGAGGGGCAGACGATGACCGTGCTCCGCTACGCCAACCGGGTGCCGCTCCAGTTCCAGCACGGCGCCTGTGCGGTGACACAGACGATCCTCTCGACGAACTGGCGGTCCTACGGGCTGTCGCAATCGCGCAACAGCCTCCCCACCGGGCCGGTCACCGTGATGGTGCACGTCGCCAGCGTCTGGGTGCCGTTCACGAGCGAATCGAAGGAGGCGATCGCCTCCTACCCGGAGATCCTCAAGGAGATCCGCCTCGCCCTCCAGGCGGTGGGCCGGAAGCTCGGGATGTACCTCCGCCGCCGGCTGCGCGTGGCGCAGGAGGGGCAGCGGCGGAGCATCTTCCTCCGCTACCTCGGCGAGGTGGCCAGTGCCGTCGCCACGATCAACGGGGTCGACCGCGACGCGCTCTACCAGGACCTGCTGGCAGTGGCGCGGACGAAGACGGCCGAGGCCGACGTGAAGCTCGACGACCACGGCAAGCCGATCGCCGACGACGAAGACGACCTCGATCTCGGTGACAACTGCATCATCGTCGCCCAAGGGGAGGTGGGGCTGACCCCGGCCGCCGCCGCGGCGGTGGACGACGAGATCTCGGCGGGGCGCAAACCCCCGACGAAGGAAGCTGCCACGAAGAAGCGCGGCCGGATCGCCGTGGTCGCGGCGGACAACGCCCCTGCGGCCAAGGCTCCCCCGCCGGCCCGCAAGGCGCCGCGGAAGAAGTGACCGGCGGCCAGTGCCGTCCGGATCCGGACAGGGCAGCTCAGCAGCCCGTGGCCAAAGTCCATCCCTGGCCTTTGGCCACTCGAACAGCGGCGCTTTTCACGGGAGCTACGCTCCCGGCACCTCTTCCGTGAGGTGCAGCAGGCTGTGTGGCCACAGCCTGCTGGCGCCCCCGCAGAGCGACCATGTGATGCGTAGACATCACATCGATGCGTGCTATGATGCGCTCCATGCGAACGACGCTCTCCATCGATGACGACGTGCTCGACGCAGCCCGGTCCCTTGCCGCACGCACGAACAAGCCGTTCCGGACGATCGTGAACGAGGCGCTGCGCAAGGGCCTCGAGGTTTTCGGGGTGACCGCACCGCGCGCGCCGTACGTCACCCAGCCGCGACCGCTCTCGCTACGATCCGGCCTGCAGATCGACAACGTGCAGGATCTCTTGTCGCTACTCGACGGCGAGGCCCGGAGCTGAGCGGGATCGAAGGAGCCGAGCATGATCCTGGTCGATGCGAACCTCCTGCTCTACGCAGAGGATTCCCTGGCTACCTCGCATGCCGCGGCCCGTAGCTGGTGGGACGCGCGACTGTCGGGCGACGATCCCGTCTGTCTCTGCTGGACGGTGCTCACGGCCTTCGTGCGCATCGGCACCAATCCCCGCGTCTACGAGCGGCCGTTGTCGGTCGACGAGGCGGTGGGGCGCATCCAGAGCTGGCTCGAGCAGCCGTGTGTGCGCATGATTCACGCCACCAGCCGTCATCTCGATGTCTTCGGTCACCTGCTCGCCACAGGTCAGGCCACGGGCAATCTCGTGCCGGATGCCCATCTCGCGGCGTTGGCCATCGAGCATGGTTGCGTGCTCTGCTCGACCGACGGCGACTTCGCCCGCTTCCCCGGGCTCCAGTGGAAGAATCCCCTCGTCTGATCCGAGGGGGATCGAGCGGTCGTGCCGGCCGCATGTGGCGGGGAGCCCGTGCCCCCTCAGGTGAGCCCGTGCCCACTCAGGCAAGGATACCCCGCACCACCGTCCCGTGGACGTCGGTGAGGCGGAAGGCACGGCCCTGGTAGGGAAAGGTCAGCCGCGTGTGGTCGATCCCCAGCAGGTGGAGGATCGTGGCGTTGAGATCGTGGACATGCACCTGCTGGTCGGGCGTGGTGATCTGGTAGCAGTAGTCGTCGGTCGCCCCCCAGGTGAGGCCGCCGCGGATGCCGCCCCCCGCCATCAGCAGCGTAAAGCAGCGCGGGTGGTGATCGCGGCCGTAGCTGTCGGCGGTGATCGCCCCCTGGGAATAGATCGTGCGGCCGAACTCCCCACCCCAGACGACGAGCGTCTCGTCGAGGAGGCCGCGGGCAGCGAGATCGTCGAGCAGCGCGGCCGTGGCCTGATCGGTGTCGCGGCACTGGCCGCGGAGCGCCGCCGGCAGGCCACCGTGGTGATCCCACCCCATGTGGAACAACTGCACGAACCGCACCCCGCGCTCCGACAGGCGCCGCGCGAGCAGGCAGTTGAAGGCGTAGCTCCCCGGCCGCGCCACGTCGGGACCGTAGGACTCGAGCAGCGCCTTCGGCTCGTCGGCGAGGCGCACGAGATCGGGCACGCTCGTCTGCATGCGGAAGGCCATCTCGTACTGGCCGGTGCGCGCGGCGATCTCGGGGTCGGCAAGCACCGCGCGGCGTGCCTCGTTGAGGGCGGCGACCCGGTCGAGCGTCGCCCGCCGGGTGCCGCGGTCGATGCCGGGGGGATCGGCGAGATAGAGCACGGGATCGCCCGTGTTGCGGAAGCGCACCCCCTGGTGCTCCGTGGGGAGGAAGCCCGCCCCCCAGAGCCGGTCGTAGAGCGGCTGGTCGTCCTTGCGGCCGCTGCCGAAGCTGGTGAGCACGACATAGGCCGGCAGGTCGGCGTTCTCGCTGCCGAGTCCGTAGCTCGCCCAGGAGCCGATGCTCGGTCGGCCCGCCAGCTGGCTGCCGGTCTGGAAGAAGGTGATCGCCGGATCGTGGTTGATCGCCTCGGTGTGCATCGAGCGGATCATGCACCAGCGGTCGGCATGGCGTGCCATGCAGGGGAGCAGTTCGCTGAACCACATCCCGCTCGCGCCGTGCCGCGCGAAGGAGAAGATCGACGGGGCGACCGGGAAGTTCTTCTGGCCACTGGTCATCGTGGTGAGCCGCTGCCCCTGGCGCACGGAATCGGGCAGTTCTTCGCCGCGGCGCCGCTCGAGCTGCGGCTTGGGGTCGAAGAGATCCATCTGCGACGGCGCACCCGACTGAAAGAGCGAAATGACCCGCTTCACGCGCGGAGGAAAGTGGACGGTCGCCCCGGCGGCACCGGGGAGCAGGGTGGCGAGGGCGGCGGTGCCGAGGCATCCGCCGGAGCCGGTGAGGAAGGCGCGGCGGCCGGCGGAGAGGTGCGGGTGGCCGGCACCCGCCGCAAGGATTCCCGCTGAGGCTCGGAGGCGATTCGGCATCGGGGTCACTCCCGCATCACGCATTCGTCGAGGTTGAGGATCACGCTCGCGGCGAGCGAACAGGCGGCGAATTCCGCCGGATCGCTTCCGGCCGACGGCTGCACCAGGCCCACGCCGGCATAGCGGGCGGTGGCGGCGGGATCGGCCGCGAACCGTTCCCGGTCGGCCGCGTAGCCGGCGACGAGCGTGGCCGATTCATCGGCCGTCGGCGGCCGGGCGAGGACGACGCGGAAGGCGAAGGCGATGCGGTCGGCGGGGGCCGGGCCCGCCTCGGCGAGCATCCGTCGGGCGAGGCCATGGGCCGCCTCGACGAAGGTCGGCTCGTTGAGCAGGGCGAGTGCCTGGAGCGGGGTGTTGGTCCGGGCGCGGCGCACGGTGCACGTCTCGCGGTTGGGGGCGTCGAAGAGGAGCATCGTCGGTGGGCCGGCGGTGCGCTTCCAGATCGTGTAGAGGCCGCGCCGCCAGCGGTCGGGCCCGGTGTCGGCGACGTAGCCGCGCAGGTCGCCGTACTTGCTCGTCTCGTCCCAGACACCGTCGGGCATCCAGGGGCGGACACTCGGTCCGCCGACCGTGGGCACGAGGAGGCCGGCGGCGGCGAGCGCCTGGTCGCGGACGATCTCCCCCGGGAGTCGCACCCGCGGAAACCGCCCGAGGAGCCGATTGCCCGGATCACGGGCGAGGTGCTCCGCCGGCACCGCCGCCGATTGCCGGTAGACGGCGCTGGTGACAAGCAACTTGACCATCCCCTTCATGTCCCACGGGCGCGCCGGCTGCCCGCCGACGGCCGGCAACTGCTCCGGTTCCATGAACTCGACCGCGAGCCAATCGAGCAGCTGCGGGTGGCTGGGATACTCCGCCTGGCTGCCGAGGTTTTCGCTCGTCCGCACGAGCCCCGTGCCGAAGAGCCGCTCCCACAGCCGGTTCACCCACACCCGCGCCGTCAGCGGATTGTCGCGCGACGCGATCCAGCGACCGAGCGCGAGCCGGTCGGCCGCCTCGGCCGCAGGGCCGGTGAGGAACGCGGGGAGGGCGGGATCGACCGGATCGGCCGGTTTGTCGTATTCGCCGCGGGTGAGCACGAAGGCCTGCCGCCGCGGTCCCTCCTTCATCACCATCGCATCGGGCAGCGTCGTCGTGAATGCCTCGAGCGCCTTCCGCGCCTCGTCGCGTGCCGCCACCACCTCCCGGTACGGCCCGTCGGCATGGGCCCGGTAGTGGGCGACGACCGCCTCCTGCTGGCTCGCGCTGCGCGCGCCGCGCTCGATCACCAGCGCCTCGCGCACCGCCGGCGGCACCTTCAACCCGTCCGGCCCGACGACGCTCGGATCGAGCCCGGTGACGGCGACGCGGAACTTCCCGAATGCGTGGCCGTCGATCGCCTGCTGGTGGATCGTCACGCGCAGCGCCGCCCCTTCCGGCACCGCCGCCGCCGTCTCGGCAAACAGCGCCAGGCGCCGCGGCCTCCGTCGCTTCCGGTCGTTGCCGTCGATCGCCCAGCCGCGGTCGGCCGAGGGGGTCAGCACCTCCGCCGCCGGCCAACCCGACTGCTCGTAGTCGGCCTCGGCCCGCGCGAGCCCCACCGGCACGGCGGCACCGCCCCCGGCGGGCACCACCGCCACCTCGACATGGTTGACGACGATGTTGCCGTTGCCCGCCCGGCCGAAGCCCCCGCCACCACCGAGGGCCGGATCGGGGAGGACCTCGATTCTGAGGCCGGTGAACGTGCCGCCGGTCACCGCCAGCGGCAGATCGAGCGTGTAGGTGTCGCGCGGCGGCAGCGGCCCCTCGACGTGCCAACTCCCGTCGTCGGCCCGCCGGAACGTGGCCGCTCCCGCCGACCGTGCCGCGCGCGGATCGACCGGCATCCAGGCGTCGCCGCCGCCGGCCACCAACCCGCGCACCCGGTCCTCCCAGGCCGCGACGAGTTGCGGGATCTGCCCTTCGGTGGCCTGCACCTGCTCCTCGGCGGCGGCGACAGCCCCCCCGAGACGGGCCAACTCCGCCTCCTGTTCGGGCGCGGGCAGCGTCTCGAGCGGATCGGAGTTGCCGCCGCGGCGGTTGGCCGGCCCCATGATCGAGCCGGTCTCGGGCACGTTGTTGAAGATCGCGAACAGGCCGTAGAAGTCGCGCTGCGAGAGGGGGTCGTACTTGTGGTCGTGGCAGCGGGCGCACCCCACGGTGAGTCCGAGCCACGTCTGCCCGGTCGTCTCGACGCGATCGATGACCGTCTCCACCCGCCACTCCTCGGCGATGATGCCCCCCTCGCCGTTGATCCGGTGGTTGCGGTTGAATCCGGTCGCGACCCGCTGATCGCGGGTCGACCCCGGGAGCATGTCGCCGGCGAGCTGCTCGATGGTGAACTGGTCGAAGGGGAGGTTGCGGTTGTAGGCCGCGATCACCCAGTCGCGCCACGGCCAGTTCGAGCGGCTCGAATCGGTCTGGTAGCCGTGGCTGTCGGCGTAGCGCGCCGCGTCGAGCCATTCGATCGCCATTCGTTCGCCGTAGTGCGGACTGGCGAGGAGCTCGTCGACGTAGCGATCGATCGCGTCAGCGGCGCGGTCGGCGACGAAGGCCTCCACCCGGTCCGGACGGGGAGGGAGGCCGGTGAGGTCGAGCGCGAGCCGCCGGGCCAGCGTGCGCCGGTCGGCCTCCGAATTGGGGGTGAGGCCCGCGCGGGCGAGGCCGTCGACGATGAACCGATCGACCGGCGTGCGGCTCCAGGTGTCGCCGGCCTGCACGGGAACAGTCGGTCGCTCGGCGCGTTGAAAGGCCCAGTGGCCGGCGAATCCCCCTCCCTCCGCGATCCAGCGCGAAAGCACCGCGGCCTCGGCCGCCGTCACCGGCTTGCCGACATGCGGGGGGGGCATCACCACGTCGGGGTCAGTGCTCGTGACACGCGCGACGACGGCGCTGGCCGCGGGATCACCCGGCACGATCGCCGTCACCCCGCTGGGCAGGGGGGCGAGCGCTGCCGCGCGGTCGTCGAGCCGCAGCTCCCCCTGCCGCTGCCCGGCGTCGGGACCGTGGCAGGTGAAGCAGCGGTCGGAGAGGATCGGGCGGATGTCGCGGTTGAAATCGACCGGCTCGGCGGCGGGGCAGACGACGGCGGCGAGCGCGGCACCGACGCAGGCCACGGCCACGAGCCAGCTGGCAGGCTGTGGACACACAGCCTGCTGCACCTCATGGATGAGGTACCGAGAGCGCAGCCCCCGTGAAACGCGCAGTGCGTCGAGTGGCCAAAAGCCATGGATGGACTTTGGCCACAGGTTGCTGGCGCGGCACGCCCCGTGCCGCACCACTCGCTGGCGTGCCGTCCGCAGCCGTCCCACTCGCATGGCACCCTCCCCGGGGAATGGAGGGATTATGACCTCTGTTCCCCGCCGGGGCACCCTCGATTCATGGATGGCACTTCATGGCCGGGCCGAGTCCGACCGGTCATGACCGCTTTCCCGCCGACCGACCGCCGGCCTCATTTGCCGTGCGGCTTGCCTTCTTGCATCCCCTTGAGCACACCCTTTTCGAGGCGCTGCATCCGCTCGTCGATCTCCGCCATCCGGCGGCGCGTGTCGTCGAGCCGTTCGCGGGTCTCCTCCATCGCTTGGCGGACCTCCTTGAAACGCTCCGTCAGCGCCCGTTCGACCCCCTCGGCCATGCCACGGACCCCCTTCTCGACGCCGCGCTCGTGGGCCTCGAGCCGTTCGGCGAGCATCCGCTCGATTTTCTCGACGCGCTGCATCACCTGCTGCTCCACGCCGGGCCCCTGCGGAGCACCGCCATGTTGGGGCAGCACGGGGAAGGTCACTCCCGGCTGGGGCCCGTGCGGTGGCTGGGCATGAGGCGGGATGACCGGAGCCGGTTGCGGGCCGGGGCCAGGTTGGTTTGGCTGCGGGCCGGGGTGGCTCGGTCGAACACCGGGATGATGCGGTGGCTGACCGGGCAGATGCGGCTGCGCGCCCGGTGGAGGCACGAACACACCGAGCGGCTGTGGCGCGACCTGCGGCGGAGCAGCAGCGCCAGGCTGCGGACCGGGGCCAGCCAGCTGAGGGAGCACCGGATACGGACCGGGGCCCATCTGCCCGGGACCAAGCGGCTGGCCGGGCACGACCTGCAAACGCATCACCATCGGTGGCGTGACGCCAGGCTGGGGATCGACCGCGCCCGGGGCTGCACTGCCCGGCCTTGGGCTCCCCGGTGCCGCATGCCCCGGCCCCATGGTCCTCGGCATGCCGGCACCCGGCAGCATCGGCATGGTGCCGGGACGGCTCGCACCCATCCGCGCCTCCATCCGGCCCAGTCGGCCGAGGATCTCGTCGAGCTTGCGCGTCACGTCCTGATGCGGATCGTGCTGGTGCGGACCGGGCATCGGCGGTGCCGCATGCGGCGGCTGCGGCGCGACGTGGGGCCCCGGTGCACGGTGGTCGGCCCCCGGCTGCCGCGGAGCGATGTGCTCGGGCTGCCACTGGCGCTGGGGTGGACCACGCCGCGGGCTGCGATGCTGTACGCCACCTCGCTGTGGACCGGCATGCTGTACGCCACCGTGCTGTACGCCATCGTGCTGCGGCCCACCACGCTGTGGACCGGCATGCTGTGCATCTCCATGCTGGGGCCCGCGCCCCTGCTCCGCCGAGCGGCGCTCGGGCCCACGACCGGCCCCCTCCGGCTGGCGCGGGGCCGTGCCTTCCGGCCGCGCGGGCCGCTCGTCGGGACGACGGGCCTGCTCGGGAGCGGGCCGCCCGCGCTCGGAGCCGCGATCCCCACCCCGGTCACCCGGCCCGTCCTCACGATCGCGCCGCGGGCGATCACCCTCGCGTCGCCCGGACCGCTCGTCGGCTTGCTTGTCGTTCTGGGCGAGGACGACGGCAGTGGTCATCCAGCCGCTCACCTGCTCCTTCACCGTGGTCTGCACGTCCGTGGTCGCCGCCCGGACACCGGCGAGTGGACCGCCGAGGCTCGTCGCTGCCAAGAGCGCCGCCAGCCACCGCACATGATCGATGCGCATCTCGGAATCTCCAGAAGGAACCTTCCCCACCCGACCGGCCGCTCGGGCACCGGCGCCGCGTCGTTTGCCTGCCGTCCCGGGGAAGACGTGCCCCCCCGGGCGGAAGTATCGTACCCAGACCGGCCGTCGGCCGCCTGCCGACCCGCGGCTCACGCACCATGAACGCCCCCGCCACGAGGAAGTTCCGCGATCCGGCCCTCGTCGACTGTGGCGCCGGCCGCAGGCTCGACCGCTTCGGCGGGGTGCTCGTCGATTGGCCGTGTGCCGCCGCCACCGGTCCCAAGGAGGATCCGGCCGCCTGGGAGCAGGCCACGGTCCGCCACGTGCCGGCGCTCCCCGGGCGGCCGGCGGCGTGGACGTTTCGTGCCGATCCCCCCACGCCGTGGCAGGTGTCGTTGCCGATCGGCATGGCGACGATCACGCTCGAGGTCCGGCCGGCGGCGTCGGGGCAGGTCGGGCTGTTTCTCGAGCAGCTTCCCCAGTGGCGCTGGTTGGCGGCGCGCGTGGCACCGGGGGCGCGGGTGCTGTCGCTGTTTGCCCATTCCGGCGCCGCCACGTTCGCCGCAGCCGCTGCCGGCGCGGCCGTGGTGAGCGTCGATGCATCGCGGCAGGCGGTGGCACTGGCGCGGCGCAACGCCCACGCCTCCGGGCTCGCCACCCATCCGATCGCCTGGATCGAGGACGACGCCCGCAAGACGGTCGCCCGCCTGGTGCGCCGCGGCGAACGCTTCGATGCCGTGGTGCTCGACCCGCCGTCGTGGGGCCACGGGCCGAAGGGGGAGGCGTTCGCGATCGAACGCGATCTCGCGCCGCTGCTCGACGACGTCGCGCGCCTCCTGCCGACGGCCGGTGGCCTGCTGGTGGTGAGTTGCCATTCCCCGCGCTGGCCCGCCCGGCGCCTGCGCGACGCGATCGAGGGGGCGCTACGGGGCGCGGGGCATGGCGCTGCGCAGGTGCAGGCCGGTTCGCTCGGGCTGGCGGCCGAGTCGGGGCGCCGGCTGGCGCTCGGTGTCTTCGCGCACCATGGCGGCGCGGATCACGAAGCATGACCCGCTGCTCCGGCTCCGCCTCCTGTGGCACCGCGCGGCGTGGCGCGGCACACTGCACCCTTCAATCGAGTGCCGCCATGCCCGCCGAACCGATCACCAGCGCCTCCAATCCCCGGATCCTCGCCGCGGCTCGGCTCCGCGACGCTCGGCAGCGCCGCGACACCGGGCTGACGCTCGTCGATGGCCGTCGCGAGATCGCCCGGGCCGCCGCCGCCGGGGTGGAGATCGTCGAGGTGTTCGTCGATGCCGAACGACTGGCCGCCCCCCCCGACTGGCTCGAGGCCCTCGAGTCGCGCGGCGCGCGGCTGACCCCCGTGCGCGGTGCGGCGCTGGCCCGTGTCGCCTTCGGCGACCGCAACGAGGGGTGTGTGGCGGTGATCCGCTTCCGCGGCCGCGCGATCGATGAAGTCGTCTTTGCCCCTGACCGTCCGCTCCTGGTGGTGGAGGGGATCGAGAAGCCCGGCAATCTCGGCGCCATCCTCCGCACGGTCGATGCAGCCGGGCTGGGGGGGATCATCGCCTGCGGCGGCGGCACCGATCCCGCCAATCCGGCCACGATCCGGGCGAGCCTCGGCACGGTGTTTTCCGTCGCGCTCGCCTGCGGCACCACCGCCGACGCACTCGCTGCCTGCACGGCATCGCGCAGGCGCGTCGTGGCGGCGATGCCGGAGGGCAGCGGCCTCTGGCACGAGGCCGATCTCACCGGTGGCCCGGCGATCCTCCTCGGCAGTGAGGCGCGGGGGATCGATCCTGCGTGGCAGGCCGCAGCGGCCCGCGGCCTCGTGCGCCTCGACACCATCCGCCTGCCGATGCTCGGCCAGGCCGACAGCCTCAACGTGGCCGCCACCGCCGCGGTGCTGGCATACGAGTGCCAGCGCCAGGAAGATGCCCGTCGCCCGCGCACCGCCCCCGAGGATCACCAGGCATGACATCCGACCCGCCGGCCGCCGACGCCGACCCGTGCGCCCCCCTCGCCGCCGCCGCCGAGCGCGACGGCATCCCCGCGGCGTTCGCCCTGCTCACCGCCTCGCTCGCCGCCCGGCGCCGCTGGCACGCGTTGTTCGACGCCCGTCTCCTCGAGGCGCGGCACCGGCTCGAGCTGCCGCTCGCCGGCGATCTCTCCGCGGCGCCGGCCGCCGCCCGCACCGCGCTCGAGGAAGCATCGCTGGCCGCCTGCCGCGAGGTCGGCTGGCCGCTGCTCGACGAGGGGCGCGTGGCGGCGGGCTGGATGTATCTCCGCGCCGCGGCCGAGCCGGCCGAGGTGGCGGTGGCACTCGAACGGGTCGCCGCGCGGCTCGAGGGCCCGGGCGACGGTGCCGATCCGGCGGCCGACGAGTCGCTCCAGGAGGTGATCCACGTCGCCCTCTGGGAGGGGGTCGATCCGGCGCTCGGACTGCGGATCCTGCTGGCCCGTTCCGGCACCTGCAACACGATCACCGCCTACGAGCAGGCGGTGTCGCGTCTGCCGGCGGTGCGCCAGCAACCGGCGGCGCGCCTGCTCGTCGAGCATCTCCACCGGCATGTCGCCGAGGCGCTCGCCGGCGACCTCCAGCGCCGCGGCCTCCGTGCCGACGACGCCGTGCCAGCCGGAGCCGCGCCGATCGGTGCGCTGCTGGCCGCCGCGGGGGGGCTGGCCGACGACCCGTCGATCCACGTCGACGTCTCCCACCTGCAGTCGGTGCTGCGGATCGCGCGCGTGTGCAGCGACCGGCCGACGATCGAGCGGGCGTGGGATCTGGCCGGCTATGCCTACCGGCTCCCGGCGGAGGTGGTCTATCCCGGCGAGGCACCGTTCGAGGAGGTGGGGCCGGCGTCGCGGCGCTTCTTCGGCGCCCAGCTCGGCCACGAGGTCGACGAGGCGGTGGCATTTTTCCGTCGGGCGGCGATCGAGGCCAAGGTGGCCGAGGCGGGCACGCTCCCCGCCGACGTCCTCGTGCTCCTCCTCTGGCGCCTCGGCCGCCCGGCCGAAGCGCTCCATGCGGCACTCGACCGACCGGCCGACGACGGGATGCCCAGCGCCCTGGCGGCGACCGGGATGCTGCCGTCACTGGTGGAGCTGGCCGTCGCCGCCGGCGACCACGCCACGCTCCAGTCGGCCTGCCGCCGCCACGGCGACGAGATCACGTTCATGGCGAGCCTCGCCGCAGCGCACGCTGCCGGACGCGTGACCTCTCGTGGGTGACATCCCATCCCCTCGTGGCGAATGCCGTGCTGATTCGGCATCGACCATCTCGACGACGTGGCCCGCTGCCGGGGGCCGAAGACGCTGAGGAGACCCCGCCGCTGCACCATCTATCCCCCCGAACTGTCTTCGGTCTCGGCGTCGGACCATTGACGCGCGGCCCCCGATTTGTAAATTTTGCCGTCGGTTTCCTGCTTCCCAAAGGATCCACTCCTGCAAGCACCCGCCCGTCACGCGATGATCCAAGCGTGATGGCGCTCTGATTCGGCCATTCCCCCACGGGATCTCCGTGGGCTTCTGCCGTTGGTGCTGCAAAGGTTCGATCTCCTCGGACGTCGCCGTGTATTCGGCGGCGGTCCGCGTTGGACTTTTCGTGGACCTGGTGAGTGGCGATTCAGGCGGTTCGGGTGCGCGCGTTTACTCACCTTCCCACCCGAGGCCACTGATGACCAAGCTCCTGCCGAGCTGCTCCGTATCGTCGCGCGCCCGTTCCCTGACAGCCCGTGGCCAAAGTCCATCCCTGGCCTTTGGCCACTCGAAAAGCGGCGCATTTCACGGGAGCTGCGCTCCCGGCACGTCATCCATGACGTGCCACAGGCTGTTTGTCCACAGCCTGCTCATCAGCGGTCGTGGCCGCGCCCGCGTCTCGGGCCGCGCCCATGGCGGCGCCTTGTCGGCATCGCCCGGAGAGTCGCCGTCGCTGGTTCGCTTGTCGTTGAACAGGCTTTCCGTCGCGCTTGTCCTGATCGTGCTGCAGGCCGTCATGCCCGGCGTGGCGCCGGCCCAGCAGACGATCTCCACGACCGTCCTCGGGCCGATCTACGGCGACGGCAGCAGCATCACCGTGACCACCTCCGGCACGATCGACGGCATTGGCTCCGGCTCCGGGGTGATCTCCACCGGCACGAGCACCACGACCACGCTCACCAACGACGGGAGGATCGAGGCGTACAGCCGTGGCGTCTTGAATGAGGCCACGGGCTCGTTCGGCACGATCACCAATTCCGGCACGATCTCCGCCAACTGGGCCGTGGCCACCTCCGGCACGATCGGCACGTTCAACAACCAGAGCGGTGGTTCGATCGTCGGCAGCGACTATGCGTTCGTTGCCGACGGGGGCGCGATCACCACCCTGCAAAACGCCGGCAGCGTCACGGGCTACAACGCCTTCATCCTGGCCAATACGGCGATCGGCACGTTCGACAACAGCGGCACCGCGGCCTCGAGCGGCGGCAATGGCCTCCGCCTGGGGACCGGGGGATCGATCGGGTCCTTCACCAACAGCGGCGTGATCTCGGGTCAGCCGGGTGTGCAGTTCGAAGCGGACACCTCGGTGCTCACGGCCACCAACTCCGTGACGATCGATGGCTACAACGGCTTCATCAGCAGCGGCACGCTCGGCACGTTCACCAACACCTCCACTGGCTTGGTCAACGGCGGCAATCTCGGCTTCGTCCAGCGCGGCGGCTCGGTCGACCAGATCTCCAACGCCGGCGTGATTACCAGCGGCGGATATGGCATCGGATCCGAAACCGGGGGGAAGATCGGCGTGCTCACCAATTCGGGCACGGTCAGCGGTGCCGATTGGGGGCTCATCCTGCAGACCACGACCGGGACGGTGAACAACCTCGCCGGCGGGTTGATCTCGGGGACCAACGGTGCCGGGATCAACAGTTCCGCGGGCCTCACGCTGCTCGACAACGCCGGCTCGATCACGAGCGGAAACCGCGGCGTGTTGATCTCTGGCGGCACGGCGGGCGACATCGTCAATTCCGGGTCGATCGATGGCGCTGGCGACGGCGTCTTGATGGACGCCACCACAACGCTCGGCACGCTCACCAACTCCGGCACGATCAGCGGTGGCAGCTCCGGCGCCGTGCTCGCCACGACTGGCACGGTGACAAACAACCTCGGCGCCGTGATGAGTGGCACGACCGGGGACGGCCTGGTTGCCATCGGGAACGTCGGCCTCGTCGACAACGCCGGCATGATCAGCGGCCCGCAGACCGGCTTCAATGGGGTCGATGGCTCGACGGTCGGCTCGCTGACGAACTCCGGTACGATCAGCGGCGGCAACGCCGTGGTGGTCGCGACCAGCGGCACCGTGACCAACGCCGCCGGGGGCTTGTTCAACGCCACCACGGGAGATGGTGTCTACGTCCGGGGAGGCGCCTCGTCGCTCGCCGGCCTCGTCAATGCCGGTTCGATCACGGCCGCCAGTCGCGGCGTCAACATCAACGCCGGTACGACAAACTCGATCGACAACTCCGGCACGATCAGCGGCGGCTACTCTGGCCTTGAGTCGGCGGTGGGGGCGGTCATCGGCACGGTCATGAACACTGGCACCGTGAGCGGCGGCGCCTACGGTGCGGTGCTCGCCACGACCGGCACGGTGACCAACGCCGTCGGGGCGCTGATCAACGGCTCGGCGAACGAGGGTGTCTATCTCCACGGAGGCCAGACGCTCTCCCTCCTCGACAACGCCGGCACGATCAATGCCGCGGGCACCGGGGTGTACGGCGTGCCATCCTCGACGTTCGGCACGGTCACCAATT
>SXGQ01210874.1_pt1 | contig 18014 bp, 18 predicted proteins | sample 3178371 | NCBI WGS metagenome assembly SXGQ01 (sample SAMN11356859, study PRJNA531348) | freshwater metagenome | isolation source: freshwater sample F1-20 | place: China: Fuxian Lake, Yuxi | collected 2017-12-25 | reverse complement strand
TAATAGCGGCACCAAACCCCCAGTAAGTCTCTCTAAACGTGCAACCGTCTCTTCTCCTCCACCCGAGCCAAAGAGCGAGATCATCTCTGCGCAATGTGGGCAGGCGAATGCAGACATATTCTCAATCACTCCAGTGAGCTGTTGTTTCAATTGATGGGCAAGTCGTCCAGCGCGCTCAGCCACTTCTGCTGCCGCTACTTGTGGCGTTGTGACAATGATTAACTCAGCAGATGGAAGCAATTGACCAAGTGAGATAGCAATATCACCGGTACCGGGTGGCAGATCCAGCAGAAGGAAATCTAATTCACCCCAAAATGCATCCGCTAAGAGTTGCTCAAGCACCTTATGCAGAATTGGGCCTCGATAGGCGACTGGGTCTTCGCGTTGTGGTTTGAACATCTCCATCGAAGCGACTCTGATTCCACGAACATCTTCAGGGGGGATGAAAGTGGTGTTATCAATTGCCGTAGGGCGTGCGCCGAGCATCCCAAGAATTCGCGGAATTGAGTGGCCGTAAACATCGGCATCCAAGATTCCCACTCGCTGACCCCGAGCAGCCAAGGCGACTGCGAGATTGGCAGTCACTGAGGACTTACCAACTCCTCCTTTCCCTGATGCGATTGCGAAAACTCGCGTAAACGAATCTGGGTGCGCAAATGGAATACTTTTTTCATTTCCACCACGAATAATCCGTTTAATCTCATTGCGCTGTTCATCACTCATCACGTCGAACTCAATAGAGACGTTCTTAATATTTGCTACACCAATTACCGCTTGAGAGATATCGTCGTGTAATCGCTCTTTCATCGGACAACCTGCGATGGTGAGATAGATACCGATTCTGGCGGTATCTCCGGAAATATCTATGCTTTTGACCATTCCTAATTCAGTCAGAGGTCGCCGAAGTTCTGGATCGATTACTTTGGTTAGAGCCTCTCGTATTAATTCACTGCTCATGGAAGTTGTGGATCCTGTCGCACCGAGTTCTTATCGAGGGCAGGTTCATCCTCAAGAGCCTGACGCATTTGCTTTCTGATGAAGCTCTTGGGATTAAGGTCACTTACACTCAAGTCTTCGAATCCTGGACCTAAGTTCTCGCGTAGATCGCTCGTGGCAGATTGTGCAAAACCACGGACTTTACGGAGGAAGCGCGCAGCGTCTGCTGCGAAGGTAGGAAGTTTGGAAGGACCAACTAAGACCAAGGCAACTAGGGCCAAGCCAAGGAGTTCGCCGGCGCCAATATCGAGCATTTAACTATCGTAACGCTACTGCGGCGCAGCGACCAAAGTTGCCTTTACTACCTTGGTGACCTCCTCACGCTTCACGGTAATCGAAACTCGGTCTCCGGGGGCTCGATTGCGGATTGCAACGATTAATTCATCTGGGTTAGTGATCACTCGTCCATCTAGGTTGAGGATGATGTCACCTTCTTGAATGCCCGCTTCATCAGCGGGACCTCCTGGTGAAACTGAGGTGATGAGCGCACCACTCTCGCCATAATTGGTATCAACCGAGACGCCCAAGATTGGATATGAAGATTTTCCGGTTTTGATGAGTTCTTCAGCAGTCCGTCGCGCCTGATTGATGGGAATAGCAAAACCAAGACCTATCGAGCCAGTCTGTCCACTAAAAGAACCCAAAGTTGCGATTGCAGTATTTACTCCAACCACCGCTCCAGTTCGATCCACGAGTGGACCACCCGAATTACCTGGATTGATCGCTGCATCGGTCTGTAGCGCATTGATGAAAGAACTCTCCCCCTGATCTGCGCCTGCGGTGACGGCGCGATTTTTTGCGCTGATGATTCCTGATGTGACAGTCCCTGATAAACCAAGAGGTGAACCAATTGCGATTACCGAATCGCCGACTTGGACCGAATCGCTATTGCCAAATTGGAGCGCAGGCACTCCAGTTCGGGTCACCTTGATTACTGCAAGATCGTATGCAGGGTTTACACCGACAATCTTTCCTCGAACAACTTTGCCATCGTTGAATGACACATTTAGTGAGCCACCGCGTGCCACATTCTCCACTACATGGTTATTGGTGAGTATGTATCCATCTGAACGAATCACAAATCCCGTGCCAGTACCTGCGCCACTGCGAGAGCGAGTCGAAATGGAAACCACCGATGGCAGAACACGCGAAGCAATCGCTGCAACCGATTCTGGGGCGCGTTCAACAGCGTTATTGGTGGCAACCAGATTCACTTGTGAATCAAAGAGTGAGGAACCATTTGCAAGGTTCCCTGCGATGCCACCTACAGCCCCTGCAATCAGCGCCATTCCTACCGCAAGGCCAACGCTTACCCGCGCACCTCGTCGCTGCGCTGGCGCACCTCGATCAGGAAATGGTTGCGCGCTCTGAGGAAGGTAAAAATTCGGAGCAGGATTCGGTCGTTGATTGTGGGCGTACTGCGCCGCCGGTGACCACCACTCTGGTTGACTCATAGTTGAAAACTCTCCTCGGTTGGTAAGGTGAACTATGGCTCCAGAATTCTAAAGAAACCTGAGAGCGCACTGAGATTGCCCCTAAACCTAAGACAGAACGCTGGGTATCGCCAGTTATCGCTTTACCGCCATAAAAAGGCCATCTCCCACACCGACAAGTGAACAGGTCCAACGCTCGCGATCTGCGCGCAAGTTACGGAGCAACTCTCGTCGAGAGACGGTGACTTCATCTCGTTGGGCTAAATCTGCAACTTTGCCACCATGCAAGGCATGTACCAGGAGGCAAACGCCGCCGCTTCGTAATACTCGATGGGCTTGCTCAATGAGATCACCACTCTCATCTGAGTATTCTCGAACAACAACCATGTCATAACCCGAATCGGTGAGTTTTCGCAAAATCTCGTATGGCGCGCCATGTATCAATCGAACCCGCTGTGGAGAGATGTCCATCTCATCACATGCTTGTCGAGCTAAATGCACATGCTCTGCTTCTGCATCAATCGATGTGAGAGTGCCACCTTCATCTATTCCGTCTGCGAGCCATAACGTACCTACGCCTGTTCCAGTACCTAATTCAACTGCGCTATGAACATGAATTGCACGTGCAAGCATCTGCAAGAAGGCGCCAGTTCCTTGAGATGGCTCGTCGCTTCCCAATTCAGAACCCCGACTTCGAGCGCTCTGTATCTCGAGCTCTTCGACAATAAAGCTCTCGATGAATTCCCTGATTTTCTCGGGTTGCTCACTCATAAGGTCTTTACCCATTCGGTTAGCAAGCGAACCCCAAATCCAGTTCCGCCTTTTGGATTCTCCCCTGAATCTGAATCACTTCGCCCCACTCCTGCAATATCGAAATGGACCCATTTGGTTTTCTTAGTACCAACGACAAATTTCTCAAGGAAGAGCGCTGCCGTGATTGAACCAGCGCCGACGCTTGGCTTTTCGGCGATATTTTTGAAATCAGCAACATGTGAGCGAAGGCTAGGTAGATATTCATCGACCAAGGGCATGTGCCAGACACGATCTCCCGAGGTCTCTCCTGCTTTAGAGAATTTGGCAGCTAAAGCGGAATCTCGGGTGTACATCGCCGCATAATGTCTACTCAATCCAAGAGTGGCTGCTCCAGTTAACGTGGCAACATCAATGAGATAATCGGGGTTTAACTTTTCCATCGCATAACCTATGCCGTCCGCGAGCACTAATCGCCCTTCTGCATCAGTATCTATAACCTCGACGGTCTGCCCGTCGTAATGGGAGATCACATCCGATGGTCGCTGCGAAGTCGCCGAGAGTAAATTCTCAGCGCACATCAACAATCCCGTGATTCGGCACTCGATTTCAAGTTCTGCTGCTGCTTTGATCGCTCCGAGGATTGCAGCCGCTCCCGCCATATCACTCTTCATGGCCACCATGTTCTCGTAGGGACGTTTGAGCGATACTCCTCCGGTATCGAACATTATGCCTTTTCCAACAAGGACTACATGAGGCCCCTTACGCTTTCGCGAATTGTAAGAAATCTCAATCATCGCAGGTGGTCGCTTAGGTGAGGAATTTCCCACTGCCGTTAAACCGCCAAAGCGCGCCAACGCCTTTCCACCCTGATGCACGGTGATTTCAACAGGTAAGTTGGCTAATTTCTTGCGCGCTTGAGTTGCCATCCACTGTGGACTCTTCATATTTGATGGCGTATGAATGAGATCTCTGGTTATAAGCGTTCCCACTAACATCGCCTGTGCTTCTTTCACGTCGTACTCTCGAATTACGGTAAATGTTGGAGCGTTGATACTTTCGTTACTCCCGCTTATCTTGAATTGATATGCCGCTAATGCGAGCGCTAACGCATGAGCGCGAGTCAACCCGCCTTTGCCGCCACAGAGCGAAGCGCAGCTCTTGGAACTTCCTCGGAGTTTTCTCCCGATAGTGCTTCCAGCTTTCACGAGATCGCTGCGCGTGCCATCACCAACTCCCACCAGAAAGATGCTCTTCAATGAGGACGCTTTACGAGTAGTCACAGGGATATCAAGAAGTTCTCCCGCTTTGCCAGTCAGTGAATGTCGAGCCACCAAGTCATTGAGATTTACATCAACAGACTTAAGGAAAGTTCGAACCTCCGCTCCTGCCTCAAGAAATACCTTCGCTGGTTCACCTTTTCTTACAGGAATTGCAAGCACATCACTTTTGCGTAGAGTGGAGGAGGTGTACGGAAGGATCCGAGGGTGCTGCTGAGAGGTAGGTCGAGGCACTTGCTAACCGTAGCGCCTGTCAATGGCGGAGCAAGCGAAAGAACGCTACCCCGATAACGCCACTTATGAGCGAACCGGCCATCACTGCGATAACTGCGAGATCCTGAAGTTCGGGCTCGGTAAATGCCAACTTCGCGATGAAAATCGCAACAGTGAATCCGATCCCCGCGGTGCTGCCGACTGCGACAAGAGCGCTATTGGCCGTTTGTGGTGGCAGTTGCGCCACCCGTGCAGCAACGGCTGCCTTTGCGGTAAGAAAAATGCCAAGCGGCTTACCCACCACTAAACCTGCGACGATTCCCCAAGCGATGGGTGATGTGAATGCTGCATTCATCGCAGAGGCAGAGATGACCACGCCAGAGTTTGCGAATGCGAAAAGTGGCACCACAAAAAATGCCGAAAAGCGATGGAAGTTGCGTTGTAATTTCTCGACAAGTGTCAGTGTGCCATCTTCAACATCTTCAAATCTGCTATCGGTGATTGTCGTTGCTGGAGTAAGTAAACCCATGATTACACCGGCAAGGGTTGGGTGCACTCCTGCCTTATATAAACTAAACCAGAGTAAAAGTCCCACAATTGCATATATATAACTCTTCATCACTCCGATTCTCTGTAAAACCAGAACCGCAAGAGTTGCTCCGAGTGCGGCAAGTAACCATGAAAAGATAGCGCCAGCTGAAAAAACGAAAGCGATGATAATAATTGCACCGATATCATCGATAACTGCAAGTGCCAATAGGAAAGTTTTCAAACCATCTGTAGCCCGTGAACCCATCAGTGCAAGAATTCCTACGGCTAAAGCAATATCGGTTGCAACCGGGATCGCCCACCCTTCCGGAGCGGTTGATCCCGCGATGGCAAGGTAAATCAGAGCCGGTATCGCCATTCCACCTATCGCTGCAAAGAAAGGTGCGGCGGCCTTACGAATTTCAGAGAGCTGTCCAGAGGTTAGTTCCCGTTTAATCTCAAGACCAACGACGAAGAAGAAAATCGTCATCAATCCATAGTTGATCAATTTGAGAATGGTGAGTTCTATATCAATCCCAAGGGATTTGAGCGAGAACGAAAGATCTAGGGTTTTAAAATACGGATCGGCAAACGGTGAGTTTGCAATGAGCAAACCAAGAGTTGCTGCTGCGAGTAAAAGGATTCCGGAGGAACTCTCTCTTTCGAGGAAATCTCGAAACGGAGCGAATCTATTTTTTGACAAGCGCTACGGCAGCAGAAAGGCACTCGGAAAGTCGGTTGGCTTCATCAGCATTGAGTTCGACTACCAAACGTCCGCCACCCTCGAGCGGCACACGCATCACCAGGCTCCGGTTCTCCTTGGTGACCTCCATAGGACCATCACCGGTTCGGGGTTTCATAGCGGCCATTCCCGAATTATCTCGCACTCTCGCCAGCCTGGGAAATTAGGGCTTCAATCCGAGCCCGCCCCCGTTCCAACACCACCAATACAGCCCGCTCTGGGACAGAGAGCAGCCCGGCAATCTCAGATATCGAGCGGCGCTGCAGATAGACCAGGGTGAGAATTGTTCTCTCCTCCTCCGGTAGGCGCTCGAGCAAGTCGAGAAAGGGGCTCATATTGGTGAGGTTACCTCCAAACCTTGGTAAATCCTTAAGGCTTGATTCGCCAGATACTGACCAGATTATCTCCGCATCTGGCGGGCAAAGCGGTGCAGGCTGAGCCAAACCCCCAGCGCAAGGCCAGGTTTTATTAGGGTTGCGAGCGCTCCAGTTAACTCTTCATTCCATGTAAATCGGGTGTGGGCAGAATCGAGCGCCTCTAACTGAAAGTAGCCCGTTCCGCGAAGCCACCTGCCGTAGTGGAGCACATCACAGCGATGTGGTGGCTCCCATGTGAGCACCTCCATGTGATCCCAGATGCCCAACAGAGCACGACTAGGAAGCACTCCGGTAAATGCCGCAATTCTCGTGCCCACCCCACCGCGATCCTCAAGTAGATCCACACGGGTTGCCAACATCCACTCCCCTTGAGAGGTCCAATCGGCAATCGCATCCCAGATTTTTTGGATTGGAGCATTCATTATGAGCGTGAATTCAAGTTTTATTTCGCACCATCCGAACTTCTCGTACCGAGAGAGCGCTTACTGTTGCAACAAATACTAATGCGGCGAGTATGAAAAGCGCATTTTTTGTACCAATCTGCTCAGCAAGTGGGCCGATGAAAATCAAACCAATTGGCGCTAATGCATAGGAACCCAAAGCATCATATGAAACAACGCGTGAATAGGATTCTTCCGGGATATTATGTTGCATCGAGGTGCTCCATGCAACATAGAAAATCTCGATTGCCACACCAGCAAAAAAAGATATCACTATCGGGACCCAGAGATTACTTACAAATGTTATGGAGAAAATCCAGGCGCTCATGAAGAGCATGGGAGTAATTCCGTAGATCATCGGTTTACTCAAGGTGAAGCGGAGTAAGGCAAGGCCTGTAACAATCATTCCTGCCGTCGAAACAGCTAAAATTAGAGACCATTCACGGGGTCCATATCCGCTCTCCTTGATTGCTAGCGGTCCTAGAACTCCGAGGGTTGATTCATAAGCGAGATTGATGAAGGTGAAAGAAACGACAACAGAAACCACCCACTTATGTGAGATGAATTCGCGCCAACCAGCCCGTAGTTGATGAAACATCGTGCCACTGTCATCTCGAGAGATCATGGGTAAATTGATTGTCCACACCAAGACACCTGCAGCGAAGAAACTAAGCGCATCAACAGCAAGCGCCCACCCTGAACCCGCAACCGCTACAAGTACTCCTCCAAGTAGCGCGCCACCGGTATAACCAAAATTGGTTAATAAACCAATAACACTATTTCCCCGTTGGAGCTCCTCTTTGGGAAGGATCTCCGGCAATACCCCTGAAAATGCTGGCCACCAAAGCGCATTGAGTACGCCAAAGAGCGCTCCCATCACACACAGCAGAGGGATTGAGACGAAACCAAAGATGAAACTCATTGCGCTCACCATCACGAAGGCGCTACCTAGAATGTCAGAGCCGCCGACAATCTTATTTCGTTTATAGCGGTCGCCTACAACTCCACCAAAAAGCATAAAAAGCAAGAGTGGAATCATTTGCGAACCAAGGACCAAACTTAGTTGTGAGGCAGAGCCATTTGGCAGACCAAGTACCCCAAAAGATAAAGCGATCGGAGTGATTCCATTGCCGAGATTAGAGATAAATCGCGCTGATGCTAACTTGGTGAACCCGTCATACCGTGTCAGTGCACGGATATCACTAAGAATTTCGGATGCAGGCATCGAGCGCTTCTTCGATAGTGAAAGTCCAAATAATATGATTGAGTTGATGTGGCTTGAGAAATCCTTGGCTTGCTAAGTGCTCAATGAAGTCTCGGAGTGGCTTATAGAATCCAGTTGGATCCAAAATAATCACTGGCTTCTCGTGAAAACCCAGAGAGCGTCCGACCCAAATTTCGAAGAACTCTTCCATCGTTCCGGCTCCGCCAGGCAAGGTGATAAAGGCATCTGAAAATTGATCGAGTAGCGCCTTGCGTACTCTCATATCATCGACTACATGTAATTCGGTTGCTTGATGATCGGCAAATTCATATTCGGCTAAACGTTGCGGAATAACGCCGATAGTCTCACCTCCCAGTTCGCGACATGCTTTCGAGACTGCCCCCATCATCGAAATCTGGCCACCACCCCAGACAAGGGACCATTGCCTTCGTGCGATGGCAGCGCCGAGTTCTCCAGCTAACTCAATATGCTCTGGAGCAATATTTTCTGAGGCCGAACAATAAACCGCGATATGCACCCGCTCAGGATACGGGTAAAGCGGTACGGTGTACTCATGACGAGCGCCTCCGGTATCGGATTAGTAACAGTGGCATCTAATGGCACAGTTCTGGATGTCTGGTTCCCGCAACCACATCTTGGCCCGCTGTCGAATGCTACGAGACCTGAGTTGGCACACCTTTGCGGTGATGAGAGCGAGAGAAAAGTCAGTAAAAAAGCTATCGAACTTGAAATCGATATCACTAAGGCACCAACCTCGACAGAGGATGTCTACCTTCGCTTACATTTACTCTCCCATCGACTAGTCAAACCACATGGCCAGTCATTAGATGGGATCTTCGGTTTACTACCCAATGTTGTATGGACAAATCGAGGGCCATGCCTCAATGAAGATTTTGAAATGACTCGAGCAGCGCTCATGAAGCAGGGACATGTGAGCGTTTTCGGAGTGGATAAATTCCCTCGCATGGTCGATTACGTCATCCCCAGCGGGGTAAGAATTGCCGATGCTGATCGAGTTCGGTTGGGCGCGCACTTGGCAAGTGGAACGACAGTCATGCATGAAGGTTTCGTCAATTTCAATGCTGGGACATTGGGCACATCAATGGTCGAGGGGCGAATATCTGCTGGAGTCGTTGTTGGCGATGGTTCAGATATCGGCGGTGGCGCTTCAATCATGGGCACTCTCTCTGGCGGTGGCAAAGAGGTGATTTCGATCGGAGAGAAAACTCTCCTTGGCGCTAACTCCGGCTTAGGAATCGCACTCGGTGACAACTGTGTCGTCGAGGCCGGTCTTTACTTAACGGCAGCATCTAAAGTCACTCTCCCTGATGGAGAGATCGTTAAGGCGCGCGCACTCTCAGGAGCGCATAATCTATTGTTTCGCCGGAATTCTCGAAGCGGTGCTATTGAGGCTCTTCCAAAAGAGGGAGATTGGGGCGGACTCAATTCCGTTCTACACGCTAACTAAGAGTCTGAAAAGGTTCCAAAGTCAGATCTTTATCCATCACGGTAATTGCCGCAATATTGGGAAACTCTCTGATGATCTCCAAAGTGCGCTCTATCTCCGTTCCATCTGCAAACAGAACTGGTGATTGCCAAGTAGAGGCTATAAGTGCTGAAGTTGCCGAACGAGTGATGACGACCCGAGAGGGAAATCTGTAGGACGGAATATCACCGTAAAAGACCCCCGGAACATTGCGTTCGGTGAGCAGCGCCTCGACTGTTGATGAGGGCTCATAGTCCTTGCTCCACACAATTGGCCGATCTGATGCCATGATCCTGCTGGCATCGGCAAGCATGACATTTCGCTCACTTGCGATGAGGATTATTGGCTCACCAGAGAGTTGTGCAAACACGTTTTCACTCAATTCGATCTCATTGCGCCCTTCAAATCTAACCTCTTTCAACTTTCGCTTTGCTAGCGCTGCCCGACTAGGAAGAGCGCCGGTCCTGCCAATAAGCACAACCGATGAAATCTTCCTCCGTGCTAATTCTTTTAGTGTTTGCGAACTTAAATCATTAGCGCTGACGTTGAGAACCGGCAGTTGTACCTTATTCCCGTAAGCCATTCCGACAAGTGCACCAGAAGGATCTTTATCGAAGTTAACTAAGACCGCACTTCTTGCGCTTGGAAAGTTATTCCTCGCTACTGCAATCGCAATCGAATCAGAGCTCTCTCCAGTGACACGGTTTACAGAGCGCGAAATCCAAGTGGAGGGTAGTTGTAATCTCGAGCGGAACTTTTCTCCGGTTAATTCTGCGCTCTTGCCATTTGAACTGAAGGCAACCACTGCCTTTACTCCACCCGCCTTGGTGCGAGCAGTGACTTCATACCTGAGGACATCAGGTAAAGCGAATGCTTTTGCCATATCTGCTTGCTTGACCTGTCGCACCCACGAACTAAAGGTGGGGTTTATCAAGGGATCTAGACTCCATGGATCGGGGACCGGAACGAGATAGGGAACAGGAGTTCCCCATACCTCAGCAACATCCTGGGTAATTCCACCAGTTGAAGATGCGTAATACGTCGCTATCACTTTTCCGTTGTAGGTGATCGCAAGTCCCTTGCTTGGCTCAGGCTCGGTTGCAGTAATCGCATCAACCCATTTTTGTCCGTAAATCGGTTCGCTCTCTTTAGAATATCCAACAAAGTTCTGATCTTGTACGGTGGAATAGAGATTACAGTCGCAACTTTTTCGGTAAATGCTCGCCTTCGACAAAGCAAAGGAGCGGGCGGTAATCACCTGCGCTTCCAGTGCAGCACTCGGCCACGAGGATGGAACCTCGCCAATTCCCCTTAGGTACTCGCTATGAATCCGAAGGGTGGTAGTGGCGATGATTGAACCTTGAATTGCTGGCAAGACTGGTGGAATAAATTTAATTTGAACTTGTCCATACTTATATCGACGGATTACTGAACCTTGCCTCATCTTGATGATGTTTTGCTCCCCTGGAAAAGCGTTAGTACCCGACCAACGCAAAGTCCATATTGTTCCTGAAGGAAGAGTTGTTGCTTGTTTAGTTATTGGATCAAGAATGGAGATGATCATTGTTCCGCTAAGTGCGGAGAAAATCACTTCTCCCCCAATGGGTACTTCAACAAAAGTTTGTTCAGCAGTTGAAAGCTCTGGTGGTAAATCGCCACTATAGATTCTCATCGGTTGCGCGCTTCCGGTGGAGGCTTCGGCGCTAAATCCAACGGTCGCAACTTTGTCTGCAATATTAATCCGCACAAATGATGAATCATCGACAGTCGCGATTGTCGTTCCAGGGTAGTAATAGGTCGCAATCTCTGGCCCGCTCTTGCCTTCAAGGGCTTGTCCGTATGCCCCAAACTGGCTCATACCAACCCCGTGCCCGTACCCAGCGCCACGAAATTCGAAGCGACTGGGAACTTCTGCCGCTTTTGCTTGCATAGGTGTGACTGACAGTGCAAGCGTCAGTGTGATGAGTGATGAAAGGCGCCTCTTATACATCTTCATCTGCAGCTGGTGATGCCGCTACTTGCAACGATTCCTTGTATGCGGTGATGACCTGCCCAGGAGCGCCGCGCATCATTAACTCTCCTTGATTCAACCACACCACATCGTTGCAGATTTCTTTCACGGTCGCGAGAGCATGACTCACGATGATGATTGCCCGATTATGACTACGCAAAGATTTGATCCGGTCCAGACATTTCTTTTTGAATTTTGCATCCCCGGTACTTAACGCTTCGTCAATGATAAGAATGTCAGGCTCAACAACTACCGAGACTGCAAATGCCAACCTTGAATACATTCCGGATGAATACGTTCTCATTGGCGAATCAATAGCATCACCGATTTCGGAAAATGCCGCTATCTCATCAAATTGCGATTTGATCTCATCCCGAGTCAATCCAGCAGCCAAACCTCCGAGAATGACATTTTCGCGACCGGTCAAGCGCGGATTAAATCCGACGCCAAGAGCCAGTAACGTACTTACCTTTCCCTCTACTTCAACTCTGCCCGAAGTGGGAGGGATGATCCCAGAAATCACTCTCATCAATGAAGATTTACCGGCGCCATTAGCGCCGATTACTCCCAGCACGCTCCCATAAGGAATCTCTAGATTGATCCCGCGCAAAGCCCTGACCTCACGAGTCTTCCGACCAGTCTGAGTAAGCGCCTGTCGAAAAGTGGGTTTACGTTCGACAGTCGTCACATATGTGAGTGAGAGATCATGAATAGATATGGCTCGATCACCAGAATTATGCTGATCAGATACGGAGAGCAAATTCACGCTCCCTACTAAGGAAGAGATAGCTTGCTAAGAGAAATAGTCCGATACTCCACGCGAACATAAGAGCCCATGCCGTTAGCGAGGGTGCGATTCCATCAACGAAGATTCCACTCCAGGAATCGATAAACGGCGATAGCGGATTGAGATATTTCAAAGGTGTCAGAGCAGGTTTCAGAGAAGATGACTCATAGAGCACTGGCGAGAGATATAGCCAGGCACGGGTTAGATATGGCAGGAAATTCTTGGTATCTCGAAAATACACATTGAGCGTGGCGAAAAGGAGCGCGAAAGCAAGTGAAAGTAGGAGCGCCAGTATGAGTACTACGGGAATGAGGAGTAAAGCTGGGCTCAACGGCGAGGCGAGCAGTGTGGTGATCACGCCAAGCACGACAAGGGTGGGAATGAATTTGAAAAGTGAAACTACCGTTGCAGATAAAGGCAATACAAAACGAGGGAAGGCGGAGTTGAGAATCAGTTTGCCACCACTCGTGATGGATTTAGCCCCCATCGTTAGAGAGTTTGTAACTAGATAAAAGAGGAATAGCCCCGCAGTCAGGTGGGCAAAACGCCGGCCATCAGCATTTCCGCCAATCACCATGATCAATAAGAAATAGACCAGAGCGAGTAGAAGTGGATTGATGATCAGCCAGAGTTGGCCAAATAGTGAGCCAAAATTCTGCGCCCTTAGCGCCGAACGTGAAAATTCCGCGATGAAGGAGCGTCGTCGCCACACCTGTTTGAAATATTCACCAAGCTTGGGCATTCCTCGATGAAAAGGTTGATAAACCTGGACTGATGCCACGTCTACCTCACCCTCATCTCACGTGTGAAAATGCGCTCATTAATGAGCAAATAGTACCGCTACTGGTTGGCTGTGACGCGCTTTGTCGAAGTGATGAAGCCCCATGCCCACGAAAAATGCATGGTTGCCAGGATTAATGGCAACAACATCATCTCCCAAGACCGGTTTCTGAGTAATAACGAAAAAGAACCTAGAAGATTAAAAAGCAGATACATCGTCGGAAGCGCCAAGAACAATGGCGAAATGGGTGCACTAATTAATCCGACCAAGGTTCCGAGTAATGTGATGGGTGGAGCTAGGTACCGCGCATTGATGGTTCCTTTGTGACTTCGAGCCACTTCGCGTCGCCACCTCCCATATTCAAAATACTGTTTCGCTAAGGCGCGAATGTTTGGACGTGGTCGATATGTCACTTCAAGACGAGGATTGAAATAGACCAATCCGCCACGTTCACGAAGACGGTAGTTGAGTTCCCAATCTTGTGCTCGAATAAATCGTGGATCGAAACTATTGATCGCAGTTACTGCGCTACGCAGAAAGACACCCAGATACACAGTGTCGGCAGGTCCCTCTACTCCACCAACGTGGAAACTAGCATCACCAACGCCAAACTTGCTACGCATAGCGACCGCAACTGCACATTCGAAGAGAGTCTCTCCTCGCGCCGCCATGATTCCGCCAACATTTACCGCTCCGGTTCGAGCGAGGGTCGCTACAGCCTCTCGAATGTATCCATTGGGCAGGATCGAATGGCCATCAACCCTGACTATGACAGGATATTTTGAGGCAGTAATTGCACGATTTAGCGCATCAGCTGTCTTACCGGTGGGATTATCAACCAGAATAATTCGCAGATCTTTCTCTGCGAGCTTCTCCGCTATTTGATTGGTGTTATCACGTGAAGGTCCGAGCGCAAGAACAATTTCGAGTGGACCATCGTGATTCTGTGAGGTGATTGCGCCCACCGTCACCTCGAGATAACGCCCTTCATTCAAGACCGGTAGAATCACGGATACCGGAGTTAGGTTGGTAATTGGCGTGGTCATTAAGGACAGAAGGTACTCTCCACTTAGGCTATGGGCGTGATACATCAGCGGTTGGCGCGAATTCTCCCCCGCCAAAACCAACGACAACGGCAGATTGCCCTCTTCTCGGTCGGTGTGGTGCTGGTTTCGGCCATCATTTGGGGCGGTTTCGGTGCAGCAACCTCGCAAATCAAACGGGTGGATGTCTTTAAAGATCGAACCGAGCGACCGAAAGTAGTGGCTAGAACAGCGGTCACCTACCTCATCGTGGGTTCAGATACCCGCGAAGGTCTCACCAAATCGGAGATCAAAGCGCTCAAGGTCGGCTCAACTAAGGTCGCCGCAGGCAAGAGAGCTGACACTATGTTGCTAGTTCATATAAGTAAGTCTCGAGATCATGCCACTATCGTCTCGATACCTCGCGATACCTTCGTATTAATTCCAGAGTGGATAGATAGCAAAGGCAAGGTCCACTCGCCTTCGTATTCAAAAATCAATACAACTTTTGGTCGTGGAGATGCGCCGCTTCTCGTGCAAACTCTTGAAAGCATGACAGACCTTCGGATTGACCATTACATAGAGGTGAGTTTCCTTGGTTTCAAAGAGATGGTGGATGCTCTCGGTGGGGTAGAGATCTGCACGAGGAAGAAGATCAATGACCCTAAGAGCCACCTGGTATTGCCGGCAGGAACGCATCAACTCGATGGAATCACCGCACTCAAATATGTTAGAACCCGATATTTCGATGGCATGGGTGATCTAGGTCGCATGCAACGTCAACAACAGTTCATTGCAGCGATGATTCGTGAGGCAACTAGTGCGGGAGTTCTACTCAATCCCGTCAAACTCGTGAAGTTCATCAACGCTTCACTTGGTACGGTCACAACGGATCCAGGCTTAAAGCAAGATGATCTGATCACACTTGCAGAACAGTTGCGAGGAATTTCAACTAAGAAAGTCCGAACATTGACTGTCCCTCTTTCAGATGAGAATTACTATGCCAAAGGAGTGACTGCGGCGGTCTTGTGGGATGAAGAACGAGCGCCAATACTCTGGGATAAATTACGTAATGACCAAGAGGTGTTTGTTGAGCCGACTCCAAAGCCGACTACCACCGACAAAGATGGTGTGGATGTTCCTGACAAGAAATCAAAGAAGGCAACCGCCTCACCAACGCCAACGCCGACTGACATCTTCAAGTCGAGAACGGCGGAGGTCGATAGCTGCGGAGCCCTCCGCTAGCCTGACGCTATGAAAATCTCGGTTATCGGAGCCGGCTACCTCGGAGCCACCCATGCAATTTGCATGGCATCCCTTGGTCATGAGGTGGTCGTAGTAGATGTAGATAGCGAGAAAATAGCGCTACTGAAAGGTGGGACTCTCCCCTTCTTCGAACCAGGATTGTCCGAACTCTTATCCTCGGTTCTTGAAACGAAAACAATTAGCTTCACTACGGATATCACCGCAATTTCTGAGTGCGCGATCAACTTTCTTTGTATTGGCACCCCGCAGAATCGTGAGGGGATTGCGGCAGATTTGAGCGCACTTGAGCGCGCTTTTGATTCAGTTCTCTCGGTGGCGAAATCTGATTCGATTATCGTCGGAAAATCAACGGTACCGGTAGGTACTGCGCAACGACTTGCTCGAGAGTTATCTAATAAGAAATCAGATACCACCCTCAATTGGAACCCAGAGTTCTTGCGCGAAGGTCATGCCGTCGCCGATACATTTGAACCAAATCGAATCGTTATTGGTGCCCTCGCTCCTTCTGATGCAAGAGTTCTCGCAGACTTCTATCGCTCCTTCTCGCCAAACACACCTCAATTCATCACTAACTTTCCAACTGCCGAATTAGTCAAAGTTGCAGCGAACGCTTTTCTCGCTACGAAAATCTCATTCATCAATGCAATGTCTGAAATTGCAGACGCAACCGGTGCAGATGTCACAGTGTTGGCTGATGCAATCGGAATCGATGATCGCATCGGGCGAAAATTCCTCGGTGCCGGAATTGGGTTTGGCGGTGGTTGTCTACCGAAAGATATACGTGCTTTCCTCGCGCGCGCAGATGAACTTGGACTCGGAGAGTCACTTGCATTCTTGCAAGAGTTTGACCTGATCAATCAACGAGCCCGCTCGCGTGCAGTTGCAGTTGCGCTCAAGGAGCTCGGAAATCCGAAGGGAAAAAAGGTTGCGATCCTCGGTGCGGCCTTCAAACCAGAGAGCGATGATGTACGTGATTCACCTGCGCTTGAGATCGCGCAAACTCTTGCTGCCTTGGGGGCAGATGTCGTTGTCAATGATCCTCGTGCTCTGGCTAGTGCCGCGGAAAAAGTTCCCGATCTGACCTACGAAGAATCAATCACCCAGACACTTCAGGGGGCTGAATTGACGATGCTTCTCACTGAGTGGAATGAGTATCGCTCACTAGATCCAGAGAAAGTCATCGGTTTAGTCAAAACTCCAACGCTCTTTGATGGCCGCAACGTACTTGATGTAGGGAAGTGGCAAACGGCTGGATGGAAATTACTCGCTCTGGGTCGCTCGCTTTAGATTCTCAGCACGACCAAGAACTTCGGTGTGCATCTGCTCCATCTGAGATTTAATTGCAGCGAGTGCTGAAGGGTCATGCGCTCCCAGAATTCGCGCAGCAAGCAAGCCGGCATTCTTTGCATTGCCTATTCCCACTGTGGCTACAGGAATACCCGCAGGCATTTGAGCAATCGATAGTAATGAGTCCACGCCTTCGAGCGCCTTCAACATTATTGGCACACCAATCACCGGCAGCGGCGTAATCGAGGCCAACATCCCCGGTAAGTGTGCGGCACCACCGGCGCCCGCGATGATTACCTTAAAACCCTTTGCAACAGCACTTTTGCCAAACTCCATCATCTCTTCAGGCATGCGATGTGCAGAGAGCAGTGAAACTTCATAAGAAATTTTTAACTCTCTAAGAGTGGTGGCAGCGCTCTCCATCGTGGGCCAATCAGAATCTGATCCCATCACTATTGCTACATCTGCCATCACTTCACCCTCTTCCACTCTCGTCTGTTCGCTTCTACTCGCTGATTTTGCCACTAATGTAATCAACCGCATGCGCTACTCGAGCACGCAACGCATCTAAATCTTCTCCAATCGCAGATACATGTCCAATTTTCCGCCCTGGTCGCACCTCTTTCCCATAGTTGTGCATCTTCAATTCGGGATCACGTGCAAAAAGATGGAGGTATGGGCGATAAAGATCACTCTTTTCGCCACCTAGCACGTTACCCATCACCGCCCATTGTGCGTTCAATGCGGTACTACCTAGAGGCAGATCGAGTACGGCACGAATGTGCTGCTCAAATTGTGAAGTTACAGAACCTTCGATTGTCCAATGCCCTGAATTATGCGGGCGCAGCGCAATCTCATTGATGAAGAGTTCTCCCCCAACATCAAATAGTTCAACAGCCATGACGCCAATCAATTGAATATGTTCGGCGATTGCAAGTGCAATCTGTTGGGCTAAGAAAGCACTCCTTTCATCTAGGTTTGGCGCAGGTGAAATCGTCTCAATACATATTCCATCTCGTTGTACAGTTTCAGTAGTCGCCCACGTCGAAATCTGATTATGAGGAGAGCGCGCAACCATGATTGCAAGTTCTCGATCGAAGGGGATTACCTCCTCGCACAATGCGCGTCCCCATTCGGCAAGTACTGCCTGCGCTTCTGAGATGCCGTTTACTAATCGAACACCTCTCCCGTCGTAGCCTCCTGAGACTGCTTTGAGAATCACAGGAAAGCCTTCGATCTCTGATGCGTTGAGAATCGATTTCCACACTGGCTGCGGTAGTCCTGCATCGCTAAAGCTCTTTCGCATATGTAACTTATCTTGAGCGTGTAGCAAGGCTTTCGATGATGGACGAACTGCCTTCCCCAACTCCTCGAGGCGACGAATGTGGCC
>SXGQ01855608.1_pt1 | contig 18015 bp, 12 predicted proteins | sample 3178371 | NCBI WGS metagenome assembly SXGQ01 (sample SAMN11356859, study PRJNA531348) | freshwater metagenome | isolation source: freshwater sample F1-20 | place: China: Fuxian Lake, Yuxi | collected 2017-12-25 | reverse complement strand
CGCGCCGTGGCGGGGGAGGCGCACCACGCGGACATCGAGCGCGAAGTATTTGCCGCCGAATTGGGCGCCGATCCCGGTGGCGCGCGCGATCTTCAGCACCTGCTCCTCCATCGCGAGGTCGCGGAACGCGCGGCCGTGCTCGTTACCGGTGACCGGGAGCGCGTCGAGGTAGCGCGCGGAGGCGAGTTTGAGCACCTTCATGCATGACTCGGCGCTGGTGCCCCCGACCACAAACACGAGGTGGTAGGGCGGGCAGGCCGACGTTCCGAGCAGCGGCAGTTTGTCGCCGACGAACTTCTCGAAGCTCCGCGGATTGAGCAGCGCTTTCGTCTCTTGGAACAGGTACATCTTGTTCGCCGAGCCGCCACCCTTGGCCACGAACAGGAAGTCGTACTTGGCCCCCTCCGTCGCGAGGATGTCGATCTGCGCGGGCAGATTGGTTCCGGTGTTCACCTCGCGCCACATGTAGAGGGGCGCCGTTTGCGAGTAACGCAGGTTCTCGCGGGTGTAGCACTCATACACGCCGCGGGAGAGCCACTCGGCGTCGTTGGCGCCGGTCCAGACTTCCTGGCCCTTTTTCGCCATGATGGCGGCCGTGCCCGTGTCCTGGCACATCGGGAGGATTCCCTCCGCCGCGATCTCGGCGTTTTTCAGGAGCGTCAGGGCGACGTAGCGGTCGTTCGCCGAGGCCTCGGGATCATCGAGGATGGCGGCCACCTGGCGCAGGTGATCGGTCCGCAGGAAAAACGAGGTATCGTGGAAGGCCTGGCGGGCGAGGTAGCTGAGCGCCTCCGGCGCGACCTTCAGGATCTCGCGCCCCTCGAACGTCGAGGTGCTGATGCCCTCGCGCGAGAGCAGGCGGTAGCCGGTCGTGTCGGGACCGAGCGGAAACGGATCCTGATAGACGAAAGGGGGCGTGGCCATGGGGTGAAAATCTCGCGCGGTTCGCGCCCGGTGTAAAGCGGACGGGCAAGGCCCGGCTTGGACGCCCCCGGGGTGAGCAACCACGGAGGGAAACCAAGGGACACGAATGGGGTTTACTGGGTGCAGCCGCGGCCGCCCGCCGCGGACAATGTCGAGGGGCGTGCGGCCGAAGGCGGTCCTGAATCGCTCCGCGAGGGGCAACCACGGATGGACACGGATAAACACGGATGAGAGATGCTTCGATCGCTGTAGCCGGGGTCGGCGATCCCGACCGAGGCCTCTTCGAACTTCCCGGCTTTACGGTTCCCACCTCACCACTGCGCGTCCTGAGCCTCTCGCGGGCCAATCAGGAGATGACCGCCCAAGGCGCCGGCGTCACAGCCGAGAAATCAACCCAGTGGGTGGCGTTGGAATGAGTCCGCCGCCTCAACTTCCCGCCATCGCCCGTACCAAGGCGGCGAAACGCGACAGGTCGGGCATCGTCGCGACTTCGCCGGAGGCGCGACCCCAGCGGGCTCCGCCCGGCCAGACGCCGCGCTCGAGGAACTGTTCCTGCGCCGCCGGTAGTTGCGGCACGTTCAGATAATCCAATTGCTCCTTTTCATCGCGCACCGGCACCACCGCTTCGGGCGGAAACCGGTGGATCGTTCCACTGGAAACGTACGCGAGGCTGTTCAACGCCACGAAGGGCCGGCAGTCCGCGAGCGTCGTGGCGGGACGCGCGCTTTCCCCTCGCAGGTAGCGGCGATACTCGAGGTGGTTCGCCTCCAACGCGTCGAAGGGCCCCAGCGCGTCTCGCTCGATCCGGCCGTCGTTCCAGCGCACTTCCCAATGGCCGCCCACCACGTAGCGGATGACCGCGTGCTCGCAGTGGATCGTCTCGCACTGGCTGCTGGCGCCGGAGCACGCGTGCGAGGTGGCCAGCCGAAGGGTCACGCCGCCGGGCGTGTCGGCCTCGACGAAAAAGGTGTCGGCGCCCTCGATCGCGTGGGCGCGGTAAAGCTCGGCGCGCACGGCGGCGAGCGGCGTACACGCATGGAGTCCCGGCGCTCCCGCCCAGAAGAGGAGGTTGTGCACGTGGTGCGACATCGCGTTGCCAAAGCAGGAGTCGGCGACGACGCGCCCGTCCTCGAGCAGCAGACGGCCGGCCCATGGGTTGCGGCGGAAATAGGCGGTGGGCCGAGGCCAGAGCGCCTGCAGCGTCGCCACGCGCGCGGAGCCGAACTCTCCGGCGAGGAGGCGCCGTTTGAGGGCGCGCCGCGGCTGCTCGATGATGAAGTTGAAACCGACCAGCGCGCGGCGGGGCGCCCGGTCGTCGTCGGCGATCATCCGTTCCAGTTCCTCATGGTCGAGGGTGGGCGGCTTCTCGAGGTAGACGCCGAGCCCCCGCGCCGCCGCGGCCGCGTGCATCTCGGCGTGCAGCGGGATGGGCGTTGGAACCACCACGAGATCCAGCGCGGCATGGCAGGCCTCGAGCATGTCGCGGTAGTCCGCGAAGACCCGCACTCGTCTCTCGTCCAACCGCCATTCGCGCGTCTCGCGCGTGAAGTCGCCGGGGCGGGGATCGCAGGTGGAGACCAGGCGGGCGAGGCCGCGTTCCTCGAGCGCGGCGATCGTGCGGTGGTGGGCGCCGGCGAACCCGCCCATGCCGATGATCGCGACGCGGACCGGATGCATCACACGAGCCGGAGCTTTGGAAGATCCTGCGAGTCGACCAGCCCCACCGGCCGGCCGCGGCCGTCGACCGCGATCAGGTCGTCGATGCGGTGCGCCTCGAACACCCGCAGCGCGTCGACGACAAGGGCGTCGGCCGCGATCGTCTTGGGCCGGCGGGTCATGAAGCGGGAGACCGGTCGCGCCAAAAAACCCGGACCGGAAAGCGCCGCGCGGCGGAAGTCCCCGTCGGTGAGGATGCCGGACAGGCGGCCTCCCCGGCGCTCGACAAGGGCGATGCTGCCGCTGCGCGCGTGGGTCATGGCGAGGATCGCCTCCTGGAGGGGACCGTTGTCGCGCGCGACCGGGAGCCGTTCGCCCGTGCGCATGATGTCGCCGACCCGGAGCAGGAGAACCCGGCCGAGGTTGCCGGCCGGGTGATATCGCGCGAAGTCGTCGCGGGTAAGGCCGCGGGCCTCGAGCAGCACCATGGCGAGGGCGTCGCCCAGCGCGAGGGCGGCGGTGGTGCTGGCGGTGGGAGCAAGCCGGAGCGGGCAGGCCTCGCGCGGCACGGCGTAGAGCAGGCGCAGGTCGGCGCGGCGGACGAGATCGGATCCGGGGTGGCTCGAGAAGGCGACGATCGTCACCCCGAAGCGGCGGAGCATCGGCAGGAGCCGGAGGATTTCCTCAGACTGGCCGCTGTTGCTGAGCAGGAAGGCGAGGTCGCCCTTGGCGACGAGTCCGAGGTCACCGTGCAGGGCCTGGGTGGCGTCGAGGAAGCAGGAGGGCGCGCCGGTGCTGTTGAAGGTGGCGGCGATCTTGGCGGCGATCGGGGCGTTCTTGCCGACGCCGGTGAAGATGAGCTTACCCCCGGCCGCGAGGACTCGCTCGACGGCGCGGGCGGTGGCGACGAAGGAGGCGTCGAGCCGGCGGGCGGTCGCCGCGAGGGCCTCCCGCTCGACGCGCAGACAGGAACGGGCGCGAGCGAGGACGGTTGGGGACGGGATCGCCATTTAGGATTTGAGTCGAGGAAACGAGGGCGGGATCGTACGGCGTTCCTCCCGACCTTCAAATTCTTTCCCTTTTGACGAGGAGACTCCGCCGCCTTCCCACCCTGCTCGCCGCCCTGCTGGGGTTCGCGCTGGCGGGCTGCGGGGACCGGGACCGGGCGCAGTTGCCGGCGGAGACCGACGATCCGTTCTATGTGCAGGGGAAGCAGCTGCAGAAACAGTCGCGCCACACCGAGGCCTTGAACGCGTTTCTGAAGGTGATCGACCGGCGCGGGGAGAACCCTTCGCCCGAGTCTCACCTCGAGGTGGGCTTGATCTCCCTGCACCACACCAAGGACCCGCTGGCCGCGATCTACCACTTGCGGCGTTACCTCAAGGTTCACCCGAACACGAAGCAGGCTCCCTACGTGCTGGGGCAGATCGAGGCCGCACGGCGCGAATTCGCGGCTTCGTTGCCCGGCCGGCCGCTCGACGACCAGTCGGTGCGGCTCGGACACGATGAAGAGGTCCGCCGGCTCCGGAGGGAGAACGAGGAGTTGCGGGCCGAGGTCGCCGTGTCTCGCGGCAGCGCCGGCGTGCCCGCGCCCCGCGCCCCGCGGATGATCTCGCTGCCGGCGGAGATGCAGCCGCGCGCGGCGACCGTGGCGCCGCCGGTCGCGAGGGTGGTTGACGCCTCCGGAGCCCCTGTCGCCGTCGAACCCGGGCCCGCGCCGGTGATCGAGCCGGCCCCCTTCCCCGTGCGTCCCGCGCCTTCCGTCGCGGCGCCCAAGGCCGCCCCGGGGCGCTCCCACACCGTGGCCGCCAGGGACACGCTTTTCTCGCTTTCGCGCCGCTACAACGTCTCCGTCGCCGATCTCGTCGCCGCCAACCGCGCGCAGGTGCCGTCCGCCTCGACTCCGCTGCGGATCGGCATGGTGCTGCGGATCCCGTGAGCGGCGCGCGCCGTTTCCGTCCATGCCCCGCACGTCGCGCCGCACGTCCGTTTTCACCGAGTCGCTGATCCGCGAGATGTCGCGCGTCGCCGCGCGGCACGGCGCCATCAACCTCGCGCAGGGGTTTCCCGACTGGGATCCGCCGGCGGAGCTGGTGGCGGCGGGCAAGGAAGCGATGGACGCCCACCGGCACCAATACGCCGTGACGTGGGGGGCGCCCGAGCTGCGCGGCGCGCTGGGCGCGAAACTCACCCGGTTTCTCGGGACGCCGGTGGACGCCGAGCGCGAGCTCGTCGTCACGTGCGGCGCGACCGAGGCGATGATGGTCGCGATGATGACCGTGTGCGATCCGGGCGACCGCGTCGGACTGTTTTCCCCCTTCTACGAGAACTACCGGGCCGACGCGATCCTCACCGGCGCAGAGCCGGTGCTCGTGCCGCTGCATCCGCCGCATTACCGCTTCGATCCGGATGAACTGCGGCGGGCCTTCGAGTCGGGCCTGAAGGCCTTCGTGCTGTGCAACCCGTCCAATCCCTGCGGGCGGGTCTTCACGCGGGAGGAGCTGGCGACGATCGCGGCGTTGGCGGAGGAGCACGACGTGTGGGTGCTCACCGACGAGGTGTACGAGCACATCGTCTTCCCGCCGCACCGGCACACTTATTTCTGCACGCTGCCGGGCATGGCGGGTCGCACGCTGATGTGTTCCTCGCTCTCGAAGACCTTCTCGATCACCGGCTGGCGGCTCGGGTACGTGCACGCGGCGCCGGACGTGATCGCGCAGGCGCGCAAGGTGCACGATTTCCTCACGGTGGGCGCGGCGGCTCCCCTGCAGCACGCGGTGGTGACGGCGTTGAACTTTCCCGCGACCTACTACGACGGCCTCGCCGCCGAATACGCGGCCTCGCGCGACGTGCTGCTCGGTTACCTCGACCGCACGGGGCTCTCGTACACGCGGCCGGAGGGCGCCTACTTTGTGATGCTGGACATCTCGCCCTTCGGCTACGCCAGCGACGTCGAGTTCGCGCACTGGATGACGCGCGAGATCGGCGTCGCACCCGTGCCGGGATCATCGTTCTTCGCCGGCGCTGAGAATCGCTACGTCCGGCTCAATTTCGCGAAGCGGCCCGCCACGCTGCACGCCGCGGGCGAACGCCTTTTGCGGCTGCGGCGCTGAAGTCCGTCCGCCCTAAAATCGAAGCGTAGCGACCAGCATGCCGGTCGAACCGCCGAGCGGCTGAGGCCATTTCACCACCGAGACAGGCTCGGTAAGCCCGAAAGGTCGGAGTTGGTCCACGGAACACTCTCCGTCGCCCGCTTCATGCCTCTGTGACGCCTTGGTGAAACCCGCGGTGCACGTTCCCGCGCGATCTTTGTTCCGGGGCTCGATTCCCGGGTAAAGGCCGCGTTGCTACGGCGCGAGCCGTCCGATCGACCAGCCGCCGGCGGGTTGCCGGGTGTACATCAGTCGGTCATGGAGCCGGTCGCGTCCGCCCTGCCAGAACTCGATCGTCGCGGGAAGGACGCGGTAGCCGCCCCAAAAGTCCGGCAACGGCACCTCGCCCGCGGCGAACTTCCGCTTGAGGGACTGCCACTCCATTTCCAGCACCTGGCGCGAGGACAGCGGCGCGCTTTGCTTAGAGGCCCACGCCGCGATTTGGCTGTTACGCGGCCGGGTCAGGAAATACCGCAGCGTCTCGGCGGTGGAGAGACGCTCGACGCTTCCGCGAACCACGACCTGTCGCTCCAGTCCGAGCCAGAGGAAAAGCAGGGCGGCTCGGGGGTTCTCGCGCAGCTGGCGCGCCTTCTCGCTCTCCAGATTGGTGAAGAAGACGAAGCCGCGCTCGTCGAAGTGCTTCAGCAGGACGGTCCGCGCCGCGGGGAAACCGTCCGCTCCCGCGGTCGCCAGCGTCATGGCGTTCGGCTCGACCAGGCCCCCGTCGATCGCTTCCCGGAACCAGGCCGTGAATTGCGCGAGTGGCTCGGACGCGACGTCCTCCTCACGCAGCGCCGCGCGGCCGTACTGGCGGCGCATCGCCGCCGGATCCGGCGGGGACTCGCGTTCGGCGGCCATGAGGCTCAGCGGGGAGCGACGCGAATCTCCACCCAAACGATTTCCAGCGGATCGGCGCCGTCGGGAGCCGTGATTTCCAGGTTGTTTTCGCCGGGTCGGACCGAGCCCGGGGGACAGGCGAAACGAGGGGCGCGGGCGGCGCCGGCGATCAGGCGGCGGTCGGAAACTTCCCCGGCGGGGATCAGTTCGCGGCCGTTCAACCGCATGCTCAGGCGGGCGATGTCGCCTGTGGCCGACGCCAATCCCACGACGGCGTGGGCGGAACCGCCGCCATCGCCGGGCCCGAGGTGCAATCGCACCGTTCCCTTGCCCGGCAGTTTGATCGGCAGCTGCGTGCCGTTGGGAAAGCCCGGGGGGACGGTGTCGCGGAAAGTCACCGGGTGGCGGCGCGGCGCGGCCGCCACCGCAACGGGGGAGAAGCCGGTGCGCAGCAGCCGGGCGTAATCGGCTTCGTTCACCGGACGCGTCTGGCTGTCCATCCAGTTGAAAAGGTAGACGCCGTCGGCGCCCCGGTGAAGGGCGGTCGCGGCGAACCCGTAGGCGCTCGCGAGGTCGTTGGCCACGGTGGCGCCGCGGATCCAGGCGCGCGCGTTGTGCTCCAACGCGGGGAGCACGGGCACGCGGTCCGCGGCGGCGCCGATTTTCTCGCGCCAGAGCTCCACGGGGATGTCGAAGTCCGACGACGACCAGAAGGGCGCCGGCACAATCAGGTCGACGAGGCCTTCGCGCGCCCAGCGGGCGGCATCGACGCCGAGTCCCGCCGCGGCGCCGGGATGCGCGGCCGCGCGGACCCCGAGGAGGATGGGGCGGCCGCGCCGCGCGGACCATGATCGAGTGAGCTCGCGCACCTCGCGCATGAACGCGGTGATAAGGTGCGATTCCTCCTGCTCGCGTCCCGGAGTGAGGTGGTGGCCGAAGCGCATCCAATCGAGCTCGAGTCCGTCGGGATCGTAGCGTTCCAGCAACTCGCGCACAAAGGCCAGCTGATGGTCACGCACCGCGGCATGGGCGTAGTTCAGCGCGTGGTTGGTCCAGGGCTGGCCGGCGCCCCCCGGCACGCGGCGCAGCTCCGGGTGGCGGCGCCAGAATTCCGAATGCATGTAGCTCGCGGGGTCGTCGGCGTTGTGCACGTCGTTCATCCGCATCGAGAGCCAGGGTGAGATTCCCCGCTCGCGGGACCGCGCGATCCACACTGCGTAGGGATCGAGCCCGGCCTCGTGCAGACGGCGGGCGTTGCGCGGCCAAGGGCCGTCGGGCTCGCGGCCTTCCACGGGATCCCAGATGGCGTCCCGCGTGCGGCTCCGGAAACTCGCCCGCATCGAGTTGGGGCTCAGGAAGAGGTGCGTGACCTTCGCTCCGGCATATTGGTCGATGAAAGCATGGAGGCCGGCGAGGTTCATGGCCTCAGGGGGCCGGGTGCCGAAAAAGTGACTGTTATCCTCGTTGATCACGAACGCTCCACGGAGCCCGGCGGATGCCCGGTCCGCCCCCTGAGACGGCAGGCTAAGTGTCAGAACGAGGAATAGTCGTCCAAGAACGGGCAGGCTGCTTCGGATTTGCGGGGCCATGGTGCTAAGATGTCCCGGCGGATTGCTTAGGCGAGCCCGAGAACCTCTCGCGTTTCTTCAAAGCTCCCGGTCTCGCCGGGAATGACGAGCGGTGCGAATCAGGCCAACTTCCTAAGGCTCAGGGCCGGTAGGTGACCTGTTTCAGGTCGGCCCCAAGGAGGCGCCGGAAAGTCGGCAGGTCTTTCACCGCGCGCAGCGAGATCAATTGGCTGGCGATGTTGCCCACCGCGGTGCCCTCGAGCGCGAAGCTCACCACCGGCACACCGGCCTCGCGGGCCGTGGCGGCGCAGAGGAGGCGGTTCTTGGAGCCGCCTCCGACCATCAGGATTCGTCGGAATTTCTTACCCGTCATCCGCTCGAACGCGCGCATGGCGTCGGCGTGCCCGCGGCCCAGCGAGTCGCAGATGAGGCGCACGTAGCCGGCGAGGTTGGCCGGCCGCGCGAGCTTCCGGCGCTTCAGGTGGCCGTCGATCGCCGCCTTCATCGAGGGAGGGTTGGCGAAGGCGGGATCGGTCACGTCGAGGAGACCCTTCGGTGCGGGGAGGCGCTCGGCCGCGTTGATCAGGGCCTGCCATGCGCGATCGTCCTCCGGCCGCGCGGCGAAATCCTTCATCGTGCCCTCGAGGAGCCAGAGACCGATGACGTTGGTGAGCGGGCGGTAACGGCCGTCGCCGATGCGCTCGTTGGAGATGCGCGCAGCCATCGCGTCCGGACCGAGCACCGGGGTGTCGCTTTCGAAACCGACGAGCGACCAGGTGCCTGTGCTGAGGACGAGGTCGCCGCCGTCGGGTGCCGCGGGCATCGCGTCGTAGGCGCAGGCGGTGTCATGGCCGGGCACGGCGATGACCTGCGCGCGGGCGAGGGCGGGGGAACCGGCGACGATCTCCTTGCGGAGACGCCCGAGGCGCGCGCCGGAAAGCAGGGGAGGGGTGAACCAGCGCGGCGGGATGCGAAAGTAATCGAGCGCGGCGCGGGACCAGCTGGTGGACCGCACGTCGATCAATTGCGACGTGCTCGCGATCGTGAACTCGTTCTCCATGCGGCCCGACAAGAGGTAATTGAAATAGTCGGGCAGGAAGAGACAGCGCGTCGCGAGGTCCTCGATCGCCGGGCAGGAGGCCACGGCCTCGGCCAATTGCAGGGAGGAGTTGTAGAAAACGTTGGGGATGCCGGTGGCGTGGTAGACGCGGTCGAGCGCGGCGCGGGTGTGGGCGAGGCGCCGCAGGCCGGCTTGGGTGCGGGCGTCGCGGTAGGCGTGGACCGGGAAGACGAGACGGCCGGAGTCATCGAGCAGCACGTAGTCAACCCCCCAGCAGTCGACTCCCACCGAGGCGATCGTCGCGCCGCGGGGCAGGGCCTCGGCCGCCTTCTTCAGGCCGGCCAGCGCCTCGTGCCAGAGGGTGCCGATCTCCCAGTAGTCGTGACCATTGAGGGAACGGAACGCGTTGGGGAAGCGGTGAACCTCGCGGAGGGAAAGCCGGCCGCCGGACCAGTTTCCGAGGATAACGCGGCCGCTGGTGGCGCCGAAGTCGAGGGCGACGGTGTGGACGGAGCGGGACATATCGGACATTTCCAATTGCCAGAAAGTCCGGCGCACCCACGGTTTTCCAATCTCAAAATGCTGAACGCCGAGCGAGCGCCCGTCACGGGTAGGAAGGTGCAACTCATGGCCACGTGCCTGTGCGACGCCTTCTATGACGACGTCGCCGCGGCGACGGTGGAGGTGCTGGAGCACCTCGGCGTCGAGGTGGTGTTTCCCGAGGGCCAGACCTGCTGCGGCCAGCCGGCCTTCAACGGCGGGGACTGGGCGGCTTCGCGCAAGGTCGTGCGGCACCCGGTGCGCACCTTCGCCGGCGAGGACCCCGTCGTCATCCCGAGCGCCTCGTGCGCCGCGATGCTGTTCCACGGCGCGGTGCTGGAGTTCGAGCGCGAGCCTGATGCCGCCGAGGTGGGCGCGCTCGGCCGGCGGACGTGGGAGTTGGCGGATTTCATCGTGAACGGCCTCGGCGTGAAGGCCTGGCCAGGTCGCTACGAGGCCCGCGTGGCGTTCCACCGCTCCTGCCACTCCCGCGGCACGGAGACGGTTCCGGCGGCGCAGGCGCTGCTGGGCTCGATCGCTGGTCTCTCGCTGGTCGAATTCGGCGAGGCGGAGCAATGCTGTGGTTTCGGCGGCACGTTCGCCGTCACCTTTCCCCATCTCTCCGCCGCCATGGGCGAGCTGAAGCTCGAGCATGTGCGGGCCGTCACGCCCGACGAATACGTCTCGCCCGACATGAGCTGCCTCATGCACCTGGGCGGCCTCGCCCAGGCCGAGGGCAAGCCGATCCGCACGCGCCACCTCGCCCAGGTGTTGCGCGACGCCCTCAAGGGCGGTCCCCGCGGCTGAAGCGCCCCCTGCGATGTCCCAGCCCATCGACCAGTTCGCCGCTCGTCTGCCGGCCGATAAACGAGCCTCCGTTTACCAGAGCACGAAGACGACGCACGAGAAACGCACGCGTCTCCTCTTCGACCAGTTCGGCGATCCCGACCGGCTCCGCCGCCTCGCCGGCGACATCAAGCAGCATGCGATCGAGAACCTCGACACGTACTTGCCGCAGGTGGAGGAGCGCCTGCGGGCGGCCGGTGCGCAGGTGCATTGGGCGTCGACGGGACAGGCCGCTTGCGAGGCGGTGCTGCGCATCATGCGCGACCGCGGCGCGACGCGGATGGTCAAGGCAAAGACCATGGTGAGCGAGGAGATCGAGCTCGCGCACTTTCTCGAAGGGCACGGCTTGGAGGCGGTCGAGACCGACCTGGGTGAATTCATCGTGCAGATCGATGACGACCACCCGAGCCACATCGTGCGGCCGATCATCCACAAGAATCGCCGCGAGATCGCGACGAGCTTCGAACGGGAGGGCCTCGGGGCCTACAACGACGATCCCGCCACGATCACGCGCCGCGCGCGCCACCACCTGCGCCACAAGTACCTCGCGGCCGACGTCGGCCTGACGGGCGCCAACTTCGTCTCGGCCGAAAGCGGCCGGATCGTGTTGGTGACCAACGAGGGCAACTCCCGCTTCTGCCTCGCCGCCACCCGCTGCCATATCGTGCTGGTGGGCATCGAGAAGATCGTGCCGCGCGACCGCGACCTCGCCGTGCTGCTTAACCTGCTCGGGCGCTCCGGCACCGCGCAGGACCTCACCGTTTACACTGAGTTCATCGGTGGTCCGCGCCGCGCCGGTCAGCCCGACGGGCCGGAGGAGATGCACGTCATCTTCGTCGACAACGGCCGCACGGAAGTCCTCGCGAGCGATTGCCGCGAGATCCTGCGCTGCATCCGTTGCGGCGCCTGCCTGAATGTCTGCCCGATCTACCGGCAGGCGAGCGGCCACGCCTACCGCAGCGTGTACCCCGGCCCCGTCGGAGCGGTGTTGTCGCCGTTGCTGATGGGTGAGCGATTCCCGCAGAAAGCCGATTTGCCGAAGGCATCCTCGCTTTGCGGCGCCTGCCACGAGGTTTGCCCGGTGAACATCCCGATTCCCGACCTGCTGCTGCGCCTGCGCGCGCGCGCGAAGGAGGAGAACGTGCCTTCACCCGGGTCGCCGCCGATGGGCCCGTGGGCGCTGCTCGCGGCGCAGCCGGCGGTCTGGAAGGCGGCGCTGGCGGGTGGACGCATCATCAACCACCTGCCGGTGAAACTGATCCCCGTGCCCGCGCTGCAAGCGTGGGCCGCCAAGCGCACGTTGCCCGAGTGGCGCGGCGGGGAATTCCGGAAGTGGATGAAAGCGCGCAAGCGCCCTTCGGCGTAGGCGATGCTTCGTGGTCGTGAACCACGGATGACAACCGCGCCGCTGCACGGTGGAGCCCCTTTCAAACCGGAACAACCACGGATGGACGCGGATAAACACGGATTCGATCCCTTGGTCGCTTACCGGCGAGTGAACCACGAATAGACACGAAGGGACACGAATGGAGAGGGCTCGGATGTAGCCGCGGCCGTTCGCCGCGGATCATGCTGCGGCCATGACGGCCGAAGGCGCTTCTGGATACCCCGGGATTTCAACCGCAGATTTCGCGGCTGAGGCGGATAAGAAAAGTTCGTAGGGCTCCCCGATCTACCCGGTCTTGTGGTTCGATAACCTGCGGATTGGAATGCGTGCCGGAATCGCTTCGCGGTGGAGCAACCACGGATGGACGCGGATAAACACGGATTCGATCCCTTGGTCGCTCATCAGCGAGTGAACCACGAATGGACACGAAGGGACACGAATGAGGAGGGCTTGGATGTAGCCGCGGCCGCCTGCCGCGGACCCTACCGCTGGCTCGACGGCCGAAGGCGCTTCAGACAGCCCGAGCCTGTCACCCCAGATCTCGCAGATCACGCAGGTGCACTTGAGGGGAAAGCAGGCTCCGAAAGCCTGATCTGCGGTATCTGAGAAATCTGAGGTTAAGCCCGGCTCTGCTCCGGGCGTCGTTACCCGTCCGCGGCGCGTTCAGAACGTACCGCGGAGGCCGAAGGTCCAGGCGGAGCCGTAATCGACGCGTTGGCGGAACTTCGCGTAGGCGGGCGTGTTCGGCCCGTGGACCTTCGAATCTTCCGTCTGGTTGTGGATGTTGCGCATGCCGCCGAACAACGTGAAGCGGCGGCTCAGCACGTAGTCGGCGTTGACGTCGATGTAGAGGCGCTTGGAACCCCAATTGTACGTGTTGGGCTCGATGCTGCGGCCGGTGGCGATGATGCCGCGCCGCTGGGCCCCGCGGTAGTTCCAGTTCATGCGCAGGACGTACTTCGGCCGGGTGAGGCTCCAGCCCCAGCTGCCGCTGCGCGGGATGAACCCGGCGAAGTTCGCCGCACCGTCGCCCGTCGCGCGGATCGCGCTGGCGTTGGCGAAGACCTGTACGCCGCGCGCCCAGTGCGGCAGGAAGGTGAGGGCCTGCTTGTAGTCGAATTCCATCCCGGTCATGAGCACCTTCGTCGACAGGTTGTGGTTCGTGGAGACCTCGTAGATCCCGTACTCGTCGGGATCCAGGTCGTAGAACGCGAGGAACTCGGGCGTGGCGGGGAAGCGCACGCTCCCGAAGAAGTTCCGGAACTCGCGGCGGAACCCGCCGATGTTCAGCGCGCCGACCCGGTCGAAGTAGTACTCCAGGCGGAATTTGTAGCTTTCCGCGGTCCACGCCTTGATGCCCGCGTTGTTGACCGAGATCACCGTGCTTGAGGTCACGGGCGCCGAGGTGTCGGGCAGGGTGAGCCCGCCGGCGTACTGGTTGAAGTCGGGCCGGCCCACGCTCTGGTAGTACGCGAGGCGCGCGGTGAGGTTCTCGCGGAGCAGGTAGCTCACGTTGAGGTTCGGGAAGAGCCGCAGGTACTCTTTCGTCGTGCTCTGGCCGCGGTCGATGTAAGTGAGCTTTGATAATCCCAGCGCATCCGTCGTCGGCACGATCAGCGCCGGCAACGGCGCGCCCGCGGAGTTGCGCAGGATGTTGCCGGCGGCATCGCGGCGCGGGATCACGTTGCCGGTGGCGTCACGCTGGAAGTTGCGCGAGGGATCGGTCAGCGGTCCTTGCGCGTTGATGTTGGTCTGTTCGGCGCGCAACCCGCCCACGACCTGGAGCCGGCGGTTGAAGAACGCCGCGTCGCCGCGGAAGTAGGCGGCCGAGATCATCTCGCGGGCGTACTTCGAGGCGCCGATGCCCGAGCGGTAGTTGTTGTTCTCGTTGGTGGTGAAATGGGCGGGGCTGAACCGGTACAGGTCGTGGTAGTCATCGTTCGAGATCCACTGGATCCGCGGGAAGCCGTAGGCGCCGACGCGCCGCGAGAATTCCTCGTCGAGCACGATCCCCGCGTTGTCGTCGCCGCGCAGGGGCGCGTTCGCGGCGAAGCTGTTCACGCCGTCCCGCCCCACGAAGGTGTAGGTGTCGGTGGTCGCCCGCAGGTCGCGCTCCATGCTGCGGAACTCGGCGCCGGTCTTCAGCGACACGGGCACGCCGCGGACCGTGAGGTCGCGGCGGACGTTGAGCCGCGCGCTGCGCTTCAGGTCGTACGAGTCGCGAACCACGCCGTTGGCGGTGTCTAGGGCGTAGTTGTCGAGCTGGTACGGGTCTACCGGCTGGCCGTCGGCGCCGGTGACGGTGATCGTGTTGGGCCGCAGATAAAAAATATCGGCGAACGAAATCCGCACGCCGGTGCGGCGCGCCTGGGCGGCGCCGAAGAAGCCCTTGTCGACGTTGCGGGTGTGGAGACTGGCGCGGGAGAAACCGACGCCCGCATCCATTTTCCAGACCGGTCCGTCGTGGCGCCACACGAGTGAGGGCGTGTAGGTCGTGCCGTACCAGTCCTGCGCGCCCCCGTTCAGGCGCGCCTCGCCGAAGCCTCCCGCCGGGCCGAAGCCTCCCGGGGTGCCGGCGGTGCCGGCGGGGAGCGGGGCACCGTTGGTGAAGGTTGGACCCCACTCGCCCGGCAGCACGCGGTTCACGAAAAACGAGAAGGTGCGGTTGTTGTGCACCACGCCGATCCAGTTCCAGAGGAACGAGAAGGACAGGGTGGCGTTGGCGTAGGGGCGGTAGTCCATCGTCGTGCCGACGGAGTCCGCGCGGTTGCCGCGGGTGCTGTCGCGCAGCGCGAAGTCGGTGAGATACGGTTTGTCCGGCGTGGTGTCGGGCAGGCCGGTGATGGCGGTCGCGGCCACGTTGGTGGCGAAGCCGTTGCCGCGCCATGTGCTCGTCGCGACGTTCTCATAGCTGTATTGGTCGACGTGGTTGCCGGAGAGCGTGAGACCGAAGCGGCGGTTCACGGGCACGACCGAGGAGAAGTTGAAGCCCGGCGTGACCTTTCGGGTCGGCCGATTGAGCGGGCCCGGGGTCGGGTGCAGGCTCCGGTCACCGTCCTTGAGGGTTAGGAAGACGCTGAGGTTATGCTGCGGGCGCGAGCGCTCGAAGGCCGAGCGGGGCACCATGTTGACGGATCCGGCGAGGGCGGAGCCGCTCGACTCCGGGGTGGGCGAGTGGTGCACCTCGATGCGCGAGATGCTGTTCACCGAGAACTGGTCGAGGCTGGTGCCGCGGCCGGTGCCGTTGCCCGCGGCGCTGGCGAGGTCGAAACCCCCGATGGTGATCGGCACGTTCGAGGAGGGCACGCCGTTCATCGAGACGGAGCGCGCCTCGCCCGCACTGTAGTCGAGCGTCACGCCCGGCAGAAACTTCATCACCTCGCCCGGGGTGCCGTCCACGACCGTGCCGAACTCGTCGGCCGCGACGACGTTCACGATGTTTCGGGCGAAGCGCTGCTCGTTGATCGCGATCGCTGCGCCGTCCATTTCCTTCGAGGTCGCGACCACGAACTGGTCCAGCCGGATCGCGCCGCCCTTCGCCGCCGGTTCCTTGCCCGAGGCGCCGAAGGTGATGTCGAGCTGCGCCGTCTGCCCTGGCGCCACGGTGACGGTCAACGTGCGCTCGGCGAGTCCGGTGAAGAAGACGCGCACCCGGGCCTCGCCCGCCGGTACGCCGGTCAGGCGGTAACGCCCGCCCGTTTCTGAAAAAGTCTCGAGCCCGGTGCCCTCGACGACGAGGCGGGCGCGCTCAAGGTATTCACCGCGACCCTCGTCGAAGACCCGGCCCTCGATCGCGCCGGGGGCGGCGGGTTGCGCGGCGAGCCGCGCGGCGGCTAGGAGGCAGCTGATAAGAAAGACGAAGCGGGTGGTTGACGTCATGGGGTTGGGGAGAGGCTTTCGGTTACTTTTCGAGACGGTTTTTCGGGCCGCGCCAAGCCGCTCTTTTGTTGATCCGTTACTTTAGCGGGTGCGGTTCGGCCGAAAGGCCGTTCCCAGTCACGTGAATTCGCGCCCGGAAAGGAGGCCTTTTCCACCGACCAGGCGCCTCCTCGCCCGAGGGGCCTCAGGGGCCGTGATGCCCGGGAAGATTGAGCGGGGTGGAATTGCGGAGGGTGCTCCCGACATTCCAGGTGCCCTTGATCGTGAGCGTGATGGGATGCTCCGGGATGCCGGTCTCGTTGTGATCGACGAGGGAGATCAGCTTATCCACCGCCACGGCCCCGAGCCGCTTGGCGTGCTGGCGGATGCCACTCAGCGGGCTGTGCTCGGCATGGACCGAGAGGCTCACGATACCGACCTCCCGGGGGATCCGTATGCCTTGGTCCTTCAATTGACCGAGCTGGGCCTCGGAAAACACCGAGAGGACCGCGTCGGGTCTTTCTCGTTTGATCCAATGGGCCAACGCCGCCGGGTCCCACTGTGCGAACTTGAACGTAGGCACGTCCCGCTCGAACGCGTGTTCCGCCCGTGCGAGTTCGAACGAGGCTTCCCAGCGCCGGTCAATCCGCCGGTTCACCCACTGGTCGACGGCAAACCCGGGACGGCGGCAACCGCTGCGCCAGCAAGCCTCCATCGCGAGTTGCATCGACTGGTAGTGATCGTTCGAGACGCAGTGGAAGACGGGCCGGACCAGCTTAGCCCCCACCGAAACGACGGAAAAATCCCTCCACGCCAGATCGATCTCCATGTCGGGTCGCGGCATCGGCGGGAGCAGTATGCCGCGCACGCCCCGCGCCTGCAGCACCTCGCTCACCCGCCGGTGGCTCATATCGTCCTGGTGGAGCCAGAAGTGGGAAATCGGGTAGCCGCGTTCCTCGGCACGCTGCCGGGCGCCCTCGTAGACCAGAGGTAGGAACGGCGTGGGCATCCTCCTCCACCCATCCGGGGTGTCATACGCCGTGATGAAGGTCAGCGGGGCCGGCCGGCCCGGCGCGGCGCGGCGCCGGCGCGCCTGCATCAGGGCGGCAACGTAGGGGTGGGAGCGGTAGCCCATTTCCTCCGCGATCTTCGCCACCTTGGCCCGCGTCCCCGCCGGGATGCTCGCGGCCCCCCGCAGGCTCTTGCTCACCGTCGCGACCGAGACTTTAGCCCGCGCGGCCACCTCACGCATGGTCACAGGCATTAATGGGCGGTTTGCGGCGCAGCCGGTGTTGGGGTGTGGGCCATGGCGAACGCCAGGCAGCGTCAGCCGCGGCGCACGGATCACGCAAGTTTATGTAACGGGTTAACCAACGGCGCCCTTGGAGGGGGCCGAGTGATGGACGATGGCCTTTATGGCGGACGGCATCCCGTCGTTCCGCGTCCGCGACCCCACCGCCCGTATGCACGCCACCCCACTTATTCGCCCCGGCCGCATAGCCCAAGTGATCGAAAACCCAATGAACCTGCCTCTAAACCCCTCCCGTCCTGCCCGCCTCTCACGGGTGAAGCCAGCTGACGCCGCCCGCGCAGCGCTGCTGCTATTGTTGTCCCCGGCTGTCCTCGCCCAGCAAGTCACGCCGGCTCCTGCCAGGAATTCCAAAGACCTGGAGAACGAAGTGGTGAAGCTGGAGGCCTTCGCCGTGACCGGCTCGAACATCAAGCGCATCGAGCAGGAAAAAACGCAGCCGCTGACCACGCTCCGAGCCGAGCAGTTTGAGGTCATTAATCCGGCACAACCAGCGGATCTGTTGGAGTCGCTGCCCATCGTCACGGGGCTGCCCTTTAACGAAAGGGCCGTCGGCACCCAAAGTGCGCGCGGCGACAATGCGCAGATCTCGCTCCGCGGGTTCGCGTCCGCCAATACGTTGATCCTGCTGAATGGGCGCCGCATCGCGGGCCAGCCGATTTCACAGGGCGGCGAGCTCGGCGGATCGACCATCAGCGTAAACGTGAACCAGCTACCGAACCGCGGCCTTGAGCGCGTGGATATTCTCCGCGATGGGGCCTCTTCCATCTACGGTTCCGATGCCGTCGCTGGCGTGGTCAACTTTGTTACCGACCGGAATTTTCGGGGTACGGAGCTGTCGCTGCGCTACGGGGTCACCGAATACGGGGATGGCGAGG